>Ga0068856_100002753_pt1 | contig 18005 bp, 17 predicted proteins | sample KBSCornC62_FD_66595 | JGI IMG/M metagenome (GOLD analysis project Ga0068856, IMG submission 66595) | Corn rhizosphere microbial communities from Kellogg Biological Station, Michigan, USA - KBS Corn C6-2 | ecosystem: Host-associated > Plants > Roots > Rhizosphere > Soil ...
GCCGGTCTCACTCTCCTGCTGGCAGCAGCAGGGTGCACCGGGCGCTCCCCCACGGCGTCCGAGCCCATCGCCCTCACACCCGCCGCAACGACACCAGCTCCCGGGCCACCTACACCAGCCCTCACCTCCACCAGGCCGACCACGCCGACCACGCCGCCCGGAGCCGACCGCTGCCACACGGCCGATCTCACCGCCCGGCTTCACAATCTCGACTCCGCCGCCGGCTCCCGGTACGCCACCGTGGTGCTGACCAACCGGACGAACAGCACCTGCCGCATCTACGGCCACGGCGGCGTGCAACTACTCGACGCCGTCCACCGCCCGCTGCCCACCCACCAAGTTCGCGACCGATCCATCCCGCCCCACCTGGTGCTCCTCCGGCCCGGCGCGAGCGCATCCTCCCTGCTGCACTGGAGCCCGTGCCCGACAACACCGAGAGCTAGACCGAACCCTGCCAGCCGACCCCCGCCTATCTGCTGGTCACCCCACCCGACGAGACCCAGCCAATCACGCTCGCCTGGTCCTCGTCCGAGGCCTGCTCGCACGGCCGCATCATCCAGGGCGCCTACACGGCCGGCATCCCCATCGACTGACCGCCGACCCGAGGCAGCCACCTGACCCAGCATGTGCTGACAGTCGGGGTGGACCTAGCAGCCGAGCCTACGAACACCGCGGTGGCCCAGATCCGCTGGACTCAGACCTCGGAGAAGGTTCAGGGCCGTCGGCGTCGGGGCCGATGATTCGGTGTTGGTGGAGGCGATCGCGCCGGCACACAAGGCGGGGATCGACTGCCCACTGGGCTGGCCACGGCGGTTCGTCGAGTTCGTCGCCGCGCACGAAGCCGGCGCCTTCGTTGCTCCGGCCGACCTCGCCGGGAAGGACTGCGGGCGCCAGCTGGCCCTCCGAGAGACCGACCTGATCACCAGATTAGCGACCGGCCGACAGCGGTTGCGACGGCATGACGGGAGCCTAAGACCGCCGGACCATTCAGGGGCTGCTGGCGCCGGGCCGGTGCGACGCCCGGCCTACTAGCCCCCCGGGGGGCCGCCGAGGTTGATGTCGAAGCTGCTGTCACCGAACTTCTCGAGGCGGTCCTTCCCGCATCGGGTGCACCGCTCGTACCGGTCGCCGTCTTCGGTGCTGACCCACGACCAGTGGTGGTGCAGATTCCACCGGCAGGTGAGGGGCGCCTTGGTCGGGTTGTCCACGGTCGTCTCCTCTCCGGGTGCGTGATCGGTACATGCGCCCGGTCATGGCGGCGGCGATCCTCCGTACTGGACGGCTTGTCGGCCGGTTCAGGACCGCCCGGTCCTGTAAAGCCTGCAGCTCAGCCATGGCCGCGTCCCAACCGCTTGCCGGTGGCGTCGCTGCGACGGCGGGCGTCGAGCATGCCGCTCTCCTCCAGCGCGATCAGCTCGCGGGTGCGGCGTTCTCGGCGGTCCATGACCGTGAGGGTCACGACCAGGGCGACCAGGATGCCCACGGACACGATGAGGACCAGCATGTCGACCTCCGCGGTGAGTGCTGAGCTTCCCGGGTCTGGGCCTAGGAGCCGCCGGCAGGTCCGGCGGGAGTGTCGAGCGTGCCTGCGGGCACCGGCAGGGCGACATACGCCTTGAGGCCTATTTCCTGTGACAGGACGAGTAACGTTCCTGTCAGCACTCGGGAAGGACGCGGCCATGGCTGCCTCGGGGTTGCTCCGCGAACGGGACCTGCGCGCCCTGACCGCGGTCATCGAGGACGGCGTCCGCGACGATCCCGGCCCGGCCGTGCCGTGGGCGGTCCTGCACCGGCTGCACCAGCTGATTCCGGCCGACGCCGTGTTGTTCGAGGAAGCCGACCTGCGCAACCGGCAGCCTGTTGTCGACCAGGCGGTCCTCGACGGCGACGTGCAGTGGTTCGACGGGTCCGAAGGGCCAGTCCCAGCGGAGGTCTGGGCGGCGCACGCGAGCTTCCTGCCCTACACCTACTCGGCGCGCACCGGCGACGTGGCCGCGGTTCGCTGGTCGGACTTCTACAGTCAGACCGAGTTGAAAAACCAACCGTTCTACGACCTGCTGCATCATGACAGCCCCGTCCGATACGGGATCAACCTGCCGCTGCCGGCGCCAGCGGGCTGGACTCGAAAGGTCGGCCTCTTCCGCACTCACCGGGACTTCACTGAGCGGGATCGGCTGGCCCTGCAACTGCTGCGGCCACACCTGCACGCGGTCTACCTCGACGCCGAACGCCGCCGCCACGGAGTTCCGTACGTGACCCGGCGGGAACGGGAGATTCTCCACCTCGTGTCCCAGGGGTACAGCAACGCCGAGATCGCCGGATCGCTCTTCGTCGCGGTGGCGACCGTACGCAAACACCTGGAGAACGTCTTCAATCGCACCGGGATCCGCACTCGCAGCGCCGCAGCCGCCCTAGCCCTGCCGCCCGCCGCGTCGTTCAGTGTCACGCCGGTCAGCGGGACAAGGTCGGGGACAGAACTTCGCGAAAATGACAGGTGAGATACTTATGCGAATCGGTCGAGGTTCGCGGTTTCAATCAGGCGGCGTCGCGGCCTGCCCAGGTCGTCCTCGACCAAAGTCCCCGTACCGGGCTTTCGCCGCTCGGCCCTAGGTTTCCCTCACCCAGGTCATCCGACAGGTCACCATTGCTTGCCGCAGGCGCCGGCATTCGGACGGACAGTATCGATGGGATCAGCCTGCGCGGGCCAAGGACCAGGGGGGGACACCACGACCGGCTGGCCAGGTTCGGCGTGGTGGCCAGGTCACCGACAACCGTCCCACGAACGGCGGCCCCCGCGCACTCGGGCGCTGAATCGAGGAGGTTCCCGGTGCAGGATCCGCATTCGGCCGAAGCCGTTCGCACCGCCGGACGCACCGCGGCCCGGGCTAGCGAGGCCCTAGCCGTTCCGGCGGTCCTCCGCGCCGCTCGCGGCCCAGGCAGCCCCAGCAAATCCACCGCCCTTGCGCGTCTTGACGATGCCGTGGCACTTCTCGCAGCCCGTACTCGGAGGCAGGTCCGGGACGGGGCGGAGCACCGCGGGAGCGTAGTGCCGTGGCGCCTTGCACTCTAACGCGCTCACACCTCCCGAGCGGTGAGCATGATGCGCCACACCCGGGGTCAGGGTGGCCGCGACGACGGCAATCGCGCCGGGCATACCCGGCACCGTCGGCAGCAAAGCTGCGCCGGGCCCGGTGCGATCCCGGCGGAGCTCCGATCGTGCCGGTCAGTCGCTGCAGTGGGTGAAGAAGAACTCCGCGCCGGTCGGAGTGGTGTTGAAGTGGTCGACGGCGTGGTTGGAGAAGGTCGAGCCGTCCGAGCCGGTCCCCCGGACGCTGAACGTGTCGGTTCCGGTCACGGCGCCGCCGGAGTCGTTGAACCCGCCCCAGGTGGTGAACTTGCCGGTGTAGCTCGGCAGGCTGGGGTCGTTCAGCGGCACGGCGACGAACGTCCCCGTCTGGGTGAACGTCTCGTGGACTCGGCCGTCATCGAACGTCGTGACGTGCTCGATCATGTTGCTGGTCGTGGTGATCGTGTACAGCGGGCCGCCGCCTTCACACGACGGGACGACGTCGACGAATGTCTCGACGACGTTCTTAGCCGTGATCGTCTCGGTCTGCGGTGGCGCCGCCGCCATAGCCGTCCCGCCGAGCAGCAGGAACAGACCCCCCGCGAGAACGCCAGTGAACACACGACGAAGCATGCTGCCTCCCGATGATCGTGCCCCCGCACCGGAAGAGGGCGTGCAACTGGTCGATGGGCGCCCGCGCCCCCAAACTCGCCCCGTTTCCGCTAAGCGGACCCCCAAGGCAACACACGGTCCTCCCGCCCACGGTGTCTGTACAGCCACTTTGCGAAATCCAGCACCCCGGTGCGCCCGACAGGTCCCGCGGCTTGCTCCTCGCGGGTTCGAACCGGCGCTCGCTCGGAGGCGACCGGCCCCCGGGGGTTCAGGAACGGGCCGCCGGTCTTGAGACGGCCCAGCCGGGCGACCATCACGCCGGCCGCCCCACCCCAGCCCCCGTGAGAACTACACGCGGTGACAGCTGCAGGCCGCTGGCCGGCGCCGACGAGAGGGACCAAGGCCCGACCGGCCTGCGGAGACGCCTCCCGCCGGCAGGGCGGCGGCATGAGCGCGGGCCGGCCGTGCGGCCGCGAGGACATCGCCGCGCCGGCGGCCGGTAGCACGGATGCGCCCGGGTTCGGAGGGGCGTCAGAACGTGAGGGTGCCTGAGCCGGAGACGGCGTCGCGCTCATGCTTGGGCAGCAGGTCCATGGAGCAGCTGCCGTCCGGGTTGCGCTGCGCCAGGCTGCTGCCGTCGACCCGGCCGGTCCCAGTGCCGCTCGCCCCAGCAAAGATGCCGGTGCCGCCGGCGAACTGCGTGCTCTGCGTCACGGTGACGGCCAGGCGGCACGAGTTCGGGTTGAAGCTGACGATTTGGAAGTCCTGAACGAAGCTGAACAGGTGCAGGGTGCCCTGCCGGAAGACCAGGTCGTCGCGGTCCATGTTCTCCGGGTCACCGGGCTGCGGTGGCAGCTCGATGATCTTGCCGGTGCCGTTGAAGACGCCGCGGGCGCGGATGTTGCTGGCGAGCTCGACGCGCTCGCCAGACACCCCGGTGACGACCAGGAACCCGGTGAAGCTCTCCGGTCCGGACGTCTGCGCGGACGCCGGGGATGTCGCCCAGACGATGAGACCGGCTGCAGCGACCAGCACGGCCAGCACGGAACGAAGGTGTCGTCCCATGGTCCCTCCCCCTGGGTGACCGCGACGGTGGAACCGGCTCGGGCCTGAAACACGACGATCCTCGCAGCGGCGACCTCTGTCCAGCGAGCCGGGCGCGGGACCAAGGACGGTGACTGTGCGGATCTACTCAGCCAATGCGTGAGGGACCGCCACGTGCCGAGCTACCACGCCGGCATAACCACCGGTGCCTCGACGGCGCCGACACCCGCCCAGTTCCTCAGTCAGGCACGACAGCCACCGCCCCGGTCCACCCGGTGTCAGACCCGACCATGCCCAGACACTGCGGCCCTCGGTGAGCCTCCTGTGGGCGCGCCATTCGCGAACGCAGGCGTGGCCTCTGATCTTGGCTCGTGCCAGGCTGGATCACTGGGAGGGCAGATGGCCGACCTGCGTGGATCTGAGCGGGACCTGGTTCCGGCGAGGGCGGAGGAGATTGTCCCACCCCGCTATCGCCACCCGGGGGACGTGGTCGTGCTGATCGGGAGCGCCGTGTGGCTTCTCGTGGCGCTGGGGGTCGCCCTGATCGCCGGGGCCGAATTGCTGGGCCACCGTGCGGCCGTCGTGCCGGGTACGGGGCCTGGTTCGACGGTCGGCCGCGTGCTTGTCGGCCTGGTCCAGGTGATCGCTGTCGTGGCGCCGGTGGTGGTGGTGGCCGCGCTGCTTGTCGTGCGCCGGTTCCGGTTGTTGGCTTCCCTCAGCGTCGCTGCGGTTGCCGCGGGGGCCGCGTGGACGGCGTTGAGCCGGTTGGCGGGTACCGATCGGCCACCGGATCTGCTGGCGAACCGCACAATGGGGTCGTTGATCTTCACCGCCGCCTGGCCGGGGGTGGCCTGGTTCGCCGGTGCCGTCGCGGTGGCGCTGGTGGGGGGCTCATGGCTGAGCCTCTCGTGGAGACGCGTGGTGTGGCTCGTTCTCGCCGTCGCCGCCGCCTGCGAGCTGATCGCCGGTGTGGCGTTGCCGATGGAGCTGGTGCTGGCCTTCGCGGTCGGCTCGCTCGTCGGCGCGGGCGTCCTGGTCGTCTTCGGCGCACCGGATCACCGAATCGGGGAACGCGGGATCGCCGAGGCGCTGGCCGCGGCCGGGATCCCGGTCCTGACCGTGCGGCCCGCCGAGGAGGCCGGGAAGGGGTCCCGGCCCTTTGTCGCTACGCTTCCTGATGGGCAGCGGCGGTTCGTGAAGGTGCTGGGCCGGGATGAGCGGCACGCCGATCTGCTGTACCGGGGCTACCGACTCGCTTGGTTGCGTGGGGTCGGGGACACCCGTCCCGCGGCCTCACTGAAGCAGGCGGTGGAGCATCAGGCGCTCGTCGGGATGACGGCCGAGCGGGCCGGGGTCCGGGTTCCGCACGTTCATCGCATCGCGGTGGCGGCCGACGGCTCGGCGATGCTGATCATGGATCTGGTGACAGGGCAGACCTTTGAGCGCGCTGCGGCCGACGATGTCACCGACGAACTGCTCCGGCAGCTGTGGCAGGAGGTGGAGCGCCTGCACAGCGCCGGTATCGCCCATCGGTCTCTGCGGACGGCAAACCTGATGGTGGGCGAGTCGCGCCTGCCGTGGATCGTGGACTTCAGCTTCTCGGAGCTGGTCGCCACCGAACGCCAGATGGCCCTGGACCGAGCGGAGCTGCTGGCGTCGTTGGCGGTCGTCGTGGGGCCGGATCGGGCAGCCACCACGGCTGCGGCAGTGCTGGGGGATGGCCATCTCGCGTCGGCGGTTCCGCTGCTTCAACCTCTGGCCCTCTCCCACGCGACCCGGCGTGCGGTCGGCGGGCAGGGCGACCTGCTGAGCCGGACCCGGACCGCCGCCGCGACCGCGAGTTCTGCACCACCGAGCGCGCTTCCCCGCCTGCAGCGGGTCCGGCCTCGCACGCTGCTGATGATCGCCGCGGCGGCGGGTGCCTTCTATTTCGTGCTCCCCCAGCTCGCCCAGGTCAGCGGGAGCTGGCGGGCGTTCCAATCAGCCGATTGGGCGTGGGTGCCGCTGGTCCTGGTGTTGTCGTTCCTGACCTACGTGGCCAGCGGAATCAGCCTGCTCGGAACGCTTGCGCAACGGCTGCCATGGGGACCGACGCTCCTCACTCAATGGGCGTCCTCGTTCGTCAATCGGGTATCGCCCGCGAACGTCGGCGGGATGGCGCTCAACGCCCGGTTCCTGCAGAAGTGCGGGGTGGACCCGGGCAGTTCGGTTGCCGCGATCGGGCTGAACGCCCTGGCCGGCGGCATCGTCCATGCCGTCCTGCTGGTCGTCTTCTTCGCATGGTCGAGCACCGCGCTGACCGGAGCCTTCAAGCTGCCATCCTCCAGCAAGCTCCTGCTCGCTCTGGCCGTCCTGGTGGCGGTCGTGGGCGCGGTGATCGCCACTCGATGGGGACGACGGGTCGTGCTGTCCCGCGTTGTCAGCGGCGTGCGTTCCGCGCTGCGGAACCTGCGCCAGGTCGCCCGCAGCCCCCTGAAGCTCACCCTTCTGTTCGGCGGCTCAACGGCCGTGACGCTCGCCTACATCGCGGCCTTCGCTGCCGCGGTACAAGCCTTCGGCGGCGGCATCAGCTTCGCCAAGATCGGCACGGTGTACCTGGCGGGATCCCTGATCGCGGCCGCGGCCCCCACTCCTGGCGGCCTCGGGCCGCTGGAGGCGGCTCTCATCGCCGGTCTCACCGGCTTCGGCATGCCCAGCGGCCCGGCCGTTTCGGCCGTGCTCACCTACCGGCTGGCCACCTATTGGCTCCCCGTGCTCCCCGGCTGGCTGTCATTGCGCCTGCTCCAAGGGTGGGACTACGTATGACCCTGATCGACGAGGTCACCGCATAACCGGACCGGCTCATCGCCGGTCCAGTCGGACGTCCGCCGGCGTCCGAAGAACCGAGGGCGCTGGGCCTCCGAGCCCGTCCGTCTCGTGCAGTGGCACCGCTCGCATCCGGCGGGAGTCACCGCCCCGGGCGGCCCTCCGGGTCGGCAGCCCGGCCCTGCGTTCATGCCGCGCTTGGAAGGGCTGCAGTGGGTGGAGTCCCGTTGGAGGACATCGACACCCCCGGGTCGAGTGCCGCCCTGCCCGCCGGTACTACCGGCTCACCGCGACCGGGGTCTAGTCCGCGCGGTTGGCGCTCGCCCGGGCCTACCGGCCGAGCCCGGCGGCGGCGCTGTGGTCGGCGACGGAGCGGACGTGGCTCATTTCTCGGAGCCGCCCTCCATCAGGACAGCGAGGTCGAGCGCTCCCGGCTCGCTCCAGCGTCTTGCACTCGACAACGAAGGCGCCGCACCTGTCAGGCGGGGGCGCTCGGGATTGACTATCGCGATGGCTCACCTATCCGTACCGTTCAGAGTGCGCGAACGGGGGAGGCCCACATGCTGGTCTGGGTGATTGTGGCGAGCGTGGCGGCGATCTTGCTGCTGGCAGTCGTCGTGCGGATCGATGCCAGGGCGAGGCGCCAGGGGCGCAGGGTGGGCGTCGACGAGGGCAAGCTCCGTACCCGTTCGGCGCCCAGGGACCTCCCAGGCCCCTGATCCGAGATCCCGCTCCCCGGCGGAAGCCCAGCGGCGGCGCCGACCAGACATCCACACCACCCCAGCATCCCAACGACCGCCGGGATCACCAGGACGTCCACACGCACCGTCGACCGATGGCCTTGGCCGCAGCGGCGAGCGCTCACGTACCGGCCGCCCTCCCCGCGGCAGAGCCGCGCGTTCCGCGCGCCGTGCGGCAGAAGCGGTCGCTTCTTGCGTGGCGCCAGAGGGTGCCGTTGGCTGACTGGCGTGGCTGCGGCGGGTGGTGTGGACTGGTCGGCGCTAGCCGATGCCCGCGGCGAACGGTGGTTGCCGGTCGATCGGCTGGGTTCGATCGAGGACGCGGCCGGGTTCGTCGAGGATGTCGGCTTCGCGCTGCTGTTCCCGGCCGACCGGCCCATCGCACCCTCGCTCTGGGAGGCGATCGCTGGTCCAGACGCGACGCCGTTCACCGAAGGCATGGGTGCCGCCGAGTCGCTGGTGTGGACCTGGAAGGACCAACTGCCCGAAGTGGGGTACGCCTGGAGCGGCCGGTTCGTGCACGGGCGGGCCTCGCTGCTCTCGCCACGGCTGCTGGCCGCGCTCTACCCCGGTCACGGCGAGCCGGACGACGACCGGGCCTTCGACCTAACAGCGGAAGCGCACCAGATCGCCGAGGCGCTGCGCGGCGGCCCGCTGCCGTCCTCGACGCTGCGCGGCTTGGTCGGCCACCGCGGCCGTTATGACCGTGCGATCCGCGAGCTGCAGCGCCGCCTGCTGGTGACCTCGGCCGGTGTACGCCCGCAGCGCAGCGGCTGGCCTGCGGTGCTACTCCAGCTCACCAGCCAGCGCTTCGAGGTCGGCGCCACCGACCGTCGCTACGCCACCACCCGCTTGCTCGACACCATGATCGAGACGACGGCAGCCGAACTGGCGCGGGTCTACCAGTGGCCCACCCCCGTCGCCCGGGCCGCGCTCGATGACCACGTGGCCGCAGGCCTGGCCGTTCGCACACCCGCCGGCTACCGCAGCACAGCACACCCGGCAGCACCGCCGACATCCGCAACAACTTCCAAACAGGACTGACCCCATGCGCACCGCGGCTGTGCGGGCGTTCAGAAGCATTCCTTCAGCGCTCGCCGCCGTTCGCGAGGGCGGCCTCCTCGGTGGCGGCCAGCATCTCGGCGAAGGTCGCCGTGAGCATCCTGTCGATCAATGGGCCCGTGAATCGGCCGATTGGGCCGCCCCTGGATACATATCGATAGTCGAATGTGGCCAACGTCCCTTCGTTGTCGGGCTCGAGCGTGAGCGTGGTCTCGGCCCGGTTGCACGGCACTGCCAGCTCGGATGATTCTCTGTGTCGATCCTGCGACCTTCCTCCCAAGTGGTGACGGTCCCATCCATGCTGCCGATCGGCTTCAGTTCGACGTGGCGGCGAGCGCCGACGCCGCTCGTCTGGTTGCCGATGGCTCTGGTTGCCCGTAGTCCACTCCAATGGCCCGCAAGATTCGGAAAGTCGGCGAGCAGGGCCCATACAGATCCCGGGGACGCAGCCATACGACGTTGCACCGTGATACGGCGTTCAGGCATGTGGACCACTCCCACTGTCCGGCTGGGTGTAGGGCAGGCGCCGTCCCATCCAATGGTCGCGCCAGCAAATGCAACTGCGCAATCAAGCTGGACCGCGCCGGGTTCGGTGCTACGCGTCGGCTGGACAGGTCTACCGCGCGGAGAGCGGCAGACGCGGATCTGCGGCCAAGGCGCCGCCCCTTCCGCGAGCGGCGCTGGCGCCAAAGCATGTTGCCAGGCGCGACGACCCGGACAAGAGGCGCCGGAATCGCGGCCTTCCTCCGCGTCAATGGAAGGCGACCTTCAGCGCGACGATCACGAGTCCGAGGGCGACACTCCGTGCGGCGAACCACAGCCGACCCCGCAACCGATCATGACCAATGACACCGGCCGTCCAGCCCCAGACGCCCAGCGCCGCCACCGCGAGCCACGTCGACAGCGAGACCGCGACCGCCGTCGACATCACATCGAGCGCGGACAGCGCGATCAGCACGAGCGGCCAGACGGTGACCGCGACGAGCGGCCAGCTCTCCGACACCAGCCGGCGCCAGCCCGCTGGGCCTATCCGTCGCCCGAGCCCGATGCGTTCCGCCACCGCGCCGGCATACACGGACGCGAGGAACAGCACGACCGCGGTACCGACGACCGAGAGGCCAGCGTCCAGTGCGGAGGGCTCCTTCTCGCCGAGCACGGCCAGCACGCTGAGCAGGATGATCGTGCCGTACACCGCCTCACGCAGCCGCTCAACGCTGTGGCTGTGCCGGCCAGGACCACTCTGCTGCACAATGTCCGCGATGCGCATCTGCACCACCACCGGAACGCCGTCCGGCCAGGACGCCGGCGTCCGGCCACGGTAGAGCCATCAGCATAGGCTGGTCGGGCTCGGCGGCGCGGTGATCGCGGCGCGGCACCTGCGGCGCGGTGATCGCGGCGCGGCACCGCGTCGCGGCTGGGGTCGCCTGCTGACCGCAGCCGCCACGTGCTCAAGCTGACGAGCTCGCGGTCAGCGGACGGCGACCGTGACGGTCCAGCGTGTCGGTGCTGTCGGCCCGGGTCCGACGCCGCTGCCGCCCGGACAGCTCGGTGGGTCGACAGGCGGTGCACAGAGGACCCGGACGAGGACGACCGGACCGGATCCGGCTTCCCGCGCGAGGAGGGCAACACCGCCGACCGGCATCGCTGCGGGGTCGGGCGCCAGGACTGGGCGCGGGTACGACGCCAGCGCCCAGTCTCCGGTGAGCCGGCCGCCGGACAGGATCACCTGCAGCCGATCGCCCACAGCGAGGGTCACGGTCTTCCCGTTGTCGTCCAGCCCCAGCCGCACGACGGCAGCGGTGTCAGCACCGCTGCAGGCCGCTACCCAGAACGCGGTCGCGGCGGCGAGCGAGACGAGACCGGTGGCTCGCATGCCGGCCACTCCTTACTGGGCCCAGCCCCCAGCGTGGGCACCGTTGTGCCGCTCGGTCTAGGAGGTTCAACGGTACGACTTGGCGAGGCCTGGACAGACTTCGGTCGAGCACTGTCCACGAGCGTCCTTGGCGAGCGTCACGCCGCCTTCACCGTTGCCCCATTGCCCGGACCGTCCGCGGACAGCTCGACACTTCACCTCCTGTGCCGGATCGTCAGCCCTCCGCCTGGTGCGCGGCCATGGCGTAGTAGCGCTTGCGGACGTCGGAGGGCTGGTGCTCCACGGCGAATCGCAGCGCAATACGTGGCATGGTCGCGGCGTGCCGGTCGACGAACTCGAGCAGGCGGGGCAGGTCGGTCTTGCCGGCCTCACGCACCATGCCGCCCACGACCGTGTTGACGAAGCGCTCGGGGTCGTCAACGAGGATCTCCGCGATCGCAAACGTGTCGTCGGACTCCCCGCGCCGGACGAACGCCATCGTCGCCCACATCGCCAGGCGACGCTCCCACCACTCCGGCGAGCGAGCGAATTCGTAGAGCACGTCGCGCGGCTTGTCCACCAGCCAGCCACCGACCACCTGGTGCCCGCTGACGTCGACGAGCGACCAGGTGTCGATCCGCCGCGTCCATGCCAGGTAGGTGTCGAACAGCTCCTGGCGCCGGCCGCCCGGCGCCTTCTTCCGGACGAACTGCTTGCCCATGATGCTCACGGCGCCGAGCCGGACGTCGTGCACCGGGCTCTGCAGCAGCCTCACGATTTCGTGCGGCGGCAGGTCGATGTACTCCTTCGCCAGAGCGAATACGGTTCCGGTCCGGATGTCGGCCCGGATCGCGTCGCCGTTGCCCATCCCGTCGTCGAGGGCCGACGCGATGGACTCGAACTCCTCGCCCAGCCCGGCCGGGACGAAGGGGACCAGGTCCGCCACGAACCTTTCGGCGGTCAGCTCGGCGGGCACGGGCGAGATCCTTCCACCGTGACACGGCGTTCGGGCGACCGTACGAGCAGCACTCACCGCGAGCGTGCGTAGGGCTCGGAGCGCTTGACCCTGACACGGTGTGAGGTCGTATGCCTGGCCGGTCAGGCGGTCGAGCGAAGAGCAGTCCGGTGGGTGATCAGGTACTGCTGGGTTCGGCGACGGAGATGGTGGCCGCGCTGCGGTCGGGCCGGGTGTCGGCTCTGGAGCTGACCGAGGCGGTGCTGGAGCGGATCGACGCCGTCGACGCCCAGGTCAACGCCATGGCCTCGGTGCGCCGGGACGCGGCGCTGCAGGATGCGGCAGCCGCGGACTCCAAGCGCACGCCCAGGGGACCGCTCCACGGGCTCCCGGTCACGGTCAAGGACGCCTTCCACGTCGCCGGTCTGCCGACTACCTGGGGCAACCCCGACTGGGCCGACGCAGTCGCAGACACCGACGCGACGGTGGTTCGCCGGCTCATGAACGCCGGCGCGATCCTCGTCGGCACCACAAACGTCGCCTTCATGCTCGGTGACTTCGGGCAGACCGAGAACCCGCTACACGGCCGCACCAGCAATCCCCACGACTCGTCCCGAAGTGTCGGAGGCTCCTCGGGCGGGTCGGCCGCGCTGGCCGCCGGCATAACCTACCTGGAGCACGGATCGGACCTGGTCGGCTCGATCCGCATCCCGGCTGCATTCTGCGGTGTGTACGGCCTGCGCCCGACGCCCGGACTCGTGCCGCTGACCGGATTCGGCCCACCAGGCCCGTTCGCCGAGCCGAGCGAGCTGGCCCACCAGTCGGTGCTCGGTCCTCTCGCGCGGACCGCCGCGGACCTGCGGTTGGCACTGTCGATCAGCGGCGGTCCGGAACAGCCCGGCTGGTCCTGGGTGCTGCCGGCACCGCGGCACCGAAACCTGACCGAGTTTCGCGCCGGCATCGTCCTGGACTGCAGCCTGGCACCGGTGACTGCCGAGGTCGGCGACGTGCTCTCCCACGTGGCCGACACGGTCGCGAAAGCCGGCGCGACTGTGGTCGAGGGATGGCCCGACGGGGTGGATCCGGTCGCTGGCTTCGAGGCGTTCGGCGCCCAGGTCCAAGCGTTCTTCGCCTGGCAGGACCCGGACTCTGCAATCGGCTCCCTGATCAACTTCGCAGCCCAGGACGATCGCCGCATGGCCCATCGGGCGGCCTGGCGGCGCTACTTCGACGACGTCGACGTCTTCCTGTCGCCGGTGAACTTCACCGCCGCCCCACCACACGATGACCGCCCGGTCACCGAACGGACGGTGGGTGGCCGGCCTTATACCGACCAGTCGTTCTGGGTAGCACACGCCGCCCTGGCCGGCCTGCCGGCGCTCTCGGCCCCGGCCGGGTATACCCCCGACGGCCTGCCGGTCGGACTGCAGGTCGTCACAGCCCGGTACGAGGACGACACCGCCCTCACGTTCGCCGAGCTCCTCGCCACCGAACTCGCGACCTAGGCCGCCGAGCCCAGAAGCGGCCGCTCACAACCCCTGATCGCGGGCAGACAGCGCGCACAGCGGTTGTTGTCGCGGTAGTGGTGCTGCGCTTGCATGGCGTGCGTGAGCTCCACCTGGATTACCTACTAGCGCTCGATTAGCTTCATCTGGGCGTCGGTGTGGTGGCCGCCCTCGGCCGGGGCCAGCTCGTTCAAGGTTCTCAGCTGGGCGTCGGTGAGGGTGACGTCGACGGCCGCAGTGTTCTCCTCGACCCGGGCGACGCGCTTGGTGCCGGGGATGGGGACGACGTCTTCGCCGCGGGTGAGCAGCCAGGCCAACGCGACCTGGGCCGGTGTCGCGCCGGCCTCGTCGGCGACCGACCGGACGGCGTCGGCCAGCCGGAGGTTGCGCTGGAAGTTCTCGCCGGTGAAGCGCGGGTTGTTCTTGCGGAAGTCGTTGTCGTCGAGGGCGTCCAGGTCGGCGATGGTGCGGAGCGTGCCGGTCAGGAAGCCGTGCCCGAGCGGCGAGTAGGCGACCAGCCCGATGCCGAGCTCGCGAAGGACAGGCAGGACCTCCTCCTGGTCCCGGGTCCACAGCGAGTACTCGGACTGCAGCGCGGTGACGGGGTGTACGGCGTGGGCGCGGCGGATGGTGTCGGTCCAGGCTTCGGACAGGCCGATGTGGCGGATCTTGCCCTGCTGGACGAGTTCGGCCAGCGCGCCCATGGTGTCCTCGATCGGCGTGCCCGGGTCGACCCGGTGCTGGTAGTAGAGGTCGATGTGGTCGGTGCCGAGCCGGCGCAGCGAGCCCTCGACGGCGGCGCGGATGTTGTCCGGACTGCTGTCGACCGTCCACGGGCCGCGGCCGTCGTGGGCGAACAGGCCGAACTTCGTGGCCAGAACGACGTCGTCGCGCCGACCCTTCAGCGCGGTGCCGACGAGCTCCTCATTGGTGAAGGGCCCGTAGATCTCCGCGGTGTCGATGAAGGTGACGCCGAGCTCGATCGCCCGGTGGATGGTGCGGATCGACTCGGCATCGTCGGTGCCGGCGCCGGTGTAGCCGTGGGACATGCCCATGGCGCCGAGCCCGACCCGGGAGACTTCCAGGTCGCCGAGCTTCGTGGTCTGCATGGTGCTCCTCAGTCTTAGCTTAGGAATGGGCCGGCAGAAGTTGGCCGGCGGTTCGAGGCATGGGGTGGAACGCCGGGCGCCAGGCGGAGTCACGGGCGCCGTTGTGGTGGTGGCTTACCTGGGCAGCGGCGTGGCGGCCCAGCTGGCGAGCAGAGCGAGGGCCTCGGCGGTCGGCGAGGCGGATTCGGCGGTGTAGACGAGCATCCGCAGGCCGGCGTCGGCGGAGAGGTCGAAGGCTTCGTAGCCGAGGTCGAGGTCGCCGACGACGGGGTGGTGCAGGCGCTTGCGGCCGGTCTGGTGGAACAGGACGTCGTGCGAGGCCCAAAGGGTGCGGAAGGTCTCGCTGCGGGTGGACAGCTCGCCGATGAGGTCGGTCAGGCCCTTGTCGTACGGGTTGCGCCCGGCTTCGGCGCGGAGGACGGCGACCATGTCCTTGGCGGTCTGCTCCCAGTCCCGGTAGAACTCGGGGCCGCGGGGGCTGAGGAAGGTGAAGCGGGCGGTGTTGGCCGGGCGGACCGGGTCCTCCAGCACCGGCGCGTACAGGGCGCGACCAAGCTGGTTGGTGGCCAGCACGTCGGAGCGGCCGTTGCGGACCCAGGCCGGCGCGTCGGTGATGGCGTCGAGCACCCGCTGCAGGCCCGGGCGGACCTTCTGCGGTGACGGGCGGCGCGGCTTCCCGGCGGACGCGTTGGCCGTGCGGGCCAGGTCGAACAGGTGCGTGCGCTCGGCCTCGTCCAGCTGCAGCGCCCTCGCGACCCCATCGAGCACGCTCTCCGATACGCCGTGCAGGCGGCCCCGCTCCATCTGGACGTAGTAGTCCGAGGACAGCCCGGCCAGCATCGCGACCTCCTCGCGGCGCAGGCCCGGCACCCGCCGGTTTCCGCCGTACGCGGGCAGGCCGGCCTGCTCGGGCTTGAGCCGGGCGCGGCGGCTGGAGAGGAACTCGCGCACCTCATTCCGGTTGTCCACGGGATTCACGCTACGACCCGGGTAGCCCGCGAGGGAGGGGCTACCAGTACCTGGGACGACAGCCACTCCCTCGCACCGCAGATCCGGAGTTGTCTGATCGCCATGAGAGCTGCAATCTTCCGCGGACCGCGCGCCATCGAGGTCGGGGACCGCCCGGAACCGGTCATCCAGGCGCCCACAGATGCCGTCGTCCGGGTCGTGCTGGCCTGCGTGTGCGGGTCCGACCTCTGGTACTACCGCGGCGACAGCCAGCACGCGGTCGGGTCGATCGGCCACGAGTTCATCGGCGTGGTCGAGGACACCGGCGCCGAGGTGGCCACGGTGTCGGCCGGTGACCTGGTTGTCGCGCCGTTCATCTTCAGCGACATGACCTGCCCGCACTGCCGCAACGGCTCCACGATCAGCTGCCCGAGCGGCGGCAACTTCGGCGACGGCACCGTCGACGGCGGCCAGGGCCAGTACGTCCGGGTGCCGCTGGCCGGCAGCACGCTGGTTCCGGTTCCCGGCTCCGGCCACTCGGACGAGACGCTGCGGTCGCTGCTGGCCCTGTCCGACGTGATGTCGACCGGCCACCACGCCGCCGCGGTCGCGGGCGTGTCCAAGGGCGACACGGTCGCTGTGGTCGGCGACGGCGCGGTCGGGCTGTCCGCAGTGCTGGCCGCGCACCGGCTCGGCGCCGAGCGGGTCATCGCGCTCAGCCGGCACCCGCAACGCCAGGCGCTGGCCCGGTCGTTCGGAGCGACCGACATCGTCTCCGAGCGCGGCGACGAGGCGATCGAGGCGGTCCGGTCGCTGACCGGCGGTATCGGCGTCGACGCGGCGCTGGAGTGCGTCGGCACCGACCAGTCCATCGAGACCGCGTTCGCCGTCGCCCGGCCGGGCTCGACGGTCGGGATCGTCGGTGTGCCGCACGGCGAGGTGCCGTTCACGCAGACGTTCTTCCGCAACGTCGGCTTCCGCGGCGGCCCGGCGCCGGCCCGCCTCTACATCCCCGAGCTGATGGACGATGTCCTCGCCGGCACCATCAACCCGGGCCTGGTCTTCGACTACGACACAGACCTCGACCACACCCAGGACGCATACGCCGCCATGGACGAGCGCCGCGCGACCAAGTCCCTGATCCGGGTGAGCTCGGTATGAGCTGGACCTCCGAGGAAGCCCGCCGGGTCGGGGACGCGACCGAGCTGTCGCTGGCGTCCCGCCGCCCGGACGGGTCGCTGCGGCCGTACACGATCATGTGGGTCGCCCGGGTCGGCGACGAGGTCTTCGTCCGCTCCGCTGGCGGACCGGACCGGCCCTGGTACCGCAACGCCCTCGCTGCCGGCACCGGCCGCATCCGCGCCGGCGGCGTCGAGGCCGACGTCACCTTCGAGTCCGTGGAGGCCGACGCCGACGCGATCGACCGCGTCTACCACGCCAAGTACGACCGGTACGGGCCCGGACCGGTCGGCGCCGTCACTGGCCCGGCCGCCCGTTCCGTCACCGTCCGCCTCGTCCGTCCATAGTGGAGCGTCTCAATGCCGAGCGCTGACGCGCGCAAGAACCACGACGAGCTGTTCCCCGGCCACGTCTCCACCCTGGCCGTCACCGACCCGGAGCTGATCGAGTACTTCGACAACTGGGCCTTCGACGACGTCCTCCGCGAGAGCCGGCTGGACACGCGGACCCGGCTGATGGTGCAGCTGGCCGCGATGATCGCCGCCGACGCGGTCGCCGAATACCGAGTCATGGCCGGCGCCGCCCTGACCGTCGGCGTCGACCCGGTCGAGGTCAAAGAGATCGTCTACCAGGCCGTCCCGTACGTCGGCATGGCCCGCGTGTTCGCTTTCCTGCACGCCACCAACGACGTGCTCACCGACCGCGGCATCCCGCTGCCGCTGCCCGGGCAGTCCACCACCACACCCGAGACCCGATACGACCGCGGCCTGGCCGTGCAGAAGGACATCGTCGGCGCCGACCGCGTCGACGCCCTCTACGCCAACGCGCCGGCCGACGAGCAGCACATCCAGCGGTTCCTGTCCGCCAACTGCTTCGGCGACCACGTCACCCGCGGCGGCATCGACTTCCCGACCCGCGAGCTGCTCACCTTCGCCATGCTCGCCGCGCTCGGCGGCTGCGAACCCCAGCTGGCCGGGCACGTCGCCGGCAACCGCAACGTCGGCAACGCCTCGTCGACCGTGCCTTCGAGCACCGGGCCGACGTTGTCGTCAGCAACGCCGGCTACGGGCTGTTCGGCGCGGCCGAGGAACTCTCCGACGCCCAGGTCGACCACATCATCGCCACGA
>Ga0068856_100002754_pt1 | contig 18000 bp, 16 predicted proteins | sample KBSCornC62_FD_66595 | JGI IMG/M metagenome (GOLD analysis project Ga0068856, IMG submission 66595) | Corn rhizosphere microbial communities from Kellogg Biological Station, Michigan, USA - KBS Corn C6-2 | ecosystem: Host-associated > Plants > Roots > Rhizosphere > Soil ...
CGTGCCGTCGACGAACATGACGTTGTCGCGGAAGAGATCGCCGTGGATCGCGCAACGCGGCAGCGTCGCGTACGCCGACGACGACGCCAGGTGGCGCTGGTAGGCGAGCTCGTCGGCCATCAGCGCGGCCCGCTCGGCGTCGAGGTGCGGCAGCACGACCGGAACCGTCTCCTCCCACCAGGCGAGGCCGCGCAGGTTCGGTTGCGACAGAGCGAAGTCGCGCGCCGCCAGGTGCATGCGCGCGAGCACGGCGCCGACCGCGGCGCAGTCGGCGGCGTCGGGAGCGAGGTGGTGGGCGCCGGGCAGCCGGTCGACGATCGCCGCGGGCTTGCCGTTGAGCGCGAGGACGAGCGAGCCGTCGGCGCCGCCGTACGGCCGCGGCACCGGCAGGCCGTGCTCGGCGTGGTGCTCCATCAACGCGAGATAGAAGGGCAGCTCGTCGGCGGTGAGACGCTCGAACAGCGTCAGCACGTAGCGGCCGTTCGCGGTGTCGGCGAAGTAGTTGGTGTTCTCGATGCCGCCGGCGCACGGCACGAGCGCGACGAGCTCGCCGAGGCCGACGCTCGCCGCCAGCGCCGCCGCTTCGTCGAAGGAGACTTCGGTGTAGACCGCCATCCGCGCGTCAGAAGCGAAGGACGCTCCAGACGCGCTTGCCGGCCGAGCCGCGCGAGGTCCCCGGATCGTCGGCAGTCGGGTGGTAGCCGTCGCTGGTCAACACCTCGTAGCCGGGCGCCGGGCCTCTCGGCGTGACGACGATCCTCTGCAGGTTGCCGCGCACGCGCAGCTCTTCGATCTTGGCTCCCTTGTCCTCGATCACGGTGCGCTGGACGGCGGGCTCGCCGCCCTTCATCGGCACCGGCGCGGTCTCGTCGGGGAGCGGAGCCGATGCCGCGACCGCGGGCGGGGGCGCCGACGGCGCGGCCTCGGCGGCGCGCGCCGCGGCGAAAGGAAAGCCGGCGACGACGGTCGCGAGCGCGAGCAAGGCACACCGTTGCATGCGCCGATTCTAGGCCGGGCGAGCGCGAAGACGTGTCGAGACGTTGCTTCACAATGTCTTGTCTATGGTGGATCGCACACTGCTGCTCGTCGACGGCTCGAGCTACCTCTACCGCGCCTACCACGCCCTTCCGGACCTGCGCACCAAGGCTGGCTTTCCGACCGGAGCGATCCGCGGCGTCGTCTCGATGATGAAGCTGCTGCGCGAGCAGTATCCGGCGGCGCACGGCGCGTGCGTCTTCGACGACAAGGGCAAGACGTTCCGCGACGACTGGTATCCCGAGTACAAGGCGACGCGCACCGCGATGCCCGACGACCTCGCGCAGCAGATCGATCCGATCATCGAGGGCATCAAGCTGCTCGGCTGGCCGGTGCTGACGGTGCCCGGCATCGAGGCCGACGACGCGATCGGGACGATCTCGTGCATGGCCGCCAAGGGCGACTTCCGGGTCGTCATCTCGACCGGCGACAAGGATCTCGCGCAGCTCGTCGGCGACAACGTCGTCCTCATCAACACGATGAGCAACGAGCGGCTCGACGCCGACGGCGTGCGCGCCAAGTTCGGCGTGCCGCCGGAGAAGATCGTCGATTACCTGGCGCTGATCGGCGACTCGGTCGACAACATCCCGGGCGTCGACAAGGTCGGGCCGAAGACCGCCGCGAAGTGGATCAGCGAGCACGGCTCGCTCGAGGGCGTCATCGCCGCGGCGCCGGCGATCAAGGGCGTCGTCGGCGAGAACCTGCGCCGCGTCGTCGACTGGCTGCCGCAGGGCAGGAAGCTCGTCACGGTGGTCACCGACTGCGACCTCACCGGCCACGTCATGGGCTGGCCCGAGTTCGACGCGCTGACGCTGCGCCCGATCGACGTCGACGCGCTGCTCGCGTTCTACGACCGCTACGAGCTGCAGGCGATGCGCCGCGAGCTCGAGACGTCGTTCGGCCGCGCGTCGGCGGGCGCGCAGCGCCTCGCGTCGATCCCCCCTGCGGCGGCGCCGGCGATCGAGGTCCCCGACGCGATCCCGTCCGAGGACATCGTCAAGAACTACGAGACGGTGACGACGGGCGAGGCGCTCGAGCGTTGGGCGGCGCGCGTCGAGGCCGCCGAGCTCGCCGCGATCGACATCGAGACCGATTCGCTCGATCCGATCCGCGCCAACCTGGTCGGGCTCTCGCTCGCTGTCGCGCCCGGCGAGGCGTGCTACGTGCCGATCGCGCACAGCTACGCCGGCGCTCCCGACCAGCTGCCGCTCGCCGCGGTGCTCGGGCGACTGCGGCCATGGCTCGAGGACGAGGCGAAGGCGAAGGTCGCGCACAACGTCAAGTACGACAGCCACGTCTTCGCCCGGCTCGGCGTCGACGTCCGCGGCTACCGCCACGACACGATGCTCGAGAGCTACGTCTGGGAGGCGCACAAGGCGCACACGCTCGAGAGCCTCGCGTTTCGCCATCTCGGCCGCACCGCGCTGACGTACGAGGACGTCTGCGGCAAGGGCGCGAGCCAGATTCCGTTCGCGCAGGTCGAGGTCACGCGCGCCGCCGCGTACTCGTGCGAGGACGCGGACATGGCGCTGCACGTCCACCAGGCGCTCTGGCCGCGCCTCGAAGGCGAGCCGCAGCTCGCCGACCTCTACCGGCGGATCGAGATGCCGACCTCGGACGTGCTCGCGCGGATCGAGCGCACCGGCGTGCTGATCGACTCGGCGCTGCTCGCCGCGCAGAGCGGCGAGCTCGCCGAGAAGATGGCGAGGCTCGAGCAGGAGGCGTACGAGATCGCCGGCCAGCCGTTCAACCTCGGCAGCCCGAAGCAGATCGGCGAGATCCTGTTCGGCAAGCTCGGGCTCCCGGTCGGCCGCAAGACGGCGAGCGGCGCGCCGTCGACCGACGAGGACGTCCTCCAGGAGCTCGCCGCGGACTACCCGCTGCCGGGGAAACTGCTCGAGCACCGGAGCCTCTCGAAGCTGAAGGGCACCTATACCGACAAGCTGCCGCTGATGGTGAACCCCGAGACCGGCAGGGTCCACACGACGTACGCGCAGGCGGTCGCGGTGACGGGAAGGCTCTCGAGCAACGATCCGAACCTGCAGAACATCCCGATCCGCACCGCCGAGGGCCGCCGCATCCGCGAGGCGTTCATCGCGCCCGCTGGCGCGTCGATCCTGTCGGCGGACTATTCGCAGATCGAGCTGAGGATCATGGCGCATATCTCCGCCGACGCGGGCCTGCTCGCCGCGTTCGGCAGCAACGTCGACATCCACCGCGCGACCGCGGCCGAGGTGTTCGGCGTCGCCTTCGCCGACGTCGCGCACGAGCAGCGTCGTTTCGCCAAGGTGATCAACTTCGGCCTCATCTACGGCATGAGCGCGTTCGGCCTGGCGCAGAACCTCGGCATCGAGCGCAGCGCCGCGACCGCCTACATCGAGCGCTACTTCGCCCGCTATCCCGGCGTGAAGCGCTACATGGACGAGACGCGCGCGCAGGCGATCGAGCGCGGCTGGGTCGAGACGCTGTTCGGCCGTCGCGTCCATCTGCCCGAGATCCGAAAGCCCGGGCCGCGGCGCAGCGCCGCCGAGCGGCAGGCGATCAACGCGCCGATGCAGGGCACCGCCGCCGATCTCGTCAAGCTCGCGATGATCGCGGTGCAGCAGCTGATCGACCGCGAGCGGCGGGCGACACGGATGATCATGCAGGTCCACGACGAGCTCGTCTTCGAGGTGCCCGCGGCCGAGCTCGACTGGGCGCGCGAGACGCTGCCGCGAACGATGGCCGCGGTCGCGACGCTCGCGGTCCCGCTCGTCGCCGAGGTCGGCGTCGGCGCCAACTGGGACGAGGCGCACTGAGCGCGCGGGGCGACACCGTTCGTCGGCGACCTAGGGCAAAGCACTAGCCGACGGGCGGATCGCCGCGCCCGCCGACTAGGGCAAAGCCCCGGTTTCTTTCGCGGGCGGCCGCCCTATCGTCCGCGCATTCGAACGCGCCGGGGCCAGCCCATCGAACCACCGCTGCTCGAGGTCGAGAACGTGTCGGTCCGTTTCGGCGGCATCGTCGCCCTCGACCGGGTGTCGTTCGCGGTCGCGCGCGGCCACATCGTCGGCCTCATCGGCCCGAACGGCGCCGGCAAGACGACGCTCTTCAACTGCCTGTCGCGCCTCTACACGTTCAGCGACGGGCGGATCGCATTCGAGGGCCGGTCGCTCCTCGAGACGCCGCCGCACCGCATCGCGTCGCTCGGCATCGGCCGCACCTTTCAGAACCTCGCGCTCTTTCGCACGATGAGCGTGCGCGACAACGTCAAGCTCGGCGGTCACGCGCGGACGCGAAGCGGCTACGTCGCCAACGCGCTGCGGCTGCCGTCGGTGCGGGGCGAAGAAGCCCGCCTCGGCGCCGCAGTCGACCGGCTGCTCGCGCTGCTCGACCTCCAATCGGTCGCCGATGTCGCGGTGATGGACCTCTCGTTCGGCACTCAGAAGCGCGTCGAGCTCGGTCGCGCGCTCGCCAGCGAGCCCAAGCTGTTGCTCCTCGACGAACCCGCCGGCGGCCTCAACCACGAGGAGGTCGGGACGCTGATGGATCTGCTGCGGCGCATCCGCGCCGAGCTCGGCCTGACGATGCTGCTCGTCGAGCACCACATGAACATGGTCATGCGCATCTCCGACCGCGTCGTCGCTCTCGATTTCGGCAGGAAGATCGCCGACGGCACGCCGGCCGAGGTGCAAGCCAACGACGACGTCGTCCGTGCCTACCTGGGAGTCGCCGCGTGAGCGCCGAGACGACGCAGGCTGCGTCGGCGTCGTTCGCACCGGCGCCCGCCGTCGAGCGCTCGGCGGCGGCGCTCCTCGAAGTGCGCGGCCTGGCGGCGCAGTACGGGCCGACGAAGGTGCTGCACGGCATCGACTTCGCGGTCGGCGCGGCCGGCATCACGACGGTCCTCGGCGCCAACGGCGCCGGCAAGACGACGCTGCTGCGCGCGGTCTGCAACATGATCCGCACGAGCGGCGAGGTGCGGCTCGCCGGCGAGCGCATCGACGGCCTCGCGACCGAGGCGATCGTGCGCCGCGGCGTCGGCCACGTCCCCGACGGCCGCGGCACGTTCATGAATCTCACCGTCGAGGAAAACCTCCGCCTCGGCGCGCACACGCGCAAGGACAGGGCCGAGATCGGCCCCGATTGCGAGCGCATGTACGCGTACTTCCCGCGCCTGAAGGAGCGGCGGCGCCAGCAGGCAGGGACGCTCTCGGGCGGCGAGCAGCAGATGCTCGCGGTGTCGCGCGCGCTGATGCTCAGGCCCCGTCTGCTGCTGCTCGACGAGCCGTCGTTCGGGCTCGCGCCGCTGATCGTCCAGCAGCTCTTCGAGATCCTGAAGGCGATCAACCAGAGCGAGCGGATCGGCATGCTCCTCGTCGAGCAGAACGCGGCGATGGCGCTCGCGCTCGCCGACCACGCCTACCTGCTCGAGACAGGGCGCGTGGTCATGTCGGGGTCGGCGCAGGCGATCCGCAGCGACGAGCAGGTCCGTCGCTCGTACCTCGGCTACTGAAGCGCCACGAGCCGGCGATGAACGAGCTGCTCCACCAGATCCTCTCGGGCCTCGCGACCGGCGGCATCTACGCCAGCCTGGCGCTCGCGCTCGTCATGATCTACCAGGCGACGCATCTGGTGAACTTCGCGCAGGGCGAGATGGCGATGTTCGCGACCTACATCGCTTGGGCGCTGATCCAGGTCGGCGTGCCGTACTGGGTGGCGTTCGCGATCACGGTCGTCGGCGCGTTCGTGCTCGGCGTCGCCGTCGAGCGGATCATCGTGCGGCCGGTCGAGAACGCGCCGATCCTCGCCGTCGTCATCGTCTTCATCGCGTTGCTCGTCATCTTCAACAGCATCGCGGGCTGGATCTTCACCTACACGATCAAGCCGTTTCCGAGCCCGTTTCCGGCCGAGCCGCTGTTCGGCAACCGCTTCATGTCGTCGCACGAGATCGGCTCGATGGCGATCACGCTCGTCGTGCTGCTGCTGCTCTTCGTCTTCTTCCGCTTCACGCCGCTCGGGCTGGCGATGCGCGCGGCGGCGCAGAACCCGGTGTCGAGCCGCTTGGTCGGCATCCGCGTCGGCTGGATGCTCGCGCTCGGCTGGGGCCTCGCCGCGGCGATCGGCGCGATCGCGGGGATCATGGTCGCGCCGACCGTCTTCCTCGAGCCCAACATGATGGGCGGCATCCTGCTCTACGCGTTCGCCGGGGCACTGCTCGGCGGCATCGACAGCCCCGGCGGCGCCGTCCTCGGCGGCTTCATCGTCGGCGTGCTCGAGAACGTCGTCGGCGCGTACGTCGGCAGCGAGCTCAAGCTCACGCTCGCGCTCGTCGTCATCATCGGCGTCCTCGTCGTCAAGCCATCGGGCCTGTTCGGCAAGGTCCACGTGGTGCGCGTCTGATGGTCGCGCTGAACCGCCGCCAGCTCGTCGGCCTCGCGCTCGTGCTCGTGCTCGCGTGCGCGCTGCCGTTCTTCGTCGCCAACTACCGCGTCTTCCAGATGACGCTCGTGCTCGCGTACGCGATCGCGCTGCTCGGGCTCAACATGCTGACCGGCTACAACGGCCAGATCTCGCTCGGCCACGGCGCGTTCTACGCGATCGGCGCGTACACGGCGGCGATCCTGATGGACAAGGCCGGCTGGCCGTACTGGGCGACGGTGCCGGTCGCCGGCGCGATCTGCTTCGCCGCCGGCTTCCTGTTCGGCCTGCCGGCATTGCGCCTCGAAGGCCTGTACCTCGCGCTCGCAACGTTCGCGCTCGGCGTCGCGATGCCGCAGATCCTCAAGCACAAGGCGATCGAGCACTGGACCGGCGGCGTCCAGGGGATCACGATCGTCAAGCCCGACGCGCCCGAGTGGACCGGGCTGTCGCAGGACCGCTGGCTGTACTTCTTCTGCCTCGCCTGGGTGCTCGTGCTCTTCGTCCTCGGCTGGAACCTGCTGCGCGGCCGCATCGGCCGGGCGATGGTCGCGGTCCGGGATCAGCCCATTGCGGCGCAGGCGATGGGCGTCAACACTGCGATGGTGAAGTCGCTCACCTTCGGCGTCTCGGCGCTATACACCGGCGTCGCCGGCGCGCTCGCCGCGATCGCGGTCCAGTTCGTCGCTCCCGACTCGTTCAACTTCCTGCTCTCGATCACGCTGCTCACCGGCGTCGTCATCGGCGGACTGGCGTCGATCTCGGGGGCGTTCTTCGGCGCCGTCTTCATCCAGTTCGTCCCCAACGTCGCCGATGAGATCTCGAAGGCAGCACCATGGGCGATCTACGGGATCGTCCTGATCGCCTTCATGTACGCGATGCCGACCGGCGTCGCCGGTTTCGTCCGCCTCGCGCGGGCCCGCCTCGCGCGTCGGCGCGCCGGACAGGCCGTGCGTTGATTTCCCCACCGTCCTTGCAATGGAGCGAAACATGAGCCAGCACCGCACCCGCATCACCCGCCGCACCGCGATCGGTGCCGGAGTCGCTGTTGCCGCCCTCGGCGGCCGCGCGTTTGCCCAGGCCGCCAAGTACGGGCCGGGGGCGTCGGCGACCGAGATCAAGCTCGGCCAGACGATGCCCTACAGCGGCCCCGCGTCCGCGTACGGCACGATCGGCAAGGTCGAGCAGGCGTACTTCAAGATGATCAACGACAACGGCGGCATCAACGGCCGCAAGGTCAACCTGATCAGCCTCGACGACGGCTACAGCCCGCCGAAGACGGTCGAGCAGGTGCGCCGGCTCGTCGAGCAGGACGAGGTGCTCGCGCTCTACCAGACGCTCGGCACACCGAGCAACTCGGCGATCCACAAGTACGTCAACGCGAAGAAGGTGCCGCACCTGCTGCTCGCGACCGGCGCGACCAAGTGGGGCGACCCGAAGGACTATCCGTGGACGATCGGCTTCAACCTGACGTACCAGTCCGAAGGCCAGATCTACGCGAAGTGGCTGCTGAAGAACAAGCCGAACGCGAAGATCGGCATCCTGTATCAGAACGACGACTACGGAAAAGACGTCCTCAAGGGAGTCAAGGACGGCCTCGGCGCGGCAGGCGCGAAGATGATCGTCAAGGAAGTCACCTACGAGGTGACCGATCCGACGATCGACTCGCAGATCCTGACGCTGCAGAGCTCGGGTGCCGACACGTTCATCGACATCACGACGCCGAAGTTCGGTGCGCAGGCGGTGCGCAAGGCCTACGACTCGGGCTGGAAGCCGCTGCACATCCTGAACAACGTCAGCGCGTCGATCGGCTCGGTGCTGGTGCCGGCAGGCGTCGAGAAAGCGGTCGGCGCGATCACGGTGGCTTACTACAAGGACCAGAACGATCCGCAGTGGAAGGACGACCCGGCGATGCTCGAATGGCGCGCCTTCATGGGCCGCTACTACCGCGAGGGCGACCCCAAGGACAACAGCAACCTGTACGGCTATCTCACCGCGCAGGTCATGACGCAGATCCTGAAGCAGTGCGGCAACGACCTGACGCGCGAGAACGTGATGCGCCAGGCCGCCAACCTGAAGAACCTGAAGCTCCCCCTGCTGCTGCCCGGGATGGTGATCAACACCAGCCCCAACGACTATTTCCTGTTCGACCAGGCGCAGCTGCAGCGCTTCACCGGCACGCAGTGGCAGCTGTTCGGTGAGCTGATCTCGACCGACTCTCGCTGACGAGGCCCCGGCGCGCCGCCGTGCGCGGCGCGCCGGGATTCGCGGCTGTCACGGAACCGTCGCGAAACCTTCATAGACTTCGCGCATGGGCGAGACCGTGACGCGGCCCCGCGTGGCGACGCCGCGGCTGCTCAACCGCGAGCGCGCGATCCTCGAGTTCAACCGGCGCGTCCTCGCGCAGGCGCGCCGCGCCGACGTGCCGCTCCTCGAGCGGTTGCGCTACGTCTGCATCGTCTCGTCGAACCTCGACGAGTTCTTCGAGGTCCGCTTCGCCGACTGCATCGAGGCCGCCAAGCGCGCCGGCAGCGGCACGTCGGCGGCCGAGATCGAGGCCATCGCCGCCGCCGCGCGCTCGCTGATCGACGAGCAGTACGCCATCTTCAACGACGAGGTGATGCCGGCCCTCGCCACCGAGGGGCTGCGCATCCTCAACCACGCCGACCGCGACGAGGCCGAGCGGCGCTGGGTCGCGCGCTTCTTCGAGACGCAAGTGCGGCCGCTGCTCGTCCCGGTCGGGCTCGATCCGTCGCATCCGTTCCCGCAGGTCGCCAACAAGTCGCTCAACTTCATCGCCCGCCTCGGCGGCAAGGACGCGTTCGGCCGCCGCAACACGGCGACCATCGTCAAGGTGCCGCGCGTGCTGCCGCGCGTCATCGCGCTGCCGCGGTCGCCGCGGCGCTCGGGGCAGTCGTTCGTGCTGCTGACGAGCGTTATCCGCGCCCACCTCGGCGAGCTCTTCCCCGGCCGCGAGGTCGAGGCGTTCTCGCAGTTCCGCATCACCCGCGACTCCGACCTCGAGGTCGACGCCGACGTCACCAACCTGCGCCAGGCGTTGCGCAGCGGCCTCAGGACGCGCCACTTCGGCCAGGCGGTGCGGCTCGAGGTCGCCGACACCTGCCCGAGCGAGCTCTCCGAATTCCTGCTGCGCCAGTTCGGTCTGCCCGAGTGGGCGATGTACCGCGTCCACGGCCCGGTCAACCTGGTGCGGATGAACGAGCTGATCGCGCTCGCCGAGGCGCCGGCGCTGCGCTTTCCGCCGTTCGTGCCGGCGCCGCCGCGCGGCGCGCGGCCCGACCTCGCGATGTTCGCCCGCATCCGCGCCGGCCACCTGCTGCTGCACCATCCGTTCGAATCGTTCGAGCCGGTCGTCGAGCTCTTGCGCGAAGCGGTCGAGGACCCCGAGGTGCTCGCGATCAAGCAGACGATCTATCGCGCCGGCAGCGAGTCGCCGGTGATGGACTTGCTGATCGAGGCGGCGCGCTCGGGCAAGGAGGTGATGGCGGTCGTCGAGCTGAAGGCGCGCTTCGAGGAGGAGGCGAACATCAACTGGGCCGAGCGGCTCGAGGCTGTCGGCGCGCAGGTCGTCTATGGCGTCGTCGGCCTGAAGACGCACGCCAAGATGCTGCTCGTGACCCGCCGCGAGGGGCAGGGGATGAAGCGCTACGCGCACCTCTCGACCGGCAACTACAACCCGAGCACGGCACGCCTCTACACCGACCTCGGCTACTTCACCGCCGCCGAGGACATCACCGCCGACGTCGACGCCGTCTTCCAGCAGCTCGCGAGCCTCGGCAAGATGCAGCCGCTGAAGGTGTTGCTGCAGGCGCCGTTCACGCTGCAGGCGGGGATGCTCGCGCACATCGCGAAGGTCACCGAAGCCGCGGCCGCCAAGCGCCAGGCGCGGATCGTCGTCAAGATCAACGCGCTCACCGACGTCGCGTTGATCGAGGCGCTCCTCGGTGCGGCGCGCGCGGGCGCGCAGATCGACCTCATCGTCCGCGGCGCGTGCCTGCTCTCGCCGGGCGACGCACCCGCCGACCGAATCCGCGTGCGGTCGATCGTCGGGCGCTTTCTCGAGCACTCGCGGGTCGCCTACTTCCGCTGGGGCGAGCGCGACGACGACGAGGCGCTTTTCCTGTCGAGCGCCGACTGGATGGGACGCAACATGTTCGGACGCGTCGAGATCAGCTGGCCGCTGCGCGAACCGGCGCTGCGCCAGCGCGTGATCGACGAATGCCTGGTGCCGTACTTGCTCGACAACGTCGACGCGTGGACGCTGCGCAGCGACGGCAGCTACGACCGCGTCGAAGGCGGCAAGGCGTCGGCGCAACAGGCGCTCGTGCGTCGCTACGACCGGAGCGCGTGAGCACGATGGATCTCCTCCTCTGGCGCCACGCCGAAGCCGAAGACCCCGGACGCGGTGACGACCTCGAGCGCGCGCTGACGGCGCGTGGGCGCGCGCAGGCCGAGCGCGTCGCCGCGTGGCTCGCCGAGCGCCTGCCCGACGATGCTCGCGTTCTCGTCAGTCCCGCGAAGCGTTGCCGGCAGACGGTCGCTCTGCTCGGGCGCAAGACGGCGACCGTCGCCGCGCTCGGCCCGGGCGCGACCGCCGAGGCGCTGCTCGCTGCTGCCGGCTGGCCGAACGGCGATGACGACACGGTCGTCGTCGTCGGCCATCAGCCAACGCTCGGCGAGGCCGCGGCGCTCGCGATGGGTGCCGGCGCCGCCGACTGGCAGGTGAAGAAGGGCGCGGTCTGGTGGCTGAAGCGCAGCAAAAGCGGAACGGTCCGCATCCACGCCGTGCAGCCGCCCGACGAGCTCTAGCGCCCGTCAGGCGGGTACGGGATCTGCCGTCACGACGAGCCGTGGCTGCTGCGCGAGGCCGCTCTTCGACCAGATGTCGATCTCGGCGCGCAGCAGGTGCAGCGCGCGCGGATTCGCGTCGGCCCAGCCGGCGCGCAGGCGAACGACCGGAGCGCCTTCGACGACGCGCAGCGTGACGGCGTCGGCGTCGACGTCGTCGCGAGCGTGGCAGACGATCACCGCCAGCCGCAGGCAGAGCAGGTGCATGGCGAAGCTCGCGCTCTGCAGCGCCGGCTCCAGCTTGCGCAGGCCGCCGCGCTGACCGAGGACGAGCTGGCCGACGTGGCGCAGCTGGCTCTGCGAGAAGCCGGGCGCGTCGACGTGGTCGAGCAGGTAGGCGCTGTGGCGATGGTGGTCGTGGTGCGAGATCATCATCCCGGCCTCGTGCAGCGCCGCCGCCCACGCCAGCTCGTGGCGCGCCTCGGCCGAGTGGCCGCCGATGCCGTCGAGCAGCGCGAGCGCGACGCCGCGCACCCGATCGGCCTGCGCGACGTCGACCTCGAAGCGCTTCTGCAGCGCCGCGACCGACGCATCGCGCAGGTCGTGGCCGTCGGCGCGCTGCTCGGCTGACTGCCGCGCCGCGAGATCGAAGATGACGCCCTGGCGCAGCGCGCCGCGCGCCGGCCTCAGCTCGGCGATGCCGAAGTGCGTTGCCAGCGTGTAGAGAATCGCGACGCCGCCGGCGATGACGGCGCGGCGGTCGTCCTTCAACCCGGCGAGCGCGAGACGGTCGGCATCGCCCGCCTCGAGACAGCGCTCGATCAGCCAGCGCAGGCCGTTCGGAGTGATGGTGCCGTCGCTGACGCTGCTCGCCGCGAGCACCTGCGACACCGCGCCCACCGTTCCCGAGGCGCCGAGCGCTTCGCGCCAGTGCTTCGGCGCGAACTGCCTGAGCGCTTCCTCGAGCTCGGCGCCGGCAGCGACCTGCGCCTCGCGGAACGCCTTCTCGCTGAAGCGGCGCTCGGGGAAGTACTTCATCGACAGGCTGACGCTGCCGACCTGGAACGACTCGGCCTGGCGCGGCCGGGTGCCGCGGCCGAGGATCATCTCGGTCGAGCGACCGCCGATGTCGATCACGAGCCGCGGCACCGTCGACGGCTGCAGGCGGGCGACGCCGGCGAAGATGAGGCGCGCTTCCTCGCGCCCCGAGATGATCTCGATCGGGCGGCCGAGGACCGCCTGCGCGCGAACCAGGAACGCATCGCGGTTCTTCGCTTCGCGCAGCGTCTGCGTCGCGACCGCGCGCACCTGGCTCGCGGCGAAGCCGTCGAGCCGCTTGGCGAAGCGGCCGAGGCACTCGAGGCCGCGCTCCGACGCTTCGTCGCTCAGGTGGCCGCGCGCGTCGAGGCCGCCGCCGAGGCGCACCGTCTCCTTCAGGTAGTCGATGCGACGGTAGTGGCCGCCGTGCAGTTGCGCGATCTCGAGGCGGAAGCTGTTCGATCCGAGGTCGATCGCAGCGAGCTGGCCAGGCCACCGCGACTCGGGCGCGGGCGCTGCGGAGGTGGACTGCATGCGACGATTGTCGAAGCTTCGCGCGTCCGGCGCGCGTCGATCGTCGTTCCTACAATGGCGCTCCCGCGCGCCGCGCCCATCGAACAGAGAGCACCAGATGCTGCGTACCGAGCTCGACGCCGTCCCGCCGGCCAGCGCACCGCACGGCATCGGCGTCGGCTTCGCCGCTGCCGCCGGTCCGGTCGCGGCGCACGCGATCACGACCGACACGCGCGGCCTCGTCGCCGGCGAGGTCACGATCGACGTCGCCGGCTTCGCGATGCCTGCGTACCGCGCCGCGCCCGAAGGCGACGGGCCGTTCCCGGTCGTTCTCGTCGTCTCCGAGATCTTCGGCGTCCACGCGCACATCGCCGACGTTGCGCGTCGCTTCGCCAAGCTCGGCTATCTCGCGGTCGCGCCCGAGCTCTTCGTCCGCCAGGGCGACGCCAAGTCGACGACCGACATCAACACGCTGTTCGCGACCGTCATCTCCAAGGTTCCCGACGCGCAGGTGATGGGCGACCTCGACGCCTGCGTCGCGTGGGCGCAGGCGAACCGCGGCGACGTCCGCCGGCTCGGCATCACGGGCTTTTGCTGGGGCGGCCGCATCACCTGGCTGTACGCGGCGCACAGCTCGACGCCGAAGGCCGGCGTCGCGTGGTACGGGCGCCTCGTCGGCCAGAAGACGGCGCTCCAGCCCGAGTATCCGGTCGACGTCGCGGCGCGCCTGCATGCGCCGGTGCTCGGCCTGTACGGCGGCGCCGATGCCGGCATCCCGCTCGACACCGTCGAGCAGATGAAGGCAGCGCTCGGTGCCGGCAGCGACGCCGCACGGCGTTCGGGCTTCCACGTCTATCCGCAGGCGCAGCACGCGTTCCACGCTGACTACCGGCCGAACTACGACCGCGCTGCGGCCGAAGACGGCTGGCAGCGCTGCATCGGCTGGCTGCGCGGGCACGGGGTCGCTTGAGCGGCGCTGCTGCAGCGTCGCGGCGCCCGCGCCACGCGCCCACTGCGTGACGCTCGCCTGGATCGTCCTCGCGACCGCGATCGGCGGCGTGCTCTCGGTCGTCGTCGCCGCGGCGCTGACGCTCGGCGTGCTGACGAAGATCGTCCACCACCTCGTCAGTCTCTCCGCGGGCGTGCTGCTCGCGACGGCGCTGCTCGACATCCTGCCCGAGGCGTTCTCGGCGAAGGCGCCGCCGCAGGCGCTGTTCGCGACGCTGCTCGGCGGGCTGCTCTTCTTCTTCCTGCTCGAGAAGGCCGAGCTCTATCGCCACACGCACCACCACGAAGGCGACGAGCACGACCACCACCACGGCTTCGACCGCCAGCAGGCCGGCCGCGGCGGCTGGAGCGTCATCCTCGGCGACAGCATCCACAACTTCTGCGACGGCATCATCATCGCCGCCGCGTTCCTCGCCGACACGCGGCTCGGCATCGTCACCTCGATCGCGATCATCGCCCACGAGATCCCGCAGGAGGTCGGCGACTACATCGTGCTGCTCAACGCCGGCTTCTCGCGGGCGCGCGCGCTGCTCTTCAACGCGGTCTCGGGGCTCGCCGCGGTCGTCGGCGGCGTCATCGGCTACTTCGTCGTCGGCCCGTGGCAGGCGTTCTTTCCGTACCTGCTCGTCATCGCAGCGAGCAGCTTCGTCTACGTCGCGGTCGCCGACCTCATCCCGCAGCTGCAGCACCGGCTGACGCTGAAGGAGACCGCGGCGCAGTTGTTCTGGCTCGCGTGCGGCCTCGCGATCGTCGTCGTCGCGATCGGTCAGCTGCGCTGACGCGTCGCGGCGTCAGCGCACGACGAGCACCGGCACCGTCGTGTGCTTGAGGACGTCGTTCGTCTCGCTGCCGAGAAAGAGCGACGCGAGGCCGCTCCTGCCGTGCGATCCCATGACGAGCAGGTCGCAGTGCTGCTCGCTCGCGTGCGCAACGATCGCTTCCCACGGCTGCACGCCCTCGACGGTCTGCGCGTGGCAGACGACGCCCGCGGCCGCACACGCCTCGGCGACCGCGCCGACGTTGCGCGTCGCGGTGCGCTCCTGGGCGTCGAAGAATTCCTGCGGCGGCGTCGGCTGCATCTCGGCGACCGCGCCGTACGGGAACGGCTCCTTGACGCAGATCGTGAAGATCTCGGCGCCGAGCGTGCGCGCGAGGCCGATCGCGGTCGCGACCGCTCGGCCGGTGATCTCGGAGCCGTCGGTGGGAACGAGGATGCGCTTGAACATGGCAGACCTCCGGGCGACGCGGCCGCGATCTTCCATCGCGGCGCGCGCGCCGGCAAACCGGCGAAAACCCGCGCGCCGAGGCCGTCAGCCGCGCGCGATCGGCCGTTCGGGATCGGCCGACCACTCGCTCCACGAGCCCGGATAGAGCGTCGAGCCGGCGAGGCCGGCGTGCTCCATCGCGAGCAGGTTGTGGCACGCGGTGACGCCCGAGCCGCACGAGTGGATGACGTCGGCCGGCGCGCGCCCGCCGAGCAGCGCGCCGAATTCGTCGCGCAGCGCGGCTTTCGACTTGAACGCGCCGCTCGCGTCGAGGTTGGTGCGATGGAAGCGCTGGAACGCGCCCGGGATGTGGCCGGCAACGGGATCGATCGGTTCGCTCTCGCCGCGAAAGCGCTCGGCCGTGCGCGCGTCGATCAGCATGCGCTCGGGCGGACGGGCGCCGACAGCGGCGGCGTCGATGGTCGCGACGAGCGGCGCGCGCTCCGGATACGGCGGACCGCCCGGCGCGATGCTCGCCGCACTCGTCAAGGGAAGGCCTCGGCTCTGCCACGCCTGGACGCCGCCGTCGAGGACGGCGACCTCGGCGTGCCCGAGCCAGCGCAGCATCCACCACAGGCGCGCGGCGTAGACGCCGCCGTGCGCGTCGTAGCAGACGACGAGCGTGTCCGGGGCGATGCCGAGGGCGCCGACGGTGCCCTGGAACGCCGCGCGCGCGGGCAGCGGGTGGCGGCCGTTGCGACCGGTCTTCGTTCCGCTCAGGTCGCGGTCGAGGTGGAGGTAGTGCGCGCCGGGCAGGTGCGACTCGCGGAAGCGCCGCTCGCCGGCGGCGGTGTCGGCGAGGTCGAACGAGACGTCGACGACGACCGGCTGCGGCGTGTGCGCGAGCAGCCGCGCGAGCTCGTCGACGGTGATCAGTGTGCGGGTGTCGGTTGCAGCCATGCGATTCTCAGGAGCACACGTCGCAGCGTCAGCGCATCGCCTTCTGGTACCACTCGTGGAACTGCTGCATGCCGTCTTCCATCGGACTCTGGTAGGGGCCGGCATCGTCGTCACCGCGTTCGAGCAGCGCGCGCCGGCCGGCGTCCATGCGCAGCGCGATCTCGTCGTCCTCGGCGCACGTTTCCCAGTACGCCGCCTGCTCGGCCTCGACGAACTCGCGCTCGAAGGCGTGGATGTCCTCGGGGTAGAAGAACTCGACGACGTTGAGCGTCTTCTGCGGGCCCTTCGGGACGAGCGTCGAGACGACGAGGACGTGCGGATACCACTCGACCATCGTCGCGGGATAGTAGGTGAGCCAGATCGCGCCGTGGCGCGGCACCGGATCGTCGAAGCGACCCTCGCGGTAGGCGAGGACGGCGTCGTGCCACTTGCGGTATGCCGCCGAGCCCGGCTTGGCGAGCTCGTTCTTCGGGCCCACGGTCTGCACCGAGTGGTGCGCGCCGAACTCCCAGCGCAGGTCCTCGCAGGTGACGAACTGGCCAAGGCCCGGATGGAAGGGCGCGACGTGGTAGTCCTCGAGATAGACCTCGATGAACGTCTTCCAGTTGTAGTCGCACTCGTGCAGGTGGATGCTGTCGAACGCGTAGCCGCTGAAGTCGAGCTCCTTCGCCGGGCCGATGCCGGTCAGCTCGTCGGCGACATTGCGGCCTTGACCGACTCCGGCGACGTCGAAGACCATGCCGTTCCACGTCTGCACCGGATACCTCGCGAGGTCGCGGCAGGGGTCGTCGGCGAAGTGCGGCGCGCCGATCAGCTGGCCGCCGAGGTCGTACGTCCAGCGATGCAGCGGGCAGACGATGTTGCTTCCAGTGTTGCCGCGGCCGCGCAGCATCACCGACTGGCGGTGCCGGCAGACGTTGGAGACGAGCTTGGGACCTTGCGCCGTGCGAATGAGGGCGCGGCCTTCGCCTTCGTGCGCGAGCGCGTGGTAGTCGCCGACCTCGGGGACGCTCAACGCGTGGCCGATGTAGCGGGGACTCCTGGCGAACAGGCGTTCGCGCTCGCGCTCGAAGAGCGCGCGGTCGAAATAGCTGGAGACGGGGAGCGGCGACTGGGCCGGTGCGAGCACTTCGCGGGTGACGCGCAGGTCGGACATACGGGAAAGGACCTCCTCGGGCGGTGGCAGAAGGCGGGTCCGAGGCTCGCGACGGCACCGCCGCCGCGCCTGGAAAGGGGTGCGGATTGTACCCAGCACCCCGGCACGGATCGGCGGTGCGGCGCAGGGCGCCGGACGCGTTCAGGTGGGGCCGGGACGGCTGACTACAATCCGCTCTTTTCAGAGAATGAATGGCGACCGATCCCCGCCCCTCCGCTGCGGCAGAGCCCGCCAGCTACGAAGTGGCATTGCGTGAGCTCGAGTCGCTGGTCACCTCGATGGAGGGCGGCCAGCTTCCTCTCGAAGGCCTGCTCGCGGGCTATCGGCGCGGCACCGAGCTGCTGCAGTACTGCCGTTCGCGGCTCGAGGCCGTCGAGCAGCAGGTGAAGATCCTCGAGGATGGCCAGCTGCGGCCGTGGTCCCAGTCGTGAAACGGGATGCCTTCGACACCTGGTCGCTCGCCGAGCTCGACGCTGTCGAGTCGACGCTCGACGCCTTCGTTCCCGTCGACGCGCCGGCCGGCCTCGGCGATGCGATGCGCTACGCGGTCCTCGACGGCGGCAAGCGCCTGCGGCCCTTGCTCGTCCTCGCCGCGTCGAACGCCGTCGGCGGCAGCCGCGCCGCGGCGCTGCGCGCGGCCTGTGCCGTCGAGCTGATCCACGCCTATTCGCTCGTCCACGACGACCTGCCGTGCATGGACGACGACGTCCTCCGCCGCGGCAAGCCGACCGTGCACGTTCGCTTCGGCGTCGCCCAGGCGATGCTCGCCGGCGACGCCATGCAGGCGCTCGCGTTCGAGGTGCTGACGCCCGACGACGGCAGCGTCGAGCCGGCGCTGCAGGCGCGGCTGTGCGCGCTGCTCGCGCGCGCCGCCGG
>Ga0068856_100002755_pt1 | contig 17999 bp, 22 predicted proteins | sample KBSCornC62_FD_66595 | JGI IMG/M metagenome (GOLD analysis project Ga0068856, IMG submission 66595) | Corn rhizosphere microbial communities from Kellogg Biological Station, Michigan, USA - KBS Corn C6-2 | ecosystem: Host-associated > Plants > Roots > Rhizosphere > Soil ...
CTCGATTTTTTTCGCGCCCCGCCTCCGAGGTTTCGCCAAAATGACAACTAAGAACAAAACGACAACAACTAAGAACAAAACGACAACGTCGACACGCGAGCAGGTCGAGGCACTGCTCGAGCAAGCGCAATCGCACCTGGCCCGCACGATGGCCGATTCGGAATCGAAGGGCAGCGAACGCGCCGCGGCGCTCGCGCAGGTGAAAGCGATCCTTCGCGAACGCGCGAAGCTCCGTGGCGAGCTCGAGATCACCGAGGCGACGCTCGTCCGCTCGCCCGCGTGGAAACGTGTCCAATCGCTGATCGCCGACGCGCTGAAGCCGCACCCGGAAGCGCTGAAGGCGTTCGTCGCGGCGATGAAGCAGGCCGAGGAAGCGAGCGGCTCATGACGCCGAATTTTCGTGAGCTCGCCCGTCGGTGCAACGACATGAACGACGGCGATGACGTGATCGAGGCGTCGCCGGGGTACGGCATCCGATGAGCACGACGACGACCACGCGGGCGACTCGCGCGCGCACGTTCACGGCCGATCTTTTCCGCATGGGGTCCCAGCTGCTGGCAACGCAGTCCGGGCATGCGTGGCCGGATCCAACGTACCGCGACGACCCGGTAGCCTTCGCTCGCGACGTGCTGGGGATCGAGCCGTGGAGCGGGCAGCGCGCGATCCTGGACGGCATCGCCTCGCACGATCGCGTGTGCGTCCGCTCGGGTCACCGCGTCGGCAAGACGGACGCGGATGCGATCATCGCGCTCTGGTGGTTCGCAACGCGTCCGCGCTCGCGCGTCGTGCTGCTCGCGCCGTCGTTTGCGCAGGTCAAAGAAGCCGTGTGGCGTTCCGTGCGGCTCGCGTACTCGTCGGCGAAGGTGCCGCTCGGCGGCAAGATCGCGCAGCTCCCGCAGACAGGCCTGCACGACGTCGACGGCCGTCAGGTGTTCGGCATCTCGCCGGAGGACGAGTTCCGGCTTCAGGGGCTCGCGTGTCCCGCGCTGCTCTTCATCATCGACGAGGCGAGTATCGTCGATGAAGCGATCTTCGAAGTCATCCTGTCGAACATCGCCGGCGGCGGCGACGATATCGGCGAAGCGCGGATCCTCATGACGGGGAATCCGAATCGGAACAAGGGCTACTTCTTCGACGCGTTCCGATCGGACCGTTGGAAGCAGCTCCACATCCCGAGTACCGCGTCGCCGAACGTGACCGGTGAAGCAAAGGTCGCCGGGCTTGCCACGAAGGAGTGGATCGCAGACCGCATGGTGGACTGGGGCGGCCCGAGCGGGCCGATCTACCGGATCCGCGTGCTCGGCGAGTTCGTCGAGCTCACGGAGGGCCGGCTCTTTTCGATCGACATGATCACCGCGGCCGAGAAGGCGTGGCCACGGACGCCGCCGACGGGCCGGCTTGTGATCGGTCTCGACCCGGCCGGCTCGAGCGGCAAGGGCGACGAGACGGTGTTTTGCCCGCGTCGGGGGCAGAAAGTGCACGAGCTGATCGCGCAGCGCGGACTGACCGCGGACGAGCACGTCACCGAGACAATGAGCGTGATCGCAAAGTACCGCGGCGACTCGCGCGACGTGCCGCTCGTCGTCGTCGACCGCGACGGAATCGTGGGCGCAGATGTCTTCGCGTCGCTCCGCGCGTACCAGAAGCGGCACGAGCGCGACTTCGAGCTCGTCGGCTTCCGCGGTTCGGAGCGAGCGACGCGGCGACCGAACGATGTGCACCGGCGTCGCGACGAGATGTGGTTCGGCCTCGTCGAATGGCTGAAGGCGGGCGGCGCGATCCCGACGGACGGCAAGCTCGAGGGCGAGCTCGCGGAGATCGCGACGGACCAAACCTTCCGCGGTCTCGCGAAGATCATCGAGAAGGACCTGATCCGATCGGCGCTCGGCCGATCACCGGACCGCGCCGACGCGCTCGCGCTGAGCACGTACGTGCCGACGATGTACGAGCGCGACGACGACGACACGAAGAAGCGCGACGAGGATGACGACGAGCCGCCGGTGCGGCCGATGGATCCGTGGAGCGGCGGTGTGGACCCGTACGGAGGAGACGAATGAACAACGGATACGCGGGAGAGAGTTGGTCGAAGAAGTACGCGCGCGCGAGCTACTGGCTGACAGCGAAAAAGAGCTTCGGCGATGCCTTCGGAAATTTCACGCACTGCGCACTGAGTTCTCGTGAGGCGGGAGACCACTTCGTCGGATTGGCCTTCGGCTTGAATGTCACATGTGTGGACATCGACGGAGCGGCGATCATGGCCGCGAAGGAAAAAGGCGCGGCGGTGTGGCACGGAGACATCGCTGAATACGTCGAGAGGTTTTCTCCGAATCACGTGTTTCTCGACTTCTGTTCAACCGTCAACAAGAAGACCTTGGAGATCATCGAGCGTGTCGCGAGAGCGATGCCGAACCGAGGTTACCTGGGCATCGCAGCCATGTACGGACGCGACGAGCCGATCATGCCGCTCGTGTCCGGCAATCGTAGCCGTCGTCGACAATATGAATCCTCGATGCGCTCGACGTGGCAGAAAAATGCAGAAGTGGAGGTCAAATCGTGGCGGCGGCTATTGATCGTTCACGGACAGGTGCTCGCCTCGCGCGGCGCTCGTTCGGTGCCGCATGTCACGTTCATGTGCCAGTACAAAGGTCACTCGGTGCCGATGTTCATCGTTGGCATGACCTTCGACGGGCCGGACCGAAGAAAGCCAATGGTGGTGCACGTGCCCAAAGAGAGCGCGGCAAAACAGAGGATTCGAAATCTCTGCGTTCAAAGCAGCTTCACTGGAGACAGCCATTTGTACAACGTGCCAGCGGGCACTATCGCCGCCTGGCGCGCTCACGAGACGCGCGGCACCTACCGGAGCGCATCATGAACGCCCCCAAGCCTCCCCCGCCGGCTGCGGACCCGACGAGGCTCGCGCAGGCGCTGAGCGAGAAACGCCGCGGCCGTCACTTGACCGTGCTCGCCGGCTGCATGCTCGTGTCGTTCCTTTGCGGCACGATGTTCGTCGTCGGGATCCTCGGGACGCTCGCGGTCGCGCGCGCACTGGGTTGGCAATGAGGTGCCGAGCGCTCCGCGAGCTCGGGCAGCGCGTCGCGAGTGGCACGACGTACGACGAGATCGCGCGCGCCGCGGGCTCGACGCGCTCGAGCGTGTGCCACTGGTTCGCCGGTCATCGTCGTCCGCGGCTCGCGTGCCGCATTCGCCTGCGCGACCGGATGGGTATCGCCGTGATCTGGTGGCAGTCGGACGCGTGGCTCTCGAAGTACGAGGCGACGCCAGGGATCGACGCGGCGCTCGCCGAAGCATCGTAGAGCTAGCGAAGTTGCGCCCGGCGCAACACGATTGCGGCCATCGTCTGAAGCGTGAGCATTCGCTCGCGGCTCAAGGCTGGTCTGACGGCGGCGCTTCTCGGCGTCTCGACGTACCAGTCTGCTCCGGGCTACGGACCTACGCTCGGCGACACGACGATCGAAGAGGCGCTCGACGCGACGCAGGGGCAGCTGACGCCGCTTCCGCAAACGCGCCTCCGCTGGTACATCGCCGATCTCGAGACCGCGATCCATCGCGCCGACGATGGCAACCTCCAGATGGCCGGCGAGCTGTGGGCCGCGATGAAGCGCGACGGCACGCTCAGCGGCATCCTTTCGACGCTTGTCTCCGGGCTCGTGCACTTGCCGCGGCGCATGAGTGGCCGCGCAGATATCGTCGCCGAGCTCGAGGGTCGCGACGGCGTGACCGAGCGCTACGACGCGATGTTCCCGCCGAGCGAGCTCGAGAAGGTCGTCGAGGACGGCATCGGCATGGGCGTGGCGGTCGGCTACTTCGCGCCGGTCGAAGGTCGTTCGTACCCGGTGTTCGTGCGGCTCGATCCGCGCTGGCTCGTGTACCGCTGGCAGGAGAACCGCTGGTATTACACGAGCGTCGTCGGCTCGCTCCCGATCACACCTGGTGACGGGCCGTGGCTGCTCTGGACGTTCGGAGCTCGCACCGCGCCGTGGCAGTCGGGCGCGTGGTACTCGCTTGGGATCGCCTGGGTGAACAAGCAACACGCGATGCTACACAAGTCGAACTGGGAATCGAAGCTTGCGAACCCCGCGCGCGTCGCCGTGATGCCGCAAGGCGCGAACGAGGCGCAGAAGCAGTCGTGGTTCGCGAAGGTGATGGCGTGGGGAGCGAACAGCGTCTTTGGCGCGCCGCCCGGCTACGACGTGAAGCTCGTCGAATCGAACGGTCGCGGCTACGAGTCGTTCGACACGACGATCGAGCGCAGCGATCGCGAGTTCATGATCGGCATCGCGGGCCAGGTCATCACGACGACCGGCGGCACCGGCTTTTCGAACATGGATCTTTACCGCTCGATTCGCGCGGACCTGATCCAGTCGACGGAGCGCAAGCTCGCCTACGGCATCAACACGCAGGGGCTCCCGGTGTACGTGCTCACGCACCACGGCGAAGACGCGCTCGAGCAGACCGTGATTGTGAAGTACGACACGACGCCGCCGAAGGACCTCAAGGCGGACGCCGACGCGCAGGCGCAGCTCGGCAACGCGATCAAGTCGGCGAACGAGGCGCTCGCGAGCTACGAGCTCCGCGTCGACGTGAAGCCGCTCGCCGCGCGTTTCGGTCTCCCGCTCGAGCGACTCGATGGCACGTCGCTCGCGGACGAAGCATCTGGCGACGAAGAGGGCGGCGTCGACGCACAGGAAAACGAACCGGTCGCCGACGAGGAGCTCGAGCTCCATTCGGAGGCCGCGTGAAGCGTGTCACCTGGGACCGTCCCGGCGTCCTCGCGATGGCCGCGTCTGCGCTCGGCATGTCGTTCGACGTGCCCGATCAGATTCCCGGCGTGACGATGACCGCCGAAGGGATCGCGATCGTCGGCGTCGGCTTCGGCGCGCCCATGTCGCACTACGAATGTTGGTGCGGCGACTCGTACGACGCGGTGAAAGCGCGCGTCGCGGCGGCGCTCGAGAGCCCGGCGAAAGCCGTTGTGCTCGAGATCGACACGCCGGGCGGCGACGTGTTCGGATGCTTCGAGGCTGCTCGCGCGATTCGCGCGATGGCGGATGCGGCGAAGAAGCCGGTCGTCGCGTATACGGAATCGCTCGCGGCGTCGGGCGGCTACGCGCTGGCGTGCGCGGCCGATCGCATCGTCGTTTCCGGTGAGGGACATGTCGGCAGCGTTGGCGTGATCTCCGCGCTCGTGTCGCAGACGCGCCTCGACGAGGCAATGGGGCTCCGCTTCGCCGTCTTTGGCTCCGGCGCTCGCAAGACGGACGGATGCCCGCACGTCGAAATCAGCGACGACGCAAGCGCCGAGCTTCAGGCGCACGTCATGTCGCTCGCGGAGATGTTCTTCGCGTGGGTCGCAGAGCGACGGAACGTGACGCCGGACGCGGTACGCGCGCTCCAAGCGGGCGTGTTCCACGGTGCGGCCGCGGTAGACGCGAAGCTCGCGGACGCGGTTGTGCAAACGAAAGATCAACTGCTCGCCATGGTGGCGAGCGGGGACACGGCGTCGGCCGTGGAAAGGAAGGCCACCATGGCCGACGAGACGGAAAAGGAAAAGAAGGACGAGTCGCCGAAGTCCTACGCGGACGAAATGCGCGCCAAACTCGAGGAGGACGCCAAATCCGACGACGAGGACAAGGCCGCGGCGGCGAAGAAGATGCTCGCGGCGCTCGACGGCGACGGCGACGGCGACGGCGACAAAGACGCCGATAAGCCGAAGGAAGAGCCGAAGAGCGAGTCGGCGAGCGCGCTCGCGACGATGGCGCAAGCGCTGAAGGCGCAGGGCGCCGAGATCGCGCAGCTCAAGGCCGAGCGCGAGAGCGAGAAGCGCGCCGCGCTCCTCGAGAAGCACGACGTGCCGGCGGCCGTGGTGACGGCGCTCAAGGGGCAGGACCTCGCGACCTTCGAAAAGGTCGTGACCGCGCACCCGAAGAAGGGCCCGAAGAATCTCGCCGCGGCCGAGCAGCCTGGCGTGATGGCGTCCGTCCCGCGCGGGGCAGAGGATCCGAACGCTCCGCGCGCGCCGCGTCTCCCGGCCGAGCAGAGCGCGAAGCTCGCGGAGCGCATGGGCCTCAAGGCCGTGAGCGACGGCGGGATCAAGAAGGACCGTCACTTCGTCACGCTGGGCATCGTCCCGCGGAAGAAGGACCAAAAGCCGGCGGCGCCCACGGCGCAGGGAAAGGTGGCCTGAGATGGCGGCACTCACCAAAGAGCGCGGTCAGAAGCCGTTCTTCGCGAAGAAGATTCGACTTCCGATCGGCGCGAACATGAAGGCGTTCAAGGGCGGGATCGCCTGCTTCGACTCGGCGGCCGCGGGAAACGTCGTTCAGGGCAAGGCGTCGACGACGCTGACCCGAATCGGCGTCTTCGCCGAGACGGTCGACAACACGGGCGGCGCCGCTGGCGCGCTCCTCGTGAACGTCGAGCTCGATCGCGAAGTGCAGGGCCAGTGGTTCGCGAATGACGGCAGCGTCGACGCGACCAAGATCGGCGCGGACGTCTACATCGCCGACGATCACACGGTGACCACCACCTCGGCGGGCAACTCGAAGGCCGGGCGGTGCTGGAAAGTCGACTCTCAACTCGGCGTGGCCGTGGAACCCCTCGGCGCCAGCTGAAACCCATGACGCTCTTCGTCGGCGCCGCGGGCGAAAGCTCACGACGTCGACGAAGGCCGTCTCGAAAGGAAAACGGCCATGTTGGATCCCAGTTTCTTGTTCGATCTCGAGTCGAACATGCAAGTCCTGCAAGAGCAGGGATATCTCGCGCTGAACGAGAGTCTCTGGTGGCAGGACGTGACGAAGGTTCTGCCTTCGCAGAAGAAGAAGGAGCGACTGATCTTCCAGCTCTCGACGGCGCAGATCCGTCCCGAGGGTCTCGGTGGAAATGCGACCTTCCAGGAGCTCGTCGCGCAGTCGTTCGAGCTCGACGTCGAGAATGCCGGCAGCGGCATTCGGATCGACAAAAACCAGCTCGACGATCTCGACGGCACCGGCGTCGATCAGGCGACGACCTACGCGCGGGACATCGGCGCGTACGTGGCCTACTGGCCGCAGCGCCAGGTCTCGAGCATGGTGCTCTACGGCGAAACGGGCAAGTCGTACGACGGCGTTTCGTTCTTCAACGCGTCGCACCCGGTGAACCCCGTCGACCCGGAGAACGGCGTCACCTACGCCAACGTCTTCACGGGGGCTCCGTCCGGCTCGTACCCCGGCGCGTGCCCGATCGACGATTCGGTGACGGTCGACGTCGCGCTGACGAACCTCTCCAAGCTGATCGCCTACATCCGGACGATCAAGACGCCGAACGGACAGGATCCGCGCGGTCTTCGCGTGACGCGCATCCTCGCGCCGCCGCGCATGACGGCGCGCGTTCAGCAGTTGACGAACGCCGAGTTCATCGCCCAGGCGGCGGCGAGCGGCGGCGGCGCGGGCGACGTTTCGATGATCAAGGTCGCGTGGGGCATGGCCCAGCCGATCGAGGTCCTCGAGTTCGCCGCGGGCCAGTCCTACACGATGGAGGACGGCACGACGGTCACCGGCGACGACAAGACGTTCTACCTCTTCGTCGACGAGGTCGGCTCGAACCAGGTCGGCGCGCTGATCTACGTGAACCGCGAGCCGTTCCGCACGCAGTACTACGGCGACCTCACGATCGCCGAGCTCGGGCGCATGAACGCGGTCGAGTACCAGACCAAGGGCCGCAACACCGTCGGATACGGGCATCCGTTCCGACTCCACAAGTGCAAGGGATCGTGACCATGGCGCTCGAACATCTCTCGAAAGAACAGCACGCGTTTCTCGTCCTCACGACGGAAAGCGGCTCGCCGTATCACCCGTTCGTCAAAGGACTTCGGCGTCTCCTCGGTCTCCCCGAGATCGTCGAGTGCAAGACGCGCGGAACCTCGGCCGGCGAGATCGTGAAGCCGAACGGCGACGACGAAGAGATCGTGATGAAGCACCATCTCGATCCCGCCGAGCAGGGCCCGCTCTACACGAAGCGGATCGAGGCGCTCGAGGTGCTCTTCAACGGTCCGCCGAAAAAGGCAGACCCGCCGCAGCCCCCGGCCCCGAAGAAGGACGACTCGAAGAAGTGAGGTGACGCCCGCCGACGGCGCCGGAGCTCACGTTCCGACGTCGCCGACGGGCGCCAGCGCGCCCGATGACGACCCCTTTCGCACAACTCCTCAGCTTCGACGCGTTCAAGGCGTCGAAGCTCATGCCCGCGGCGGATGCCGACGTCGCAGCGGGAGCCGTGTGGAAACGTTCCGCCTCGGACGCGCTGGCCACCGACACGATGAGCGAGCAGCCGTTCGCGACGGTGCTTGCGGCCGGCAATCTCACGTCGGTCGTCTTCCGTCCTCTCGCGAATCTCACGCACGACCCCGCGAACTTCGCGACGCTCAGCGTGTACAAGCGCACGGCTGGCGGCGCGCCCGTCCTCGTCGCGCAAGTGGATACGTCTGCACTCGATTGGACTGCATCGATCCCGGTCGTCATTCCCATCGTGGCCGCGCCGGTCGCGGTCGGCGATGTGCTGACGATCGCGATCGCGAAGTCCGGCACGGGCGTCATCGTCCCGGCCGGCACGCTCGCGGCGATTTCGTCACCGAACGCGTTCGACGTTGCATCGAGGCGGTGGCAGTCGCGGATCCTCGCGTACCTACGCAAGCGCTACGACGTCACGAAGATCGACGAGACGAACCCGCCGGACGCGCTGCTCGATTGGATCGCGCGGTGCGTGCTTCCTGACATGTGGCGCGCCCGGGGTGCGAATCCGAGCGACGCTCAGACCGCGGACGCGATCGCCGATCGCGAAGCGGTGCTGAAAGACGTTCAGGTCGAGGCGAGCGACGCGTCGACCGGACTGATCGAACTTCCGCTCGCGAACGACGAGGCCGGCAGCGGTGTCAGCCAAGGCGGCCCGTACGGCTACACCGAAGCGAGCCCGTACGTCGCGTTCGACGTGCAGCGCGCCGAAGCGGTGCTCGAGGATTGCTCTGGCTCCGGCGACGGGGGCCCGTCGTGAGCGGCGCCCTCGACGAGCTCCGCGCGTTCGGTCGCGCGATCGGCAACCTCGACGGGCTCACGGAGCGCGCCGCGCAGGAAGCGGCTCCGCTCGTCGAAGCCGCCGCGCGCAAGACCGCGGCCGCGGGCAAGGATCCGTACGGCAACACGTGGCAGCCGAAGAAGGATGGCGGCCGCCCGCTCGAGCACGCTGCCGAGCACATCCACGCGCGCCCGATCGCGTCGTCGATCGAGATCAGCACCGAAGGCGCGGACGCGTGGCACAACGTGGGTGCAGGCGGCCGCCCCGTTCGCCAGGTGATCCCCGACGTCGAGATCCCGCCCGCGATCGCGGACGCGGTCGAGCAAGGCGCCGCGCGCGCGTTCGATGCGATCACGAAAGGCGGCTCGTGATGCCCGACGTGACCGGACTCCCGGCGTTCGCCGATGCAGTGGCATCGTATCTCCAAGCGAACGGCGTCTCCGCCGTTGTCGAGTTCGGCTGGCGAAAGAACGTCCAGCAAGTGAACGAGGGTGAAGGAACGGCGAATCGCATCGTGATTCAGCCCGGCACGCCGGACGGTGACGCCGGCGAGCTCGCGGCGCCTCGCGAGGTGGGTTACGGCCCGCGCACGGAGTGGCCGCCTGCGACGACTGCGGACCCGCAGAGCCCCGACGACGTCGTGGGCCGCGAGCTCGACGACTGGGCCGAGCGCGCGACCGTGTACGTGTGGGCCGTCGACGCGACGGCGCCCGAGGACGACCGGCGGCAGTACGTCGCCGTCCGGTGCCTGCTCCAATGGTTCCGCCGCGCCGCGCAGTACGCCGCGCGCGCCGCCGTCGAAGCCGGCGCGCTCCACTGGATGAACATCGCGAACGTCGAGCGCCAGTACGGCCGCGAGCTTCAGCTCGACCTCACGCTCCACGCGCCGATCTTCGATCTCTCGGACGAGATCGCGCATCCGCAGCACCTCAGCGAAACCGACTCATTCGAGTGACGGAGGACGACCGACCATGCTTCCCGGCGTATACGACACGGATCAAGACGGCTCGACGGGAGTCGCACCGCAAACCGACCCCACCGGCATCGTCGCGATCGTCGCCGCCTCGAGCGACGGAGTCACGGCGATCGACACGCCGCAGATGTTCACCGACCTCGCGTCGATCCAAGCGGCGATGGGCTCCGGCCCGCTCGTCGAGCTCGCGGCGTACTTCCTCGCGATCACCGGCAAGCCGGTCGTGCTCGTCCGCGTGACGGGCGCCGCAGCAACGTACGGCGCGATCGACCACACGAAGGTCACCGGCACGGCAGTGCCGACCGCGGGCGGCACGACGCCGCTCGACACGTTCCCCGTGCAGGTGAAGATCGGCGTCGGCGGCACCATCGGCGTCGCCGGCATCACGTACGTCTACTCGATCGACGGCGGCGAGACGTGGTCGCCGGTGCAGGCGCTCGGCGTCGCGACCTCGATCGCCATCCCGAACACTGGCGTGACGTTCACGCTCGTCGCGGCGCAGACGTTCATTGCGGGCGACCTGTTCACGTGCACGACGACCGGCCCGCGCGTCATCGAGGCGGACATCGCGACTGCAACCGCGGCGCTCTCCTCGACCACGCTCCCGTGGGAGGTCGCGTTCTTCGATGCCGACGCGGATCAGACGATGATCGCAGCCGTCGACGCGTGGCTCGCGACGCTCGCGGCCGCGGGCGAGTACAAGTGGGCGAGCCTCAACACGCGTCTGAGGACGGCGGGCGAGGACGAGCCGACCTACGCGACGGCGATGCAGACGATCCGCAATGCGGCCTCGTCGAAGTACAGTCACGTTGGCGCCGAAGGGTGCGACGCGATCTCGCCGATTCGCGACGTGTACATGGTCCGGCAAGCGCACCTCGGCATCATCGCGCGTGCGCTCGCGGGCGACCCTGCTCGCATGGCGAGCGTGCCGGGCGACGGTCCGCTCGAGGACATCCGAATCACGACGCCGAGCGGCGCGCCGAAGTACCACAACGAGCAGAAGAACCCCGGTCTCGACGACATGGGCTTCTCGACGCTGCGAAGCATGCCGCGCAAGAGCGGCGCGTTCAACACGCTGACCCGGCTCTTCTCGCCGCTCGGCTCGGACTGGGTCTTCGTCCCGCATGCGCGCGTCATGAACGAGGCGAAGCAGATCGCCTACGACGCGCTCAGCGCGATCACGTCGCTCGGCGTGCACACGCAGAAGATCAAGAACGCGCAAGGCCAGATCGTGAAGGTCATCACGGAGGCCGATGCGCAGAAGATCGAGGGCCTCGTGAACCCGGAGTACACGCAGCAAATCACGGGGCAGAACCGCGCCAACGCGGCAACGTTCGAGCTCTCGCGCTCGGATGATCTCTCAAGCAACGGGCCCCAAACCCTCACGTACGCGATCCAGGTCGACGCGCTCCGTTACATCGGAAAGTTCGTCGGCGTCTCAAAGTTCATCTGAAGGAGCTGAACCATGCCCGGTGTGGATCCGCAAAAGTTTTTCATCGACGGCGTGGCCTTCGGATGGCGCTCCGTCCTCTGCTCCGTCGACGGAATCGCGCGACGCGGCTTCCGCGCGCTCGACTGGTCGGAGAAGATCGAGCGCGAGAAGACGCACCAGGCGATCCGCTCGGGTCGTCCGCTGAACATGACGTTCGGCGAGTACGACGTCGACGCGCTCACGCTGACCATGCTCCCGCAAGAGAAGCAGTGGCTCAAGGCGTACCTGCGCGACAAAGTGGCGTCGCCATCGAGCGCGTCGCGCGCGTCGTTCACGTTCCAGCTCCAGCTCTCGGAGAACGGCTACGTCATCACGACGACCTTCTGCGGCTGCAAGCTCAAGTCGCAGAAGGGGAGCCTGAAGATCGGCCCCGAGTCGGCCGAGACGCCGGTCGATCTGGACTGCCTGTACGTCGTCGAGAAGGACGTCAACGGCGAAACCACGCTGTTCGACGACGTGCGCGACCAAGACGGAGGCGCGGGCTTCTGAGCTCGCGGTGAACCATGGCCCTGAACGAAGAGCAGAAGGCGCGGCTCGCGGCGCTGCGAAACGATCGCGAGCAGTGGAAGACGGCGGACGCCGAGCGCGCCGAAGCGCAGGAGCTCGACGAGCTCGAGCACGAAGCGAAGCTCCGCGCCGTCATCGCCGATTGCGAGCAGAAGTACGGCAAGCGTGGGGTCGCATTCGAGGTGGTCGACACGCTGAGCGGCCCCGTTGCCGTGAAGCTCGGCGAAGCGGTCGTCTACGCGAAATTCGTCGACGCGACGAGCGATCACGGTCTGCACCTCGCGGACCTTCAGGAGTTCATCCTCCCGAATCTCGCGTACCCGTCGCGCGAAGAATTCGTGAAGCTCCCGCACGCCGGCATTCCGTACGCGGTGTGGCCGGTGCTCGCCGCGCTCTACCGCGGAGAGAGGGATCGCGCCGCGGGAAAATAATCAGCCTCCACGCGGAGGCGACGCAGCAAACGAAGGAGTCTCTCTTCCGCGCCGCGGAGCTGATCGCGACGTGGGGGCCAAAGCATGAGGGTCCAGGTGCGGGGCAGAAGAATCGTGAAGTGATGGCGGCCGCTCTGCTCTTCGCGGAGGGCCTCGAAGCCCTACGTTTCATCCGAGCAAAGCTCCATGGCTGATAAACGAGCTGCATTCTTCCTCGATCTCAAAGGCAACGCGTCCGACGTTGCCAAAGAGACGAGCTCGGCCGTCGAAGCGCTCGCCGACTCGATCGCGAAGGGCGAAGCGGCCGCGAAGGAGATGTCCGCCGAGCTGCGCAAGCTGCGCGGCTCGAGCGCCGAAGTGAAGGCGCAGAAGGACAAGCTCAAAGCGGCGATCGGTGCGACGAACCAAGCGATCACGCGGGATACGCTCGCGCTGCATAAGCTCGGCACGACTTCCGCCGAAGTGACTCGCCAACAGAAGCAGCTCGCCGAGTCGCAAAAGGTGACCGCCGAGCGGATGAAGAAGTCGACGGAGGAGCACCGCAAGCAAAGCGATGCGCTGAAGAAGGCGATCGCATCGATCGGCGGCCCGGCGAACGAGATCACCGAAAAGCTTGGGGGGCTCTCCGACGTGGCCGAGGGGCTCGGCAGCGCGGGAGGGTTCGCCGCGGTCGGAGCGGCGGCGGCGGCGGCGGCGATCGTCGCCGTCGGAGGCGCCGCGATCTACGGGGCGACCGAGCTGACGAAGTTCATCGTCGAGAGTCAATCCGCGGCGCGCTACATGAACATTCTCCGCGCTGCGGCGACGGGTAGCGAAGAGAGTGCCGGCAATCTCGGCGCGCAGGTGAACGATCTCCGCGGCCGCGTGCCGCTCCTAAAAAACGACCTGAACGCGCTCGGCATCGAGCTCTCGCGCACGGGCATGCGCGGTCAGACGCTCGTCGACACGATAAACGCGGTCGCGCAGGCGCAGGGCGTCGGGGACACGGCGCTCGCGTCTCAGCTCGAGGAGCTGACGAAACGCGGGCAGATCACGAAGCGGTTCCAGCTCTCGCCGAGCGAGCTCTTTGGGAAGAACCTCCGCTTCGACGATATTGCCGGCGAGCTCGCGAAGAGCATGAACACCGGGATCGACGACGCACGCCAAGCGCTGCTCGCCGGCACGGTGCCGCTCGAGCAAGGCGCGGCCGCGATGCGCAAGGCCGTCGAGTCGAAGTTCGGCAAGGCGAACGCCGCGCTGATGCTCGACCCGTCGAAGCAGGTCGAGAAGTTCGAAGAGAACCTGAAGAGCCTCACGTCCGGCGTGAACATCGAGCCGTTGCTCCACGACATGCAGGATTTCTTCGACCTCTTCGATCCCGAGAAGACGATGACGGGCGCCGCGGTGAAGCAGCTCGTGACGACGCTCGGCGGCGATCTCGTCGGATCGATTCACGACTCGGCGTCGGCGGGAAATGACTTCGTGCGCGGTCTCGTGCTCGGCGCCTTGCGTGTCGAATCCTCGTGGCTCGATACGAAGGTGAAGCTGAAGAAGGACATCAAAGAGATCCGCGACGAGGTGAAGAAGCTCGTCGACATGATCCCGACGACGAACCCGGCCGGGTTCGCGCTGAAGACGGCGCTGACGGGCGGCGGCGGGAAGCAGAAGGACGGCATCGGCCTCGCGGGTGCCACCGGTGAATCGCTGACGAACCTACCGTTCCGACTCGCGGGCGCCTCGCTCACGGGGCCCAAGCTTTTCGGCAAGGCCATCGCCTTCGCGATCGATAGCGGCTTCAAAGACGAAGCCGAGATCCATTCGCCGTCCAAAAAGATGCAGCGCAACACGGCGATGATGGTGAAGCCGGTCGTCGACGGGCTCAAAGGCGGCGCCGGCGACGTCTACGACGCGATGAACGTCATGATCGCGCCCGCGGTCCGCCCGCCGAGTGCAAACGTTTCTACAGGCGGCGGCTCGAGCTCGGGCGGCGCCGTGCGCGACGTTCACATCACGGTGCCGATCACCGTCGGCAGTGACCGAGCCGCGCGGCAGCTCGAAAGCCCGACGTTTCACACGCAGCTGAAGAAGACACTGACCGAGGTGCTTCTGCAGGCAGGATTCGGGGCGCCGTCATGACCACGGACGACCTGCTTCCGCCCTACGAGCTCGCGCTGAATTACTTCGTGCTCGGAGGCGAAAAGTCGCCCGGCAAGTGTGAGATCCGCGGGGCCTCGCGCGAGTGGGAGTGGGCCGAGCTCGCGGGCTGGGGCCTCGACGGCGCGAGCCTGATCTTGCGCCGCCGACTGCTCCCGGAATTCGAGATCGACGTGAAGCTCGTGACGCAGAGCGAGCTCGACGCGTGGGACGACTTCTATGCGAAGGTGTTGCAGTCGCCCGTCAGCGGTCGAAAGGATCGTAGTCGCGGCATCGGCATCTGGCACCCCCGCCTGGATCGCATCGGGATCGGCAGCGTCGTCATCCTCCGCGTATCGCAGCCCGTTCAAGGCAAAGGCGGCTCGGAGACCTTCACGATCAAGATGAAGGAGTATCGCTCGCCGAAGTTCACCCTGACGAAGCCGAACGGAACGATTCCGGGTGTCGCGCAGAAGCAGCCGAAGGCAAAGGACGCGCTCGATATCGCGATCGAGCAGGAGACGGCGAAGGTCAAGCAGCTCACGGCGGCCGACGATCAGATCGGCAGCTTCAGCGACGTGATCGGAGGCGGCTGATGCACGCGCTCACGCTGAACGACACGACGCCGATCACCGACCTGCGGATCTCGATCGCGTGGCGGGGCGCGCCCGTGCTCGATCTCGAGATCGATCTCGATCCGTCGGCTCCGCTCCCGAGCGGCAAGGTCACCGTGAACGTGTTCGACACGGACTTGATCGGCACGGTCGACGCAAGCGCGACCGCGCGATTCGCCGACCACGTCCGCCTTCGCGTCGTTGCCGGAGCGAACGGCTGGAATCAGCAGGTTGCCGCGCGCGACTTCGCCGACGACGACGGTGTGGGCGTCGACACGATCATCCGAGCGACGGCCGCGGACGTCGGCGAGACGATCGCCGAAGTGCCGACCACGAAGCTCGGGCCGAATTACCCGCGTTCGGCCGGCGTCGCATCGCGCGTGCTCGCCGGCCTCGACTGGTACGTGTCGCTCGACGGTCAAACGCACGTCGCCGTGCGCCCGACGGCGACGCCTCCCGACGACGCGGAGGTTCTGACGTACGATCCGCTCACGCGTACGCTGACGGTCGGCGTCCTCGACTCGCTGATCCTTCCCGGAATGCAATTCACCGACGCGAACGGCCGATGGGCCGGCACGCTGACCGCGCGTGATGTGGAGCAACGCTTCACGGCGGACGGCGACTCGATGGCGATCGTCTCGTGCGGGACGGATTCGATCGACCAAGGTCCGCGCGAATTGCTCGAGCGGTTCGTCCGCGAAGTGATCGGGCTTCCGTACCTCCGGAGCTACCGATATCGCATCGTCACGCAAACCGACGACGGCCGCCTCCAGTTGCAGGCCGTCGACAAAGCTCCCGGACTGCCGGACGCGCTTCCGATCTCAGTTTGGCCAGGAATCCCCGGCGCGACCGCGAAGTACAGCCTCGACGGTGCGATAGTACGCCTCGCGTTCCTCGATCCGTCGCGTCCGGTCGTCGTCTCGCACGATCCGAGCTTCACGCCGCTTGAACTTCACTTCGACGCGCAGACGTTGATCGAACTCGGAAAGGGCGCGCCGGCGCTCGCGGCTCGCGGCGATGCGCTGACGGCGATCTACAACGCGCTCGTCACGTTCGCAGGGACGACGCCCCTCGCGACCATTCCGCAAATCGCGGACGCGTTCGCCGCGCTCCTGACGGCCATCACGCCGCCAGTGTTTACGACCCCGCTCGAAGCCGGGATCACGAAGGTGAAATAATGTCCGGCGAGCTCCTCTGCCTCGATGACGTCGACCCGTACGCGCGCGAGCTCTCCGACCCACTTGCCGAGCTCGAGCAAGACCTCTTCCATCGTCTGATCGAGGCGCCGGACGAAAACCTCGACGCGAGCGCGATGGGCGAGCAACGCGGGCTGGGGCTCGGCGACCTGCTGACGACTCCGCTCGCGCCGAACCTCGGACAACTGATCAAGGCCGAGTGCGAGCGCGGCGACCGCGTGACGGCGGCGAGCGTCGTCGTCTCGGAAGTGCGCAACGGAAACGCAGCGAGCACGGTCACGATCAACATCACGCTGACCGTCGACGTCGACGCTCTGAACGCCGAGGACTACGCGATCACGATCGTCCGCGACGCGTCCGGCCTCCACCTCGTCAAGCAACGGTGAACCCATGCCCGCACCTCCCGTCGATATCAGCACGCTTCTAACGCCGCTCGACACGGACACCGTCTTCAACGAGTGGATGGCTGCGCTTCAGGCGGCGGGCGTCCCGAGCAACACGTGGCGCGTCGGCGGACCGATGCGCACGCTCATGCGCATCATCGCCGCCTCGATCGTCGCGATGTGGACCGTGTGCGTTGCAATGATCTCGGGCGGGTTTCTCGAGACCGCGAGCGGCAACTGGCTGACGTTCCTCGCGTACTACGTCTACGGCGTCATTCGCGTCGCCGCGACGCAGGCGCAGGGCTCGATCACGCTCGTGAACGCGGGCGGCGGCGTCTTCGACGCAAATCCGGGCGCGCTGATCCTGCAGAATACGACGACGAAAAAGACGTACGTCAACATCAACGCGATCCACCTTGGAGCGGGCGCGACACTGACGGGCGTGCTCATCATCGCGCAGGAAACGGGCTCGGCCTCGACGACCGCGAGCGGGACCGTGCTCGGCTTCGTCACGCCGTGGGCGCAAGTCACCGCGACGACGACGACGGACGTGGTCGGCCTCGACGCGCAGAGCGACGACGACCTCAAGGCGACATGCATGGCGCATCTCGGGGCGCTTTCGATGCTCGGCCCGCGCGACGCGTACGCCTACGCAATCCGCACCGCGAACGACAACGGCACGCCGGTGAACATCAACCGGCGCTCGATCACGCGCACGAGCTCGACGGGCACCGTCGGCGTCGTTTGCGCCTCGCCCAGTGGCGCGCCCAGCCCGGGCGACCTGACGGCGGTGGCAAACAACATCGAGACCATTGCACGCCCCGACACGGTGACCGTGACGACGGCCGGCGCGACCGTCGTCGCGTCGACGCAGAACATCACGGTTTGGGCCGTGCAAACCGCAGGCCTCGACGCGCCCTCGCTGGCGACCATGGTGCAAGACGCCGTCGCCGAACTCGTCTCGGCATATCCGATCGGCGGCCTCACGAAGCCGCCCGCCACGGCCGGTTACTTGTTCGCAACCGATATGGTCGGCGCAGCGAAAGACGCGCACGCGGCGATCTACGCGATCGACGGCTTCTCGGACATCGCACTCACGGCGAGCCAGGTCGCTTCGGTCACCGTCAACGTGACGGTGCGCTTCGTTCAATCGGCGGCGGGATGAGCCTGATCTCGCAAAGCGGAGGATGGCGCAGCCGGGTGACCGAGTGGATCGTCTGGTGGTTGA
>Ga0068856_100002757_pt1 | contig 17993 bp, 17 predicted proteins | sample KBSCornC62_FD_66595 | JGI IMG/M metagenome (GOLD analysis project Ga0068856, IMG submission 66595) | Corn rhizosphere microbial communities from Kellogg Biological Station, Michigan, USA - KBS Corn C6-2 | ecosystem: Host-associated > Plants > Roots > Rhizosphere > Soil ...
AGGGTTTCGACCGATATGTCGGCCACGGTGCGCGAAGGTACATTGTAAACCACGATCGGAAGCGGCGAATGCTCGGCGATTTCAAGAAAATGCGCGGCAAGACCAGGCTGGCTCGGCTTGTTGTAATAGGGCACGACGGCGAGGATCGCATTGGCGCCCACGTCCGCCGCAACACGTGCTCGCTCAATCGAAGCCGCTGTAGAATAGGTGCCGCAGCCGGCGATCACCGGCACCCTGCCCTTCGCTGCTTCGACCGCGGTCGCGATGACTTGACGATGCTCGTCGGCATTCAACGTCGCCACCTCGCCGGTCGTCCCGCACGGGACCAGTGCATTGCTGCCCTCATCGATCTGCCATTCAATGAATTCGCGGAACGTGTCTTCGGCGACACGGCCGTTCGAAAAGGGGGTCACGAGCGCCGGAATCGAACCGAAAAACATGAACTTGTCTCCTCGACCGGGCGTTTTTCTGTGGACAAATCGGCCGCGTTCACTGGCTGATAAGGAGCGGGACTGCAAAATGTCCAGCATGTGGCGTTACGCTGTGTTTGTGCCAGTCCTCCTGGCCACCGCGCCGACGAGCTCGGCGCAATATGCTGCGCCCACGACCTATGCTGCAAATCCGGCATATTCGGCGACGACGAGCGTGGCTTATGCGCTCGATCAGTGGCGGCGGCTTCGGCAGAGCAGCGGCTACAGCTTTGCCGATTATGCGTCGTTCCTGATCTACAATCCGGGCTGGCCGGATGAATCGCAGATGCGCGGCTGGGCCGAAAACGCCATGCGGCCCGGCGAGAACCCGGCGACGGTCATCGCCTTCTTCGCCAAGGACAAGCCCGACACAGGGAATGGCTGGGCGCGCCTGACCGAAGCCTATGCGGCGAGCGGCCGCCCAGCCGAGGCGCTCGATGCCGCGCGCAACGCGTGGGCGTCGTCCGATCTCAGCCTCGCGGACGAGCAATCGATCTGGGCGCGCTATGGCGGGGCGTTCACTGCGGCGGACCAGGACAAGCGGATCGACGCGCTGCTGTTCGACAAAAAGGAAGACGAAGCCGGCCGCTTCCTGGCCTACGCGAGCCCGCAGCGCCAGGCCGCATTCGCGGCGCGGATGGCGATGCAGAATGGCTCGGCGGACGCGGAGAGCCGCTACGGCGCGGTGATGGGATCCGTCACGAGCGACGCGGGCCTGATGATGGATCGCGCGCGCTACCTGCGCGATCACAATTACGATCGTTCCGCGGAGGACCTCGCCGCCCGCATGCACAATTTCGTCTACAAGCCGGCCAATCCCGAGCGCTTCTACGACATGATGCTCCTGCTCGCGAACGATGCGGCCCAGGACCGGCGCTGGCAGACAGCCTACGACATCGCTCGCCAGATCGACGACGTGCTTCCGCAAGGCGCCGCGGTCGCGGATCAGCCGTACGGGGTCCGCGACGATTACACATCGCTCGCGTGGCTCGGCGGAAGCATCGCGCTCGACCGGATGCAGCGTCCCTCGAGCGCGATCGCCATGTTCGACCGCTATGCTCGCGCCGGCCGCTCGCTGCAGGTGCAGACCAAGGGCGATTACTGGGCCGGCCGCGCCTCGCTCGGCGCCGGCCGGCTCCAGCAGGCAAACGCTTATTTTCAGCGCGCAGCGGCCTATCCCGACCTGTTCTACGGCCAGCTTGCGCTCGAGCGGCTCGGCCGATCCGTTGCTCCGCCGCCCGCAGCGCTCCCGCAATATACGACCACCTCGATCCAGCGGGCGGCGTTCAACAGCCGCCGGCTCGTCCAGGCGCTCCGTATCCTTGGACAGCAAGGCCGGTCGACCGAGCAGGCGTTGTTCGTGCGGGCTCTCGCCGAATCGCTCGACACCGACGTCGACCGCAACCTCGCCGTAGAGTTGGCCCAACAGATTGGCCGGCAGGACCTGCCGGTCTGGGTCGCACGCATGGCGCGCGTCAAAGGTTCGAGCTTCTATGTCCAGCAGGCCTATCCGACGCTCAACGCCTCGGTGTCGAACAACCTCTGGTCTCTCGCCCACGGCATCAGCCGCCAGGAAAGCTCGTTCAATCCCTATGCGATCAGCCACGCCGGCGCTCGCGGGATGATGCAGCTGATGACCGGCACGGCGCGCGAGCAGGCCGGCAAGATGGGCGTCGATTTCAACAGCTACCGGCTGCTGACCGACCCCAATTACAACGTGATGATCGGCTCGGCTTACTTCCAGCGGATGCTGAACATTTGGGACGGCAGCATTCCGCTCGCAGTCGCGAGCTATAACGCCGGGTCGGGCAATGTCGGCAAGTGGGTCCGTCAATATGGCGACCCACGCGGGCAGGTCGATGTGCTCAAGTGGATCGAGGCGATCCCCTACAGCGAGACCCGCGCTTATGTTCAGCGCGTGATCGAGAACAGCGTCGTGTACGATTCGATGCGCGGGCCACAGCCGCAGCAGCAGGCGTTCCACGTCTCGCGCTATCTCGGAAAGAATCGCCCGGGTTGATATTCAGCCTTTATGGCTGACCGTTTCATCACGCCCGAGGGCTTGGCGCGGGTACGCGCGCAATATGACGAGCTCTTCGGAATCGAGCGGCCGAAAGTGGTCGAGACGGTCTCCTGGGCCGCTTCGCTCGGCGACCGCTCCGAAAACGCCGATTACATCTACGGCAAACGCCGCCTTCGCGAGATCGACCGCAAGCTCGCCCACCTCGCGCGAATTATGAAGGAGGCGAAGGTCGTCGATCCGGCGCGCCAGCAAGCCCGGGACCAGGTGCGCTTCGGGGCCACCGTCGAACTTGCCGATGAGGACGATAATCGCCGCACACTGACGATCGTCGGTGACGATGAAGCGGATGCCACCGCCGGACGCATTGGATGGAGTGCCCCGCTTGCCCGAGCTCTGATCGGCGCCCGCGTGGGTGACGAGCGGATCGTGCGGCTCCCGTCGGGCGAGAAGAGCTACGAAGTAATGGAGATCGCCTACCCGAGCTAAGCGACGCGGCCGGAGGCTCCGACCAGATGCGGGGGCTCCGACGGCATGGCGCTCGACCAGGCGTCAGCGATCGCTTCGAGCGTGACAATCGATGCGGCGGCTTCGTCATTTCCGTCGATCTTCCGCCACGGCGACCAGCGGGTATTGGAATGCGCCATGAGGTCGTCGAAAGCGCGTGAGTAGCCGGGATCGCCAACAAAGATGCCTTCATTGCGGTCGGAGATATTCCGCCACGCGCTTTTCGCGCGCTCTGCAAGCCGGCGTTCCTGCACCTCGGCATCGACCGTGAAGTAAAGCTTCAGCAGGAGCGTGCCATAGTCGCGCTGCTGCGCTTCGAATTCGTTGATCTCGTCGAACGCCCGGGCGATCGTTTCCTCGGGGGTGCGGCCGAGAATGCGGTCGTCAAGCACCCGGCGGTACCAGCTCTTGAAGAAGATCGACGTGCGGCCCGCGCCAGGCAGGTGAAGCCAAAACCGAGCGAGCCAATGGCCTTCACTCGCTTCGCGCCGGTCGTAGCCCGTCGAAAAAACCGCAAAATGACACGGATCGAAGGCCGCGGCGATCTGCTTCAACGCGGCTTTCTTGCCGGCGCCCTCGGGCCCTTCGAGCAGGACGATCGCGCGCCGTCCGTGCGCGATCTGCGGCAACTGAAGCTCCGCGACCTGCTCGCGCAGAGCGTCGAGCGACAATATCGAGTCTTGGCCGGCCGCTGCCCCCATGGCGCCAGCCTAGTGGCCGCGGTGATTCTCGACAATGCGCCCCGCTGGCCCTCGGAGGCCCTGTCCCAATTTGAAGCGGAGCGTGGCCCTTGCGCCACGCTCGAGCTCAGCTCGGCTCGACGATCCGGATGTGCAGCTCCTTGAGCTGGTTGGGATAAACTTCCGACGGCGCATTCATCATGAGGTCCTCCGCCTTCTGGTTCATCGGGAAGAGGATCACCTCGCGGATGTTGGGCTCGTCGGCGAGCAACATCACGATGCGGTCGATGCCTGGCGCCGAGCCGCCGTGCGGCGGTGCACCGAACTTGAACGCATTGATCATCCCCGCGAAGTTCGTGTCGACTTCTTCCTTCGTGTAGCCGGCGATCTCGAACGCCTTGTACATGATGTCCGGACGGTGGTTGCGGATCGCACCCGAGCTCAGCTCCACGCCATTGCAGACGATGTCGTATTGCCACGCGAGGATCTCGAGCGGGTCCTTGCTCTCCAGCGCGTCCATTCCACCCTGCGGCATTGAGAAGGGGTTGTGGCTGAAGTCGATCTTGTTCTGCTCTTCGTTGAACTCGAACATCGGGAAATCGACGATCCAGCAGAAGCGGAACGCGTTCTTTTCGAGGAGGTCGAGTTGCTCGGCGACGCGGGTGCGGGCGGCGCCGGCGAGCTTGGCGGCATCCTCTTCCTTCCCCGCGGCGAAAAAGATTCCGTCGTCGGAACCCAGGCCCATTTGCTCGGCGAGGCGGTTCATTCCCTCCTCGCCATGGTTCTTGGCGATGGGGCCACCCCACTCGCCCGCCTTCCGGGTCGCATAGCCCAGGCCCGCAAAGCCCTCGCTCCGCGCCCAATCGTTCATGTCGTCGAAGAACTTGCGGCTTTTCTCGGCGGTGCCGGGTGCCGGAATGGAGCGGACGACGCCGCCCTTCTCAACGATTCCCGCGAACAGGCCGAACCCCGAGCCTTTGAAGTGCTCGGAGACGTCAGTGATGAGCAACGGGTTGCGTAAGTCTGGCTTGTCTGTCCCGTATCTTAGCAGCGCTTCCTTATACGGAATACGAGGATATTCGCCGGCCGGAGTGACGCCCTTTCCGTTCGCGAATTCCTCGAACACGCCCGACAGCACTGGCTCGATCGCCGCGAACACGTCGTCTTGCGTCACGAAGCTCATCTCGAAGTCGAGCTGGTAGAATTCGCCCGGGCTCCGGTCGGCGCGCGCGTCCTCGTCGCGGAAGCAGGGCGCGATCTGGAAATAGCGGTCGAACCCCGCCACCATGATTAGCTGCTTGAACATTTGCGGGGCCTGGGGGAGCGCGTAGAATTTGCCCGGATGAACGCGGCTGGGGACGAGATAGTCGCGGGCGCCCTCGGGCGAGCTTGCGGTCAGGATTGGCGTTTGAAACTCGGTGAAGCCCTGCTCGATCATCCGGCGGCGGATCGACGCGATCACCGAGGACCGCAGCATAATGTTGGCGTGGATGTTCTCCCGCCGCAGGTCGAGGTAGCGGTACTTGAGCCGGATCTCCTCGGGATAGTCCTGCTCGCCGAACACGGGCATCGGCAGCTCGGCAGCGGCAGACTGTACGGTTACCTCGCCTGCCCGGACCTCGATCTCGCCTGTCGGCAGGTTCGGATTGACGGTATCCTTTGATCGCGCGACGACCTCGCCTTCGACCGTGACCACGGATTCCACCCGGATTCGATCGAGAATCTTGAAAGCCGGCGATGCGGTATCCGCGACGATCTGGGTGATCCCGTAGTGATCTCGCAGGTCGACGAACAGCAAATGGCCGTGGTCGCGCTTGCGGTGGACCCAGCCTGAAAGACGGACCGTCTCGCCGACGTTGCCAATGCGCAGCTCTGCGCAGGTATGAGTGCGATAGGCGTGCATGGGGGACGTCGGCCTTCTGGTTCGAAGATGGGCGGAAAAGCGCGCGCCGCGCTTCCCTTCCCACTCCACTTTTGTCAACCCGCGAGGGCGGGTCTATGGGCCGTTAGAGACTCATGCGTATTCACCCGTTGATTACCAAATCGGACGACCTCAAGGCTCTCGTCGACCGACTTTCCAAAGCGCCGTTCATCGCCGTGGACACCGAGTTCATGCGCGAGAATACCTATTGGCCCGACCTCTGCCTGATCCAGGTCGCGAGCAGCGAGGAAGCCGCGGCGATCGACCCCAAGGCGGAGGGGATCGATCTCAAGCCGCTGCTCAACCTGTTCGTGAACAACGAGAATATCCTTAAGGTCTTCCACGCTGGCGGCCAGGACCTCGAGATCATCCACAATCTGACCGGGAAGGTCCCGCATCCGCTGTTCGACACGCAGATCGCGGCGATGGCGCTCGGTCATGGCGAGCAGATCGGCTATTCGAACCTGATCGAGAGTTTACTCGGGCACAGCCTCGACAAGGGCGCACGCTTCACCGACTGGAGCCGGCGTCCGCTGGATAAACGCCAGATCGATTACGCCATTGCCGACGTCACGCACCTTGCGACCGTCTTCCCGCGCATGGTCGAACGATTGAAAAAGACCGGGCGCGGCGCCTGGCTGGACGAGGAAATGGAGCGGCTCGCAGACGCCTCGACCTTCGCGTTCGCGCCCGAAGATGCGTGGAAGCGCCTTAAGCTGCCGAGCCGCAACCCCGCCGTGCTCGGCCGTCTCAAGGCCCTCGCGGCCTGGCGCGAAACTGAGGCGCGCACCAAGAACCTTCCGCGCGGGCGAATCATCAAGGACGATACGCTGAACGAGATTGTGCTCCATCCGCCCAAGCATCAGGATGATTTGGGTCGGGTGCGCGGCCTTTCAGCAGGCTGGAAGAGCAATGACATCGGCGGCCGCTTGATGGCCGCGATCGCGGCGGCGAAAGCGCTTGAACCTGATGAGCTGCCGGATCGAGAGCCGCGCCGGCCGGGCCTCACCAAGGATGCGGTGCTGGTGAGCGACCTCCTCAAGCTGCTGCTCAAGATTCGCGCCAAGGAAACAGGCGTCGCTGCTCGGCTGATCGCCAGGTCGGACGATCTCGAGGCGCTAGCGGCGGGAGTTCGCAAGGGCCTCAATATTTTGCAGGGCTGGCGCTACGAGGAATTCGGCAAGGACGCGCTCGATCTCGTCGAAGGCCGCCTCGCCTTCGCGATCGAGAACGGCAAGCTCAAGATGAGCCGCGTGGCGAGCGAGCAGCAGGAGACCGTCGATGCCTAGGCTCGTGCTTCTGGCCGCCTCTTTGCCGTTCCTCTGCGCCGCGTCTCCGCACATGAGCGTCGGGCTCGACCAGGTTCCTCCCGGATCCAAATGCGTCGAGTCGGCTTCGCTCGATCCGTTCGTCGGCCAACCCGCTTCGATGCAGCTCGGCGCACAGATGATGGCGGCTGCGCGAGCGCCGAGGTTGCGCTGGGTGGGAGCCGGGAAGCCGGCAGGAAAGGATCATGATTCGAAGCGGCTGACGGTGCAGCTGGACATGCAGAGCCGCGTTGCTTCCGCCCGCTGCGGTTAGTTTTTCGGAGGAATGCCGATGCGTAGATTCGTCCTCTTCGCCCCTGCCCTGTTCGCGGCCTGCTCGACCGCTCCGGCGCCGATACCGGTCCATGGAGTCACTCCGGGCCATAAATGCGAGGCCGCCGGCACGGACCAGTTTATCGGCAAGAAGGGCACGAGCGAGACCGGCGCCGCGATCAAGCGCGTGTCGCACGCCGCGGTGCTGCGCTGGGCTCCGCCGGGGGTGATGCTGACGATGGATTATCGGGAAGACCGGGTCACTGTCTGGCTCGATCCGGCGAAGACGGTCACCAAGATTCGCTGCGGCTAAGCCGCCTCGCCGATCATCCGCGCTTCGGCGAGCGCCCGCCGAACCGTCGGAAGCGAGAGCCTCGCTCTCTCTGAAATCGCAAAGCGGTCGACCGCCTCTACTGCCCGCTCGGCCGTCCAATAGTCGCGGTGCAGCCGCTCACTCATGAAGCGCAGCGCATCGGCGGGAATGTGCAATCCTCGGTCGGCGAAATGGAGCTGCATCAGCGCCGCGAACAGCGCGTCGTCGGGATGAGCGATCCGCACTACCGGCGTGACTGCAAGCCGCGTCCTGAGGTCGGGGAGCGCTGGCGCCCAGGCGGGCGGCGCTTCGTCGGCGACCATGACCAGCGGGCGGCCCGTATCCTGCGCCTGGTTCCAGGCGTGGAACATCTCCTCTTCGTCGCGTTGCTCGGCGTCATCGAACATACGGCCGCCGACGCGCTCGACGAAGCTCCGCGCGAGCAGGGTCCGCCCTGACCGGCGCGGTCCGGTCAGGATCGTCGCCTTCACCGGCCAGATGCTCCACTTGCGAAAGTGCTCGAAGGCCTCCCGGTTCGCTTCGCTGAGGATGAAGCGAGCGTCGGCGTCGCCTTGCGGCCAGTCGAGCGGAAGTGCGATCTGGTCGGGCCCCTGCTTCATTCCTGACCCGGGGGACGCGTCACGGGCTGAGGCTGCTGGGGCGCAGGCTGAGGAGCGGGCTGCGCCGGCAAGGGCGGCGGCGGAAGCGCCGGCGGCTTGTCCGACGAAGAAGTCATGCGGATGACAGTCCCGGCGTAGTCGACGATCCAGCCCCTCGCCCTCAGCGCCGCTGCGAGCTGCGAGATATCGCCCCGATATTTCACGAGGATGTAGCTCGTGCCGGTCATGTTGATCTGCTGCGGGGTTGCCGAATCGATCCCCGGCAGCGTCCGCAGATGGGCCATCGCGAAATTGTAGACGTTCACGTCCTTGCCGGTGACCTGCACCTGGTAGGCGTTGGCGAGGTTCACTGGCTTCACGATCTCCGGCGCCGGGACCAGCTGAACCGGTGGCGGAGGCAGGTTGAGCGATTCGTCGCGGGTCAGCCGTCCCTCATCGAGAGCCTGGCCGAACATCTGGTCCATCCGCTCGACGCCCTGCGCCATCATCGCGGGAATCGCCTCGCTGTTCGGTGCGGTGAGGGTAAAGCCGCCGACGATCTCATTGTCCGGCCCGTGCCGGCCGATGAACCGCGCCCGCGCCGGACCGCCCGGGAAGGAGCGCTGCAGCTGGACCTCGGCAACGAGGATGTCCGACGCGCCATAGAGATCGAGCAGGTTGCGCCACCAGCCGCGGCCCGGCCGAATCGTCTGCGCGGCGTTGATCAGGAGCGGGTCCGCTCCCATGCCGCTGATGCGCACATAGTCGATTGGGCTCTGTGAAGTGCGGTACTGCGCCCAGGCCCGCTGCCACGCATTCCTCAGCTCGACGCTCGTTTCCGTGCCCGCCGTAACGGTGATCGGGATGAGGAGCATTGGCGCCGACCGCTGCACCTGCCCGCCCTCGACGCCGAGGAATTCCGCTGCACGCGCGCGGTCGAACTGGACACCGAGGTCGGCAATGTACCGGTTCGGGCCGATCAGCTCGCGCTCGACGTTGATGGAAGTCACGATCTGGTCGAGCGTCCCGTCGGGCAGGTTCGGGGCCTGGTTGATCGGTGCGTTATGAACCTTCGCCCACAGCTTCCTGAACCCGGCGCGCTGCGCGATCCGCCAGCCCGCGTAACGCGCGCTCATCGAATCGGCGCCGCCCACATCGACATGAATTCCGCCGATCTCGAGCGTGCCGGAACTATCGAGCGGAAGGATTCCGCGGTCGGTCGTTTCCAGCTGCGCGTACACGATCGCCGAAATTCCTATCGCGGCGAGCAGCAGCAGAAGTGGGGCGACAAGACGGCGACGAAGCATTGGCGGCGTCTTTTGGCGACAACGGCGTGGAAATCCAAGCGTCCTTCGATACGCCGCTTCGATTTCACTCAGCGGCTACTCAGGATGAGCGGTTCTCATTTCCGCTCATGCTGAGTAGGGACTGAGCCTGCCGAACGCCCGTATCGAAGCACGGAGAACGATGGGACTGACCTACAAAGACGCCGGAGTGTCGATCGACGCCGGAAATGCGCTGGTGAAGGCTATCGGGCCGCTCGCGAAGTCGACAGCGCGACCCGGTGCCGACGCCCAGCTCGGCGGGTTCGGCGGATTCTTCGACCTCAAGGCAGCGGGCTATTCAGATCCGCTGCTCGTCGCGGCCAATGACGGCGTTGGCACCAAGCTCAAGCTCGCAATCGAAACTGGGCGGCATGACGGCGTCGGCATCGACCTGGTCGCAATGTGCGCCAACGACCTCATCGTGCAGGGCGCCGAGCCTCTATTTTTCCTGGATTATTACGCAACCGGAAAGCTCGACAATGCGGTCGCCGCGGAAGTCGTCGCATCCATCGCGGAGGGCTGTCGCCGAGCGGGATGCGCGCTGATCGGCGGCGAGACCGCCGAGATGCCCGGCATGTACGCTGAGGGCGATTACGACCTTGCCGGCTTCTGCGTCGGTGCGGTCGAGCGCGATCAAGTCCTCACCGGAGCGAGGATCTCCCCCGGAGACGTGATTCTCGGGCTCGCCAGCTCCGGAGTGCATAGCAACGGCTTTTCCCTCGTCCGGCAAATTATCGCGCAGCAGGGCTGGAATCTGGACGAGCCGCTCCCTGGAGAAGCCAACCGGACGCTTGGCGACGTCCTGCTCGAGGCTACTCGGATCTACGTGCGCTCGCTCCTGCCGCTCGTCCAGGAAGGACGCATCAAGGGTTTGGCCCACATCACTGGCGGTGGACTTCTCGAGAATATTCCGCGTGTTCTACCTGATGGTTGCCACGCAATCACAGAAGCGCAGCGATGGACGCTCCCCGCCATTTTCACGCGGCTGCAGGGCGGCGGAAACATCACACCCGAAGAAATGGCTCGAACCTTCAACTGCGGCGTCGGCATGGCGGTGATCGTCGCTCCTGAACAGGCTGACCGGGTGTCGCAGCTGCTCGAAGGCGCCGGCGAGAGGGTTTTCCAGATCGGACGCGTCGAAGAAGGACCGCGCGGCTGCACCGTCGCGGGTCAGGCGGGCACGTGGAATTCACCCAGGGATTGGTCCGCGACGCACAATGCGTGATCCGAAGCGTGTCGCAATCCTGATTTCGGGCCGCGGAAGCAACATGCGTGCGCTTGTCACGAGCGCCGAAAATTATGAGGTCGTCCTCGTCGCTTCCAACAAGCCTCGGGCAGAGGGGCTCGAATGGGCCAGCGCGCGCGGATTTCCCACCTGGTCGCTGGAGAGCAAGGGCACCCGCAAGGAAGAGTATGACCGCGAGCTGAGTGCCGCGCTCGAGAACGCGGGCGCCGGCACAATCGCGCTGGCCGGCTTCATGCGCATTCTTTCGCCCTGGTTCGTCGAAAAATGGGCGGGGCGGATCATCAACATCCACCCTTCCCTGCTGCCCAAATATCGCGGGCTCGACACCCATTCACGGGCGATCGAAGCGGGCGACGCGGTCAGCGGATGCTCGGTCCACATCGTCACCGAAGAACTCGACGCCGGCGAAGTGCTCGGCCAGGTCGAAGTCCCGATCAAGATCGGCGACACGGCCTCGGCTCTTGAGCAGCGCGTGCTCGTGGCCGAGCATGCGTTATACCCTCAGGTCCTGAACGAGTTCGTGCTGAGATGACCGATACGCTGACCAAGCTGCGCCAAGCCGCACTTGAGCTGCCTGAAACCGAGGAGCGGCTGTCGCACGGCCAACCGACATTCTTTGTCGCCGGCAAGCAGTTCGCGCAGTTCCGCGATAACCATCATGGCGACGGCAAGACCGTGGTTTGCGTGCGGATTAGCAGCCTCGACGAACAGGCGATGCTGCTCGAAGCCGACCCTGAAACCTATTCGCAGCCCGCCTACTTGCCGAGTTGGATCTCGATCAACCTCAAGGGCGCCGGCGTCGACTGGGATCATGTCGCGGACCGGATCGCCGAAAGCTGGGAGCTTGCGGCGCCGAAGCGCCTGCTCGAAGCTGGCGGGCGATGAGCGAATCCGAATCCGAGCGCCAGCGCCGCCGCTGGATCAACGTGGGCGAAGTGATCGCGCTCGCCGCGCTGATCGTCTCCGCCCTGGGTGTGTGGATTAGCTGGAAAAGCAGCGATCGGCCGGACAAGCCGGCGCGAGTCGTCGAGCAGCGGCAGCCGATCCCGCTGACGCTTCGCGGCAGGCGCGAGGATGATGGCGAACGGCTGGAGATCAGCCCCGTCGAATCCACCCATGCGCTTGAATCGCTGATTGTGGCGTTGCCGGGCGCGCCACCGATCTCGGTCGGCAGCGACGGGGAACTCAGCGCGACCGACGTCCAATCCGCGCTGAAGGGTCACGAGAACGAGCCCAAGGATCGAACTCTGGCCATTCGTGCGCGGATCGACACGCACTACGTCGAGATGGGCAAGGACAAGCAGGCATCCGGCGCCTACACCCTGCGCTACATGTGGAAACATGGGGGGCTGTTCGGCGGGCGGGCGCTCCATCTCGTGAGCCTCAGCCGCGCCTGACGCTGGACACGAGCGCCGCAATGTGCGGCATAAGCACCAATGCTGAACTGGGGGACGATCGGCTCTGCTGTGGTCTTTGTGGCCGACGCCGCAACGATCATCCGCGCGCTCCTGCGTCCGCACCGCGAGCCGGCCTCACGCCTGGCGTGGATCATCGCCGTCCTCGCCCTGCCGATCGTGGGAGTGATTCTCTACCTGTTTCTCGGCGAGGCCCGGATCAGCGGTCCGCGCCGCGATCGCGGGCGAGAGATCAATGCGCGCCTCCCCCGCCCCTCAGGCAATTACGATTGCACCCATGAACAGGTCGGCGGAGCGCATTGGTCCCCATTCGCGCTCGCGCGCACGGTCAACAAACTTGACCCCACTTGCGAGAACAGCGCACGCTTGGCTGCTGACAGCAATGCCGCCATCGATGAAATGGTCGCCGATATCGAGACCGCCCGTGAGACTGTCCACGGCTGCTTCTACATCTGGCTGACCGACAACAATGGTACAAAGCTCAAGGACGCGTTCGTCGGAGCCGCCCGGCGCGGCGTGCAGGTTCGCCTCCTCGCGGACGCGCTCGGTTCCCGCAAGCTCATCCGCTCCGACTATTGGCGGGAGATGCGCGAGGCTGGCTGCCAGGCCCGCGTCGCCCTTCCCGTCGGCAATCCGCTGTGGACGGCGATCCGCGGCAGGGTCGACCTGCGCAACCATCGCAAGCAGATGATCGTCGACAACCGGATCGCCTGGTGCGGCAGCCAGAATGCGGCGGATCCCGAGTTCCGGATCAAGGCCCGCTACGCACCCTGGGTCGACGTCATGAGCCGGTGGGAAGGACCAGTCGCCCGTCACTGCCAATACCTGTTCGTCTCGGACTGGATCGCCGAGGGCGGCGACGACATCAGTGCGTTACTGTCGGCTCCGCCGCCGCGCCAAAAAGGCGGAATCGTCGCTCAGGTGCTGGGGACCGGGCCCACGGCCGAATTCGACGCGATGCCCGCCTGCTTTTCCGAGCTGATCCACTCGGCGCGCGAGGAACTGGTGGTGACCACGCCCTACTTCATCCCCGACGAGCAGCTTCTTTTCGCGCTCACCTCGGCGGGGCGCCGCGGCGTGCGGACGTTGATGCTATTTCCAAAGCGCAACGACAGCCGGATCGTCGCAGGGGCGAGCCGCAGCTATTACAAGGACCTCATCGACGCGGGCGTCGAGATCTACGAGTTCCGCCCCGGCCTGCTTCACGCCAAAACGATGGTCGTCGACCGATGCATCGGCCTCATCGGCAGCGCCAATCTCGACCGTCGCAGCTTCGAGCTCAATTTCGAGAACAATATCCTGTTCGACGACCGAACATTCGCGAGCGAGTTGCGGGTGCGCCAGGACGAATATCTGGCGCAGTGCGATCGCGTGACCTGCGACGATGTCGCGCACTACGGAATCGTTCTGCGGCTGTGGCAGAATCTGCTGGCAACGGTCAGTCCGCTCTTGTGAAGACCGACTAACCGACGATTTCGTCGGGCGCGAAGAAGAAGTCGATCTCGACCTTCGCGTTCTCGTCGCTGTCCGAGCCGTGGACCGAATTCGCCTCGATCGATTCGGCATAGCTCTTGCGGATCGTGCCCTCGGCTGCATCGGCGGGGTTGGTCGCGCCCATCACGTCGCGGTTCCGCTTCACCGCATCTTCGCCCTCGAGGACCTGCACGACCACCGGGCCCGAGGTCATGAACGTGCAAAGGTCATCATAGAATGGCCGCTCGCGATGGACCGCATAGAAGCCCTCGGCCTGTTCGCGGGTCATGCGGATCCGCTTCGACGCGATGACTCGAAGGCCGGCCTCTTCCAGCATTTTCGTGACTGCGCCGGTCAGGTTGCGGCGGGTTGCGTCGGGCTTGATGATCGAAAAGGTGCGCGTCACGGCCATGACCGGGCGGTCTCCTGTGTTTTGGGGAATTGGAAGTTGGGCGAGCGCCTAGCCGCGCCGCGCGTCGCCCGCAACCCTCAGGCCTGCTGCTTCCAGCGGCCGTCGGCCTGCGCCCAATAGCGGCGTTCTACTCCCTCCCTGCCCGCCAGCAGCTTCCATGCGAGACGCGCCCCTTCGAGCGTGCTGTTGTCGAACAAATAGAAGCTTCGGTCGTAGGTCAGCGCCGCCTCGCGCCATGTGCCGTCGGCGATCAGCATGTTGCGCGCCTGGTTGGGTGCATCCGGGCTGGTCGAGAGCAGCACCGGCTGGCGCGCATCGTCGGGTCCGCCGGCGAGGCCATGCGGGGTGAAGCTGCTCGCGCCCTCGTCCCACAGCATCCGGTCGAGCTTCGCGAGGAACGGCTCATCGTCCGCGATGACGAGCAGCCGTCCGTCCGCGGCGAGGACCTTCTGAGCGAGGCTGGCGATCACCTGCTCGGGCGGAGTTCCAGCCAGCTGATAGAAGTCGACCTGCACCGCGCCGCCGGATCAGGCTTCCAGCGCGTCCGCCACGAACTGGTCGAGCAGGCGGACTCCGAACCCGGTCGCGCCCTTCTCGTAGGTCGAGCTCGGCTTGTCCGACCAGGCCTTGCCGGCCATGTCGACGTGCGCCCACTTGAGGCCGCTCTCGATGAAGCGCTGAATGAACTGCGCCGCGGTGATCGAGCCGCCTTCGCGCGGTCCGACGTTCTTCATGTCCGCGATCGGGGAATCAATCAGCCGGTCGAACGGCTCTCCGAGCGGCATGCGCCACAGCTTGTCGCCGGATTCGTTCCCCGCCTTGGTCAGCTCGTCCGCGAGTTCCTCATTGTTGGAGAACAGCCCGGCCCATTCATGGCCTAGGCTGATGAGGATGGCGCCCGTCAGCGTCGCGAGGTCAATGATCGCCGACGGCTTGTAGTTCTTTTGCACATAGGTGACCGCGTCGGCGAGCACGAGGCGGCCTTCGGCGTCGGTGTTGATCACTTCCACGGTCTGGCCCGACATGGTGGTGACAACGTCGCCCGGCCGCTGCGCATTGCCGCCAGGCATGTTCTCAACGAGCCCGCAAATGCCGACGATGTTGGCCTTGGCCTTGCGGAGCGCGAGCGCCTTGAGCGCGCCGGCAACCGCGCCTGCGCCGCCCATGTCCCACTTCATCGCTTCCATGCCCGCGGCCGGCTTGATCGAGATTCCGCCGGTGTCGAAGGTTACCCCCTTGCCGACGAAGGCGACCGGCTGCTTCCCCTTCGCGGCGCCGTTCCAGCGCAGCACCAGCAGCCGAGCTTCGCGGACCGAGCCCTGGGCAACGCCCAGCAGCGCACCCATGCCGAGCTTCTGCATCTGCGCGCGAGTGAGCACGTCGATCTCGACGCCAGTCCCCTCGAGCGATGCCTTCACGCGCTCGACGAAAGTTTCGGGATAAATGATATTGGCCGGTTCGGTGACCAGTTCGCGGGTGAGCGAAACGCCCTCGACGACCGGCGCCCAGCGCGACTTGTATCGCTGCTCGGCTCCCTTGCCGCCGCCGACGATAATGATTTCGCCAAGCGTCGGCTTCTGGTTCTCCTTGAGCTTGGTGCGATAGCGGTCGTAGCGCCACGAGCGCAGAGCCGCCGCGAGGCCGACGCGAGCCGCCGTGTCGGCATCGTAGCCGAGGCCGCTCACATCGATGACCGCCTTCTTCTCTCCGGAGGTCTGGAGCCGGGCCGCGGCGGTGCCGCCCAGCTTCTCGGCCGCCTCGCTCGGCGTCGCTCCGACTCCAGTACCGACAATGAGCACCCTTCGCGCGGTGCCCTTGTCGTCGATGAACTGCTCCGAAACGCTCGCACTCTCGCCTTCGAACCGCTGCCGGTCGAGCGTCGCTGCGACCTGCTGCTGGGCCGGACCGAGGGACGCGAGGTTCGACCGGTCTTTGCCTGCGACGGCAAGCACCAGCGCATAATCTCCCCCGGGCCGACTATCGGCGAAACGAATTTGCATGTGCGGCAATCCTTGAAAGGCGAACGATCGCGCATGCCTTTAGGATGCAAGTTCGACCTTGGCAAAAGAGCGGCTGCGCTCGGTGATTGTCGCCGCGTGGCAGAGGTGCAATACGCGCAGGCAAGGCTAGGATCACTGTAACGGGCGGACGGGAAGCGTTGCGGACGAGATTTGTCTGGTGGTCAGCGCTTCCGGTCCTAGCGGCGGCACCCGCAGCCGCGTGGGCTCAAGCCGCGCCCGTCTCTTCCCCCGCCGCACCGACCACGCAGGACCAGATCGTCGCGTTCAGCGCCGACCAGGTCACCTATGACGACAATGCCGATGTCGTGACCGCCAGCGGTGCCGTCCGCATGAATCGCGACGGCAATTACCTCGCTGCGGACCAGGTCGTCTGGGACCGCAAGTCGGGCCAGGTCCATGCCATCGGCAACGTCGTCATCGTCACTCCCCAAGGCGACAAGATCGTCGGCGAGAATGTGCAGCTCACCGACACGCTGCAACAAGGCACGGTCGATAATCTCATGATCGTGCTCGAAAGCGGCGGACGCATCGCAGCTGCTCACGGGCGGCGGAACGGCGACGTCACCATCCTCGAGAATGCGATCTATTCGCCGTGCCCGGTGACCACGGCCAGCGGTTGCCCGAAACGGCCAAGCTGGGCGATCACCGCCGCGCAAGTCATCGACGATCCCGCCACCGACAAGGTCAAGTTCGTCGGAGGGCATCTCCAACTATTCGGCGTTACCCTGCCGCTTCTGCCCGTATTCGCGCTTTCCCGCAGCAATGAGGGAGCGACGGGATGGCTGGCGCCCGATTTCAGCATCTCGAGCAAAAAGGGCTTCGAGATCGCGGAGCCCTATCACTGGCAGATCGCGTCCAACCGCGATTTCACGCTCACTCCGCACATCTACACCGGCGTGCTTCCCGCGATCGAGGTCAACTACCGGCAGCTCGACCGGATCGGCGCATTCCAGCTCGGCGGTTTCCTCACCTACGGGACGATCGAGAATATCGACCCGGACGACACTTCGACGAGGAAGGGTTTGCGCGGTTATTTCGGAGCAAACGGGAAGTGGCAGCTCGATCCGGTTTGGAGCATCACGACCTCGATCCGGGTTGCGAGCGACAAGACCCTGACCCGCCGTTACGACATCACCAACGACGACCGGCTCAGGAATGTCGTCAACGTCGAGCGGATCAGTCCCGATTCGTACATTTCGATCGCAGGATGGGCCTTCGAAGGTCTTCGCCAGGAGGACATCCAGAAACAGATTCCGATCGCTCTGCCGGCTATCGACGCTCGGTTCCGCAAGGAGGATATCGCCGGCGGAACCGTCCAGCTCCAAGCCAATAGCCTTTCGATCCTCAGGATCGAGGGGCAGGACACGCAGCGGGCCTTCGTCAGTGCCGAATGGGACATGAGGCGGCTTACTCCGTGGGGTCAGGAGTTGACGCTCACCGCCTACGGCCGGGGGGACGTTTATCACACGGATGATGCCGAAAGCACGCTGGTGCCGATCTACAGCGGGACCAACGGCTGGCACACGCGTGCGATCGGGGCGCTTGCAGCGGACATCAAATGGCCGTTTGTCGGACCGCTGCTCGGCGGCATCCAGCGGCTGGTCCCGCGAGTGCAGCTGGTGCTCACTCCGCCAACGCCCAACATCGACGTTCCGAACGAAGACGCGCGCGCGGTGGATCTCGAGGACAGCAACCTCTTCGCCTTGAACCGCTTCCCCGGTTACGATCGCTGGGAAGATGCTTCGCGGGTCACATACGGCGTCGACTGGGCAATCGACCGGCCCAACCTCTCCATCGAGAGCACGATCGGGCAAAGTTACCGTCTGGTCGATCGCCCCGGCATCTTCCCCCAAGGCACCGGGCTGACCGATCGGTGGTCCGATATCGTGGGGCGGACGAGCCTCAGATACGGACGCTTCATCGATCTCACTGAGCGGTTCCGTCTCGACAAGGACAATTTCGCCGTCCGCCGCAACGAAGTCGACCTCACCGTCGGCACCAAGCAGACCTA
>Ga0068856_100002759_pt1 | contig 17991 bp, 16 predicted proteins | sample KBSCornC62_FD_66595 | JGI IMG/M metagenome (GOLD analysis project Ga0068856, IMG submission 66595) | Corn rhizosphere microbial communities from Kellogg Biological Station, Michigan, USA - KBS Corn C6-2 | ecosystem: Host-associated > Plants > Roots > Rhizosphere > Soil ...
CGATGGTGGCAATCGAAAATGTCACTATGGCCTTTGGCTCCTTCGTCGCGGTCCAGGATGTGAATCTGGCGGTGGCCGATGGCGAATTCGTTGCTATCGTCGGGCCGACGGGCTGTGGCAAAAGTACGATCCTGAATGCGATCGCAGGTCTTTTGAAGCCGGCAAAGGGCTCGGTCTCCATCGATGGCAGCGTAGTCTCCGGCATCCAGAATAATATCGGCTATCTGTTTCAGCAGGATGCTCTGCTTCCCTGGAAAACCGCGATCGAAAATGTGGAGCTGGGGCCGATGTTCCAAGGCGTCGGCGCGGGCGAGCGCCGGGAGCGAGCCCTCAAATGGCTGGCGAAGGTCGGGCTTAAAGGCTTCGAGGATCGCTATCCGCACCAGCTTTCGGGCGGCCAGCGCAAGCGTGTGCAGATGGCGCAGGCGCTGATAACCGGGCCGAAGGTTATCCTCATGGACGAACCTTTCTCCGCGCTCGACATTCATACCCGGCATTTGATGCAGAATGAGCTGCTTCGGCTATGGCAGGAAGAGCAGCGGGCCGTGGTTCTGATTACCCATGATCTTGAGGAAGCGATTGCTCTGGGGGATCGCGTTGTGGTTCTGGCCTCGGGTCCCCGGTCGCGTGTCATCGACAGTTTCCCAGTCGATCTGGAGCGCCCTCGCGACGTCGCGGAGATCAAGCTCGATCCCCGCTTTACCGAACTCTATCGCAATATCTGGGCTTCCCTGCGCGGTGAAGTGGAGAAAAGCTATGAACGCCATGACTGAGAGACTTACCCAACTGGCATTGCTGCTGGTCATTGTCGGCGGTTGGGAGATCGGCGTGAACCTGGGCGTGATCGATGTCTTCTTCTTTCCCTCGCCTGTCGATATCCTGAAACAGGTATTCACGTGGGTGACCGATCCAGGCTTCTTCAAGCATGTGACCATCACCCTGACAGAAACGGTGCTCGGCTACATCATCGGCACGGCTCTCGGCGTTGCTGCAGGCGTATGGCTCGGACTGTCCCGCTCCGCAGCGCGAATCCTGGATCCGTTCATCAAAGGCCTGAACGCCATTCCGCGTGTGGTCCTTGCCCCGATCTTTGTCCTGTGGCTCGGCTTGGGCCTGTGGTCCAAGGTGGCTCTCGCCGTCACGCTCGTGTTCTTTGTAACCTTTTTCAACGCGATGCAGGGCGTGCGGGAAGTCAACCCGGTGGTGCTGTCCAATGCGCGCATTCTCGGCGCGAAGAAATCCGAACTGCTGCGCCATGTCTATTTCCCGGCTGCGGCGAGCTGGATCCTTTCATCGCTTCGGACATCCGTCGGTTTTGCGGTTGTTGGTGCCATCATCGGCGAATATCTGGGTGCATCGGCCGGTCTGGGTTACCTCATCGCGCAGGCTGAAGGGAACTTCGATGCCGTCGGCGTCTTTGCGGGGATCTTCATCCTGGCAGTGTTCGTCCTGCTGATCGATCTCGTCCTGGATTTCGTCGAGGCTCGTCTGATCAAGTGGCGTCCCCGCGCGGCAGAACGTACCACCTGATTGCGCAAAGATAGTCGGAGCGTTCACGCATTTCTTCGAATTGCGTGAACGCTCTTTGGTTTTATGCGCATCCGGCCGGAAAGCCGGTGCGCATTTTTTCTGGAATTGCTTTAACGCTCAAATGGCTCGCCGAGGGAAGCGACACCGTTAAGCTTGAGCAGGCGGCGGTCGGCCGAGATAATGCCGAGGACGATAATCGTCACGAGGTAAGGTAGGCACGCCAGGAGTTGGGAGGGGACGGCAAATCCGGTCGCCTGGGCGGCAAGTCCCATAAGCGATACCGCACCAAACAGGCAGGCGCCCAGGAAGATCCTCCCCGTCAGCCAGGTTCCGAATACGACGAGAGCAATGGCAATCCAGCCGCGCCCGGCGATCATGCCATCCGCCCAGAGCGGTGTATAGATCGTGGAAGCGTAAGCGCCGGCGAAGCCTGCAATCATGCCGCCAAATGCAACCGCGGCGAAACGGATCGCAATAATGGGATAGCCGATCGCATGCGCGGCTTTCGGGTTTTCACCGACCGCGCGCAGCACCAGGCCAACCTTGCCGTAGGCAAACAGCGCCCATATGGCGATCGTCACGACAAGCGAGATCCAGACGACGATATCTTGATTGAAGAGGCCACCGATAACCGGGATGTCCGACAGCCCGGGGATCGCGATCTTTGGCAGCGTCGTGATAGTCAGGCTCTCATAGCTCTTGCCGACCAGCGCCGAGAGGCCCTGGCCGAAAATCCCGAGAGCAAGGCCGGCCGCAACCTGGTTCGCGTTGAAACCCAGGATGATCCCGGCAAAGATCATCGAAAGGAGAGCGCTTCCTAGGCCAGCGGCGAGGAAGGCGAGAAAATGGCCGCCGCCGTGATAGACGACAATGAAGGCGATGGCTGCGCCAAGCGCCATCAGCCCCTCGACACCGAGGTTGAGGACACCGGCACGCTCTGCGACAAGCTCGCCCAGGGCTGCCAGCAGAAACGGTGTTGCAGCTGCCAGCATGCCCGCAAGAATGAACTCGACAGCACTCATGATGTGCTCCGTGCGGATGTGGGACGCCATACGATACGATAGCGCACGAAGGCCATGGCGATCAGATAGATGAGGAGCAGGCTGCCTTGGAATACGCGGACGGCGGCAATCGGCAGATTGGCGGAAACCATGGCATTGTCGCCGCCGATGTAGAGCGCTGCCATGACGATCGAGGAAATGACGATGCCGATGGGATTGAGACCGCCGAGGTAAGCGACGATGATTGCGGCGTAGCCATATCCGGTCGAGATCGAACGCTGCAGCTGGCCAAGCGGGCCGGCAACTTCGGCAGCACCGGCAAGACCGGCCGCCGCTCCGCCAATGATCAGCGAGAGCCAGATTGCCCAACTCTCCTTGAAGCCGGCATAGCTCGCCGCGCGGGGCGCCAGTCCGCCGACCTGCAATTTATAGCCGGCGAAGCTCTTCTGCATGAAGATCCACGCGGCAATCGACAGAGCAAGGGCAAACACGAACGAAACATTGACCCGCGTTCCCTCAAACAGGATTGGCACCATGGCATCGTATTGGAACATGACCGACTGCGGGAAGTTGAAGCCGTTCGGATCTTTCCATGGCCCGAGAAGCAGATAATTGAGCAATTGCGCGGCGACGAAGCTCAGCATCAGCGAGACGAGGATCTCATTGGCATTGAGCCTGACACGCCAGAAGGCGGTGAGAGACGCCCAGAGCGCGCCGCCGAGGGTGCCGAGCAACAGCATCGCCGGCCAGATCCATTGGCCCGTTGCCTGCGGCATCCAGATGGGTATGGCGGAGGCGAAGATTGCCCCGAGAATGAACTGGCCCTCGGCACCGATGTTGAAAATCTTCGTTCGAAAGCCGATCGCGAGACCCTGTGCGATCAGAAGTAGCGGACCGGTCTTCAGCAATACCTCTGAGAATGATGCCCACGAGACGAACGGCTCGATCAGCATGGCGTAGATCACCGCTGCCGGGTTGCGGCCCATCGCAATGTAGAGGCCAAGATTGAGGGCGATTGTCAAGACGAGGGCAATCGGCGGCGCGAGCAATTTCGCAGTCAGCGAGGCTCGTTCCCGTCGAACCAGGGTGGGCAGGACGGCGGAGAAGGAACTGCTCATGCGGGCGCTTTCTCGCGTTGGGGCTGTACGCCGATCATGTATCGACCGATCTCTTCCGGGTGGGTGTCGCGCGTGACGAGCGGCGGGCTCAACCTGCCGTGATAAAGGACCTGGATAAAATCGCTGAGTTCGAACAGCTCCTCGAGTTCTTCCGATATGACGAGAATGGCCATGCCCTGATTGCGCAGCTCAATCAGCCGCTTGCGAATGGCGGAGGCCGCGCCCACATCGACGCCCCAGGTTGGTTGCGCGAGAAACAGCAGTTTCGGCGCCAGCATGATTTCGCGCCCGACAATGAACTTCTGCAGGTTTCCGCCGGAAAGCGAGCCTGCTTCCGCATCCGGGCCGGGCGTGCGCACGTCGTAGTTCCGGATACATTCGGCTGCGAAGGCGGTCGCCTTGCCGCTGTCGAGGAGGCCATGTCTCACGAGCCTCAAGGGATGAGCCGTTAGCAGACCATTGAGCGTCAGCGACATTTCGGGAACGGCGCCATGGCCCAGCCGGTCTTCCGGGACAAAAGCAAAGCCGAGCTTCCGGCGGCTCGCCGCATCGAGGCTACCCACGTCGTGCCCCATCATGAAGATCTGGTCGCGCTTGTCCCGCGGCAGGGTCGTTTCCCCCGAAATCAGGGCTGCCAGTTCCTTTTGTCCATTGCCGGAAATGCCGGCAATGCCCAGAATCTCGCCGCTGCGCACCGTCAGGCTGATGGTGGAGAGCGGCATGCCAAAAGGATCGTCGGGTCGGTAATCGAGGCCAATGAGTTCCAGGCGCTTTTCGCCTTCGGCCATAGGCAATGCAGGGATCGCTTCCGGCATGTCGCGGCCGATCATCATGCGGGCGAGATCATGGGCGTCATGCTCGCGCGGATCCACATGCCCGGTCACATGTCCGGCGCGCAGGATGGTGGCGCGGTCACACAGGGACTGGATCTCCTCCAGTTTGTGCGAGATGAAGAGGATCGAGACGCCGCCATCTCGCAGCCGGCGCAGCGTCTCGAACAGCTTCCCGACGGCCTGCGGCGGCAGCACCGATGTCGGCTCGTCGAGGATCAGCAGCTTCGGATCGGTCATCAGGCATCGGATGATTTCCACCCGCTGCCGCTCGCCAACAGACAGTTCGTGCACATGGGCGAGCGGATCGACTTCGAGACCGAATTCATTCCCCAATGTGCGGATGCGCTGCGCAAGTTCGGCCCTGCGGCCAGCCACGATCAAGCGAATATTCTCGACGACCGTCAGGTTCTCGAACAGCGAGAAATGCTGAAAGACCATCCCGATGCCGGTACGCCTCGCCTCCGCGGGGGAGGCAAGGCTCAGAGACTGCCCATGCCAGGCGATAGTCCCTTCGTCCGGTTGTTCGACGCCGTAGATTAGCTTCATCAGGGTCGATTTGCCGGCGCCGTTTTCTCCGAGGATGGCATGGATCGAGCCCGCGGCTACGTCCAGATCGATATGCTTGTTAGCATGGACCTGGCCGTAGCTTTTGGAGATGCCGCGCAGCGACAGCAGCGGAATGGTCATGACGTGATTACTTCGGCAAAGGCGTCTTCACACCTTTGACATGCCAGTCCATCGCGACGATCTGGGCATCCGTCAATGTCGCGCCCGAAGCAGCTCCCTCGCTGCCGTCAGCCTTGGTGATCGGGCCGGTAAACGGCGAGAAGCTGCCGCTTGCGATCTTGCCTTCGGTTTCTTTGATCTTCGCCATGGTATCGGCCGGGATTGCCGTGCTCCAGTCGACGACCTGGACGACCTTCTCCGCGACGCCGAGAAACGCGTTGGCGCCTTTGAACGTGCCGGCGAGATGGGCATCGACCGATGCCTTGAAGAACGGCGACCAATCCGTGGACACGCAGCCGAGGTAGGTTTTCGGCGCATATTTCTTCATCGAGGAGTTCAGGTTGAAGGCGTAGACACCGGCTTCCTCGCAGGCCGATATGACCGAGGGCGTATCCTGCGCGTTCGAGAAGATCACGTCGCAGCCTTGCGAGATCAAGGCCTTGGCCGCTTCCTGTTCCTTGGCCGGATCGAACCAGGAGTTGACCCAGACGACCGATACTTCGATGTCGGGCTTCACCGCTTGCGCGCCGAGCGTGAAGGCGTTTACCGACGTGATCAGTTCAGGAATGGCGAAGGCGGAGACCGAACCGAGCTTGCCCGTCTTGGAGACAGCCGCTGCCGCCATGCCAAGCAGGTAAGTTCCTTGAAAATACTTGGCGGCGAATGGGGAGAAATTCGGCGCGACCTGGAAGCCGGAGGCATGCAGGACGCTGACCTTCGGATTGCGGCGGGCAACCTGAAGCGCGCCGTTCTGATAGCCGAACGAGCCGGCGATCAGGAAATGGTTTCCATCGGCGACCGTCTTGTTCATGATGCGGTCCGCATCCGGACCTTCGGCGATGTTTTCGATCACCGTCACCTTGACCTTGTCGCCATAGGCGGCCTTGATCGGATCAAGGCCCGCGGCCAGCGCATGGCCCCAGCCGACATCGCCGATCGGCGAGGGCACGACGAGCGTGATGCCGAGCGGTTCGTTTGCGGCAAAGGCAGAGCGGCCGGTTAAGGCCGTTGCGAGGCCCGCGACAGCCGCGCTTTTCATCAATGTTCTGCGGGTCAGATTCTTCTGCATCCCAGTTCCCCTTTTGGTTTTTCAGAATTCCACTGTTGCAAGTGCGGCCTCGGCCGCGGCAAACAGCGCAGCCTCGTCCAGTCCTGTGAATTCGCCGCCCTGCCAGACGATGCGTCCGTTGATCATGGTCAGATCGGTGGGCATGCCGATCCCGACCTTGGCAATCAGGCTCAGCGGGTCATGCCGAGTCCCGACATAGTCCATCCGTCGCGTATCGATCGCGAAGAGGTCGGCGGCCATGCCCGGGGCAAGGCGCCCAATATCCGTGCGCCCGAGCAGGCTTGCGCCTCCGCTTGTCGCATAGCGCAGAAAATCGAGCGGGGCGGGGACCGAGTGCTGACGCGTCGAGGCCGTCAGGCACTGCAGCATGTAGGCGGAATGGATGCAGTGCATGAGGTTCGAGTTGTCGTTCGATGCGGCTCCGTCGCAGCCGAGTCCGATACGCAGTCCGAGGGCCTGCATCGCCGGAATATCGGTCACTTCGGCGCCGACAAGATAGACCGGCTCCGGGCAATGGGAGACGCCGGTGCCGCTCGCTGCCATCTTGCGCAACTCGTCGTGTGTCAGCTCCCAGCAATGGGCGTAGAAGGTGTCGGGGCCGGCAAAACCCAATTCAGCGCAGTAGTCGACCGTGCGCATGCCATGCCGCGCCTCGATGACAGGGCTTTCGCCTTCGCCGACATGGGTATGCAGCTGCACGCCGCGATCGCGCGCGAGCGCAACCGACTCGACGAAGGTTTCGCGGTAGCAATTGACCGGTTGGCAAGGCGCGACCACCACCTGGCGCATGCTGAAGGGGCCGGCATCGTGATAGCTGTCGATCAGCCGCGCGCAATCAGCGATGAATTCATCCGTGGTCTCGAGCATGGCGTCCGGGATCGTCGACCCCTCGGATTTCGGCAGGGTGTTGCCGCCGCGGCCTGCATGAAAGCGCATGCCGAGAAGGTCGGCTGCCTCGAACTGGCGATCGATCAGGCGTTTTCCCGCGTGGCGAGGGAAGCAATATTGATGATCGAAGGCGGTGGTGCATCCGTGCTTGATCATCTCGGCCATGGCGGTGACCGAAGAATGATAGAAACGGTCCTCCGTCAACCGCGAGAAGATCGGATAGATGCGGTCGAGCCATTCGATGACGGAAAGTTTCGTCCAGTCGAGATCCGCCCGGTTGCGCACGAAGCATTGAAAGAAGTGGTGATGGGTGTTGACGAGCCCCGGATAGACGAACCAGCCGGTAGCATCCTGAATGATCGTGCCCTCGGGCAGGGCATTCAGCGACAGGTTTTCGCCGATCGCCTGGATCGCCGAACCCTTGGTAAGCAGGTCGACGTTTCGGCGTACGCTCGGTCCCTTGCCCTCATCGACGATCACAGCGGCGCAATTTTTCAGAAGGTAGCCGGTCATTTCATCACGCCTCCCCCGCCGGGTGCGGATCGGGTTTCAGCTCGTGCAGGCGGTGAATGCCGGGCATTTCGATGAAACCGGGCAGGCTGCGGATGGCGCGCATCCAGAGCCGGATCAACGGGTAGGGGTCAAGCGAGATGCCGCCGTCGGGCGCAAGCGCGACATAGGGAAAGCAGGCGATATCGGCGATCGTCGCCCGGCTTGCTGCAAGGAATTGCATGCCGCGCTCGCCCTGTTCGAAGAGGCCAGCTTCGAGCTCGCGCAGGGCAGCAACCCCTTGCGCCTGCAATGTCTTGATATCTCCTGGTCGCAGGAGCATTTCGTGGAGCCGTGCGCCACCAAGATTGGCTGTCAGGCGATGCGAAAAGGAGAGCCACTGCTGCACGCGCGCCGTCTCCTGCGGCGAATCCTGCCCCAGCCATTCCGGCGCAGAATTGGCCGCGAGATAGGCAAGCATCGCCGAGGATTCGGTGAGCACAAGATCGCCATCTTCGAGGATCGGGATGGAGCCTGCCGGATTGAGCGCCAGAAGCTCCGGCCCGCGATGCTCCGCGCCGGGATGGAAGTCGACGGGCCGGATGTCGAGCTTGATGCCGAGGATTGCGGCCATCAGCCGTACCTTGTAGCAACTCGGCGATAGAACATAATCGTAGAGCTTCATTGTGCGACCAACTGTGCGCCGTAGGTATAATTATGGCGCTTGAGCCATCGCCGGTAGGCAATCGAGGTGAGGTCGGCCCTTGTCGGAATTTCCATGCCGGGATCGAGCGGAAGAAGCGCGGGTATCTGGTTTTCGAGGATCGAGCGGTCCTGCAGGAAGATCGTCTGCTGAAAGTGGATGAGGTCCGTCATCGGCGTTTCATCATCGAAGAGCGCCATCCACGGCCATACGTCGCATAGGTCTTCAGCAAGAGGCTGGACGAACAGGGTTATGACGTCCCATTCGCTGGGGCGCGGAGGGCATGTCTTGTAGAGGACGGAACAGGTCGGGGCTGGCACGCGGTACATGTATTCGGTGGTAATGCCGCCGGTCGCGGATTTTGCAGCCTGCGGCTGGTAGAATTTTACTTGCGTTGCCCAGACTTCATCGACACCCTCGCGGATCTCGACCTTATAGTTTTCGACTTCCGTATGCGGTTCCGCACCGAGGATGTCGGTGTGGACAAAGGGAAAATGCGCGATGTCGAGAAAGTTCTCTACGGCGCGAAGCGGCGAGCAGCGCACACGGACCACGCCGACATCGACGAAGCGCCGGCCCGGCTGATCAGCCTCCGGAATGGCGAAAAGCTCCTTCTCCGGGTTCCCGAGGGAAGACCAGACATGGCCATACCGCACCCGGATGGGGAGGGCTCTTCCCTCGGCAGTTATCACCTGCGCATTGCCATGCCGATCGCGCGCGACCTCGATCGCCTCGCCCATTAGCCAGGTCTTGCTTCCCTTCTCGCTGAGTTGGCTGAAGAGGCCGACAGGATACCATTCATCCATCATGGCGCCGCCTTTCATTCCGCGATCTCCCTATGGCGCTCTTCCGCCGCACGGCGGATGGATTCAACAATCCGAGACGCCGCAATGCGGTCTGCCGGGCCGCGATCCCTGTCGATCATGAGAAGTAGGAGCGTATGCTTTTCCTGTGGCGCCAGAAGCAACCCAATCCAGGGAAATTCCGGCAGGCGGATCAGTCCCCTCGCATCGATCTTCGCCCCTGCCGCAGCCTCGATTGCCGCGACATCCCCTTCCACGCTCAGAGAGCGTAATGGGACAAGTTCGTCGAGCTGCGGGGGCTGCGTTGCCGGCTGTCCGACGGCTGCCCATAAGATGCCGCCCGCTTCTTCGATTTGCTGGACGGCGACACGAATGGTTTCCGGGGGAACCAGATCCGGATGGGCGGGAATGCGAATACATCCGCCTGACACCGCATAGCTCCAACCGTGATAGATGCAGGACAGCGCTTCGCCGCGGACGAAACCATGCGACAATCTCATTCCGCGATGCGGACAGCGATCGGAAGATGCAGTTGCGCGGCCCGACTGACTGCGCCACAGGGCAATCGGGCCAACCGATGTCCAGGCCGGTATGACGGTTCCTGGCGGCAGATCAGAGGAAAGGGCGACTGGCGCCCAGGATCCGGCCCCATCAAATGGCATGGTCTCAACTCTCTAATTTCACCAATGGCTTAGCGCCGCTGGTCATAGGCAGGCACTGATGCCTGCATCCCCGTAGCGTTCAAAGATTTTGCATAAATAATTCGCATTGGCAACAATGATTAAATAAAAGGCAATAGATCAGGAATTTCTAAGATGCGATGGCTGCGGGTCATTCATGACCCTGCGCTGAATCTCGTCTACCCAGACGTCGATCGGACCGAGTGAGCAGCCCATTTCCAGCATGTCGATTAGTTCCACAGGCCCGGTGACCTCAAGTTCGATCCGGTCCGCATCAGAATGGAAGAATGTCTGCGAAAGCCCGAGCTTGTTGGCGTGACGCTGGATCCAGGGGACGAACGAGGCTGCGTTAAGGTCGCCCAGTATCGTCATGCGCTCCCGAAATTCACCTTGCGGCACATGCATTCGCCAATGATCCTTGCCTCGCATCAAGATGACAGAATAACCGCTTCGTGGGTTTGCGAAAGGGGCATCTTACAAAGCAATGCTCCGCCGCCCCTGTGGACAGCGGAGCATGGGGCCATGTCAATTCTTGACTGTATCTTCCAGGAAGAAGCGGCCGAGCGGGTTTTGATGGAAGTTATCGACGTTCTTGCGCGCGACGTTGATGTAGGGGCTGTAGTAAAGGTCGATCCAGTTGACGTCGTCCTTCGCCATCTTCTGCAGATCGACATACATCTCTTCGCGCTTCTTGGGATCGAGTTCCAGGCGAGCCTTGGCAACCAGCTCCTTCACGGCCTCATTCTTGTAGTTGGTTGAATAGTTGTTGTTGGAATCGTGACCGAGCACGAAGGTCGTCTTCTGGTCCGGATCAAGGATATCGTTGGTCCAGTAGTTGACTGAGATGTCGTAATCACCGGCAACGGTCATGTCCCATTCCTGGCTCGGATCGACCTTCTGCAGGTTGGCGGTAATGCCGGCCTTGGCAAGCTGCTGCTGCACCAGGACGGCCGTCTGCTCATCCACTTCATCGCCAGCGCGAATGAGGTACTTTACAGTGAGATTGGAGACGCCTGCTGCCGAAAGCATCTGCTTGGCCTTCTCCGGATCGTAGGGGCGTTGCGGATTATCCGCATAGTAATACAAGGCGCCTTTGGGGATATAGGAGTTTGCAACCGTACCCTGATGGAAGGTAACGGCGTCGACGATCGCCTTCTTGTCGATCGCCATGTCGAGGGCCTGGCGGACTTCCTTCTTGCCGAGGTCGCCATGGGCGTGGTTGATCAGCAGGTGATCCTCACGCGTGGACGGATCGATCAGCACGTTTAGGTTCGGGTCCTTTTTCAGTTCTTCCACGCGCGAGAACGGAACGAAAATGGCGGTATCGAGCTGGCCGGCCTGCACGTTCAGCATCCGCGTGTTGTCGTCCGGTACAGAGATCCATTCGACGCCGTCGAGCTTGACGCGGTCGGCCTGCCAGAAATTCGGGTTCTTCTTCAGGATGATGCGATCGCCGCGGCGCCATTCCTCGACGGAAAAGGCGCCGGAGGCAATCGGCTTTTCCGCATAAGCATCAGCGCCTAAGGATTGCATGCCGGCCTTCGAGATGACTGAGGCATTCGGAAGCGCAAGCGTCGACAGGAAGGGGGCCGATGCGTGCTTGAGCTTGATTGTCAGCGTGTGTGGATCAGTCGCGACGGCGGTATCGATAACCTTGTAGGAATCGCTCCAGAGCGACGCCGGATCGTCGCGGATGCGCAGAAGGCTGAAGGCCGCATCATCAGCCGTCAGCGGCGAGCCATCGGAAAATTTCGCATCACGAATCTTGAAGACGTAGGTCAATCCTTCATCCGAGGTCGTCCAGCTTTCCGCTAGACCCGGTTCCAGCTTCGTGCCCGTCTTGTCGACGCGCACCAGCACGTCGTAGACGTTGGAGAACACCCAGTTGTCGATATTCTGCGCCGTCTTGATCGGATCGAACGTCGTCGAATCCTCGCGGCGGCCGATGGTGAGTACGCCGGCCGCTTCTGCATAGCTCGCGCTCAGCGTCAGGCCGGCGAGAATTGCAGCAAGCCCGATTGTCTTCCACTTGTTGGTCATGAATTCGTTCCCTTCGTTGTTATCGCATGCGTTTGGCTGATTGGGTCTGCCCGGCTTGTGCCGCGTCGCGTTCGCCATGCAAGGGCTTGTCCGGATCGATATCGGGAATGGCTGCAATGAGCGCCGCGGTATAGGCATGTTTCGGGTGGGAGAAGATTTCCTGTGAGCGGCCTTCCTCGACAATCTCGCCGCGATACATCACGACGGTCCGCTCACAGAGATTGCGCACGATGGCGAGGTCGTGGGCGATGAAGATCAAGGTCAGGTTCATCCTGCGCGTCAGTTCACGGAAGAGATCGATGATCTGCCCCTGGATGGTGACATCGAGCGCTGCCACGCATTCGTCGGCGATGATGAGCTTCGGGTTGACCGCGAGCGCCCTTGCAATGCCGGCGCGCTGGCATTGGCCGCCGCTCATGCTGCGCGGCTTGCGATCGGCGAACTCGCGCTCCAGTCCGACGAGATCGAGCAATTGGCTTATGCGTGCGGGGATCTCAGCCTTTGCGACCTTGCCGTGGACTTTCAAGACTTCGGCGAGCGTCTGGCCGATCGTCAGGCGCGGGTTGAGTGCGTTGAACGGGTCTTGGAAGACCATGGCCGTTTCGCGCCGGAGCCTTGCGAGGCCGGCGCTCTTCTGCTGGGTCAGATCGATACCGTCGAAAGTCACATGACCGGAGGAGATCGGGGTAAGGCCGAGGACGGCGCGCGCAAGCGTGCTCTTGCCGCTGCCGGATTCGCCGACGATGCCGATGGTTTCGCCCGGCATGACCTGCAGGCTGACGCCGGAAACGGCGCTGACCGTCTTTGCCCCGCTGCCCTTTAAGAAACCGCCGCCGACCCTGAAGTCGACACGCAGGTCATCGATTTCGAGAAGCGGCTTGGCTGACCTCTCCGGCCTTGTGGGTTCCGGCTGCGCCATCGCCACTTCGTCGGGCAGGGAAGGGTGGCTGTTGATCAGATCGATCGTATAGGGATTTTCAGGCCGGCTGAGGATCGTCCTTTTGGGACCCTGTTCAAGCAGCCGGCCGCTGCGCATGACGGCGATCCTGTCGCAGGTCTCGGCGACGATGCCGAGATCGTGGGTGATGAGGATGATCGAAAGCCCGCGCTTGTCGCGAATGTCGATCAGCAGCCGCAGGATCTGCGCCTGGATAGTGACGTCGAGCGCCGTCGTCGGCTCGTCAGCGATGAGAATCTTCGGATTACAGGAGAGCGCGACGCCGATCATGGCACGCTGCCGCATTCCGCCGGAAAACTCGTGCGGATAGCTGTCATATTGTCTGGCGGGATCGGGAAAGCCGACCTGGGCAAGGATCTCGGTCGCAGCTGCACGCGCCTCGCGTGCTTTGAGCGCTTGATGGTAGCGGATGCCTTCGGCGATCTGGTCGCCGATGCGCATGACAGGATCGAGATGGCTCGTCGGATTCTGGAAGATCATGCCGATCTCGCCGCCACGCACCTTAAGCATCTCGGCATCACTGATTTCTGTGAGCTCTCGCCGTTCGAGGCGAATGGAGCCGCTTTCGATCTTCAGAAGCGACGAGGGTAGCAGCCGCACCAGCGAGCGGCACAAGAGGCTCTTGCCCGAGCCGCTCTCGCCGACAAGGCCGAGAATCTCGCCCTTGCCGAGATCGAGCGAAACGCTGTCGATCAGCGTGCGGGTGCCACCATCGAGTCTTGCCTTGACCACGAGGTCTCGAACGGAGAGCAGGGAGTCGCTCATTCATGCACCCCCAGCAGCTCGCCGAGTGCATCGCCCAACATGCTGAAGCCGAAGGCGAGGCAGACGATGGATAGGCCGGGAAACAGCGTGATCCACCAGGCCGTGGTGATGAAGCTCTGGCCTTCCGCCACCATGACACCCCATTCGGCAAGTGGCGGCTGAACCCCGAGGCCGAGATAGCTGACGGCCGCGCCGCTCAGGAGCACCAGAACGGCATCCGACATGGAAAAGACGATCGAGCCGGCAATGGCGTTCGGCAGCAGGTGGCGGAACATGATCCTAGGCCGGCTGAAGCCGAGACTGACGGCAGCAACGGCATAATCGCTGCCCTTCAGCACCAGCATCTGCGCGCGGATGAGGCGGGCATAGGAGACCCAGCCGACCAGGGCCATGGCAATATAGAAGCTGCTCAGTCCCGGTCCCAGAATGGCGATGATCGACAGCATCAGCACCAGGAAGGGGAAGGCCAAGATAATATCGACGATGCGCATGAAGATCGCGTCAATAAGGCCGCCGAAAAAGCCGGCGATGGTGCCGACCGTGGTGCCGATCAGAAACGGGAAGAGCACGCCGATGACGGCGATCTGCAGATCGATGCGCGTACCCCAGATGACGCGCGAAAGGATGTCTCGTCCGAAATTGTCGGTGCCGAACGGATGCAGGAACGACGGCGCCTGCAGGCGCATGTCGGCATTCTGGAAGATTGGGTCATAGGGCGCGACAAGTGGCGCTGAAATCGCCAGAAGTAAGAAGAACAGAAGGATGCCGCCGCCGAGCGTCAGCGTCAGGTGCTTCCCCAAAAATCTGTTCCAGCCAAGGGATGCGGTCGCTGTTGCCTCGATGCTCATAGCTTTACCCGCGGATCAACGGCGACCGTGACGATATCAGCGAAGAAATTGACCAGCACCGTGGCGCACGCAAAGACCATCGCAACACCCTGAACGACCATGTAGTCGCGCGAGAAGATGGCGCGCACCAGCAGCTGTCCCATGCCGGGCAGGGCAAAGACGCTTTCGACGACGACCGTGCCGCCGATCAGCCAGCCGATGTTGACGGCGAGCAGGTTGATTGATGGCACCAGCGAGTTCGGCACGACATGCCGCCAGAAGACGATACCCTCCGGCATGCCGCGGGCGCGGGCCGCAGTCGCAACATCCGATTTAAGAGATTCGATCATCGCCGCCCGCAGGCTGCGGGTCAGCACCGTCGAAAGCGATAGCGCAACCGTCAGGGCCGGCAGGATGAGATGGGCGATCTTCTCGCCGATCGTCGAGCCGTAGCCCGAGACCGGCAGGACGCCGAGCTGGACGCTGAAGAGGATGATCATCATCAGCCCCAGCCAAAAGGGCGGAAAGCCGATGCCGAAGGTCGAGACGACGCGCACGATATGATCCGGTGCGCGCCCAACATTGCGCGCGGCGATCGCCGACATCGGCACGGCAATCAGGATCGACAGGATGACGCTCGAGACGACCAGTGCGATCGTCGGCTCGATCCGGGTCGAAATCAGCGGCAGCACGTCGATCTTGTAGAGGATCGATTTGCCCATCTCGCCATTGCCGAGGTTTTTGATGAAATAGAAATATTGCAGCCACATCGGCTGATCGAGGCCATATTGCGCGCGAATGCTGGCAAGTGCGGCAGGCGTGGCGCGCGTACCGAGGATATTGCGCGCGGGATCGCCGGGAATGAGGCGGACCAGAACGAAGGTGATGACGCTGATGCCGAAGAGGACGGGCAGGAATTGCAGCGGCCGTGTCAGTACGAATCTATAGCGATGCATGGCGGCGATCGCCCCCTTTTCGTCGGTGGGATTGGATCACCTTAACTTGCATCAGCTTGCCCTATGCCGTGACAGGAAATCGAGGAGCGCCGGATAGTAATCCCACGGGTTCTCATAGAAGGGCATGTGGCTGGCATTGGCGAAGACCTTGAGTTCGGCATCCTTCAAGGCAAGCTTCATCCTGAGTGCGCAGGCCGGCGTCAACTCGTCATGTTCGCCCGCCGTGATCAGCACCGGCATGGCAAGTTGCGGAAGGTCCGGAATGCGGTTCCAGTCCTTGAGATTGCCGATATAGAGAAATTCGTTCGGCCCCTGCATCGTCTCGTAGGGACCCATGTTCCAATCGTCGAGCGAACGGCGGACCGGTGCCGGCCATTCCTGCAGGCGGCAGACATGGCGATAGTTGAGGATGGTGACGGCGGCGAGATATTCGGGGTGGTTATAGGTGCCTTGCGCCTCGTGCTTCTGCATCATCGCGACCGTTTCCGGGCCGAGTGCCGCGCGCAGCCGCTCCAGCTCCGAAATCAGATGCGGCATGTCCGCGACAGTATCTTCGAGGATCAGCGTCTGCAAGTTCTCGGGATAGATCAGCGCATAGTCGATCGCCAGCCAGCCGCCCCAGGAGTGGCCGAGCATATGGACCTTGCCGAGACCGAGCGCCTTGCGGACGGTCTCGGTCTCCTCCACGTAACGGCCAATGCTCCATAGACCCTTGTCGGTCGGGCGGTCTGAGGCGCCGGTGCCGAGCTGGTCGAAGGCAACGACCCTGTACCCCTTGTCGATCAGGCAGGAATGAGCCTCGCGCAGATAGTCGCAGGGCAGGCCGGGGCCGCCGTTCAGGCAGAAGACCGTCTCAAGGCCGCTGCCAAAGCTGTAGGCAACCACCTTGTAGCCATCGACCTCGACGACATGCCGCGCCTCCGGCTCAATTTCACGCCACATTGACAACTCCGGCGAAAGATTCTGCTTGCTCAATATTTGAGCATGGCTAAATTTTTACCTTAAACCGCGCTCGGCACCAGCTATAAGAAGTGATAGGTTGGGAGGTCGCAGGCACAGATTGGAACCGCTGCATGTTCGATCAAATCGGAACCATCAGGCGCCAGTTCACGGCGCATCAGACGCTGGACGGCCGCATCGACCATATCTTCGAGGGTATGAAGGCAATCGGCTTCGAGGCTTTGATCTACGATTATTCGCCGGTTCCCTACGACCTCGACGGCAAGATCATGATCCCATCGCTTTTAAAGCTCAGGAACATCTCCGACGACATGTATGAATACTGGTTCGATCGCGGCTATTTCCGCATCGATCCGGTGCAGCAGGTGGCGCTACGAACCTCGGCGCCCTTCTTCTGGAATTATGATCCCGACGCCGATACGCTGATCAAGCGCTTCATGAGCGAGGCCACGGTTCCCGTTGCGCGCTACCTGAGCGAGCGCGACATGTCGACGGGTGTCACGGTGCCGGTGCACATGCCGCGCGGCGATTACGCGACGGTCACGGGAATTCGCTTTGGTGCCAACAAGGAGTTCGAGCGCGACGCCCTGCGTTATATCGCCGATTTCAACCTGCTTGCGCATGTCTTCCACGAGACGGCCTATTCGCTCTTCGACACCGCAGCGCTGAGTGTCGGCAAGATCCGGCTGACTGAGCGCGAGAGGGAATGCCTGCGCTATTCCGCCGAGGGCTATTCCGCCAAGGAGATTTCCCGCATTATCGATCGCTCGGTGCCGACTGTCGTCATGCATTTGAACGCCGCGGCAAAGAAGCTTGGCGCCAAGAACCGCACGCAGGCGGTTGTTCGCGCCACGCATTATCGGCTGCTGGAAGCGCAACCATCCTATAACTTCTGATAGCTGCCGCAGCCGTTTCGGTCGCGTTATGGTCTGCTCCATCGTAGCCTGGAGATGGAGAGACACGTGGCCGCAATCCCGACGCAGGAAGCCTTTCTGCCCTTTCGCGAATACCGGACATGGTACCGCATCACCGGTTCGCTCGATTCCGGCAGGCTGCCGCTCGTCGTCGCCCATGGAGGGCCTGGCTGCACTCATGATTATGTCGATAGCTTCAAGGGCATTGCCGAAGTCGATGGCCGCGCCGTCATCCACTACGATCAGCTCGGCAACGGCAAGTCTACGCGCCTGCCAGAGAAAGGCCCTGATTTCTGGACACCGGCGCTTTTCCTCGATGAGCTGGACACGCTGCTGAGGCACCTCGGCATTCAGAATCGCTATGCCTTTCTCGGACAGTCCTGGGGCGGCATGCTGGGTGCCGAACATGCGGTGCGTCGACCGAAGGGGCTGAAGGCATTGGTGATCGCCAATTCGCCGGCCAACATGCATACCTGGGTCGCAGAAGCGAACCGCCTTCGCGAGGAGCTGCCGCAAGAGGTGCAGGACACGTTATTGAAGCACGAACGCGCCGGCACGATCACCGATCCGGAATATATCACTGCCTCCCGCGTCTTCTATGATCGCCATGTCTGCCGCGTCGTGCCCTGGCCGGAGGAGGTTGCCCGCACCTTCGCCACCATGGACGAGGACAATACCGTCTACCGCAACATGAATGGCCCGACCGAGTTTCACGTCATCGGCACGATGAA
>Ga0068856_100002763_pt1 | contig 17969 bp, 17 predicted proteins | sample KBSCornC62_FD_66595 | JGI IMG/M metagenome (GOLD analysis project Ga0068856, IMG submission 66595) | Corn rhizosphere microbial communities from Kellogg Biological Station, Michigan, USA - KBS Corn C6-2 | ecosystem: Host-associated > Plants > Roots > Rhizosphere > Soil ...
GTGATGTCGCCCATTGGCGCCAGGAACTCGACGGCACGCTCCCGCCGGCAGGCGTCGGCGACACGCCTCCCCTACCCGCGGGCGCCCATCCCCAGTGCACGGATAAGCCGGCATAAAAAAGCGGTTCCGCAGTTCCAAAGTTCCGCAGTTTCGAGGTTCCACTATGCCCACGATCAAGCGTTTCGAAGACATCGAGTCCTGGAAGGAAGCTCGGAAGTTGACTGCAAGACTGTATGACCTGTGTTGCAGGAAGCCATTGGCGGGTGATTATGGCCTGTGCGATCAGCTCCGACGCGCTGGTGTCTCCATCATGGCCAACATCGCCGAGGGCTTCGGTCGTGGTGGGAACAAGGAGTTCATTCAATTTCTTTCCCTTTCGAAGGGATCCGCGTCGGAACTCAAATCCCATCTCTACGTGCTGCTCGATGTCGGATACATCGCCGAAGCGGACTTTCAAAAGTTATATGCACAGGCGGATCACATCGAGGTCCTGATTTCAGGCTTCATGAACTATCTCCAAAATACCGAACTCAAAGGGCGCAAATTCAAATAGTCCGAACCCGAAACTCCAAAACTTCAGAACCCAAAACCACATTCACCCAATTTCAGATCTAGAGAAATGACTACTCACACCATCGGCATCATCATGAACGGCGTCACCGGACGCATGGGCACCAACCAGCACCTGCTCCGGTCGATCGACGCCATTATCAAGCAGGGCGGCGTCAAGGTCAGCCCGACGGAAGTCATCATGCCGGACCCGATCCTCGTCGGCCGCAATGAAACCAAGCTCAAGGAGCTGTGCGCACGCACGTCGGTCAAGAAATGGACGACCGACCTGTCGAGCGTGATGAACAGCCCGGATTATCAGGTTTATTTCGACGCGCAGAGCACGCTGCGTCGTTTCGATGCGGTCAAGCAGGCTGCCGAGGCCGGCAAGCATGTCTATTGCGAGAAGCCGACGGCCATCACCACCGAGAATGCCTACAAGCTCTACCAGATCTGCCGCGACGCAGGCGTGAAGAACGGCGTCGTGCAGGACAAGCTGTGGCTCCCCGGTCTGGTCAAATTCATGCGCCTGAAGGAGAATGGATTCTTCGGCGACATCCTGAGCGTGCGTGGCGAGTTCGGTTACTGGGTCTTCGAGGGACACACCATCCCGGCGCAGCGCCCGAGCTGGAACTACCGCAAGGAAGACGGCGGCGGAATGATCGTCGATATGCTCTGCCACTGGCGCTACGTGATCGACAATCTCTTCGGCGAAGTGAAGAGCGTGTCCTGCCTCGCAGCCACCCACATCCCCGAGCGCATCGACGAGCAGGGCAGGCCGTACGAGTGCACCGCCGACGACAGCGCCTACTCCACCTTCGAGCTCACGAACGGCATCGTCTGCCACTTCAATTCGTCCTGGAATGTCCGCGTGCGCCGTGACGACCTGCTCACCATGCAGGTGGACGGCACGAAGGGCAGCGCCATCGTGGGTCTGCGCGACGTGTGGATCCAGCACTACGGAAACACGCCCCGCCCGGTGTGGAATCCCGATGTGCCGCAGCCGATCAATTTCTATGACGGCTGGAGCAAAGTGCCCGAACAGGAAACCTATGACAATGCGTTCAAGATTCAGTGGGAGCTGTTCCTGCGCCATGTCGTGCTGGACGAGCCATTCCGTTGGACGCTCCTCGAAGGCGCCAAGGGTGTGCAGCTCGCCGAGATCGGCCTCCAGAGCAGCGACGAGCGTCGCTGGCTCGAGCTGCCCGAGCTCGTCGCCTAATCGCGATCGTAGTCCAAGCATTTCATCGACGAAAAAGCCCCGCCGAAGCGGGGCTTTTTCATTTCTCGATCCCGGCGGCTCAGGCTCCGGGGATGTACTCCCGGTAGCTGGGATCGAACATCTGGTTTCGCAGGAATTCCTTGGGATCTTCGGGCCTCGGCTCCAAGGCAATGCCCAGTTTCCACGCCTCCTCGGCGACTGCCACGGCGATCTCGAGAGAGACGCGACGGATCTCCTTCAAGCTCGGGTACACGCGTCCACAGGCGAGGTCTTCCTCGCCGACTTCCTGGGCGAGGGTGCAGGCGGCCTCGAGGAACATTGAGTCCGGCACGATGCGGGCGCCAGCTCCCAGCACACCGAGTCCCACCCCAGGGAAAATGTATACGTTGTTCCCTTGGCCGGGATGGAATGTCTTGCCGCCGAATGTCACCGGATCGAATGGACTGCCGCTGGCAAATACGACCCTGCCTCCAGTCCACTGGTAGGCTTGCTCCGCGGTGCACTCCGCATTCGATGTCGGGTTGGACAGCGCAAAAATGATCGGGCGCTCCTGGAGCGCAGCCATCCGCTCGATGATCTCCTGCGTGAAGGCCTGCCCCACCCCGGATACGCCAATGAGAGCCGTCGGGCGGACCCTCTCCACTGCCGAGAGCAGGTCAGGTACGAATTCGCCGTCGTGGGTGAAGGGCAGCTTGTGAGCGGCCGGTTTGTCACCGCGCCCTTTGACCAGCAAGCCCTTGGAATCGACGAACCAGCACTGTTGGCGCGCCTCGAAGCGATCTACACCCTCGCGCACGAGAGCCTCTACAAATAGCTCCGCGATGCCCGTGCCTGCTTCTCCAGCACCGAGGAAGAGCAGGCGCTGCTGCGTAAGCGGCTTCCCAGTGAGTCTCGTGGCCGCCATGACACCCGCGAGCGCCACGGCTGCGGTGCCCTGGATGTCGTCGTTGAAGCAGCAGACCTTCTCTCTGTTATCGTTGAGGAGATCGAATGCGTTGTGATTCCCGAAATCCTCGAACTGGATGAGGCTCGACGGGAAGACTTTTTGGACCGCCTCCACGAATTCCGCGACGAATGCCCGGTATTCCTCGCCGCGCACCCGCTTCTTCTGCACGCCGATGTAGAGCGGATCGGAAAGCAGGCGCTCGTTGTCGGTGCCGACATCGAGGGTGATGGGCAGGCAGTAATAGGGATGAACTCCCGCACAGGCCGTGTAGAGAGCCAGCTTCCCGACGGGGATGCCCATGCCCAGCGATCCCAGATCGCCCAGACCGAGAATGCGCTCGCCATCGGTCACCACGATCATGCGCACTCCACGGCGCGGCCAGTTGCGAAGGACCCATTCCACCCGGCCTCGATCCTCGATGGAAATCCACAACCCGCGCGGCTGGCGGAAGATGCTGCTGTACTCGAGGCATGCCTGGCCGACGGTCGGCGTGTAGATGATGGGCATGACTTCTTCCAGATTATCCAGGAGGAAGCGGTAGAAGAGCGTCTCGTTGCGAAGCTGGAGCGCCACCAGGAAGATGTATTTCTCGAGGTTGCTCGGTTTTGCGCGGAACTGCGCATGCACGCGTAGCAACTGCTCCGGCATATCGACGACGCGCGGAGGCACCAGTCCACGCAGGCCGAGCGCATTCTGTTCCGCGTGGGAAAAAGCCGTCCCCTTGTTGAGGAGCGGATTAGTCATCAAGTGCATGCCCGAGGGAAGGTCGTGGTGACCGCGCGGGGACAACGGGAGGGAGGAAAAGCCGGTAGTCATGTGTAAATCCGTGGACGTTGAATCGCACTTACATCACGCCGGGATCATGTTCCTCATAAAACGGCGGATGCCTTGCTTTGGAACAACATCCGAGTCGAATCCTGCCGTCCAAGACCCGGCCGTGCCCGAAACCATACTTGAAAAGATCGGGCCGCCTCCTTTGAATCAGCTCCTTACCCCGATCACTTATGTCCAGTCCCGCATTCGATCCCACGCTCGCCGCCCGTGTTGAAAAGGCCGGTATTGTCGCAGTCCTCGTCATCGACGATGCCAAAGATGCCGTCCCCCTCGCCCGAGCGCTGCTGGCCGGTGGAGTGAATGTGATGGAGCTCACGCTGCGGACACCCGCCGCGCTCGACGCCCTGCGCGAGATCCGCGCAAACGTTCCGGAAATCGTCGCCGGCGTGGGAACGATCCTTACGCCGGAACAGGTTCAGTCCGTCGTCGAGGTTGGCGGCGCATTCGGCGTGGCGCCGGGCGTCAATCCCCGCACGCTCGCCGCAGCACGCGAGGCCGGCCTGTCCTTTGCACCGGGAGTATCCACGGCGACGGATATTGAAATCGCGATCGAGCACGGCTGCCGGCTTCTCAAGCTTTTCCCATGCGAGCCCATGGGCGGTCTCCCATATCTCAAGGCCGTCGCCGCTCCCTATGCGCATCTCGGTCTGAAGTACATCCCGCTCGGCGGAGTGAATGCGAAGAATATGGCAGCCTACCTGGCAGAGCCGCTCATCGGAGCCCTCGGCGGCTCGTGGCTCGCGCCTCGCGACCAGATCAAGGCCGGGAATTGGGATTCGATTACGGCACTCGCACGCGAGGCGTCGGAAACCATCAAGTCGGTCCGCAACGTCGCTTGAACCCCAGGCACCCCCGATTTTAGAAATTTCCAATCCATATGAAGACCATTGTCACCTTTGGCGAGATCATGGGCCGATTCGCACCGGCCGGCTTCCTGCGCTTCCGTCAGTCTCTTCCCGGGCCGCTCGACCTCACGTTCGGCGGAGCGGAGGCGAATGTCGCCGCATCGATTGCAATTCTCGGCGGCCAGGGCCGGTTCGTGACGGCGCTTCCGAAACATGCCATTGCCGATGCATGCGTCGGAGTTCTTTCCGGCCTCGGCGTAGATACGCGTTACATCGTACGCAGCAAGGAAGGCCGCCTCGGCCTCTACTTTCTCGAGAGCGGCGCCAACCAGCGCCCGAGCAACGTCATCTACGATCGGGCAAATTCGTCAGTGAGCCTCACTGCAGGCGATGCGTATGACTGGCAGTCGGTCTATGCGGACGCGGGCTGGATGCATACGACCGGCATCACCGCAGCCCTCTCGAAGACGGCTGCGGATGCGGTGCTTCACGCGGCAAAGGCTGCAAAGGCAGCCGGCCTGACCGTCTCGTGCGACTTGAACTTCCGCAAGAAGCTCTGGGGCTGGGAACCCGGCACGGACGCCAAGGCGCTCGCAGAGAAAACGATGCGCGCCATCCTTCCCTACGTGGATGTCGTGATCGCGAATGAGGAAGACGCAGCGGATGTCCTCGGCATTCACGCCGCGGAGACCGATGTCCACTCCGGCAAGGTCGCGCATGACAAGTACCCGGATGTGGCCCGCCAGATCGCGAAGCAGTTCCCGAACGTCAGCAAGGTCGCCATTACCCTGCGTGAGAGCCTCTCCGCCTCACACAACAACTGGGGCGCGCTTCTGTACGATGTCGCGAGCGACACCGCGCATTTCGCTCCGGTGAAGGGCGGCGAATACGAGCCCTACCAGATCAAGAATATCGTGGATCGCGTCGGCGGCGGTGATTCGTTCGGCGCGGGCCTGGTGTTCGCACTCAATACGCCCGAGCTCGCCGAGCCGGCAAAGGCAATCGCATTTGCCGTGGCGGCTTCCTGCCTCGCCCATTCGATCGTCGGCGACATCAATTACAGCACGCGCGCTGAAGTGGAGTCCCTCATGGGCGGAAGCGGAAGCGGGCGCGTCGTGCGCTAAGTCGGCTTCGCGTCAATCGCGCCAAGCTCGATAGCCACCATTGATTCGGAGCGGGCGGCTCCCATAGAGCCGCCCCGCCTCAGCCACCGCGCGCCGCCGAGGTGTCGCGAAAAGGCTGCCGCCATTTCTGTATCGAGATGGTCCCTTGCCTTGCTCGGCGGCGTCTGGTTGTGGAACGATAGAGCCGATTCACGCCTGGTAAGGCGTGGGAGACGGAACAGTATTTTGCTGTACGATCACCTCCACCTGCAGGCTGATGCGGTAAATACCGGTGGGTGCGATGTCGGAATTCTTAACTATCCGGATCGTGCGGTTTGCGAGCCGGTTGAGTTCCGCATTGTAATTCGCAGACTGCAGCTTGGTCGAAGCGATCCGGAAGTAACGCGCGGAAAATGACGGCTGCAGGCGACAGAGATCGAACAGGAGTTTGGAAACTCTCGCGTAGGAAGTCTGCCCGTCCGGCAGGTGCACCAGTCTGTTCTGGAGAAAAAGGATCCGGTTGGTTTCTGAAGGCGTGCTGGCGAAGCTCGTATTTACCGAGCAGCAGGCGACGAACAGGATGATCAGGAGGGAAGTCAGGTGTTTCATCAGGGGGGGGCTGGAAAAGTGGAACGTATTTTCTTTTTCTTCGTTCGATTTTCCGGCGGCAGCCCTGGGGAAAGTGCCTGTCGTGGCCGTCGGACAAATGTCCGAGTGATGTATAGGTCTCATGGGGGGAGTTGAGTTCTCGCCGGGACTCGAGAAAGGCGGCCCACCTCCCGGCGGCAGGCATGGCCGTGTAATTGGTCCTGCATCTCCATGCACATCGATTCTGGCCGGAATACCGATGGTAAAGATGTCAGTTGAAAGAAGGGGCTATTCGAAATGGCGTTGCCGATTTCGAAACGGAGGCGGCGTACTCGCGGAGATCTCCGACCACCCGCGGGCGCGCGGAGCGGAGTCCTCCGCTCGGCTTTTTGCATCGCTCTCATGGCTATATTGCCACGCTTCCGTCCACCGGGAGCTGTGGCAGACACACCGACGGTACATCAATTAAGACCGATTATCTAATTCAAATCTTCATTCTTGTAAGCTTCCGACCATAGCGGATCACCTAGTCCCAGTGAGAGGCGATGCATCGAATCTCGACTGGACGGAATGCGGCAATGAGCGTATTCGGTGCAGGCCCTCTTCGAATGGATCACGCTCTCCTTGCCCATCTTGACGCCCTGCGTGCCTGCGAGCGCTGCCCCGGAATGCATAAGCCGGTCGTCGTGGGTCGCGCCGTATCCAGCCCGATCCTGCTTGTCGGACAGGCTCCGGGAGTCAAGGAGCCCACGCTCGGCCGACCGTTCGCATGGACTGCAGGAAAAACGCTGTTCAAGTGGATCGATGTGGCGCTCGGCTGGACGGAGGATGAAGCACGCGATCGTATCTATTTTGCAGCGGTTTGCCGGTGCTTCCCCGGCAAGAATCCCAAGGGTGGAGACCGCGTCCCCGACGAGGTCGAAATCGCCGCGTGCTCGTACTGGCTCCGCCACGAGGTGGAGATCCTCGAGCCCGCTCTGGTGCTCGCTGTGGGTAAGCTGGCGATTCGTCAATTTCTCTCGTTCACGAAGCTGGACGAAGTGATCGGCCGCACATGGCCAGTTACTTATGGTGGCCACAGCTTTGATCTACTGCCCCTACCTCACCCTTCCGGCGCCTCGACGTGGCATCGCATGGAGCCGGGTAAAACCCATCTTGCCTCGGCATTGCAGCTGCTCGGCGAGCATCCCGTGGCTCGGGAGATGGCAGGTCGCGGTAGCCGCCCAGCCCCACTCTCGTAGGAAATTCAGGCTTTGGCGGAAGGCGAATCCGAGCGTCAGCTCCGATTCCCGAGGAATACGACCACTACGCCGCCCATGATCATGAGACCTCCCAGAGCGGTCGCGAGGTTGAATTGCGTTTCCCGAAAGAACAGCCATGCAAAAAAGGCGACGAATAGCGGGTAGCTGATCTCGATGAGAGAGGCGATGGTGGCGTTCTTTTCTCCGATGGCCATGTAGATAAGCAGACCGCCGATCCCGGATGTCACGATTGCGACGAGGAGCCAGCCCCAGTCCGAGCCGATCCCGCGGATATCCGAGCCGATCGAACCTGCCTTACCCGTCGCGACAAGGGCGAGCAGGCTAATGATCGTTCCGGAACCCGCGTAGAGAAAAAAGAAAAGCAGTGGTGAGATGCCACGCTCGATCGCCCGCCCGCTCGCGGCGTAGCTGATGCCCCAAATGACGGCGGCCAGCATGGCATAGACGAACCACATGGGTGCGCACTTTAGCTTGTTTTCAATCGACGGGAAAGTCTCCACCTCCGCCAGGCAAGGACCATGAGGACTCCGCCGATGGCTGCGCTCCATGCACGCGATTCCGGCACGGGAGCAAGTGTCGTCGCATTCCACGCGATACCATATTGCTCGCTGGAGAGCGCATTGGTGAGATCGTAAACGAACGACCCGAACGAGACACGGAGGCCGTAGGTCCCCGCGGATGGGAGGACGAACCGGAGGAACTCCGAGTTATTGTAAATCGAATCGGATTGCGCGATTTCCGAGGTAAAGACGCCGTTGACCACCGACCAGACCTGGAGGTCGAGATTTGCGAAGTCGATCGGTGTGCCCAGCCCTGTGGAATTGTCGAACGAAACCCCGGCAAACCAATTGAGCGAGACACTGAGTTCCGTGTTCGTCTGGAATGCCAGATTGAAGAAGTAATCGTTCTCTCCGCCAAGAGGAACGGTGGCCAGGTCCCATCCCGCCGAAGCAATCGAGCCGCCGCCGTTTCCAGGCAGATCTTCCGTCCCGATGGTGTAGATGCCATCCGATGTGGCCACATTGATCCGCCCAGCCCCGGTCACGTAGTCGAGAGATTGGGTGGTCGTGAGAATGCCATTCACGAGATGCTGACCGTTGTCCCAGCCGAGGGTCGCATCCGCGCCTGCCATGAGGATGGACTTGATCACGCGCGTGTCCCGCGCGTTCGGCTGGCCGGCGAAGTCGACATATGAAACGTCCTTGAGCAGGGAGACTCCGCCCGCAACGACCGGGGAGGCAAAGCTCGTGCCGGATTGATTGAAGACGAAATACTGGTCCGTAGGCGGAGTGGCCGTCACGTATGGCGTGCCAGCCAGGGAGCCACTGTCCCCGAGATAGGCCGCCAGCGCGAATTGCTCGCCCGGAGCGGCGATATCCACCGAGGCCCGAATGCCCGTTATCGTCTGACCGGTCGCGGGATTGTAAAAGTCGGCCGCAGCACTCGAACTGAAAGTGGATGGGCGCAAATAAGGCCGGGCGTCGGTGCTGCCGCCGAGGGATCCGACCACAATGCCATTGTAGCCGACTCCCGGAGCGGCAGTCGGACCTCCGTTGCCCGCGGCGCGGACGAATGTCACGGAGGGATTCTGCGCCGCCAATCCATCGAGCACTCTGTTTTCGTTCGAGATGGCAGCCGGGTCATCGAATCCCCAACTGCTGTTGATGACATCCGCCTTCGATCCGAAGCTCCCTTGGAAAGCGACCTTGTACGGCGTGAGAAATGAAGCGTCGGTGGTCGAGAAGGACCCGATATTCACGGGATCGAAGCTGGTCGCGATCGCCCCCGACCATAGCGTGGCCAGAGGAGCCATTCCCGCTCCGAGAGTCGTCAGCCCTCCGTTGCTATATCCCGTGCCCGCGAGTACATGCCCCACCATGGTGGCGTGATAATCGTACTGGCCGGTCACGCTCCCATCGCTGAACGTCAATTCCGGCGAATTTGGAAGACCCAACCCGGAGCGGTCGAAAACCTCGTGCTGTCCCCAGACGTAGCCGCCCTCGATATTGGCGATGATGGTGCGCTGACCATAAAAACCATCGTTGTACAACGCACCGGCCCCCGCCAGATAGTTGACCACCTGAGTCGAGGCGAGTGTCCCATCGTAATTCCCCGCGAGGATATCATCCTGGGCAATCGAAATATCCGCCCGAGCGTAGGCGACGAATCCCAGAACCGGGAGCATCCGCAAAAGGCGATGCATACGATGCGGGAAACTAAGGCTCATGACGGTAAAGTACGAATATCAGAGCATTCCCCCTGGGAAACCAGCGATATTACCGGCGATGGAGGTTAAAAAAGCGTCAGAAATGTATCGCGGTCGGATCGCTCCCACGCCGACGGGACTCCTTCACGCAGGGCATGCCGCGACCTTCTGGACTGCGTTTGCACGAGCCCGGGAGGCAGCTGGTCGGCTCATTCTCCGGATCGAGGACATCGACCCCCACCGCTGCCGACACGACTACGTCGACGCCTGTATTTCGGACCTCAGCTGGCTGGGGGTTTCCTGGGATGAGGGACCGATTTACCAGAGCTGCCGATTGCCATTGTTCCTGGAGACCTGGATGCGACTTCGCGACACCGGATTCATTTATCCCTCGCCGCACTCGCGCCGCGATGTGGAGCTGGCAACCCAGGCGCCGCATGATGAGGAACCAATATTTCCAATCCATCTCAGGCAGCCTGTCGAGTCCGCGCGCGCGTGGGTCGCACCGGCCGGGACGAATTGGCGATTTCGCGTTCCTGATGGCGAGGTCATTTCATTCGTAGATGGCCGGCATGGAGAGGTCGCTTTAACGGCGGGGAAGGACTTTGGGGACTTCGTGGTTTGGAGGCGCGACGACGTGCCTGCCTATGAACTCGCCGTGGTGGCGGATGACATTGCCATGCAAATCACCGAAGTCGTGCGCGGCGAGGACTTGCTGGTTTCGACCGCCCGACAGGTTCTTCTCTACCGGGCTCTCGGTGCGGAGCCTCCCGCTTTCTATCACTGTCCCCTTGTGCGGGATGCGGATGGGCAGCGCATGGCCAAACGCAGCGCCTCGATGAGCCTCTCGGCGTTGCGCGAGGCAGGACTGACGCCTGCTGAGGTACTTGCCTCTACGGCTGGCTAATTCCGCGACAGAGCCGCCCGCACCGCACGCGCGATGCGCAGGGCATTCTGCGAATCGGCGTGGATACAGATCGTCTCGCCATGCAGGGCAGGCAGGCGTTTCACAACTTCACGAGGATCCGAAATGAGGTCTCCCGGCTCTCCGCGGGGAATCAAACTACCGTCTGGCCGATAGCCGCGCTCCGCGAATACCTCCGCCACAGCCCGACGTCCCGCCAGCTTCGCGACACGACCGCCAGCCAATGCGACGATTTTCAACTTCGGGAAAAATTCCTCGATCGTCTGGATGTATACCCTCGCCAGGGTTGGGGATTTCTCGGTCGCGTGATAGAGGGCCCCGTGCAGCTTAATGTGATGCAGCCGGGCACCCTCCCGAGCGGCGATGGCTGCCAGGGCCGCAGTCTGCTGCAGGATAAGCGTCGCCAACTCCATAGGGGAAATATCTGCCTTGCCTCGGCCAAATTCGGCCGCCATGCCCGGATGCGCGCCGATCTTCACGCCGCTGGCAAGCGCCAGCCTCACGGCATTTGACATTGTGACAATGGATCCCGCGTGTCCGCCACAAGCGATGTTCGCCATGTCGACGAGCCCCATCAGCGCGCGCGTACGCGGTGCCGGCTCGTGTTCTCCCAGATCGACGTTGAGCATCATACGGCCTCGATCCAGCGGAATTTGACTCCTGGGCGGCATTGGGCCAGCCAGGATAGCGACTCAGGATCGACGATGCCGATCTTCGGATAGCCGCCCACCGTCGGGCCGTCCCGCATGGTAACGATCGGCTGGCCGTTCGGAGGCACCTGGATGGAGCCCGTGACTTGGGGCTCGCTGCACATCTCGCACATGGGGGGATTCATTCGCGCGCCTTCCAGCCGATAACCCACGCGATCGCTGCGTGACGAGACCTCCCACTCCACCTCCAGGAAGCATCGCCATTCGGCGGCGTCGAAACAGTCCCATTGCGGTCCCCGCCAGACTCGCAGCAGCGGCGGCTGGTCGAAGTCGCGCTGCTCTCCCAGTGACGTCCAGCTCTCGGCGACCTGCGAAAGCTCCTCGCCGTCACCATCCGCAATCTTTTCACCAGCATGCAGTATGCTTCCGATACCGCCACGCGGATAAGCGCTCGCGCTCCCGAGGACCAGTGGCACGTGAAAGCCTCCCTGCACGGCCACATATGTCCAAAGGCCCTTCCGATTGTGCGGGAATGCGAGCCGCTCGCCAGCCCTCAGCAGCCGCGCATGCCATGTGGGAATCTCGGCACCAGCTTCGGCACCGGTCACTGCAACACGGCGGGTGGCGAGCATGCGAAACTCCGCCCCTTGCATGAGCAGTTCGATCACCGGAAACTCATCGGGATTACCCACGAGGCGGTTGGCCCAGATGGCGGAGTGCCGATCCATTGCTCCGCTGGGGGGTACGCCAAACCGCTTCCAGCCCGGCCGGCCGAGATCCTGGATGCTCGCACCCATTCCGGTTTTGATGACTTCGATAATATCCATGTCAGCCCACAGGGAGAAATTTCACCCGATCGCCGGGCCGCAACAAAAACATCGCCGATTCGTCCGGCTCGCAACGTGCAGGGTCGAACATTTGGACCTCCGTGGAGCCCAGCAAATTCCAGCCTCCGGGACTCTCGATGCTATAGATCCCGGTATGGCTCCCCCCGATGGCGACCGAGCCGACCGGTACCCGGGGGCGGGGATCCGCCCGGCGCGGAGTGTACAGCCGGGGATTCAGCCCGATCAGATATGGAAAGCCGGGCGCGAATCCCAGCGAGGCGACTTCGTAGATGGGCGCGGTATGCAGCTCGATCACTTCCGCGAGGCTCATGCCGCCTCGCTCGGCAACTTCCGCGAGATCCAGCCCATCATAAACCACTGGGATTTCATGCAGTCTGGCTGCATCAGCGATGATCGGCGCGAGAGCGGCAAACCAGTGGGTCCAGAGCTCAGCTTGGACCGGAATGTCCTCTCCGGCCCGAAATTCCAGCAGGAGCTTGTCGAAGGCGACGGTGAAGTCGACGATTTCCTCGGGCTGCTCCGTCTCGAGCAAGTGACTGATGGCGCGCATTCGCGCAAGCAACGCGGAGCCGAGCGGCTCCTCGAGCTGAATGAGCACGGCTTGGGGTCCGCAGGGCGTCCACCTCATGGAGTGCTAGCAAACCAGATTCGCCTTGCGAGACCAATCATTCCCTCGCTAAGACGCAAGAAACCTTCATTTACATCATGGCCCTCCAACCCGGCACCCTGGCTCCCGACTTCACCCTCAAAACCACGACCCCCGATGGTCTTGGCGATCTCACGCTCAGCTCGAACTTCGGAAAGACGAATACGGTCCTCCTCTTTTTCCCGCTCGCGTTCACGAGCGTTTGCACGGCGGAAATGTGCGATGTCTCCGGCGGCCTCTCGAAATATTCCGGCCTCGGCGCGACGGTTATCGGCATCAGCGTGGACAGCCCTTTTGCCCAGCAGGCATGGGCGAAGAAGGAAGGCATCACGATTTCGCTCGTGAGCGATCTGAACAAAGAGGTCACGAAAGCGTACGATGTCGTTTTCCCCGGTCTCGCCGGCATCGGCGACACGGCGGCACGCGCAGCGTTCGTCATCGATAAGGCCGGCCAGATCGTTTACAGCGAGCAGACGCCCACGCCGAAGGATCTCCCGAGCTTCGAGAAGATCGAGGAAGTGCTCAAGGGTCTGTAGTCCACAGTACAGCTCGTCTCCGGATCCGCTCCGGGGACGAGCGATTCTACAGGCGACAGCTCTATACGTAGTTCGCCCGCAGGAGGGCGGCCGCGCGCTCGTCCAGCAGCTCGCGGGCACGGATCTCGTGAAAGCGATCCACGAGGTCCTCGGGTCGCAGACGGGACTTTTCCGCCCCCCGGAAGTCGTGCGCCACACGGCCGTGGTGCAGCATGATGATGCGATCGCCAAGATTCACCGCCTGCTGCATCGAGTGGGTCACCATCAGGACGGTGAGCTTCTCACGGCTCACGACTTCTTCCGTGAGCTGGATCACTTGATCGGCACTCCTCGGGTCGAGGGCGGCGGTATGCTCATCCAGGAGCAGCAATTTCGGCCGGAGCCAGGTCGCCATGAGGAGAGTGAGTGCCTGTCGCTGCCCGCCGGAGAGCGAGCCAATGGCATTCCCGAGGCGATCCTCGAGCCCCATCCGCAGAGTGGACACACGGCCACGGAGCTCGTCCATGAGCTTGCGATTAAGCGCCCAGCGCAATCCCCTGCCCAGCCCGCGGCGGGAGGCGAGCGCGAAATTCTCCGCAATGGAAAGACCCGGTGCGGTGCCGCTGAAGGGATTCTGAAACACGCGCCCGACGAATGCGGCCCGCCGGTGCTCGGGCCAACGAGTGATGTCGATGCCGTCGAGGCGGATGCTGCCCGCGTCGAGCGAGAAAGATCCTGCCACGGCATTGAGCAGCGTCGACTTGCCGGAACCATTCATTCCGAGAAGCTGCACGAACGATCCCTCGGCCACTTCGAGATCCACGCCCTGAAGCGCGCGGACCTCGTTGACCGTGCCGGGATGGAAGGTCTTCCGAATCCCGCTGAGCGAGAGCATTGTCCTGCCGGTTTCCGCCTGACTCACTGCGCCAACCTCCTCTTCATTTTCGAAACAAGTCCCGGAAGAATAAGCGCCAGGAACACGAAAACCGCCGTGATGAGCTTGAGGTCGTTCGGATTGAGTCCCCAACGCAATGCGATGGCGACGAGCAGGCGGAAGAGGACGGAGCCAAAAATCGCTCCCGTGAGGGTAAGGCCGAGGCTGCGGGTATCGCCCGTGAGCGCCTCTCCGATAATGACGCTGGCCAGGCCCCATACCACCATGCCGATGCCCATCTGTGCGTCGGAAAAGCCCTGGTACTGCGCCAGGAGGGCGCCGGAAAGTGCGATGAGACCATTTGCCGTGGCGAGGCCGAAGATGCGGTAAACCTCCACGTTTGCGCCCATGGCACGCACCATCTGAGCGTTGTCGCCTGTCGCCCGCATCGCGGTGCCAATCTCGGTACGGAAGAATAGATAGACTGCTGCCGCGCCGATGACTGCGCACATGAGCGCACCGAAAAGAACCGCGATATCCGAGGAGGAAATGGACCAGCCCATGACGAGCACGCGATCGCTTCCGAAGAATCTGACGCCCAGGGCGCCAGCCTCGCTCGCAAGCGTCCCATTCGACATGAGCGGAATGTTACTGCGCCCCATGATCCGCAGATTGATCGAGTATAGAGCCGTCATGACCAGGATGCCTGACAGGAGCGCATCGATGCGGAATTTCGTGTGAATGACGCCCGTCGTCGCTCCCGCGAGGAATCCCGCGGCGAGGGCGGCAAGAGTAGCCAGAAAGGGTGGCACGCCGGCAGTGATGAGCGTGGCGGCCACCGCCGCGCCCAGCGTGATCGATCCGTCGGTCGTGATGTCCGGGACTGAGAAGATGCGGAATGAGACCATCACTCCCATCGCCAGCAGCGAAAGGATAAGGCCGATCGTGAGAGCTCCGAGTAGAAGAGTCATTTGGCCGGGCGATCGATAATGGGCGCGATCCAGCATGCGCCGCGAGTGAACTCGCTGTCGCCGCTGCCATCGGGCTCGCGCGTGTCGTTGAGCAAATGCAGAACAGTCTGGGGACCGCCACCGTTTGCGAAAATCTCCTTCACCGTCTCGGCAAGCGGGACGAGGCCCTTGCGGAGCGGGCGGTATGGGAAAACGGCCGCGTGCGCATGCCCGAGCAGATTTCCCGAGCGATCCAGCGGGCGCAAATGGGAATCCCATGCGGACCCCGGGCGGGCGATCAGCGCCGTGACCACGCTCGTGGTATCACGATAGGAGCGCTCGCTCGTGAAGCTCAGCCAATCCCGCACGCCGGGAAATGCCAGAGGATCCTCTCCGCCAGTCTCCGGAGACCGGCGCAGCGAAGCTCCCACGAGTCCCAATGTTTCCGCAACCAAAACGACGAGAGCCGGCTGGCCGCCAGTCTGCTCGAGAACCTCCGACGCAACCGCGGCGAAGGAAACGGACCGATTTTCCGCCTCGAATCGTAGCAATAAGCCGGGATCGCCCTCCGCGACGAGGCCGCTGGACATCCATGCGGCCGGCACGAGTTCCTGCTCGGCAATGAGGAAGTCCGGTCGGACTCCGCCCGGCGGGAGATGCGCGGCGCATCCTCCCGCAGCCAGGAATTCTCCAAAACGCCCCACCGCCTGCTCGTGGCTCGATGCCAGTGCGCCGATACCGAGCCCCACAATCCCGGATGGAAACTCCACGACCGAGCCCTGCGTGATGTCGAATGGCGAGACTGCACCCATGGTCCGGAGCCGCACGGGAACCGATGCGCCGTATGCAGTCCAGCTCGCGCCATGGGCATGGAATGAACTCTCCCGGGCGTCGGCAGCCGCGGGTTCCGACGGAGTCTTCTCGATGAATAGTACTCCCAGGCCGGATAGTTCGACGACCTTGGCAACAACTGGCTGCATATTGCGCACCGCGAAGCTGCCCCGGATGGCCCGGGCCTGGCTGCACCCGCCGATGAGCACCCGCAGGCCGGCCGAGCTGACGTAATCCACGCCCGCAAGATCCAGAATCAGATGGTGCTCTCCCCCGCGCACGGCGTCGGCGAGCGCCCGCTCGACCGCATCGGCCCAGCTTGCATCAAGTCTCCCCGCGAGTCGCAGGACGAGAGCACCGCCAGCATGATCTTTTTGAATTTCCATGGGGTCTCAGTGGATGACGGTCTCCATTTGGTCGAGGAATCCCTGCGGCAGCTCGAGTCCATTCGCGCGGGCGTTCGGCAAACTCGCTTCCCGCACGACGTGACCGGGAAGCGCGAAGGGAATTCCCGAGGGCGACTCGCCATTCATCACCCGCAGCACCATCGCCGCCGTGTCGAGACCCGCCTGGTGATAGTCGCGGCCGAAGGCGACGGGCGCGCCGAGTGCTATGGCCGCGCTATTAAGAGAGAACAAAGGTTTGCGCGCCTGATTTGCCGCGCGGGTGATTGCCGCAAATCCAGCACTGGAAAGGTTGTCGGAAATCTGGACGATGGCATCGATCGGCCTGCTTGCGAGCGCCATCGCGGCATCGGGCAGCTCAGCCGGAGAGCTGGCTGCCATGGTTTCCACCTCGAGACCTCGATCACGCGCGTGAGCGACGACAAGGTCCTTCAGGTCCACGGAGTTTGCCTCGGCGGGGCAGTAAAGGGTCCCGATCCGGCGATATTGCGGGAAATATTTGCGAAGGAGGTCGAGGAGCGTATCGGCGGGCGCGAGGACCGCGATGCCGGTCACGTTCGGCAGATGATCGGTGTAAGATTTTCCCGCCCCCGCAGCCATGGGATTGGCAACAAGCGAGAAGACGATGGGGCGGTCTTTCACCTTCCGGATCGCGGCCTGCAGGGAGGGCGTGGAAATGGGAATCACGATATCCGCGCCGTCTGTAAGAGCCGCATCGATAAGACTATTCAACGCACCGATGTCGCCCTGCGCGTTCCGCAGCGTGAATGTGTAATCGCGACCCTCCACGAGCGGCCATTTTTTCATTCCCTCCTTCAGTCCGGCGACGGACTGCTCTGCCGGGAGCGATTCACTGTAAAGAATGGCCTCGAGTTTCCATGGTCGAGTCCGCTTGCGCGCGTTGCTGGCAACGGGAGCCTTCGAAGAGGCAGCCGGCCCTGCCTGCGCTTTGCCGTCTCGATCGACGATGACCTTCGCCCGATTGCGGATACTCTCCGGCAAGTGCCAGCCCTTTGCCTCGAGTCCGGAGAGGCTCTGCTCATTGATGAAGAGGGATTCGGGCAGATAGTTGACGATCGGAACTTTCGCCGGATCGCGCCCATCGAGCACATCGGCAGCCAAGTCCCCTTCGTGCAGGCCCACCTCGTAGTAGTCGGCTCCTATATCGAAAAGCGCCCCTTTGAGGGCGTTTGGCGGAGTCACTGTAAAGACGGCGACGTTGCCTTTCCGGGCCGCCGCGATCAGCGGGTCGATCCCGACCATCACCATGACGTCTCCCGGCACGAAGATCGCCTCGGCTCCCCGAGCAATGAGGGCGCCTGCCGCTTCACCCACACCGGCGCTCGAATCGATGGTCGCCTCGAGAAGGTCGATGCCCATACGGGCGCAGACGCGACGGGCAATTTTGAGCTGTCCCTCCGAGTTCGCCTCGGCGGCATTCCACACGACTCCCACCCGCTTGAGATCGGGCTTCAATTCGCGCGCAATTTCGAATGCCGGCTCGACTGGCTGCATGGTGCCATAGCCGGCCATCCACGCCGGATGATCGAGAGGATTGTCCTTCGAGATGCCGACACCTGTCACCGAGGGATCGCTTACCAGGGCAAAGACGTGCGGCTTGCGCACGGCACGGTTGGCGTTGGCCACGGACTGCAACGAGAGAGTGCTCACGGTGATCAGGAGATCCGAGTCGCCATTGACGACTTCCTTCGCAATCGCACTGGAGACGGTCGCGTCCCCCTCCGCATTGAATTTCCGCAGGGCCAAGGTT
>Ga0068856_100002765_pt1 | contig 17962 bp, 15 predicted proteins | sample KBSCornC62_FD_66595 | JGI IMG/M metagenome (GOLD analysis project Ga0068856, IMG submission 66595) | Corn rhizosphere microbial communities from Kellogg Biological Station, Michigan, USA - KBS Corn C6-2 | ecosystem: Host-associated > Plants > Roots > Rhizosphere > Soil ...
TCCGCTCAGGCGAAGACGTCGGAGACGTAGCGCCCGGTCTCGCGCTCGATCCGGTCGACCCACGCCTCGGCCTCCGCGGCCGTCACGTCCGCCGCTTCCTGGTAGATGCGGACGAACGTCTGCCGCACCGCGGGCGCCATGTGGCGGCCGTCGCCGCAGACGTAGACGCTGGCGCCGCGGCGGAACAGATCGGCGACGTCGGCGCGGTCCTGCCAGACGCGGTGCTGGACGAACGTCACGTCGCCCTGCGGCTGCTTGTAGAACGCCGGCCGCACGCTGACGATGCCCGCCGCTTCCCACGTCGCGAGCTCGTCGCGGTAGAGGAAGTCGACGTCGGGATGGTCGCAACCGAAGAAGAGCAGCGCCGGGCCGACGCTGCGTCCGTTCTGCGCCTGCATCGCGCGCTCCTGCAGGAAGCCGCGGAACGGCGACAGGCCGGTGCCGGCACAGACCATCACCATCGGCGTCTCCGGCGTCGCCGGCGGATGGAAGTGATCGTTGGACGAGCGCACCGCGATCGCGACCCGCGTTCCCGGCGTGCAGTTGGCGAGGTACGACGACGCCATCCCCTGGTAGCGGCCGCGCCCCGAGAGCGCCGGAGCGTCGACGACGGCGACCGTGATCGTGCAGTGGCTCGCGTTCCACAGCGGCGACGACGAGATCGAGTACTGGCGTGCGCGCGCCGGCGGCAGCATCTCGAGGAACGCCGCGAGCCCGGGCGAGCACGACGGGTAGCGCTCGAGCAGGTCGAGGACGCTGACGCGCTTGCCGAGGACGTCGCGCTGGTACGCGGCGTCGTCGGCGAGCGCCGTCAGCTCGGCCTGTTCGTGGGCCGCGCGCGTCACCGCGGCGAGCGCGGTGACCTGCGCGCGCGTCGCCGGTTGCGCGAGCTCGACGTAGTGGAAGAGCAGCTCGCTGACGTTGACCGGGTGGTCGACCGGCAGCGAAGTGATGCTGTCCGCCGGCTTGCGGATGACGATCTGCGTGTCGGATGCGAGGTCGAAGCGCTTGAGCGCGCGCATCACGACGCCGATCGGGTTGTGCGGCAGCACCGCGAGATAGTCGCCGGCGCGGTAACTCATGCCGTCGGGAAGCGCGATCTCGATGTGCCGCTTCGAGCGGCCGAGCGGCGATCGCATGTCGACCAGCTCGCGGTTGGCGACGACCTCGCCGTGCTGCAGGTCGGCGAGGCGAAGCAGCGCGGTGCGCCCGACCTTCAGGACCTCGACCTCGAGACGGCCTCCGCTCGGCGCCGCCTGCACGCGCTTGCCGAGCGCGCGGCCGAGGTCGCCCCACAGGCCCTCGTACCAGCGATCGAAGTCGCCGAAGAAGTCACCGCCGGCGTCGGTCTCGCCGCGCTCGCGGACGCGCGCCGCGCCGGCGGCCTCGAGCGCAGCGTCGAAGCGCTTCGGCACCGCTTGGTACGTGCGCGCCCATTGCCGGTTGCCGCAACCGAACACGGTGTAGCGCACGCCCTTCAGCGCGCCGGGCGCAAGCGTCTCGAGCCAGGCGGCGAACTGCTTCGCGTTGTCGGGCGGATGGCCTTCGTACGACGCCGTCACGATCGCGACCGCGCCGTCGGCAGGCAGGTTGCCGGCGTGGTCGTCGAGCGGGCCGACCTCGGCCGCGTAGCCTTGCGCTCGCGCGTCGCTCGCGATCCGCTCGGCGAATGCCTCGGCCGAGCCGGTGTTCGATCCGAACAGGACGAGCAACGGCGTCTGCTCGCCGGCGACGGTCGCGGGCGCCGGCGCCGCCGCCGGCTTGGCGGCGACCTGCGGCAGCACCGCCGCGCGCGGCCGGAACGACGTGCTGCCGCGGCGCTTGACGCGGATGCGAAAGCCGTGCGGCTTCAGCGTCAGCGTCTCGGCGACCTGCAGCTGGTACGACGGGTCGTCCTCGATCAGGTCGAAGCGCTGCAGGATCATCGCGACGAGCAGGACCGCCTCCTGCATCGCGAACGGCCTGCCGATGCAAGCGCGCTGGCCGTTGCCGAACGGCTTCCACGCGTTCGGCGGCATCTTCGCGAACGACTCGGATTCGAAGCGCTCGGGCCTGAACTCCTCGACGTCGTCGCCCCAGACCGTCGTGTCGCGATGGAGGACGGGGATCAGGATCGTGATCGTGTCCCGCTTGGTGATCGCGTAGCGGCCGCCGATCACGGTGTCTTCGCGCGCGCGCAGCTGGAACGCGGGCGCGGTCGGCCACAGACGCAGCGTCTCCATCAGCACCTGCTCGACGCAGCGGAGCTTGCCGATCTGCTCGACGCGCGGCAACTCGTCGCCGAAGACGGCGTCGACCTCGGCGCGCGCCTTCTGCAGGACGCGCGGGTTCTTGACCAGGAAGTACGTCGCGAACGACAGCAGCCCGCTCGTCGTCTCGTGCCCGGCGATCAGGAAGGTGACGAGCTGGAAGCGGATGTTCTCGTCCGAGAGTCCCTCGCCGGTGACCGGGTCGCGGCCCTGCAGCATGAGGCCGAGCAGGTCCTTCTTCTGCGCCGCTTCGGGATCGCGCTTGCGCTCGACGATCAGCGCGTCGGCGATGTCGCGCATCAGCGCGAGGTCGTCCTCGTAGGCGCGCTTCGTCCGCAGCAGCATCTTGCTCGCGATCTCGGGCCGGCGGGTGCGCGCGCCGGCTTCGGCGAGCGCGTCGACCATCGCGCCGATGAACGGATGCATCTCGCGCTGGTAGAAGCTGTTGAAGCGGTAGTCGAACGCGCAGAGAGCGATCGTGTCGAGCGTCATCCGCGTCATGTCGTCGGTGACCTCGATGACGTGGTCCGCGCCGAAGCGCTCCCAGCGCAGCAGCATCTGCTCGGCGATGTCGAGCATGCGGTCGAACATGCCGCGGATGCCGATCGGGCCGAACGCCGGCATCAGCAGCCGATGCGCCTTGGCCCAGTTCGGCTCGTCGGTGCGCGCGGTGAAGAGGCCGTCGCCGGCGAAGTCGCGGATGTTGCGCAGCGCGCCGGCGACGCGCTTGTCGAACCTCGACTCGTCCGAGACTTCGTCGACGAGCGCCTGCGAGCCGAGGAAGACGACGGGATTTCCGAGCACGTCGAGCTGGAAGATCGGCCCGAGCATCTTCGCCATCCGCATGAAGCTCTGGATCGGCGCATCGCCGTCGATCGCGCGCAGGTTGCCGATGAGCGGGTCGCCCTTCGGCTTCGGGATCGGGATGGTCGGCGGCACGGCTGCTCCGGATGACAGGCCGCTGCCGGCCTCAGGCGCCGACCGCGTCGGAGAGGCCGAGCGCCTCCATCCGTCCGCGCACGGCAGCGACGTCGTGGGCGAGGAGAACGAGGTCGTGGAGCTTGCCGTCGCGATCGGCGACATGGCCTGCGAGCAGCGCCTCGGCGCGAAAGCCGAGCTCCTCGAAGACGGCAATCGCGGCGCGCTGGTCGACCGTCATCTGCGCGACCAGCTTCGTGAGGCCGAGCTCGAGCGCCTGCGCAAAGCACTCCTGGATCAGCGCGCGGCCGAGCCCGCGGCCGCGCCACGCCGGCGAGACGAGCACGCGCAGCTCGCCGACGTGCTTCGACCAGCTCAGCTCGTCGACGAAGATCGCGGTGCAGCCGACCATCGCGCCGTTCGAGCGCGCGACGAGGCTCACCAGCTCGCCGGCGTCGATCGATCGCATCCACGCGTCGACGACCTTGGGATGGCCGAGGTCGCGCGGCACGAACAGCAGATCCTGCGGCGGCAGCGTCGCCACGAAGTCGACGAGCGCCGGGCGGTCGAAGCCCGTCATGCGCGCGATCTCGACCTCGGCACCGCCGCAGTCGACGGTGCGCGGATATTTCCGTTTCGCTTCGCTCATGTCGACCGCCCTTGCAGCCAGCTGTCGAGTTTCGGCCACATCCGCTTCACCGCGTTCGCCCCCGCCGCGATGCTGACGTGGCCGCCCGGCAGGACGACCTCCTCCTTGTCGCGCGAGCCGACGCGCTCGACGAGCGGGTGCGCGCACTCCGGCGGCACGATGTGATCGTACTGGGCGATCACGTGCAGGAACGGCACCTTGATGTTGCCGAGCTCGACCTTGCGGCCGCCGATCTTGAGCGTCCCCTGGAAGAGCGCGTTGCCGCGCAGCAGCTCCTTGACGGTCTGGCGGAAGTAGCCGCCGGGCAGCGGCAGCGTCTCGTTGCCCCAGCGCTCCATCATCCGGAAGCCCTTCACGAACTCGTCGTTCCAGAGGTTGTCCCACAGGCGCAGCTGGCCGGCGATCCGGCTCGCCGGTCGGAGCGAATCGAAGCCGGCGCGGACGAGATCGGCGGGAACGATGCCGACGCTTTCGACGAGCTTGTCGACGTCGAAGACCTTGGCGTCGGCCATCGAGCGGAACAGCTCCATCTTGCTGAAGTCGACCGGCGTCGTGAAGCAGACGAGGTTCTTGGCGGGCCCGTCGGGAAGCAGCGCAACGTGGATCGCCGACAGCATGCCGCCGGCGCAGTAGCCGATCAGCGTGACGTCGTGCTCGCCCGAGTCCTGCTGGACGCGCCGCAGGCAGTCGGGGATGAAGTCGAGCACGTAGTCGTCGATCTTCAGGTCGCGCTCGGCGTCGCTCGGCGCGTCCCAGTCCATCATGTAGACGTCGTAGCCGCGCGCGAGCAGGAACTCCATCAGGCTCTGGCCGGGCGCGAGGTCGAGGATGTACGCCTTGTTGGTCGGCGCCATGACGAACAGGAGCGGCACGCGGTAGATCTCGTCGGCGGTCGCGTGGTAGTGGTAGAGCGAGAGCGTGCCGCGACGATGGAGCACCGTCTTCGCGGTCCGGCCGACGGTCGGCGGCGGCGCAGCGAAGAGCTCGACCCCTTTCAAGCTGCGCTGGACGGCGCGCTCGACCTCGAGCCGCAGCCGTTCGGCGAGCACCGGCTCGGGTGGCTTCTCTTTCTTCTCCTTGGTCGCTGCTTCGGCCATGTCAGCTCCTGCGACGGCCACGCGACGCGGCTGACTTGGTGCGACGAGCGGGTTTGGCGGGCGTCGGCGTCCCTGCCTCGACCGCAGGCGGCGCGGCCTCTTCGGGCGGCGGCCGTCGCGTCCGCGGCGGCCGCGGCGCGGCCGGCCCGGCGCCGTCCGGCAGCAGCCGATCGAGCTTGTCCTCGACGCGTTGCAGGGCCGCGGCGAGCTCGCTCACCTCCTTGCGGCTCGGCAGATTCACCCTCGCGAGATAGCCGCCGATCGCCTTCTCGAACGCCTGTTGCATGTTGAGCGAGAGCGCGGAGAGCTGGTGCATCGAGCGCATCAGCTCCTGCGAGTCCATGCTGCCGGTGACGAGCGAGTTGGCGTTGCCCTCGAGCTTGGTCAGCGCTTCGCGCCACATCTGGAACGGATCGGGGATCAACGACGTCGCCACGGCCGCGCGCTCAGGACTTCGCCGCCGCGGCGAGCTTGGCCTTCTCTTCGTCGTAGAGCTCCTTCTTCGAGAGCTTGCCCACCGGCGTCTTCGGCAGCTCGGCGCGGATGTCGAGCGCGTGCACCATCTCGTGCTTGCCGAGCTTGTCCTTGAGGAACGTCTGCAGCTCGGCGAGCGAGAACGACGAAGCGCCGGGCTTGAGCTTGACGAAGGCCTTCGGCGACTGGCCGCGGTATTCGTCGTGGACGCCGATCACGGTGCACTCGGCGACCGCGGGGTGCTGGTAGATCGCGTCCTCGAGGTTGCGCGGGTAGACGTTGAAGCCGCTGCACAGGATCATGTCCTTGGTGCGATCGACGATGAAGACGAAGCCGTCGTCGTCCATGATCGCGACGTCGCCGGTGCGCAGCATGCCGTCGAAGGTCGTCACCTCGGCGGTCGCCTCGGGCTTGTTCCAGTAGCCCTTCATCACATTCGGTCCGCGGATGCAGAGCTCGCCGCGCTCGCCGATGCCGACATAGCGCGACGGGTTCTCGATGTCGAGCATGCGGATCTCGATCCGCGGCAGCGGAATGCCGCACGAGTTCGCCTTGCGCTTGCCGTGCACCGGCGTGAAGGTCCCCGTCGGCGACGTCTCCGTCATTCCCCAGCCTTCGCTCAGCGGGCAGCCGGTCGCCTGCTGGAAGCGCTGCGCGACCTCGAGCGGCAGCGGCGCGCCGCCGGAACCGCAGTACTTGAGCGAGTTGAGATCGTACTTGCCGATGTCGGGATGCGCGAGCAGCGCGGTGAACATCGTCGGCACGCCCGGGAAGCTCGTCACCTTCTTGGTCGAGATGTCCTTCAGCGCCGCTTCGGCGTCGAAGCGCGGGTGCAGGATCAGTTCGGCGCCGAGGCGGATGCCGAGCATCATGTTGACCGAGAGCGCGTAGATGTGGAACGGCGGCAGGACGGCGAGGATGCGCTCCTGGCCTTCGTCGAGGACGCGCGGCGTGCCCTGCACCGACTCGGTGTACTGCGCGCACGCGCCGGTGAGGTTGCCGTGCGTCAGCATCGCTCCCTTCGGCAGCCCGGTCGTGCCGCCGGTGTACTGCAGGACCGCGATCTGTTCCCTGGGGTCGGTGACCGGGTGCGCCACGTAGTCGCCGTCGTTGTCGAGCAGCGCGGCGAAGCTGACGTGGCGATCGTCCTTGGTCGTCTCGACGGTGAGCTTGCCGGCCTTCATCTGCGCCGCGACTGCGTCGGGCGCAGGCGACATCTCGGCCATGTTGCCGACGACGAGCTTCTTCAGCCGCGTCTTGCCGAGCATCGCCGCCATCTGCGGATAGAGCGCCGCGAGGTCGAGCGTGAAGAGCACGTCGGTGCGGCTGTCGGCGATCTTGTGCTCGAGCACCTGGGCGGCGTCGAGCGGCGAGTAGTTGACGACCGTGCCGCCCGCCTTCAGGACGCCGAAGAACGCGATCACGTAGTGCGGCGTGTTCGGCAGGTACAGTCCGACGTGGATCCCGGGGCCGACGCCGAGCGCCTGCAGGCCCTTCGCGGCGCGGTCGGTGAGCGACTTCAGTTCGGCGTACGTGATGCGCTTGCCCATGAACTCGAGCGCCGGGCGGTCGGGCCACTTCGCGGCGCTGTCGTCGAGCACCTTCTGCACCGCGGTCGGGACGATGTCGATGTCCCAGCGCACGCCGGCGGGATACGACTGGATCCATGGCATGTCGCTCATCTGCTTCTCCTTCGACTCCTCTTGCGTCTCTCGTTGCGATCAGACCGCCGTCAGGCCGCCGTCGACGGCGAGCGTCTGCCCGGTGACGAAGGCGCACGCGTCACTCGCGAACAGCGCGACCACGCCCTTCAGGTCCTCGGGACCGCCCGTCTTTCGCATCGGCGCCATCTCGGCGGTCGCGCCCTCGCCGAGCTTGCTCGAGATCGCCGCGGTCATCTTGGTCGGAAAGAACCCCGGCGCGATCGCGTTGACGTTGATGCCGAGCGGCGCCCATTCGTTGGCGAGCGTACGCGTCAGGTTGACCACGGCACCCTTGCTCGCGTTGTAGGCGAGCGTCGGCATGCTCTCGGGGTAGCTTCCGGTGAGCCCCTGGACCGACGCGATGTTGATGACCTTGCCGCTCTTTCTCGGCACCATGCAGCGGCGGCCGACCTCCTGCGTCAGCACGAAGAGCGCCGTGACGTTGAGTGTCATCACCTTGTTCCAGCCGTCGAGCGGATGCTCGACCGTCGGTGCGCCCCACGACGTCCCGGCGTTGTTGACGAGGATGTCGATCGGCCCGAGCTTCTCGATCACCGTGTCGACGAGCGGCCGGATCGCCTGCAGCTCGCTCATGTCGCAGACGAGCGGCAGCACCTCGACGCCCTGGGATTTCAGGTGCGCTGCGGCGTCGTCGAGCTCGTTTTTCTTGCGCGCCGTGATCGCGACCTTCGCACCGAGCTCGCCGAGGACCTCGGCCATCTGCAGGCCGAGGCCACGCGAGCCGCCGGTGACGAGGGCGACCTTGCCGTGGAGATCGAGCAGCTTGGCGAGGCTCATGACGTTCTCTCCCGGATCATGGGCGGTTGCGGCCCATCGCGTCGTGGCTCGACACCCACTCGTCGGCGAGGATCGCGCTCGACAGCGACGTGTCGCCCGCGAGCACCACCGCGGCGCAGATCTCGGCGAACTTGTTCGCCTTGCCCTTGCCGTAGCAGTCCATCATCTCGAGACACTCGCGCTGTGTCGCGAGGCCGGTGCCGCCGCCGTAGGTGGCGACGATCAGCGAGGTCAGCGTGATCGACCAGTAGTAGTCGCCGTTGTCGAGCAGCTGCGCGTAGGTGACGCCGGCGTGCGACTCGGAGACGTTGGCGACGTCCTGCCCGGTCGCGATGAACATCGCCGTCAGGCCGTTCGCGGCGTGCGCGCCGTTGTTCGCCGAGCCGGCGAGGAAGGCACCGACGTTGCTGATCTGGCGCGTGAAGAACAGGTCCTTCGCCGTCGTGTGCATCATGCTCTTCAGCAAGTCGCCCTTGATCGTGCACTCGGCGACCACGCGCTTGCCTCGCGTCAGCAGCATGTTCGCGCGCGAGTGCTTCTTGTCGGTGTCCATGTTGCCCGACAGGATGTAGCGCGCCTTCTTCGGATAGTTCTTGACGATCCACTCGCACGCGGCGCGCGTCGCCTTGCCCGTCATGTTCTGCCCGGCCGCGTCGCCGGTCGTGTAGTTGAAGCGGAGGTTTCGCACCGGGCCGATCGCGAACTGGCGGACGTTGATCAGCTTGCCCGAGCGCGTCGTCGTCTCTGCCGCGCGCTTGATCGCCTCGAAGTTCTCGACGATCCAATCGCCGAACTCGCGCGCCTCGAGCGCATTGTCGAAGAAGAACGCCGGCGAGCGCTGCATGAACTGGCCGACGACCGTCGTCCTGACGCCACCGCTCTCGCTCAGCAGCCGCATGCCGCGGTTGTAGCTGGCGACGAGCGTTCCCTCGCTCGTCGCCATCGGGATGTAGAAGTCGCCCTTGGCGTGCTCGCCGTTGATGCGAAGCGGCCCGGCGAGGCCGATCGGCACCTGGGCAACGCCGATGAAGTTCTCGATGTTGCCCGGCAGCGCGCCAGGATCGATCGAGAAGCTGCCGACGTGGGTGAGCTTCGCGCCAGTCTGCTCCTGCACGAAGCGCCGCCGTGCCTCCGCCATCTCGCGGCTGTAGTCGTCTTCCTTGGAGCGCGGAACCTTGTTCGCCATCGTCGTCTCCTCGAGAGCGGCGCCACCCTTCAGGACGGCGCGAAGCTCATTTCGCCTTCAGCACGTTCTGCAGGTTCTGCAGGTTCTCCTGGAATCGGTCCTGCAGCACCTTCCAGGACTTGCGGCGCGTCTCGGCCTCCATCTCGGCGAGCTCGCGGAAGCGGTCGATCGCCTGCTTGACGCCCTGCTTGGCGCGCTCGGCGTTCTTGCTCATCGCGTCCTTGCCGGTCGCGTCCTTCATCGCCGCCTGCCACTCGCCGAGCGCTTCCTGGAGGATCTCGTTGCGCCGCTTGGCGAGCGCCTTGATGCCTTCGTACGCCTGCCGGTTCGCCTCGGCGAGCGCCTCCATGTCCTTGCGCTGCGACTCGACGATCGCCTTGACGTCGACGCCGGGCATCTTGAAGTTGCCGACGAGCTTGCCGAGGTCGGCGAACGACGGCATTGTCATCGTGCGCTTCGCGCCGGCAGCGCTGGTCGCCTTGCCGGTCGCACCGGCGGCGCTTTTCGCCGTCTTCGTGGTCGCCTTGCGGGCCGTCTTGCCCGCGCTCTTGGCCGTCGTTCGCCTGGTCGTCGCCATCTTCCGTCCTCCGGTGGTGGTGGGTTGTCAGCGCAGCGCCCGCGTCAGGCGCGGGCCGATTTGCCGCTCGTCCTCGCCGTTCGCGGTGCGCTCTTGCGCGCCGCGCTTTTGGTCGCCGCGCTCTTGGTCGCCGCGCTCTTGGTCGCGGCGACGCGCTGCGGCGTGCGCGCCGGCGCGCGCTTGCTCGCCGATGCGCGCTTGCCGGCCGCGGCGGCGCGTGCGGGCGCGCTCGCCTCGCGCGCAGCGTCCGGGAACACCGAGTCGAGCAGCTCCTGCAGCGATTCGTCGAGATAGCCTGCGAGCTTGCGCAGGTCGGGCACCGTCCTGCGGCACGCGGTGAGGCCGTAGTCGAGCGAGCCGCAATAGCTCTGCACGGTCAGGTTGACCGCCATCCCGTGCGCAGGAATCGACACCGGATAGAGCGTCAGCACCCTCGCACCGGCGACGTAGAGCGGCGTCTGCGGGCCGGGGACGTTCGAGATGACGACGTTGGCCGGCGGCGGCAGACGGTCGGCGAGATGCGAGCGGCCGTAGAGCTCCATCGCCTCGTGCATGACGAACGGCGCGCCGAAAATCGAGAAGTCGCGCGGCGTCGCGTCGCGCACCCTGCCGCTCAGGTCCTTGGCCTGCCGCGACGACTCCTGGATCGTCCTCAGCCGCTCGAGCGGGTCGCGGATGTCGGTCGCCAGGCTGCACAGCATCCCCGAGACCTGGTTGTTCGAGTCGGTGTTGCCGGGCTCTCGCAACGACACCGGAACGAACGCGACGAGCGGCTCCTTCGGCAGCGCGTGCTTCTCGATCAGGTAGCGCCTGAGCGCGCCGGCGCAGGTCGCCATGACGACGTCGTTGAGCTTGGTGCCGGTCTCCTTCGCGATCGCCTTGGCGTCGGCGAGCGACAGCGAGCGCGCGGTGAACGCCCGCTGGCTCGTGATCGTCGCGTTGAGGATCGTCTTCGGCGCGATCAGGTTCGGCAGCCCCTGCGCTGGAATCCGCACGACGTTGCCGACGACCGGCATCGTCACGCTCGCGATCGCCTTCAGCACGTCGGGGATCCTCTGCAGCGCGCTGACCTGCTGGCTCAGCATGTTCTTGTACGCCCCGCCGATCAGCGCGAGCGCGTCGGGCGGCGCCTTCTTCGCCGCCGGCGGTGGCGGCGGCTCGATCTGGCGCCCCGACGGGCTGATGTCGTACATCATGTTCGTCAGCGCCATGCCGGCGCCGCCATCGACGGCGGCGTGGTGGATCTTGGTGTAAATCGCGACCGTGCCGTCCGCGAGCCCGTCGATGACGTAGAACTCCCACAGCGGCCGGCTGCGGTCGAGGAAGTTCGAGTGCAGGCGGCCGACGAGCTCTTCGAGCTGCTGCATCGTGCCGGGCTTGGGCAGCCCGAGATGGCGGATGTGGTAGTCGATGTCGAGCTCGTCGTCGTCGACCCAGATCGGATGGTCGATGTCCCACGGCACCGGGACGACCTTCTTCTTCAGCACCGGGAAGAGGTGCAGGCGCGCCGCGAGGTGGCGCTTGTAGACCCCGTAGAAATCGCCGTCGAAGCCCTTCGGCAGCTCGACGATCGACAGCCCCGCGACGTGCATCGGCGTCTGTGGCGTCTCCATGTAGAGGAAGCTGGCGTCGATCCCGCCGAGTGATTTCATGCTTGCCTCGCGTCGAAGGTCGGAGTCTTGGGTTTCGCTCGGCCAGACGCCGCGGCCGCCCAGGCGGCGATGCCTGGCGCGTCGTGCGCGCGCTTCGGGTCGGGATACACGAAGCTGCGCAGCCCGCCGCGATCGAACGGCTTCCATCGCCCCTCCGGCTGCGCCAGACGGTCGGCGATCGCGTAGAGCGCGACGGGGTTGTGGCCGAGGCCGCAATGGCTGCCCTCGACCTCGATGTTCTCGGCATGCGCGCCCTCGCGCTCGAGGCATCCCTGCCAGGCGACGATGCCGTCGCTGCGGCTGAAGATGGCGGTCGCCGGCACCGGCGGCGGCGTCTTCATGTGATCGCGCCAAGGGTGATCGTCGACCCTGCGCTCGCTGACTCGTTCGTAGAGCCGCCACGCGTTGCTCGCGCGCGGTGCGCCGGCGAACGGACTGCCGAGCGTGATCACCGCGCGCACGTGCTCCGGCGCGCGGCGCGCGATCTCGCGCGCGAAGATGCCGCCGAGGCTCCAGCCGATCAGGCTCACCTTGCGTCCCGAGGCGCGGAAGATGCTCGCGAGTCGCTCCTGCAACTTCGCCTCGACTCCGGGACGCGGACCGTGGTTCGCGCCGAGCGCCCAGCCGTGCACGGCCCAGCCCTGGTCGGTGAGAAAACGCCGCAGCGGCCGGGTCGACGTGTCGCTCGCAGCCAGCCCCGGAATCACGAGCACCGCGTGACCGTCGCCGCGCGGCGCCAGACGCAGCATCGGGTACGTCGCGAAGAACGCGCTCAGCTCCCACACTGCGCGCACCTCGAGGAGCAGGAGCTGTCGCGACGGCGGCGCGGTGGGGTCGGGGGCGGCGATCAATCGCATCTCCTCGACCGCGAGCGTATCAGGCGGCGTGCCTCGCGATCTCGTCGACGAGGCGCGGCCAGCACGAGATCGGCAGCGCATGCCCCATGCCCCGAAGCACGACGAGGCGAGCGCCGGGAACGGACTCGGCAGTGTCGACGCCGCACGCGAGCGGCACGAGCGGATCGGCATCGCCATGGAGCACGAGGGTCGGCACGCGGACCGAGCGAAGCGCGGCCTTGCGGCTGCCCGAAGCGAGGACCGCCGCGAGCTGGCGCGCGACCCCTGGCGGATTGAGGCCGCGCGCGAAGACCTGCTCGGCGCGCTCGCGATCGAGCGCCTCGTCGTCGGGGAAGCTGCCGGCACGCAGCACGTTCCAGGTCTGCGCGTAGCTCTCGATGTAGCCATCGAGGGTCGTCGCCGGCGCTTTCAGCAGGACGCCCATCGCCTCCTGCGTCGGCGGCGGCAGCCCCGGTTCGCCGGTGGTCGCCATGATCGACGTCAGCGTCAGCAGCCGCTCGGGACGCTCGATCGCCATCGTCTGCGCGATCGCGCCGCCCATCGACGCACCGACGACATGCACGCGCCCGATCCGGAGCGCATCGAGCAGGCCGAACGCGTCGGCCGCCATGTCGCTGAGTCGGTACGGCGCGTCGACGGGCTTGCCTTGCATCGCCGCGGCGAGCGCAGCGCCGATGTTCGGAACACCGGCCGCATCGAAGCGAGTCGACAAGCCGATGTCGCGGTTGTCGAAGCGGATGACGCGAAACCCTCGCTCCGCGATGCGTTCGCAGAACGCGTCGGGCCAGGCGATCATCTGTGCCGCCAGGCCCATGATGAGCAGCATCGGCGGCGCGTCGACGTCGCCGAAGCTGTCCCAGCAGAGCTCGATGCCATTGGCGTGGGCGCGCGCGGCGGAGGTTCTGGTGATCGTCGCCATGGCTTGCGCGCTGCGGACTCGGCGCGGCTCAGACCTCGAGCCACTCCTTGCGGATGTCGGCGTTCTTGCGCAGGTCGTCGGGAGTGCCTTCGAAGACGATGCTGCCGTGGCCCATCACGTAGCAGCGCTCGGAGATCTGCAGCGCGATCGTCAGCTTCTGCTCGACGAGCAGGACCGAGACGCCGCGCCGGCGCAGCTCCTGCAGATACTCGCCGACCAGCTCGACGATCTTCGGTGCCAGCCCCTCGGTCGGCTCGTCGATCATGATCAGGTCGGGGTCGCCCATCAGCGTGCGGCACAGCGTCAGCATCTGCTGCTCGCCGCCAGAGAGGACGCCCGCTTCGGTGTTCGCGCGCTCCTTCAGGCGCGGGAACAGGCGGTACATGTCGTCGAACGACCAGCGCGGCTTCTTGGCGCCCTTCTTCTCGCCGAGCAGCAGGTTCTGCTCGACCGTGAGCTTGGGGAAGATGTCGCGGTTCTCGGGCACGTAGCCGATGCCGCGGTGGGCGATGTTGAACGTGCGCTGGCCGAGGATCTCCTCGTTGCGCAAGCGGATCGAGCCTTCGGCGGCGACGAGCCCCATGATCGACTTCACCGTCGTCGAGCGCCCGGAGCCGTTGCGCCCGAGCAGGCTCACGATCTCGCCCTCGCGCACGTTCATGTCGACGCCGTGCAGGATGTGGCTCTTGCCGTAGTAGGCCTGCAGACCCTGCAGCTGGAGCAGCATCGTCAGTGTCCCGGGTGTCCCGGGTGCGCCGCGTGGACGCGCGTGCCCTCGGCGACCTGGGCGTCGGCCAGAACCGAGCCGAGATAGGCCTCCTGCACGCGCGCGTTGGCGCGCACCGCGTCGGGCGAGTCGAACGCGATCACCTCGCCGTAGACGAGCACGGCGATCTTGTCGGCGAGGCCGAACACCACGCCCATGTCGTGCTCGACCGTGAGCAGCGTCTTGCCCGCGGTCACGTCGCGGATCAGCTCGATGAAGCGCGCGGTCTCGGTCTTGCTCATTCCCGCGGTGGGCTCGTCGAGCAGGATCACGTTTGCGCCGCCGGCGATCGTGATGCCGATCTCGAGCGCGCGCTGCTCGGCGTACGTCAGGTTCATCGCCAGCGTGTCGCGCTTGCGCTCGAGGCGGATCATGCGCATCAGCTGCTCGGCGCGCTCGTTGGCATCGGTGAGGCTGGCGAGGAACTTCCAGAACGCGTAGCGGTAGCCCATCGACCACAGCAGCCCGCAGCGCAGGTTCTCGAAGACCGAGAGGCGGCCGAAGATGTTGGTGATCTGGAAGCTGCGCGACAGGCCGCGACGGTTGATCTCGTACGGCAGCATGCCGTCGACGCGCTCGCCGTTGAGCAGGATCTGGCCGCTGGTCGGCGCGAAGCGGCCGCTGATGAGGTTGAACAGCGTCGACTTGCCGGCGCCGTTCGGGCCGATGATCGCGACGCGCTCGCCGGGCGCGACGGCGAGATCGGCGCCCCGGATGATCTCGGTCTTGCCGAACGACTTGCGCAACTCCTTCAGCTCGACCGCGTACGAGGCGCTCACGATGGCTCCTTGGACGTCATCGTCGCCTCGATCTCGGTCTGGATGCGCCCCCACTCGGTGGCGAAGCGCCGCCGCACCAGCTCGAAGAGCGCGAAACCGACCAGCGCGACGACGATCGCGATCGCCCAGGGCGCGACGTCCGTCGTCTCGAGCGTCATGCCGAGATAGCGCGCCTTCGTCTCGCCGACCGCTCCGTACTGGCGCGCATAGACCATTTCGATCACCGCAGCGAGGCCGGCGAGCATCACGATCACGGTCGCAGCGAGCAGCGCGTACCAGCCCCAGAGTCGATGAAGCTTGCGATGGGCGGCGACGCGGGCGTTCATCATGATCAGGCTGGCGATGCCGCCCGGCGCGTACATCACCATCAGCATGAAGATCAGCCCGAGGTAGAGCAGCCAGGCCTTCGTGACTTCGGAGAACAGCGCAAAGCCGACGACCATCAGCACGGCTCCGATGATCGGCCCGAAGAAGAAGGTGGCGCCGCCGAGGAACGTGAACAGCAGGTAGACGCCTGACCGCGCCGCGCCGACGACATCGGGCGTGGCGATCTCGAAGTGAACGACGTACATGCCGCCCGAGATGCCGGCGAAGAAGCCCGCGATGATGAACGACAGGTAGCGCACGCGCTGCGTGCTGTAGCCGACGAACTCGACGCGCTCCGGGTTGTCGCGCACGGCGTTGAGCATCCGGCCGAGCGGCGTCCGCGTGAACGCGAACATCGCCACCGTGCACGCGAACGTGTACAGAGCGATGAGGTAGTAGACCTGGATCTGCGGCCCGTACGTCAGGCCGAGAAACGATGGACCGGCCGTGCGATTGACGGAGATGCCGCCTTCGCCGCCGAAGAACTCGGGGATGATCAGCACCATCGGCGCCACCAGCTCGCCGATGCCGAGCGTGATCATCGCGAACGGCGTTCCCGCCTTCTTGGTCGTGACGTAGCCGAACAGCGCCGCGAAGAAGATCCCGGCGATGCCGCCGATCAGCGGCACCAGGCTCATCGGGATGGGAAACGAGCCGTCGGCGATGCCGAGCATGGCGTGGACGGCGACGAACGTCCCGAGGCCCGTATAGACGGCGTGGCCGAAGCTCAGCATGCCGCCCTGACCGAGCAGCATGTTGTAGGAAAGGCAGGCGACGATGCCGATCCCGATCTGCGTCAGCACCGACCGCTCGAGGTTGCTCGGGAGAACGAGGGGGGCGACGAGCAGCAACAGCGCATAGCCGCCCCAGACCAGCAGGCGACCGCGCGCGGGCGGGTGCGACACGGAGCGGGGGGCGGCTGCTGGCGTCGCGAGGTCCATCAGCCCTCGCGCGTTCCGAGCAGTCCCTTGGGACGGAAGATCAGGATCAGCACCAGCAGCAGGTAGGGCAGGATCGGTGCGACCTGAGCGATCGTGAGCTTGAAGAGCGAGAAGTCGGCAAGGCTCGGCGAGACCGCGAAGTTCAACGAGCGAGAGAGGCTGAGCACCGACGCGTCGGAACCCACCGCAAACGTCTGCAGCACGCCGATCAACAACGACGCGACGAAGGCGCCGGCCAGCGACCCCATGCCGCCGACGACGACAACGACGAAGATCACCGAGCCGACCGCCAGCGCCATCGTCGGCTCCGTCACGAAGGTGATGCCGCCGATGACACCGGCCAGGCCGGCCAGCGCCGTGCCGGCGCCGAAGACGAGCATGAAGACGCGCGGCACGTTGTGGCCGAGCGCCTCGACCATCTCGGGATGCGTGAGCGCGCTCTGGATGACCAGGCCGACGCGCGTGCGGGTCAGCAGCAGCCAGAGGAACAAGAGCATCACGAGCGTGATCAGCATCATGAAGGCGCGCGTCGCCGGAAACTGGGAGCACGCGATGTGGACGGCGGGATCGGTCGCGGTGCACATCGCCGCGGGCGCCGCGCCGGCGACCAGGTGCAGGCCCGACACCGACGAATTGACGATCGTGAACGCCGAGCCGCGCAGCGACTCGGGCGGCAGGAACTCGACGCCGATCCGGCCCCACGTGAGCACGACGAGCTCGAAGATCACGAACGAGAGCCCGAACGTGATGAGCAGCTCGGGCACGTGGCCGAACTTGTGCACGCGCCGCAGACACACCCGCTCGAACAGCGCGCCGAGCGCTCCGACCACGAGCGGCGCGATGATCAGGCCGGGCCAGAAGCCGACCAGCCGCGCGATCGTGTAGGCGATGTAGGCGCCCAGCATGTAGAAGCTGGCGTGAGCGAAATTGAGCACTCCCATCATGCTGAAGATGAGCGTCAGCCCCGAGCTCAGCATGAACAGCAGCAGCCCGTAGCTCAGGCCGTTCAGCATCGAGATGGTGAAGAACTCCATCTGGGGCGTCGTCGCTCGAGAATCGAAAGAGGCCCGGATCGCGCGATCAGGGCCTCGTTTCAGTCGGCTCCGTGGAGGGTCAGGGCGCCGCCGCCGGCCGCTTCATCTGGCAGCTGGTCGGAGTGCTCGAGATGTAGTTCGGGAATTCGGTCACCTGCGCGAACGTCATTCCCGTGTTCTCGACGCTGTACGGATGCTTCGCGTCGGTCTTCTGCCAAACGCTGATATAGAGCGGCTGCTGCAGCTGGTGGTCGGACCTGCGCATCTCGACGTCGCCGCCGAACTCGCTCTTCCACTTCAGGCCTTCCATGGCGTAGGCGACCTTGACCGGATCGGTCGACTTGGCCTGCGCCATCGCCCGTGTCAGCGCCTCCAGCATGCGGATGATCGCGCCGGTGTAGAAGTCGTCGTTGTACTTCGCCTTGAAGGCGTAGACGTCCTTGTCGTACTCGCCGCCCATCAGCGCGCCGCCGGAGTAGGCGATGACGTAGACCTTGCCCGCGCCGTTGGTACCGAGCGCCGTCGGCGTTCCGGTGACGCCGGCGTAGTACGTGAAGAACTTGCCCGTGTAGCCGGCCTCGACCGCGGCCTTGACCAGCAACGTCAGGTCGGTTCCCCAGTTGCCTGTCACCACCGCGTCGGCGCCCGAGGCCTTGATCTTGGCGATGTAGGGCGAAAAGTCTCGCACCTGCCCGATCGGGTGCAGATCCTCGCCGACGATCTCGATGTCGGGGCGCTTGCGCTTGATGTCCTCCTTCGCGTACTTGGCGACCTGCACGCCGTGCGAGTAGTTTTGGCCGAGGATGTAGACCTTGTGGATGTCCTTCTGATCCTTCATGAAGCTGGACAGCGCCTCCATCTTCATCGTCGTGTCGGCGTCGAAGCGGAAGTGCCAGAAGCTGCACTTGCTGTTCGTCAGGTCGGGATCGACCGCGGCCTCGTTCAGGTAGACGAGCTCCTTGCCGGGGTTGCGCTCGTTGTACTTGTTGATCGCGTC
>Ga0068856_100002768_pt1 | contig 17951 bp, 14 predicted proteins | sample KBSCornC62_FD_66595 | JGI IMG/M metagenome (GOLD analysis project Ga0068856, IMG submission 66595) | Corn rhizosphere microbial communities from Kellogg Biological Station, Michigan, USA - KBS Corn C6-2 | ecosystem: Host-associated > Plants > Roots > Rhizosphere > Soil ...
TATGCGCTCGAGCGTCTCTATATCAGAGTGAAGATAACGAACTCGTACCCCTACTTCCGTAAAGTATTCAGTCAGGTCTTCGGCCATCCGCTTCGTGAGTGTAGTAACAAGCACACGCTCGTGCCTCTCAGCTCTTTGCCGACACTCCTCGAGCAGGTGATCAATCTGTCCCTTAACTGGATGAACTTCGACCTCCGGATCCATCAAACCGGTAGGCCTAATAATCTGCTCGACAACTTCGCCACTTGCTTTTGTCAACTCGTAAGGACCCGGAGTCGCCGACACGTAGATTGTTTGTCCAATTCGCGCTTCAAACTCAGCAAAGTTCAACGGACGATTATCGAGGGCTGAGGGCAAACGAAAACCATACTCGACCAGCGTCCGCTTGCGTGACTGATCGCCTTCGAACATACCTCGCACTTGCGGAACTGACTGATGCGACTCGTCAATGACCATCAACGTGTCGCGCGGCAAGTAATCGAGCAACGTGGGCGGCGGCTCGCCCGGTTTCTTGCCTGTGAGGTGTCTCGAGTAGTTTTCAATGCCTCGACAAAAACCCATCTCCTTGATCATTTCCAGGTCAAACATCGTTCGTTGATGCAGCCGTTGCGCTTCAACGAGTTTGCCTTCGTTGATGAGCTTTGGTTCCCACCACTCGAGTTCCTCTTTAATGGTTTTTATTGCGCGTTTGATCGTGGGACGCGACATCACGTAGTGGGTCTTCGGGTAGATTGGAACTCGAGATGTGTGTTTTTCGACGACTTCCCCCAGCAGCGGATCGATAGTCGAAATCGAATCAATCTCATCGCCCCACAATTCAATGCGGTACGCCAGATCCTGATAACTTGGAAAGACTTCGACGACGTCGCCACGAACCCGAAAGCTGCCGCGTTGAAAATTAATGTCAGAACGTTCGTACTGAACTTCAACCAACTTTTGCAGCAACACTTCTCGTGACATCCGCGCGCCCGGTTCGATAAAGAACAGAAGACCGTAGTACGCATCCGGATCGCCAAGACCGTAAATGCACGAAACGCTCGCCACGACGATTACATCGCGTCGTTCGAACAACGCGCGAGTTGCGGACATTCGAAGACGATCGATCTCCTCGTTAACAATTGCCTCCTTTTCGATGTAGACATCTGCGGCAGGAACGTAAGCCTCAGGTTGATAGTAGTCGTAATACGACACGAAATACTCGACTGCATTTTCAGGAAAAAGGGTTCGAAACTCCTGGTAGAGCTGAGCGGCGAGTGTTTTGTTGTGTGCAAGGACGAGCGTTGAACGCTGAACCTTTTGAATAACACTGGCGATAGTGAATGTTTTGCCACTGCCGGTGATTCCGAGCAGCACCTGGTCCTTCGCGCCATCGTTCAGACCTTTAACAAGCGCATCGATTGCTGCGGGCTGATCACCCTTGGGGTGATAGTTGGTTCTTAGTTTGAAATCCATTGGTGAATTCATAGTAAGAGGAAGCAGTGAGGATTACCAATTGGGTGCATAAGCACTTCATGGCTGAAGGAGCTGCGCCGCGATCTTTCCAGCCTGCCGCCCCGTCGAACAGAAGCACCAACCCTAACACACGAAAGCTCTTCTGTCGGAGCACGTCCGTCCTCGGCCGCCCCCGTGAATTAGAACCAACTCCGCATCATCTTTGATGTTGGAAGACTGTGAGATAGGCCACGTTTCTCCGTTAACAATGAGTTGGTTCTAATTCACGGGGGCGGCCGAGGACGGACGCGCTCCGACTGAAGAGCGTTCGTGTGTTAGAGGTTGGGGCTTCTGTTCGACGCGCCCGGAGCCTACGGTGTCTTGCTAGGCAGCTTGTCCGGTGATTTGGTTGATTGCTTTTACTGTCGCTGTGCGAAGTTCCGGTGGGAGCATTGCATTATTTGCGATTCCTTGCAGTGCTGATACAACCTGCATTTCCTTGCTTGAGGCGAGTAATCGGATGACCGCGAGCCGCAGCTCCATGTTGGGATGATTCTCGATCACGCTGAGAAGTGGCTGCACAACTCCAGCCTTGGCGACGAGAAACAGCAGCGAGAAAGCTCCGTAGCAGCGCTCATGATTCTCTGCCATCAAATCATCGATGGCTTCGAACAACAAACCTGAGTCGGCCAGGGCGGTCCCGATATTTCTTCGTTGTTGGGGCGACCCATCCTTAAGCGCGTAATTCACACGAGTGGCCGCAAGATCGGCGTCCAGCTCGTAAAGCTTTCTAACCGCCCACTGACGCGTCGCCGCGGATTCGTCTTCCAATAATGCCGAGATGTCTCGAAAAGAACCTTCGTCGGTTCGACGACGAAAGGGGTGATTACTCCGACGACGTGACAACTCTTCGGCAGCTTTGCGCAACACCATGATATCTTGCTGCCATCGTTCATCGACTATGACAATTGCAGTCGCTCCCGTTTTTACTCCGCCGTGCTTCGCATGCTTCCGAACGGGAGATAGATTCCTTCCAGTTCTTTTGGCTAGTGATAATGTTCGGGCCATCATTCAAAATTGCGCTAGAACTGCGGAATGTCCTGATGAGGTTCCGGATAGATCTCGTCCACCGGAACGATTATCTCAGGCTCAACAGCAACAACATCAGGTGTAAATGACGCAGATGCTGCGGCGGCAAGCGATAGAGTGGCTGGAGCTGACGACCACTCCGCCGGCGACTCAACAATCGGCTCAACAGGCTGAGGATTGTTGGACTTTCGCAATTGGAACTTAGTTAACACCAGTTTACTTGCGGACATACCCAGGCTGCCGTCGAGAACGCATAGTTGCTCGGCGATTATTCGCTGCGACACACGATCGAGAGCCCCGCGCAGTTCGTGGCTTGCGCTTGCAACGTCATCGGCAAGAATCATCTCGAAGTCCTGACCACTACTTACGCGGCGGCGCGAATGATTTCTTAATAGCAGCCCTGCTTCTTTGTGAATCCGGCCTGTTGCAATAATCACCAGATGCGAAGCCTCAGTCTCCACCTCGAGGTCGACACTCCATCTTGCGAATGGAGGCGTCAAGTCACCGTCCCTTGTAGTAATTAGAAAAGGCTCGCCGGAGATGTTGGCCATCATTTGGCCAAAGCCTGTTCCTTCAGATGGCCCAACGGCGATTTCACGTTCAGGTACACCGAGGTCGCGTAGAACAGAATGAATACGACTCAATAACCACGAGCCGTCCTCGAGCAGTGATGTCGCCAACTGTGTTGGCGCAATCACTTCCTGCACGTTTTCGTCAGCTACCGCCGACCCGCATTCGCTGCAAGTCGCGTCACTAACGGTGACGACAGCGAGCGCACCTGCGTTTGGTAACCTGAAGAGAGCGTGTCCGGTCTTGCGACAACTAACCTGCACCTCTCGTTCAACCAATCCGACATCTTCAAGTCGCTGAATCGGCACGGTCTCCTGAGACTGTGTGTCACCGCTCAGCAGTTTGACAGCGCAACCTTCCTCGTGTGCGTTGCGGGCAGTTCTCAGAAACAGGCGAGCTCCTTCATCTTCGAGAGAAGACGCAGCGATAATTCGCCTTGCCATCATCTCCTTGCGCAAGTTTGTGAAGAGCGAATCGGAGTCTTGCTTTTCGACGAAAGATCTGAAGCCTTGTGGCATTGATCTGGTTTCTGCCTCCCATTCAGGGAAGTTGATCAGGTTCATGCCGGTAGTCTCTTCCTGAGCGGTGATCAATAAGGACCGAATGTCGTGGCAAAAGCCATTGAGCTTCCTGAATGGCTCCGCTGTCTCCGTTTCGTAAACAATGCCGGCGGTGACGAACCCCTCATCTTCGAAGATCACGTACAGAAGGTGGTCTTCGAAAGCGAAGAGATCACCAACCACGAAAGGTTCGTCGGAGCTGGAAGCTGTCCAACGCGCGATAGTGTTTTCCGCATCCGCAAGTTCTTCGATTAGAAGTTCCTCGAAACAATGAATCCTTAACGACCGAATGACAGGCTTGAAATCACGCTTTTGCAAAGCATGTAGCAGTGTGATCCGACCTTCTTCATTTACGGTGTGATTAAGAACCTTGCTCTCCAGAAATAACATGTGGGTTACCTTTCGTGTTTTATGTCCGATATGCTTTAGCTTGTCGTGACGCAACCAACCATGATGTCGATGTTTCGCTGTCGTTCCATCTTTCGTGTTCGGGATCACACGACAAACTGAAGTTTATCGGACATGATTATTTCTCCGGTTTGTTAACACTGATGGTCACTGTTTCATTTCCGTTCTTGCCAGTTGGATAACGACGCTGCCTTGCAATTCGAAGGGCAAGGGCTTCGAAGTTGTCCATTCCTGCGGCGTGATTTGCAATCGATGCATTGAGCACGCGTCCATTCTCAATCTGCATGACCACGCTTATTGACCGCGCCTTTGTCTCCACGCTGTCGTTTGTTGACGACGCCGATGACTCAGCCTGATCTGGCACGTCAGCCGCTCGTTTGGCGGCCGCTTTATTGACGCGATGCTGTTCGGCAAGACTGGAACGAGCTCTGCCGGATTCTGTAACTCGATTCGAGCCCTCATTTGGTTTTGGCTTGTTTGCCGAGCTGTTCTCCAGCGCTGCTGCTATTGCATTGCGATCAACTACGGCCGTCGCATCACCTTCACGGCGATTCAAATTTGCGGTAAGCGCAATAACGGTGGAAATCGCAATCACGATGATTACCGATGCGGCAATTACATAGATTGATTTACGCTGCGTAATGGCATGTGGTGCAGGTGGCAAAGCCAGACGCTCAACAGCCGCTGGAATGGCTGCTGCTTCGGGTTGAATATCTGACTGAAGTTCAAGTGGCCTCGTCGCGGGAGCGGCTTCCAGCTGAACTGCAGTCTCGTCCCAACAGCCGAAGAGTTCCGACACCACTCTCTGCATTGAATGATCAATAGAACGCTGCGATGATCGGATTAGAGGATTGAAGTTGAACGACGCATCAGGCTGAGACAGCAAAACGCAGATGGCTTGCAGCCCTGATAACTCATTCAAGTGCACATCAACCAACTCACCATTCTCGAAGAACAGCGTGGCGGGGCCTTTGGGGTACTCGATCAACAATCTTCCAGACTTCTTCTGATGTCGAAGAATACCCACAAGATCGGAGAGCGAGTAATTGCTGAGGTGGCCGGTTAGAACGACAAATCTATTATTCTGCATGACTACTCCTTACTGACAGGTACTAAAGCGACCGCAGTTGACCTGCGGGGCAGCCGCTGAAAGCTGCTTTGCCAACCTCTTATCCAGCTTTTCAAGTATTCGAACCTCGACGAGTTGCGCGTCTGGTTGATTAAGTTCGAGGTAGGAGAGTCCTAGCCCAAGGTGGGCTTTTGCCATATCGGGAGCCAGAGTGGTCGCTTTCTTGAAAGCATCACGAGCATTTGCAAATCGCTTAATACGAAATGAAGCTAAGCCCAAACCATATTGTGCTTCGGCGTTTTCAGAGTTGAGTTTGACTGACTGCTGAAATGCTTTCTCAGCGTCGGTATTCTTTTCCAGTTTCAGATAGACATCACCCAGGTTCAGATAGACCTCGGCTGATGGCGCCAGTTTCACTGAGGCCACAAACGCACCGAGAGCGTCTTTGAGATTTCCATCAACTAGAAAAGTCAGGCCCTTCTCGTACAAACTAAAAGCTGCGGCCGCGGAAGAGTTCTCAGCTCTTGCAGAGTTAACGGACGCTGACTCGGTGGGAGCGGAATTAACGGACACAGGATCAGGCGCGGCCTTAGCAGTTGAATCCATTTGCGCCGAGTTGTCTCTCGCCGTTTGCACCGGTTCTCGTTCAGCAGATCTCTTTAAATCCAACAACCGGCTTCGACCGGTTGATTCGCCGCTCTCGTCGCTGGTCGAGTGGCTGGTGGTTGGTTGCGTTGCAGTCGTACTCGTCTCGACGAACTTTGCAACGGGGGGCGAGGGATGCAATCGCAAGGGAGGAGCTTCGCCTACGACTGGTGATGATTTATCGCTCTCCGTTGTGAGAAAGTTGATATTTGGTTGTGCTACATTCTCCGCGACGCGTCCGGATGCCGGCGGGAGGTCAACATTCTTCACAGGAGTCTGGACAATCTTCGCCACTTCATCTGTAAAGTAGTAACTAATCGTGCGATAGGTCGTCTCGACTGGCTCGCGCTTGAGTTTACCGTTCTCGAACAACATCAAACTCGTAACCATCTTGATCCAGTTACCCACGCTATCGAATTCATAGTCGTAGGCTTCCCTGCTTACGATAGAACCTTCATCGTTACGTACGGTCATCTCCGTGATGTTTCCACGATCGTCGTATTTGTATTCTTGCTTTCCAGCGACAGGGTCAGAAGCGGGATATGAGAGGTTCTCAATTCGGTTGCCCTTGAGGCCATAGGTTGTGAGTTCGATCAACTCGCGTGGGCCTTCCGACGCGTCGTTCTCGATCTTTGCAGCCTCCGTCTTGATGCGCCGCACGGCACCAACTAAACCGTCCTGCTCCTTATTACTATCGAGTACAGAAATGGGATGTCGTGGTTGAGCGAGAGCGATGGTGTTTTGAACTTGTGCCTGGGTAACAGTTGCGAAAGCGAAGGTGAGAAACAGGCAGGAAGAGTAGACGACTACGGAACTACGAAACATATTGCCCCTCCAGTCAAAATGCGGTGGACTTCGTCTGACGCCGTCAAAGCGAAATGGCGAAGCCCAGCAACCTGGGGGGCAGGCGTGCTGTTCTGTCTAAATTAGATTCGGAACAGAAAAAATGTCTAACGACGAGTTCCAGAACCAATATCTTGTACGAACCGACGCGAAGAATACATTAAGTATTGGGAAATTACTAGAGGTTTAGTCTTTGGCTGTTGGAGCAGGAGCAGGAGCAAGAGCAGGAGGAGGAGCAGTCAAGATGGTAATAGGTCCTATAGGTCATATAGGTCCTATTGGTTGTCCCCGCTCCTGCCGACTGCTACTGACCACTGACCACTAGCCCTTACCGGCCCGCCGTCTCCCGTTGCTGTGAGCTTATTTGATAGATGGCTTCCATGACTGCAGATCGCACCTCCGACGGCAAAGAACCACGCACTGCCAAGCGGCGGAACGACGGGATAATCTCGGCGCGACCACTCAAGGCAAGTAAGTTGATAACGGCCAGCCTGATCTCCACATTCTGACCATCTTCAATAGTGTTCATCAAAGGTTTAATCTCACCGGCTTTGGCCATCAGAAACAATAACGCCAGCGCTTCATGCGTTTTTTCTCGACTAGAACCGGCCAAACTCCTGAGTGCATCGCTAGCCAAACCCGACGCGGCCAGTGAAGATCCAATCTGTCGGCTTCGCTGGGCATTCGCTTCACGCAATGCTCGCGCGAATGTGGAGGCCGGCTCTGACCCAAGACTATAGAGCGCCCTCGCTGCGGCATTTCGGACTTCGGCTGAAGGATCGTCAAACGCCTTACTGATAATCGGAAACGCCTGGTTGCGAGCAATTCTCGTCAGATCGTTCAGAGCACTCGCTCGAGTCTCGGGATTACTGCTGCTCAGCCGTTCGAGTACATGGCCGGCGAGGTCGCCATCGTCTGTTAAAGGCGCGATACTTTTTTCGGTTGTAGCAACATCAATCTCTTTGACATTTACGTCCGAATCACCGAGCGAAGGCATCCAGTTTTCTTCGTTCTCGAGCTGAGAGCTCAGTGAACCGGCAATCGGTGTACTGTCCGGGTCTCGAGTCAACTCTTCAGCGCGTCTCCGTTCCTTCGCAAGTAACAACGCTTCTTCGAGCCGCTGACGTTGAGCCTCTACCTGTTTGCGAGATGCTGCGTTTTCAGCCGTGTCCTCCGTGCGCTTCGTCGGATCTTCTTCACGACTGCCTGGCTGAGGGAGAAGACTGTTTGCTTCTATATCAATTCGATCGCCTTGTTCGGCTTTGACCGAATCATTCTCAAAGCGCTTTTCGTCCTGGCCTGCCTTCGTCTGAAATCGTTGAAGTTGTACCTCCAACTCCCTACACGTTTCCTCGACGACCGCTTTTGGCTTTCGAGGTTCCGACTTTCGTCGCGACCTGCGCTTCTTAACGTCGACTTCTTTGTCTATTTCTTCAGAGGAACTCGCTTTACGCATCGGTTTTTGAACTCGCTTGACTTAAAGATTGAGAGACGGAAGTTAGCGGAACTACATTGACACTTCGCTCGCGTCTGTTTCAGTTTGTCCAAACGCGATCTCCTCAGACACATTGACCCGCGACAGTTGAGCTTCATTGTGCCGTTCGTGCTCTCGTCGTCCTGCTTGTTGAATCGTGTACATTTCGTTGAGCGCCGCGATCTTTATTTCCTCGGCGAGCTCATCGTTGCCCGCAATCTGTTGCAATTGCTCAAACACAGAGTCATCGCCGGTGGAAGCGAGCAGATGGATCACGCTGAGACGAACGCCCATGTTTTGATGGTTTTCAATCGCTTCCAATATGGGTGCTGTTACTCCGGCCTTAGCAAGTAATGAAATGAGACAAAACGCTTCGTACGCTTGTCGTCGATCACGACTAGCAAGACGATCGATGTTCTGGGAGACGATGCCGGCTTTGATACATGCCTGGGCAACATCACGCAGAGTTTGATCGTCGGCCACTCGAACCAAGGTTCCATAAGCAGCCGTGCGATCAAAACTCAATCGACTCAGCGCGCGTGCCGCCGCAGCCCTGACGTCTCTGGACTCATCAGCCATACCGATTAGCACGGCCGGGAAAACCAATTCATGATCGATGAAGCCCAGACTCGATACGGCAAGTGAACGAACCATCGACTCCTGATCCTGTTGAGCCATTGAGACGAGTGTCGCAATGGCACTCTTCACGGGAAACTGTGCAAGCGTCTTAACTGCTTCACTGCGCACCTCAGGGCTGTCACTGGTTGCTTTCGTCAGCGCTTCGTTCAGGCCGTCGTCTTCAATGGTTTCAGGCAGCTCTTCAATTGGCGACTCAGTCTGTCCGAGTTGCGTAAAATCAAAAATGCCGGAGTCACTTACAAGATCATTTGAAAACGAAGGCGCCACACCATCCGCCAACTCGACTGACTCAATGGAACAAGTAGCGAGTGCGCGACTGACTAAGCCTTTTGGCAGTTCACTTTGATTACGAACTGCGTCAATGAGCGCACCAATGGCGGAGGGTAGCCTAAGTTCGCCGATACTCGAGATGACCTGATTACGAACAATCGTTTCTGAATCGTGAAGGGCTTCTAACAATGAAGGAAGTGCTGCGGAAGATCCGATCTCGCCAAGAGTTCGTGCCGCCATAGTCCTATCAAACGGATCTGACGAGGACAATAAAACCGCACATTCTCTCGAAACAAACCCATACACTTCCAGAGCATTTCTGGCGCGAACCCGTTCCTCTTCACTGGTTTCGGTCGCGGAAACAATTTTGATCAGGGAAGTTTGGATTGCCCGGCGATCTTCTGAGGCTCGAGATGACATTACTTCGGTCCTGTGAGGTTGGCCCAAAGCGAGTTTCCGAACTTCCTGACCAATGCGATACGCACTGTAGAGAGAAACTGGTGGAGGCGCCGGTGGTTTCACCTCTGTCTTCGTGTTGCGGCGATTGCCCTTCACGCTCTCCGCAATTGACTCTTTTGCTTTGCCAGGGACTGTTTCGGAGTCAGCCTTCTCATCAGAGGCCGTTGATTCATCGGGTTCAATTTCCCATCCTGAGTCCTTGCGGGATCTGTACGTAAAGAAGAGCGCGATAACGGCCAGTACGACAACAACCGCAGCGCCCGTCCAGGAAAATATCGAATTGAAAATGCCGCCACGACTCTGTGGTTCGCCAACGGTAATTGTGCTTGGGACTTCGCTCGTGTTTTGCCGGCTGGAGTCAGCAGGAGCCGCCTCCTTGGCAGGTTCGCGAGTTTCGCTTGAGGCTACGGCAGGTGATGAGTCGCTTACAGGTGGTGCACTTGTGGAATTACCGTAATTCGGTAGTGAATAACTTTGATTTGAATCAGACGTCGGAACCGCATCACGACTTTCCAATTGACCAGCAACACTAAGGTTGATGTGCTTCGCATCGGTGTTAACTTGAACTAAGGCGCCCGCCTTGGTGTACAGGAGAACTTCAACGGCACTGCCACTTCTTCGGATTCGGTAGCCACGTCCTTCCTTGATTCTTTCTGCTGGATGTCCACCCGGAATGACGACATGGTATCCCTCTTGATCCTGCCAGGTTTGAGCCTGATTCAGCGGACCATCGGCAGTAATCGTAACGAGTGTCGTGTTGGAAACTGGACGAGCAGTTACATCGAGGAGCGTGATTGAACCTTCCGGTTGTTGACCTCGAGCGAGGAGAAAAGGCGTGAGAATGAGCCACAAAGCTAGAAGCAAATGAAGCGCAACTCTAAACCAGGTGTTTCTTACAGAGGTGGAATAGTCGTGAGTGGTGAACTTAGTCATGGGAGTAAACAGAGTAATCTTTGAAATGGCAAATTGTAGCCGGCCAGTTGTAGGCGTGAATGTGCCGGGTCTGGCGAAGGTACGGCCGCGGCGGTTAAGGCAAGACGACGAATTTATTGTTCGTCGCTAAATTTGTAACCGATGCCCCAAACAGTTAGCACCATTTGAGGGTTCTCGGGATTTTCTTCGATCTTGGCTCGAAGTCGATTGATGTGAGAATCAATTGTTCTATCGTAGCCTTCGTAGGAATAATCCCAGATTTTTTCAAGTAAGTACTTTCGAGGAAATACACGCCCCGGGTTCGATGCGAAAAGCCGAAGGAGATCAAACTCTTTCGGCGTAAGTTCAACCTGACGATCGCCAATCGTTACTTCTCGTTTGGCGGAGTCAATTCTTAGACGGCCTCGAACGATCGGAGCCTCGTCACGAATACCGTCTGGTGTCGGACCAGTTCGCGTACGACGAAGCACGGATTTGATACGCGCCTCGAGCTCACGAAGACTGAAGGGTTTGGTGATGTAATCATCCGCACCCATTTCGAGTCCCAGCACCTTGTCAACAACATCATCTTTAGCGGTCAGCATGAGAATCGGCAAATAGCCTACCTTTTCTCTAAGCTCTTTACAGACCGCCAGTCCATCCATCTTAGGCAGCATAAGATCGAGAACGACAGCATCCGGAGGATCATCCAAAGCTGCCTTCACGCCATTCAGGCCGTCTTCAACGGTTTTTACGGTGTACCCAGCGCGAGAGAAATACTCGCTGATTGCGGTCGAGATGTTCTCGTCGTCTTCGACCACGAGTAAGGTGACCTTTCGCTCGCCGGCATCAGGTACGGTAAAGTTTTCTTTTGCTGATTTCTGTCTGTCAGTAGCTGTAGCCATCAGAATTTAGTCGTCTGAACTGACAAGCAGGAGGCTCAAGAGGGCTGGCGCCAATTGGGGTCGGGCGCAAATCGGTCAAAAGGATAGTACAAGAGGATGAGAGAATTGTTCAAGTCCAAAGTTAAACATTTGTCCGTTTCTGACATTTGTTTTACGTGAAGTGTTAGACCCGGGAAGACGGCCACCGATAGTAGACAGTTTCTTCAAACCACATAAATAGTCGCGGGTTCGTACATTGAAATAGGTCCTATAGGTCGAATAGGTCCCATTAATTCTGCCCTACATCCGCGACTTATCTCCTGCAACGGCCTTCTTCAGTCGCTCCTGATAACGCTCCAATGAAGCTGCATACTGCGAATTTGGGGTCTCTTTCGTCAAACGCTCGAGCAGTTCCACCCCACGCGGATCCCCAATTGACACGATCGATTCCCCCGCTGCACTTAGCAAACCGAAATTAGATCGAGCAACGGCTTCTTCAAGTGCGCTGGAGAGTAGTGAATATGCGCGAGGATCATCCTTGCCAACAACTCCCAGCAATTTTGTCGCAGCTAAACGCACCTGCGGATAGTCACCCTGTGCCGCATACTTAATTGCGACGTCGACCGCTTTTTTGTCGCCAAGTGCCGCGAGTCCAGATAAACCGGATACTCGAATCGTGTTATGCCACGACGGTTCATCGATGAGTTGCATCAGAGCTGCGAAGGCGCTCGCGTCTTTCGTTTGTCCCAGCGCAAGAGCAGCCGCCTTGATCACGGCGTAACTTTGATCGTTCAACAATTGCTGATAAACAGACGCAAGCTTGGGATCCTTCGACGCGGCCAATGAAGTAATTGCTTTAGCTCTGACTCTCGAATCGCGATCCTTTGTTGCAGCTAACAGAGCGTTACGGCCAAGTTCACCTGCCGCTTCCGCAAGAGCTGCGACCGCCTCGAGCCGGGTGGCCCAAAACTTATCGGATGTGGCTGCCCTGGCGATGGTCTGCAAAATCGCATCATTGTCTGCACTCGCACTTGCCTGCTTACGTTGAGAGTTGAGTTCGTTCAAAGCCCAAATACGCCCAACTACATCCTGATCGTGTTCGACTTGGTAGGTGAGTTCAGTCTTCGATTTCTTGAAGTCGAGTTCTTTAATCAACGTCCCCTGATAATCGAAATTCACCAACAATGGTTGTGAATCGACTTTGAACGTGAAGGTTTGTTCCTGCTTCGGCTCGATGCGAACTCGTTCAATTCGCGTGTTGCCGGCAGTCGCGATCTCGATTTCCACTGGAGTCTGGAAAAGGTCGACCTGAGGATATTGAGACTCCAGATCTTTCGTCTGTTTTTGACGAATCGTCAACGCCAGCGATTTGGTTGATTCATCGTAATGCTGAGTGACCTCAAATATCGGATGGCCCATTCGATAAAGCCACTCATCAAAGAACCAATCCACCGATTGTCCGGTCGCTTCCTCGATCGCGACACGAAACTGTTCAGTCTCGACCGGCTGATTCGCATACTTCTTCAGGTAATAATTGATCGCGCGCCACCAATTCTCTTCTCCCAGACTCTTGCGAAGCATGTGCAGGACTGCGCCGCCTCGCGGATACGCATATGTGTCAAAAACTGCATCGGGGTCTCGATAATTCTTAGTGACGATTGGGCGGCGAATCCCCTGTTTCCAGGTTGCAAAATAAGAATCTTGATTTGCTTTGATATCGGAGTAGAGAAAATCATCTCGTCCGAGTTTGTATTCATCCCACATCCCCTGGAAGTAGGTCGCGAAACTTTCATTCAGCCAAATGTCTGACCAATCTCTACAGGTAACGTAGTCGCCAAACCACTGATGCGCCAGTTCGTGAGCCTGCAAGCCGTCGCTGGTCTGATCGCGTTCAGTACGTGCATCGTGAATCATGTTGTCCGTTTGCGTTGTTGCACTAATGTTCTCCATGCCGCCCCCGAAATCATGAGCCGTAGTTTGCGCATACTTCGGATATGGATATTTGAGTCCCGTCTTCTCTGAAAAGAACTTCACCATCTCGGGTAAGCGAGCGACGGTTATCTTTCCTTCGGCGGCTTCTTTTGGATAGACGTAAGTGGTTATCGGGATGCCGGCGTATTCACCAGTGACAGCAGTGTATTCACCGACCACAATAGAAGTGAGATAACTCGCGTGTGGCTGATCAATTTTCCAGTGGAACGTTCTGGTTCCATCCTTGTTCTCTTTCGTCTCCAGGAGCCTGCCGTTTGAAATAACTTGCAGCGGCTTTTCAACAGTTGCAGTTATCTCGGAAGTGAAGAAGTCGTTAGGATGGTCATAACAGAGGAACCAGTAATGGTTGTATTCGCTCTCGCCCTGCGACCAGATCTGTTTTGGTCGTGAAGGATCGTCTGGACCAGGCCTAAGAAACTTCAAACCAACTCCAACCAGCCCTTGACGACTGGGATCTTGCGGTCCGTTCGTGTGGTAATCAATTATGAGACTCAACTCATCCGCAGGCTGATAGGCACGATCCAATGTAACCGTTACCTTCTCCTTCGCTGCGTCAGTAACAAATTGCAAGTTAGCTGTTTCACTAGATGATTTGCTTATCAACTTGACTGCGGTTGGAGTGATATTGGCCGCATCGAGCTTGATTGTCTGAAGATTCGGAACCAGCGGAGCAAAAACCAACGTTTCACGGCCGAGTAGCTGTTCTTTGTTCCAGTCGAAATGTAAATCCAGCGCGATGTGACGGGTATCGAAATCATGGTCCGGAATATATCTAGTCTGCGGAAAAGGCCTGGTTGTGCGGACTTGCTGCTGAGCGGGCGCATCTGGCGCCGATCTAGCTATAGATGTAAATGAGGAAAAGATCAGGACGACTGAAATTAGGCCAGCCATTATGTGATTGAAGTAACCTCGACTACGCATCTTTTTCACTCCTTCGATCGCGATGTCCGATATGCTTTAGCTTGTCGTGTGATGCCGAACACGAAAGATCGAACCACAGCACGCACTCGATCCTTCGTGTTCGGCATCACACGACAAGCTAAAGCATATCGGACATTGAGATCGGTGATATGTGATCTAATTTTTGTTATTGTTACACGGACAACCCCTGATACAAAGGAAGGACGCGATGAATACTGAAGAGAGAGCTGAACTAATTGCCAAATACTCGGCCGGTTACGATGAAGTCATGAAAGCGCTCGATGGGTTCCCAGCAGATAGCCTCGGCGCTCATCCGATACCTGGTAAATGGAGCGCTCGAGAGATCGTTCATCATCTGGGTGATAGTGAAAGCACATCTGCATTTCGTCTGCGCAAGCTGATTGTTGAAGACAATCCGACGATCGAGGGCTACGATGAGAATGCATTCGCTCAAAAGTTGAAATACAACGAGCGCGATATGGCACCAGCACTCGAAGCGTTTCGTTCGGCACGTGCCACAACCGCTCAGCTGTTAGATTTGCTTAGCGAGAATGAATGGAAGCGCGCAGGCGTTCACACCGAGAGTGGACCTTACTCAGTGGAAAAGTGGCTACGTATTTACGCGGACCATGCCCACAATCATGCGTCCCAAATTCAACGACTGAAGGATGCGTTGTAGTAGTGTCCGATATGCTTTAGCTTGTCGTGTGATTCCGGACACGAATGATCGAACTGCAGCGGGACTATTGGATCTCTCGTGTCCGGAATCACACGACAAGCTAAAGCATATCGGACATTAATTTATTCATTTCGAAATCTGTCAGCGAGTTCGTCCCGGCAATAATTCCACTGCCAATCTTCCCACTTCTCAACTAGTCCTGCTTTTACTGGGTTATACAAAACATACCGGACTGTCTTGTCGAACTTACCTTCCCTTATTACGTGATCAAAGCTCTCGTGCTCCCAGAAACTGCCTGTTCTTCCAAGTATAAGATTGCATTCTCGAGCCGTCCGCCCTTTTAGTGAGTGCATAATCTTTGAGAGACCGGGGTACCGATTGATGGGCGTAAGGCCATCCCAACGTATGAGTGTTAAAAATTCAGCTTCTGAAATAAATGGCTTAAAGATTGTGTGAACATGATTGGACATTATGGAAAATGAGTCGAGTCGGTATGCTTCGCCGTCCAATCGATGCAAGTTTTCGACTACTTTTTCACAAACGGCTGGTTCGGCCAGCCATTTTGGTCCATGTTCCGCTCGATGCAAGATCTCTTCCGATTTTTTGAACCATTCTCGGTGAAGGTCTTCCACTCGAGTTTGCCAATAAGACGAACCATCTGCTAGCGTCATCGACGAGTCAGTGGCAGCTTGTTCAAGCCTGCTTTGTAACCACAAAACTTTCGCTCGATAGGTGCGGACGAGTGATTTTGGAATTGAATCAACCAACCTGAAGGTAACGAAGAGTATTCCGTCAATTGAAGTGATATGAGGGCGTCGTCGTCTTGTGACTGCTTTGTGATCCAGGTTGCCCACGATGAGGGTGCGCCTCCTTAAGAGATAGAATTGTGCGCTTACTATACCATGATCGATGTTCGATATGCTTTAGCTTGTCGTGTGATTCCGAATCCGAATGATCGAATCGCAGCGGAACGATTCGATCTTTCGTGTCCGGAATCACACGACAAGCTAAAGCATATCGGACATCGATGACTTAAATCACAACGTGTCTTGACAAAGTTTTTTCACGCGAGCACAATCCGCACTGCCTCTAATCAAGAAAATTTTTCGATAGTTTATGATGAGTGCTGCCACTCTACTGCAAACTTCTCTTCCTGATCTAAAACTACTTCGACGTGGGAAAGTTCGTGATGTTTATGAAGTCGACGATGATCGCTTGCTCATCGTTGCAACCGATCGAATTTCCGCATTCGATTGCGTGCTACCAACTCCAATCGAACGAAAAGGTGAAGTACTAACTGCATTGTCGGAGTTCTGGTTCGAGAAACTAGGACACGTAGTTGCGAATCACTTAATCACGAGCAACATCGATCAGATGCCCGAGCCTGTACAGCGTGAGCGTCAAGCGTTGACCGGTCGATCCATGCTCGTGCGAAGGGCAGAAGTTTTTCCTGTCGAGTGCGTCGTCAGAGGTTATCTGGTCGGGTCAGGGTGGAAAGACTATCTGAGAACTGGGGAAGTGTGCGGTCACAAGTTGCCTGAAGGCTTACTCGAATCGGCTGAGCTGACGGAACCTCTCTTCACGCCTTCGACGAAAGCTGAGCAGGGTCATGATGAGAATATCAGTGAAGCACAGGTTCGCGACCTCGTTGGCGCGGAAGCGACCGAACGTCTCAGAGAAACTTCCATCAGACTCTATTCCGAAGCACGTCGCTACGCTCGAGAGCGAGGCATCATTATCGCCGACACAAAATTTGAATTTGGTTTGGACAAGAACGGCACCTTGACGCTTGTCGACGAAGTGCTAACACCGGATTCATCAAGATTCTGGCCGGCAGACTCTTATGAGCCAGGTCGTTCACAGCCATCGTTTGATAAGCAGTTTGTGCGCGACTATTTGGAGACGCTTAGCTGGGACAAGAAGCCGCCCGCACCAGCAATTCCACCTGAGGTCGCTAAAGCAACAACCGAGCGCTATGTTGAGGCGTATCGGCTGTTGTCTGGAAAAGAGCTGTAGAAATTTCAGATTGAAGATTTCAGATTGAAGATTGTCTTTGTGCTTTGTGCTTGGAGCTTTGTTCTTTGTTTTCCATTCTTCGAATGGCCCAGCGGAGACTACAAAGAGCTAAGGAATAAAGACAAAGTGCAAAGCTCCAAGCACAAAGCTCAAAGAAAATCTGAAATCTTAAATCTTCAATCTTAAATCACCATGATTCACAATCGGCTTGAAACACTGATTGACGAAATGTTGGAGGGCCAAATCCTTCTGGACGAGGCCATGGCAGAGTTTGAAAAGCTCTATATCAAAAAGGCACTTGCCCGGCACAAACAACATCTGAGCAAAACTGCATCCGCAATTGGAATCCACCGCAACACCCTGTCAAAACGCGTCGCCAGCTATCAAAAGCAAGAACGCCACGACGGCAAAACCCTCAGAAAAGCAGCGAAACGGTAAGTTATTGCCGATTTCCGATTGCCAATTGCCGATTGTCTTTGGCTTTTGGTCTTTGCTCGTTGGTCCTCGAGAAACACCAAGCATTAAAGAGAATCAAATGTAAAGGCAAGGCATAAGACCAAAAGCCAAAGACAAAATCGGCAATTGGCAATCGGAAATCGGCAATCACCTCCATTTGACAAGCCTCCATCCAACCCCCTATTCTTGGCACTCCGCTACTGAGAGTGCTAGAATTCGAGTCCTCAGAGCTCTGTCTTAATACCAATACCAAATGAATCTGCAGAGAAAGTGAAAGGAGATTAAGTATGGCAACGAACATTCGACCTCTTCATGACCGCGTAATCGTGCGGAGAATTGAAGAAGGTGAGCAGGTCCGTGGAGGAATCATCATCCCCGACACTGCGAAAGAGAAGCCCCAGGAGGGCGAAGTGGTAGCTGTTGGTGAAGGTAAATATAAGGAGGATGGCACGCGTCAATCACTGGACGTCAAAGCCGGCGATCGCGTGTTATTCGGCAAATACAGCGGTTCAGAAATCAAAATCGATGGTGAAGAGTTTCTCATCATGCGTGAGGACGAGATCCTCGGGATCCTTGAGCGAGCCGGCGCAGCCAGCGGCGGTAAGAAGGGTAAGTAGTTCTTACAGTCGATGAA
>Ga0068856_100002770_pt1 | contig 17942 bp, 19 predicted proteins | sample KBSCornC62_FD_66595 | JGI IMG/M metagenome (GOLD analysis project Ga0068856, IMG submission 66595) | Corn rhizosphere microbial communities from Kellogg Biological Station, Michigan, USA - KBS Corn C6-2 | ecosystem: Host-associated > Plants > Roots > Rhizosphere > Soil ...
GGCGGGCCTGGATTGCCGCGCCCCTGCGGGGCTCGCAATGACGGGCTTGGAGGGTAGGAGCTTTGGCGCCGGGGCGGCGGATGCCGCGACCGCGGATCTGTCCTCGGGTGCCGACCATTCCAGTGTCATCGCGAAGCGCGGAGCGCTGTGGCGATCCAGTCGGGCGGGTCTGGATTGCCGCGCCCCTACGGGGCTCGCAATGACGGGCTTAGAGGGTGGGAGCTTTGGCGTCGGCGCGACGGATGCTGCCTCTGCGGATGTGTCCTCGGATGCCGACCATTCCAGTGTCATCGCGAAGCGCGAAGCGCTGTGGCGATCCAGTCGGGCGGGCCTGGATTGCCGCGCCCCTGCGGGGCTCGCAATGACAGGGGTGGGGCGGGGGGATCATCCGTCCGCGCTTGCGCGGTTGCAGGCGGAGTTGGATCGCGCGCTCGAGCGGTTGGAGGATCTGGGCGAGCAGGCCGAAGGCTTTGTCGGGCGCGTCTTCGGGGCCGAGCGGCCGGCGCGCGCCGGTGATGCCGTGGATCGGCCGGCGCCGCACGTGCATCGGCTCGCCGCGACCGGGCTGCTGATCCACCAGGCACTGACGCGCGTCGAGCGCGCGGTCGCGCGGCTGGGCGAGATTGGCTGATGCCGCTTTACGATTATCGCTGCCAGGGCTGCGGTTCGGTCCGCGAGGCTTATCGCCGTTACGAGGCACGCGACGAGCCTGCCGCGTGCGACTGCGGCGCCGCGCTAAAGCGCGTGTGGCTGCCGGCGCAGGTGATGCGCGACATCGAGGGCTATCGGTCGATGGTCGACGGCAGCTGGATCGGCAGCCGATCGCAGCATCGCGAGCATCTGAAGTGCCACGGCATGCGCGAGCTGGGCAACGAGAAGCCCGATTTCACCAAGAGGGGGCCGGTCATCCCCCGCGAATCCATCCGGCGCGAGATCAAGACCGCGGTCGAGCGCATGAAATCCGAAGGGAATTGGCGTGTCCGTTGAAATCGAAGAGCAAGGCGCATCGAGCGCGGAAACGAGCCTGCGTGACGATCTGAAATCCGCGCTGGACGAGATCAAGGAGCGGGAAGGCGCCGACGTTGGCGAGTCTGGAGCCGAACCGGCGACATCGGCTGCGTCACGTGACGAGACGGATCGCACGCCCAGGCGCGAGACTTTGACAGTCGCCAGTCCGCGCCCGGCCGATCCCGCCGCCGAGCCGGCTGCCGAGGCTCCGGCAGCCGTCGATCCTGCCCCCAAAAGCTGGCGCCAGGACGAGGTCGCGGACTGGCCCGAACTCAGCCCCAAGGCGCGTGCCGCCGTGCTGCGGCGCGAGCGCGAGATTGCGGCTTTGGTCGGGCGGCAGGACAATGAGCGCCAGTTCGGGCGCGAGATCGCGGACATCTTCCGCCCCTTTGCCGAGGATATGGCGCGCAGCAACGCGACGCCGCAATTGGCGCTCACGACATTGCTCGACAATCATCGCGCATTGCGATCGGGCACTCCGCAGGAGCGGATCGACCGGGCGCGCAAATTGCTGTTCGATTACGGCATCGACCCGCGCGCCTTGGCCGAGCCCGATCCGCGCTTCCCGCAGGATCCGCATGTCCTGCAGCTGATGCGCCAGGTCGAGACGATGGGTGCGCAATTGGCCGCGGCGCGTGGTGAAGGGCAGGGGGCGGGAGGCTTCGCACCATTGCCGGAAGATGCAAGTTCTGCTAATGTTCTTTCCGACATCGAAGCGTTCCGGTCCGATCCGGCGCATCCTCACTTCGACCATGTCGCGGGCCATATGGCCGGGCTGATCGAGAGCGGAGCCGCCCCAGATCTGGAGAGCGCTTACCAGATGGCCGTGCTGGCGAGACCAGCACTCCGCTCCACGCCTCCCGCCGCACCGGCCCTGGAGACGCAGCGATCCGAAAAAGTCGCCGCCGCTCGTCGAGCCGCCGTGTCCGTCCAGGGATCGCCCGGCACCGCCGGAACCCCCAGGCCCGCCACGCTTCGCGACGAGCTTCGTGAGAATCTGCGTCGCGCCCTCGGGGGCTGACGCGGGAGCTGAAGGTCATTCATCATGGGACTGATCAATCCATCCGCGACGATGAGCGAAGTCGTCACGACCACATCTCAGGAACCGATCCGGGGAGCTGGCCGACAATTACACCAAGAACAATGCGTTGCTGAACCGGCTGCGCAAGCGCGGCACGGTCAAGCCGGCGTCGGGCGGGCGCACGTTGGTGCAGGAGGTCGCCTATGCCGAAAATGGCACGTTCAAGCGCTATTCGGGCTATGAGACGGTCAATATCGCGCCGTCCGACGTGATCAGCGCGGCCGAGTTCAACTGGGCCCAGGCCGCGGTCGCGGTCACCATCTCCGGCGCCGAAGCGCTGATGAACAGCGGCGAGGATGCGATCCTCGATCTGCTGGAAGAGCGGGTGAATATCGCGATCGGCACGCTCACCAACAATATCTGCGGCGATTGCTATTCGGACGGCACCGCCGACGGCGGGCGGCAGATCGGCGGCCTGCAATTGCTGGTGGGCGCCAATCCGACCACGGGCGTGGTCGGCGGGTTCGATCGGTCGACCACCGCGGCGTCCTTCTGGCGCAACAAGAAGTTCAGCGCGGTGGGTGACGGTGGTGCGGGCGCGTCCTCGGCCAACATCCAGGGCTATATGAACAAGCTCTACCTGAGCGTGTGCCGTGGCGCCGATCGGCCCGATCTGATCGTCGCCGACAACAATTATTACAACCTCTATTGGACGTCGCTGCAGGCGATCCAGCGCATCACCAAGGATGAGGATAGCGAAGCGGGTGCCGGGTTCGGCGAGCTCAGGTACATGCAGGCCGACGTGGTGTGCGACGGCATGATCGGCGGGTTCGCGCCGAGCAATACGATGTATTTCCTCAACACCAACTACCTCTATTTCCGGCCGCACCGCGACCGGAACTTCGTGCCGATCGGAGACGATCGCAATAGCCCCAACCAGGACGCGATGGTGAAGCTGATCGGCTTCATGGGCAATATGACCATGAGCAATGCTTCACTGCAGGGCGTGCTGGTGGCCTGAGCCTGGGCGGCGGGCCTGGATTGCCGCGCCCCTACGGGGCTCGCAATGACGATCGTGTTTGTGGCCCCGTCATCGCGAACCGGGCGAAGCCCGGTGCGGCGATCCAGGCCCCAGCCTGAGACATTGCCACCGGCTCTCCGCATATCGCCACATGTCATTGTGATTACGTAATTTCATCGCGTGCGCGCGGTGCCTCATCGGAGGATTGAATCATGGCATATATCGTTCTCGACGACGCGATCGGCTTCGTCGACCTCTATCTGGCCGACACGGCTGGCCCCGGCCCGTTCAACATCGCCGCCGGCGGTACGACCTATGGCCGGATGAACTCTCCGGGCCTGGAGCTGCGCGGATGGGACGCCAACCTGGGTGCGGGCACCTTCGTCTTCGCCAAGGCGGCGGCGGCGGGCGTGACCGCGACCCAGATGTGCGAACTCACCCAGTCGGTGACGTCGGGCCGCTACGACGTGTCGGCCCAGCCCTGGGCGGGCGGCGCCAACAGCGCCAAGCCGCTGGTGGTGGCGATGGCGACTTTGTCGGCGGGGCAGTGGGGCTGGTTCCAGCTGCAGGGCCTGGCGGTGGCGTCCGTCTCCGGCGCGCCGGCAGCGGGCAATGCGGCCTTCTGGCAAGCGTCCGGCACGGTCAGCCCCACGCCGCTCGCGTCCAAGGCGGTGCTGAACGCGCAGTTCGCGTCCGCCACGGGTGTGACGATCGGGTCGGGCGGGTCGGCGGTGACGTTGAGCGGATCGCAGGCCTTGCTGCTGCTCAACCGGCCGTCGGCGCAGGGACCGATCACGTAAGATCGCGCCTCCGAGCCTTGAGGGAAACCGGGTGCCCCGACCCGTCATTGCGAGCCCCGTAGGGGCGCGGCAATCCAGGCCCGCAGGACTGGATCGCCACGGCGCTTCGCGCCTCGCGATGACGTGGGGATGGGGACGATCGTCCGGTTTTCTCTACTCGCTCCGCCGCTGCGCTTGTCGGGCGGCGGGGCCACCCTTTCCGATCCTTTTCGAAAGAGCTTCTTATGTCGGACCATTTCCATGTCGACTGGGCGAGCGTGAAGCCCGGCCTTGCCAATGGCAGCGCCGTGCCGCTGGGCCAGGATGCCGAATACCAGGCCGAATTCTACATGGGCAAAGTCCCCAATTTCGAGATGACCGACTATCGCGAGCTGCCGCATCTGCGCCTGCAGATCCCGGGCTCCAAGACGGTCTACGACCAGCCCGCGCGGCTGGAGCGTCATTATGACCGGCCGTCGGATCCGGAGCGCTTTCCCCATGCCTGGGGCGCTTTCCTGAGTGGGCAGGATCATGACGGCGCGGGCACGCCGCTCGACCAGGTCGAGGGCATCGCCGCCAACGATATCCGCCGGCTCGAGATCAACGGCGTGCGCACGATCGAGCAATTGGCGAGCGTGGCGGATGCGCATCTCGACGGGCTGGGCTTTGGCGGGCGCGTGCTGCGCGAGCGGGCGCGGGCCTTCCTGATCGGGCGGCCGAGCCTGGATCCGGAGAAAGCCGAGCTCAAGGAGCAGGTCGGCAAGCTCAATGATATCCTGAGCGCTCTGCTCGAGCGGACCGGGATTTCGATCGACCAGCTCTTGCCGGCGGAAGATGAAGCGGCGAGCGGCGGGGGGCAATCCGGCAGCGCGGGCCTGGATTGCCGCGCCCCTGCGGGGCTCGCAATGACGGACGCTGAGGGAAGGGGCAAGGCCCAGGGCCGCGCGCGCAGGCCGGCGGACGGCTGATGGCCCGCGCCCTGCTCCAGATCGCGACGCAGGCTTTGGGCGAGATCGGGCTGGTCGCGCCCAGCCTGATCGCCAGCAATGCCGATCCCACCGCGATCCAGATCCTGAGCCTGCTCAACCGCGAAGGCTGCGAACTGGCCGATCTGGAGGGGGGCTGGCCGCAATTGCGCGGGCAGCAGACCATCACTCTGGTGCCGGGGCAGGAGGCGTATGATTTCCCCGCCGACCTGCTCTATTACCGTGAGGGCAGCAGCTGGGACACGACCACGCATCGTCCGGTGACCGGGCCCTTGTCCGACCGCCAATGGCAGCAGGCGCGGATCGGCCAAGGCGCGTCGGAGCGATCGCTGCGCTATCGGCTGATGGACGGGCAGGTGCATTTCGATCCGGTGCCCGTCGCGGCCGACCAAATCGTCTTCGAATATGTCTCGGCTTATTGGTGCAAGTCGGCCAGCGGCACGCCGCAGGCCAGTTTCGCGGCCGATACCGACGTGCCGATCCTGCCCGACGATCTGTTCGTGCTCGGCCTCAAATGGCGGCTGCTCGCGGCCAAGGGCATGAACTATGCCGAGGAGCGCGCGGCCTACGACCTTGCCGTCGCGCGCAAGCAGGGGCGGGCGTTCGACACCGGGCCGATCGCGCTCAACCGCCGGCATCGCGACGGTGCGCCGGGTTTGCAGGGCATGGCCGGGCCGATCGGCGGCTTCGATACATCGGTGCTGACCGACGATCTCGGCACGATCATCGTGGAGGGATGAATGGCAGCGATCCTCGAAAAATTGAGCCAGTCGCCGACCTTCCTGGGCCTTCAGTCGCGCGTGGCGGCGATGGAGAGCGGCGCTTTCGCGTCGAACATCTCGCTTCCGGGGCAGGTCTCCTGCGCGACGATCGTCGCGACGACGGCGCGCATCGCCAATCTTGCGGTGGGGGATTCGGCGCTTCAGTTGAATTTCAACGGCGGCACGATCCCCTATCTGGCGTTCGATGCCGGTGACGATCTGAGCTTCAACCGATCGTCCAATCAGTTCAATTTCGACATTGGCGGCCAGAGCCAGGTTCAGATTGCGTCGAACGGGCAGATCTCCGCCAACGGCGCGATCGTCGCGACCGGAAGCGGTAATTTCCTCCAGGGCGGTCAATCGCTCGTCACCGGGCTGGTGCGCGCGGTGGGCGGGAGCGGGACGCTTCATGGCTATGTGAACTGGATCAACGCCGCGGGCACGCAGGAAGCCTATATCGGCAACCAGGCTTTCGGGCAGCCGCTGACCTATAATGCGACCTATGGGCATCTTTTCACCGGGGTGAAGGTCGCAGTCGGCGATACCGCGTTCAGCTTCACGCTGAGCGGTTCGCCCGTCAGCCCCTCCTTGAACGTCGATAGCGGGGATAATCTGACCTACGATCGGATGCTCAACCGCTTCCTGTTCAATATCGCCAATGCCACCCAGGCCTATGTCGAGACGGGCAATGCCCGCTTCATCGGCCGGGTCGAGTTCGCCAATGACGGCAATTTCAACCTGCAGACGACGCCGCACCCGATCATCACGTTCGATGCGAACGACTATCTTCAATATGATCGCACGGCGAACAAATATAACTTCTACATAGGCGGGACCAAGGTCGCCTCGATTGACGGCAGCGGCAATATGAAGCTGCTCGGCACGCTCACCCAATCGACCACGCCATGATGCGCCGCGCGATGATGATCCAGCGGGGCGGAGGCGCGCGCCGGGGTGGCGTCACCCGCACCATGACCGTGCCGGCGCCGGTGCGCGGGCTGAATGCGCGGGATTCGATCGCGGAGATGGGCCCGACCGACGCGGTGACGCTCGACAATTTCGTGCCGGGGACGAGCGACGTGTCGCTGCGGCTTGGCTATCGATCCTGGGCTTCGGGCCTGTCGGGCGCGGTCGAGACGCTCATGTCCTATCGATCGACCGTGGCCAACCGCATGTTCGCGATCGCCGGTGGCGGCATCTATGATGTGACCAACCTTGGCCCGGTCGGCGCGCCGGTGCTGACGGGCCTGAGCAATAGCCGCTGGCAATGGGTCAACTTCGGCACGCCGGGCGGCCAGTTCCTGCTGGCGGTCAACGGCGCGGATGCGATGCGGGTCTATAACGGCACGGCCTGGTCGACCCTGGGCCTGGGCACGGGAGCGGCGATCAGCGCGATCAGCTTCGTCGGCACGACCGCGACGGTGACGACCGCGAGCCCGCATGGGTTGAGCCCCGGCAACACGGTGACCGTCACCGGTGCTTCGCCGGCCGCCTACAATGTCTCGGGCGTGGCGATCACGATCGTGAGCCCGACCCAGTTCAGCTACACGATGGGAAGCACGCCGGCCTCGAACGCGACCGTCGTCGGGGCCTATAGCTATGCATTGGCGGTAACGGGGTTCGACACGTCCAAGGCGATCCAGATCAACGCCTTCGGCCAGCGCATCTGGCTGGTCGAAAAGAACAGTTTCCGGGTGTGGTATCTGGCGATCCAGTCGATCGCCGGCCCCGCGACCAGCCTCGATCTCTCCTCCTTGTTCAGGCTCGGCGGTGCGCTGGCGGGCATGCTGACCTGGACGGTTGCCGGCCAGACGGTGACGCAGCAATATGCGGTCTTCATCTCCACCCAGGGCGAGGTGGTGATCTATTCGGGCTATGATCCCGCCAGTTCCGCCACCTGGTCGCTGGTCGGATCGGCGCGGATCGGGGCGCCGGTGGGCAACCGTTTCTGGACGCGGATCGGGACCGACGTCGTGCTGATCTGCGCCGACGGCTTCGTGCCCTTGGCCCAAGTGCTGCAGCTCGACCGCAAGAACAATGCAGATGCGATCAGCAACCGTATCGTCAACGCGGCCAACCAGGCGGTGCAATCCTATTCCGCCAATTTCGGCTGGCAGGTCGCGCTGCACCCGACGGGAAACAAATTGATCGTCAACGTGCCTTTGGTCGACGGCGGCAGCGCGATCCAATATGTGATGAACACGATCACCGGCGCGTGGTGCAGCTATTCGGGGCTGAATGCCAATTGCTGGGAGGCGACCCAGTCGGGCCTGTTCTTCGGCGGCGCCGGCAAGGTCTATCAGGCCGAATATGGCCATGACGATGACGGGCGATCGATCCTGGGCACGATGAAGCCCGCCTTCAATTCGTTCGGCGCGCCCGGGCGGAACAAGCGTTTCACCCAAATCCGGCCGATCATCGTCGGTGCCGGCAATCCCGCGATCCAGATCGACCTGACGGTGGATTTCGCGGATCCGGAGCCCACCACCACGCCGCAAGTCTCCTCACGCGATCCCTTCCCGCAGTGGAACGCGACGCCCTGGAACAGCGCGCGCTGGGTCCCGATCACGCAGGTGATCAGCCATTGGCAGGCCGCGCCCGGCATCGGCATCGCCGCGGCGGCGCGGATGATGGTCAACGTCAAGGGATCGCCGCTCGCGTTCGAGGCTTTGACCTATGCGTTCGAGGTGGGCGGCCTGTTCTGATGCTGCTCGAGGCGATGGGGCAGGGGCGATACATGCTGATCGACGATCGCATGCTCGACTGGATCGCGGCGCGCATCCCCCAGGTCGGGCCGGACCATGACTGGCATGGCCGGGCACGGGCGGTGGGTTGCGTGATCGACGGAGCGATCATCGCCGGCATGGCCTGCATGAGCCATGATCCACGCCACGCCCATGTCGAGATCGCCTTCGCTGCGGACTCGCCGCGCTGGGCCTCGCGCCGCATGATCGCGCGCTTCATGGCCTGGCCGCTGCGGCAATTGGGCTGTCGGCGTGTGAGTGCGGTTGTGGCGACGGACAATCGGAGTGTTATCCGATTGCTGGAAGGGATGGGCTTCAAGCGCGAAGGGGTGTTGCGGCGGGCGTTCGGAGCCAAGGATGGGCTGATCCTGGGGCTGCTGCAGGAGGAGCTTGCGCCGTGGCTTGAGAAGGAACTGATGGCGCTGAATCTAGGGTAGCGAGGGTCACATCTGCACCGGCATGCCGTTCAATCTGCTCGCCACTACAGGATTTCAACAAGCTCCCGCCGAGCCGATTTCCGCGGCCCATCGCGGCGATGAGCGGATTGGGCATCAGCCGAGATCATGAACATGGAGCTTCAATTCCGAGAATAATCGATCACGTTATGAGGTGGTCGGCGGCCCCCGGGGGCGCTGGAGCCAGAGGCGGGCGAGCATGGATGGTGCGAGCACCTGAACAAGGTGGCGGGGGCATAAGCCCTCGCCGGAGAAGCCCATTTGCTCCCCGAGGGCGGCCCACGAGATCCCCCGTGCATAGCCTTTGGTGGCCGCGCGATCCTGTCAGGGGGCTCGTTCGAAATTCCCGGCGACAAACCGGGGGTTGTAAAGCCCCTGCCGGTGGAGGAGTTCCTCATGCCTTGCGGAGAGACGGTCCAACTCGGCAGGGCGGGGACCCAGAAGCCTGATGCCGTTGCCAGACTTCTCGTGAGGCAGCTTGGCGAGCATGGCCTTCATTTTGCCGGCCACTTTCACGCGCTCGCATGTCGTGGAAATGAAATCGCGGACACCCTCCGACTGATCGATCTGTTGGAACAATGACGGGACGGACGGGCCCAACTCGTCATAGGCGATATTCCTATCCAGGATGAAGTTGATCCTCTTTTCGGTCATGAGCGGGAAGGATGGCCCCGTCACATCGACCAGGTCTCCCGCAGGGTTGCACCACACCGCATGGTGGAGCGCTTCGACATAACGGCCTGGCCACCACGTCAATAGCCATCCCGTCTGCGGACTGCCGCCCTGTTCGGCGACCACCTTCAAGACATTCCGGTAGCATTGCCCCGGTTGCATGTCTCCCTCGCGCGGGATTGAGAGCACATCCTGATTTTTGAAGAAGCGGCGAAGAAAATCCTGTCCGACCGGATGATCAAGCGGCAAGGCCTGTTGCTGGATCATTGGCTCCCCCCGGAACGCCAGCTTGCTTGGAAATTACAATGTTCGGCCTTTTATGAAACCGTTTAGGTCCTGATGTCCAGCCGGCACTCCGATTGGTTTGGGTAGCGCCGCCGACGCATCAAGGATGGATCAGCGGGCCCTCAACTTCTCGCAAACGCCAGCAACGGCAGGGCGCGGCAATCCAGATGGTGGGCCTGGATCGCCGCGGCGCTTTGCGCCTCGCGATGACGTACGGACGGAGCGCCAAGGAGGCCTCTGTTCTGGTCCTTTACCCCGGAACCATGAGCGTAACGCACATGTCGGGAGTCATGCTCTACACGGGCTGGGCGGGTTCACCGGTCCCTTGCTCCGGCTGGCGCTGAAGCTGCTCGATCAGTTCAGCCTGCCGCGCGCCGAACGCGTCCAGCTTGGCTTCGATGCGAGCGATCCGCCGGCGCGTTCCCTTGAGCGTGGGGCCAAGGAAGTCCCTCATCCCGTCCAGCTTGCGCTCGAACCGGTCGACCGACTCCGCCGACCAGGACGGGCGCGATCCCGCCCGGAACCCCAGCACGAAAATGACGAGTCCGCCCAGCACGGCCAAGCCGATCCATGCGTAATCCTGGTCCATCCTTATCCCCCAATCGAGCCACCGCGTGCTTGTGCGGTTGCGGAACGTTTAGCGAACATTTAAAGCCAGTGCAATCGATGGCGGCGTCCGCGCCCCACCATCTCGGCTCAACGAACGAGGTGGTGACCCTATGGGCAAAAGCTCCCACGCGCCCGATCCTTATGCGACCGCCGCAGCGCAGACGCAGAGCAACAAGGAGACGGCCAATTACAATGCGGCGCTGAACCGCGTCGATCAGTATACGCCGTTCGGAAGCTCGGTTTACAGCGTCACCGGCACGGGCGCGGACGGTGCGCCGCAATATCGCAATGACGTGACGCTGACGCCGCTCGCGCAACAGCAGCTGGACAATCAGCAGAAGCAGAATGCCGCTCTATCGGACCTCGGCTTCAACCTGGGCGATCAGGCGAAGGCCGCGCTGTCGAATGGGATCGATCTGTCCGGCCTGCCCGCACTGCAGGGCGGGGCCACGCCGGCTCAGCTGCAAACGGGCATCTCCGGCGTGCCGGGGGTGCAGGGGGCGTTCGACGCCGGCGGATCGGTCCAGTCGAGCATCGCCGACGCCGGCCCCGTCCAGAGCGGGCTGGATTTTTCCCGCGCGCCCCGGCTTTATGGCGGCAACGACTTCAACGCCGCCAATCTGCGCACCCAGGCCGCGCAATATGCGCAGGCCGCGTCGCGCCTCGACCCGCAATGGGCGAACAATCAGCGTGATCTGGACGCCCAGCTCGCCAATCAGGGCGTGGTCCAGGGCAGCGAAGCGTGGCAGCGGGCGCAGGACGAGCTCGGCCGGCAGCGTAATGATGCCTATAACCAGGCCACTTATTCGGCGATCGGCGCCGGCAATCAGGAACAGCAGAACCTGTTCGGCAACAGCCTGGCCGCGCGCCAGCAGTCCGTCGGCGAAACGCAAGCGGCGGGCAATTTCGCCAACCAGGCGCAGCAGCAGCGGTTCGGGCAGAACCAGGCATCCGCCGAGTTCGCCAATCAGGCCCAGCAGCAACGTTTCGGCCAGAATGCGGCGCTGGCGGCCTTCGCCAACCAGGCGCAGGATCAGGCCTTTCAACAGGCCGCCGCATCGGGCCAGTTCGCCAATGCAGCGCAGGCGCAGGCGTTCGCCCAGGCGCAGGCCGCCAACCAGGCGAGCAATGCCGCGCGCGCACAGGGGCTGCAGGAACAGACCGCGTTGCGCGACTTGCCCTTGAACGAGTTGAATGCGCTCAGGGGTTCGACCCAGATCCAGGATCCGCAATTCTCGTCCGTGCCGCAGGCGCAGCTGGCGAATACCGACATCAGCGGCGATATCTACCAATCCGCGCAGATGCAGCAACAGGCCGACAATGCCTTCATGTCGGGATTGTTCGGGCTGGGCAATGCGGCGCTAACGCACTGGTCGGATCGCCGGCTGAAACGGGACATCGTGCGGGTCGGTACAACCCCCGTTCTCGGCCTGCCGGTCTACGCTTTCTCCTATCTCTGGGACCGCGGCAAACGCGTCGTTGGCGTGATGGCGGAGGAGGTCGCGCGCGTGCGGCCGTCCGCGGTGATCGACCACCCGAGCGGCTTCAAGGCCGTCGATTATGGGCAGATTGCGTGATGGCCGAGACGCTTCAGAGCCTGGGCCTGCTCAAGCCCGATTTCACCTCGCTACCGCCGGATATCCAGGGCGATCCCGGGGGTTTCGTCAATCTCCAGGCCTATGTGGATGCGCTTCGCCAGCACGATGCGTTGGCGAGCGGGGGCGATCAGCCGCCGATCGATTTCCGGCAGCAGGCCGCGCGGGTGCTGCAGGCGTTCGGGGATGTGCAGGGGCAGGGTAGTCCATCCACGCCCCCCGCACGGAAGCCGACCCAGCCTCCGGCAGCTCCGCCGGCTGTCTCTCTCCCAGCCAGTCGACGCCACGTTCCTGAGCAGCTTCCCGACGCCTTTCCAGACGGAGTGACGGGGCCTTTGATCCGACTATCCGATCCACATTTTGACGCCCGAGTCAGGGAGATGGTCCACAATCGGCCATTGGCAGCGAATGCGCCCATCGATGGCGGGAGTGATCCGCTGCCGAAAGCCCCCGAGCAGCCCTGGTACAAGCGGCTGGCGGGCATGGAGCCCCTGCTCAACAGGGTCGTCAACGGCGTTCCGATTTTGCACAGCCTGCATGACAATGTTGTCGGGTTGCTGAGCGGTGCGGCCAGCATTCCCGAGACGGCGATGAGTGTGATCGGATCGGGGCTTCAACAGGGGGCGCCGGGGTTCGAAGGGGACGCCTTCTTCAACACTGAAACGGCGAAGAGGTCTGGCCAGAAGCTGCGCGATTGGTCCGCCAGTCTCGACCGCGGCATCAGATCGCTCGCGTATGATCCGGATAGCGCCATGTTCAAGTCGCGCGATTTCCTGGGATCGGCTGCGGCGGCAGCTGCGGCACCGGAAATGGAGCTTTCGGGCGGGGTCCCGTGGTTGGCTCGGGCCGTCGCCGGCGCGAAGGCTGCCAAGGCCGTGGGAAAAGTCGCCCCATGGACGACCCGAATGGGGGCGGGGCTCGCACGTTATGGAGACATGGCGGCACAGGGCGGCATGTTCGGCGCGCTCTCTTCCCATGGCCAGAATATCGCCGAGAACGCCGCGACGAGTGCCGCCCTGGCGCCTGTTCTGGGTGTCGCTGTCGATCAATTGCTGCCGCCTTTGGCGAGCACCTCGGACAAGGCCGTCTCGGCTCTGAACTATTTCCGGAGCCGGCACACACTTGGTTCTGCCGTCGACTCGATCATTGCCGGGCGGGGCAGCGGCGCCACGAAACAGGCTGACGCGCTTCGCAAGTATGTGGCTGGCAATCGGGATGCGATCGAGGCCGAGCTGAGCCGACGCGCGGACGAAGCGACCCGCGCGGGACCCGGCCCTATGACAGTGATCAAGCTGCGACGTCCGGCAGCGACGATCGATGAAGCGCGCGCCGCAGCGTCCCAGTTCGTGGGGCAGCCGATCACGCGTCGCGCTGACGGCACAATAGGAACCGTCACGAAAAAATCGCTGAAGAAATTGACCAGTGGAAAGGCAATCTACGCCTCTGACAATTTGCCAAACCACTTCGCCGCCGTCGCTAACGGCGATCGTCTGTTTGAGAGCAGCAAGCCCATCTTCAGGCACCCCGATCCCCGGGGTGGGTCGGGGCTCATCATTGGACGCGACCGCGCATATTTTGAGACGCCAGAAGGCCTGACCGCGGTAAAGATGACGACGAAGGCAAATGCGGATTCACCCACTGGGAGCCGCATTTACACACTCGAGACGATGCCGGTGGAGCCGGTGGTTCCACCGCAAGCGAACGGTGCCGACATCGCGCGCCTCGCGAACGTCTTGAATGGGGGCGCCGTAGCTGTGCAGGACCCCGGTGACGGACATGGCGGTACCAGCCCGGGCAGCTCGCACCCGACTGCGGTCGATCAGGCGCACGGCGCGGGCGATCCCGCGGATCCCCCCGAGCGATTGAAAGCGCAGCAGATTGCGGAGGTGCTGCGCCGGGCCGCCTCCGGCGGTTTTGCCCTGCCAGGCGGCTGGCGGCGAGGCCCCTACCCGCAGCAGCAACCCGCATCGCACCGCAGGACCCACTGATGTCCTTCCAGGCAAGCACCTGTTCGGTCCACGTGCATCGTCGCCGCGACGACGGCGGGCCGGCGTTCCTCAGCGCTTCTGGCGATCAGGTCGCGGTTGCGGCGGGGCCTACGGACGGCATCCCGCAACATAGCCCCCAGCGTCGCCAAAATCTTCGCCTGCCGAACCGCGGCGGCCACGCCATTCGGCCGGGGGAAGGGTGCCGAGGGCCTCCCCGGTACCGACGGACTATGAACGTGTCGGCACAGCGGGTCGGGACGGCTCCCTCGACCCCGGGGAGTGGCCTCAGCTTCGCCGCCCCATGTGGGACGACCTTGAGCAATCAGACGCCCAGAGACGCCTAGATCCAAGCCGGCTCCGCAGTCTTCATAGCACAATTCCACTGATGTTCCAGAGATGTTCTGCTTTTTGCGGCGGCATCGCGTCCGAGGGCGTGGCGAACCCGGCGGATCACACGTCGGGCTGCCGCGTCCGACGGCCAACGAAACGAACAACTTCAACACGATAGAAGGAGCAACTGATGCCCTTTCAGGGAAATGGCACCTTCGCCCGCATCTATCGCTGGCAGAATGATGCGGCGAACGGGCTCGACATATTGGCCGATCGGTTCGATGCGGAGGATGACGGCTTCGCGACCGGCCTGTCCAACTGCATCACGCGCGACGGGCAGAGCCCGCCGACCACGTCGATCCCGTGGGGCAATCAGAACCTGACCGGCGTCAATAACCTGACCGGCGTGAGTTTCTCCTTCGCGGGAACCGGCACCGTGGGAGGCGCGCTGGGCGTGACCGGCAATATGACCGTGGGCGGAACGCTCGGCGTGACGGCGGGCGCGACTTTCGCTGCCGGGGTGACAGCCTCTACCCCGAATGCGGGAACCACGGGCGGTGTCCGAGTCGCGGGCAATGCCACGTCGGGCAACGCCATCCTGCAGTTCGTGGACAGCACCCTCAGCAGTCAATGGGGCTATATCAGCATCACGTCGGCTGGGATCTTCAACTTCTCGGCGCCTGCCGGCTTTGCGGGTGGTCTGGTCGCGGGGACGACGATCAGTGATGGTCAGGGCGCGCCGACACAGCGGCCGATCGGCTATCGGGGCATGCCGGTGAAGCAGATCACGACAGCCTACACCGTAACGGTCGCGGATGTCGGTTTTCTACTCGAAGTCGGAGCGGGCGGATCAATCACCCTGCCGCGCAACTCAACGCTAGCCGCGGGAACGCAGTTCGCGCCCGGTGATACGATCCTGATCCAGGAAACGGCCAATGGGACTAAGAGTATCTCGCCAGCGGCGAGTACGAATTTATATTGGCGTGGCACGTCAAACACTGGCGGCAGAACTCTTAGCCAGCGCGGACTCTGCTCAGTCAGTCTCGCAGGTTATGCCGCCGATACTTGGTTCATTGGCGGGGACATCAGCTGATGACCGGGGTTTTGGCCGCCATTGCCACTATGAAAAAGTACGTCGCGCCACCGCCACCCGTACGTGGAACGATCGTCTGGGGAGGTTCTCAGCCTTTCGAAGTCGTCGCGGGTGCCGCTGGCACCACTGCCGGCACCTTTCATTGCAACGGGTCAGGCGGCGGCGGCGGTCCCTACGGGTTCGTCCTTTATTGGGTTGGCTCGCATACCGGGCTTGCCTTTACCGATGCCACCTCAGGTGAGACTCACGTCGACTATTCGGGGCTCAACGTCGGCGATATTGCGACGGGCAATGTGAGTGCGGTCGTCACGGATTTTTCGACCGGTCAGACCTATGACATCTACGCCAATGAGGGGGCTTCTACCCTTCCCGGCATGGCCGTGAAGAGGACAAGCTGATCATGCCAGCGACCAATTCGGTTGCGGAATTTTCTCGATTACCAACTCTATCTCGTAGCAGCCGGAAGAGTGCGTCTCCGGCCCAAGATTATAATCGAAACCGATGTCGTTCTCCTTGCAGTGGCGAACCCGATAAGCGTTCACTGGGAGCGCCTTCTCGACGGCGATGAGGAGAGAGCCTGGCGAATAAAACCGCTTGTGGTCCGTGTTCCAGCGGGAGGGCAGATGCTGGCGCTTCTCGTATAGCGCTTGGCTCGGCACCATACAGACGAGAAAGCCGTTAAGCTTAAGCACGCGAAACCAGTCCCGGATCGCGCCTTGCTCGTCAGGGATATGCTCCAGGCAATGGCTCGAAAACACTGTGTCGACGGTCCCGTCATCAAAGGGCAATCTCAGACCATCGTAGTTGGGAAAGTCGAGATCGACGCCCACGGCGCCAGGTAGGGCCGGATTGCTCTCTGGATTGTCGTAGCCCTGAAACCCCACGTCCAGGACTATTGGGCCGCTGCAATATCGCTCGAAGAAGCCCGTTTTCACGCGCCGGGCATATGATTTTCCGGCCTCACCCGAGGGGCGGTAGTCTAGCGGGAATCGGGGGTTCTCTGGCTGAGCGGTCATGCGGCGGTTCCTATCGCGCGGTCATCTCGGCAGCCATTCAAAAGAGCGATAACGCGCAGCGAATGCACTAAGGCGATGGTCAACGTAATTGCCGGTGCTGCACGATGTGGGAAGCTGCTCAAGCTGATCTCGACGTCGAGCGCCATCGTTGGACTAGTGTGAGAATTGCACTCGTTCACCAAATGTTCTAAAAATCCAATCAATTGATGGCGGCGTTCGCGCCTCACCATCTCAGCTTTGCAACTGAGGTGGTGACGTATGCGCAGAGGCTCCAACACTTCCCAATCCATCGGCGGCGCAAGCAGATGACGCTCGCCGATCTCTTGCCGATCGGCGGAACCGCCGCCGGCAGCGGCGGGGCGACGTTCGTCATGACGCGCTGGTGGTCCTATCGGCTGCAGGCGCGCAAGCAGAGCGACGATGTGCTCGGCGGCGAGGTCGCGCGGCTGCAGGCGCGCGTGATCGAGCTGGAGACGATCGTGCGCCAGCTCGAACATGAACTGCGCAATTCGGCGACCGAGGCCGACAGCATGTTCTGGCTGCTCAAATATGCACCCGAGGAGCGCCGCGCCGAGGCGGTCGCGGATCTCGAACGCGCGCGGCGCGAACGGCGCGGCCGCAAGGCAGAGGAGCGGCAGACGGTGCAGCGCACCCGGGCCGCCGAACGGACACGCCATGAGCAGGCGGCCTGACGATGCGGCGCCGTTCGATGCGCTGGCACGCGGCGTGCTTGGCGTCGCCCAGGTCTATCGCGCCGTGCTCGAGGAAGAGCGCGGCCCCGAGCGGAGGGATGTGACATGCGCATCTGGAAACAGCGCGCCGGCGAATTGTGGAGCGGCGATCACTGCCTCGCCAGGGGCTATTCGGGCCATGACGTCGGCGTGAACAATCCCGAGATGGAGACGGTGCCCCGCGTCGGCCCGATCCCACGCGGGCGTTATCGTATGGTCGGATTGGCCCGGGACAACCATACCGGGCCCTATTCGATCCTGCTCGCGCCCGAGCCCGGCACCGACACGCACGGCCGCGCGGGCTTTCGCATCCATGGCGACAATGCGCGTCTGAACCATAGCGCGAGCGAGGGCTGCATCATCCTGCAGCTGCCGATCCGCAAATTGCTGTGGGAAAGCGGCGATCATGAACTGGTGGTCACGTGACCCCCCGCGACTGGCCCGCGCGGGCGTGGCGTGCGGCGATCGCGCTGGTGGCGTCGATCGTCGGATCGGCGGCACTGACGGCTTTTGCCGCCTGGATCGCCTGGATCCTGTGGCAGGGCGGCTGGCCCGCCGCCACCGCCGAGCAGCGGGTCGCGCTGCTTGGGAAAGCGCTGCTGCTGGCGCTGGCCGGTAGTCTGGTGGTGCTGGTGTCACTCGGCCTGGCGATCAACCGACGCGAGATCCGCGTCAGCCGCGATGGTTTCGAGCTGAGCGGCGGCGATGGCCCCGATCCCGCGGATGAGGGGAAGTCATGAGCATTGCGAGCTTCATCGCGGCACGCGCCGCCGATACGGTCTTGCCGGGCAGCGGCGTCGCGCTCGGTCTGTGGCGCCGCTTCAAGCCCTTGCTGCCGTGGCTGCTGG
>Ga0068856_100002773_pt1 | contig 17933 bp, 10 predicted proteins | sample KBSCornC62_FD_66595 | JGI IMG/M metagenome (GOLD analysis project Ga0068856, IMG submission 66595) | Corn rhizosphere microbial communities from Kellogg Biological Station, Michigan, USA - KBS Corn C6-2 | ecosystem: Host-associated > Plants > Roots > Rhizosphere > Soil ...
AGGTGACCAACATGGCGCGCGAAGTGGGTATCGAAGGCAAATTGGGCGGCCAGGCGCGCGTGCCGGGCGCCGCCGGCCTGTGGCGCGACTTGACCGACAACGTGAACCAGCTCGCCGCCAACCTGACCGATCAGGTGCGCTCGATCGCCGACGTGGCGACCGCGGTGACCAAGGGCGACCTGACGCGATCGATCGCGGTGGCCGCCTCGGGCGAAATGGCCGCGCTCAAGGACAATATCAACGAGATGATCCGCAACCTGAAGGATCAGACCTTGAAGAATGCGGAGCAGGATTGGCTCAAGACCAACCTCGCCCGCTTCAGCCGCATGCTGCAGGGCGAACGCGATCTCGCGACCGTGTCCAACCTGATCATGTCCGAGCTCGCCCCGCTGGTGAACGCGCAATATGGCGTCTTCTACGTCACGCGCCGCGAGGAGAATGAGACCGTCCTCGATCTCGTCGCCTCCTATGGCGCGGAGAAGCGCGAGGAGCTGAAATCGGTGTTCAAGCTGCGCGAAGGCCTGGTCGGCCAGTGCGCCGCCGACCGCCGCGCGATGCTGCTCAAGGACGTGCCCAACGAGTTCATCAAGATCGGCTCGGGCCTCGGCCATGCCAAGCCCGCCAATGTCGTGATCATGCCGGCCCTGTTCGAGGATGACGTGAAGGCGGTGATCGAGCTCGCCTCGTTCAGCGAGTTCAACGAAACCCACCAGACCTTCCTTGACCAGCTGATGGAATCGGTCGGCATCGTGCTCAACACGATCGCCGCGACGATGCGTACCGAGGGCCTGCTCAAGCAATCCCAGCTGCTCACGCAGGAGCTGCAGGCGCGCCAGACCGAGCTCACCACCAAGCAGGAAGAGCTGCACAACACCAACGAGGAATTGCAGGAGAAAGCCCAGCTTCTCGAAAACGAGAAGAAGCAGGTGGAAGCCAAGAATTTCGAAATCGACATGGCGCGCCGCGCGGTCGAGGAGAAAGCCGAGCAGCTTGCGCTGACCTCCAAGTACAAATCCGAATTCCTGGCCAATATGAGCCACGAATTGCGCACGCCGCTCAACTCGCTGCTTCTCCTGTCGAAGCTGCTGGCGGACAATCCGCAGGGCAATCTGAACGAAAAGCAGACCGAATTCGCGCGTACGATCCACTCGGCGGGCTCCGATCTGTTGAGTCTGATCAACGACATCCTCGACCTGTCCAAGATCGAATCCGGCACCGTGTCGATCGAGATCGGCGACATGCCGATAGCGGGCCTCGGCCAGCATATGGAGCGAACCTTCCGCCAGCTTGCCGCCGACAAGGGCCTCGACTTCAAGGTCGAATTCGACGCCAGCCTGCCCACCTCGGTCCGCACCGACGAGAAGAGGCTGCAGCAGGTCGTGCTCAACCTATTGTCCAACGCGTTCAAGTTCACCGCGCAGGGCGGCGTTACGCTCAATGTCGCGACCGCGACGCATGGCTGGAGCACCAACCACCCCGTGCTCAAGACCGCTGAAAGCGCGATCCAGATCAGCGTGACCGATACCGGCATCGGCATCCCCGAGGACAAGCAGAAGCTGATCTTCGAGGCATTCCAGCAGGCCGACGGCACCACCAGCCGCAAATATGGCGGCACCGGCCTCGGCCTTTCGATCAGCCGCGAGATTGCGCGTCTGTTGGGCGGCGAATTGCAGGTGCGGTCGAAGCCCGGCGAAGGCTCGACCTTCACGCTGTTCATCCCGCTCCAGGCGAGCGTACCGGCGACGGTGCCCGTCACGGGCAGCCAGCCGCGCTACGAGAATAGCGGTGCCACCATCGCGACCGCGCTGCCGACCAGCCTGGAAATCGTCGACGACCGCGATGCGCTGGGCGACGATCCCTTCGTGCTGATCGTGGAGGACGACCCGACCTTCGCCTCGATCCTGCTCGACCTCGCGCGCGAGGCGGGGCTCAAGGGGGTGGTCTCGACCGCGGGCGCCGGCACGCTCGCGATGGCGCGCAAGCTCCAGCCGAACGCGATCACGCTCGATCTCGGCCTGTCCGATATCGACGGCTTCGTGCTGCTCGACCTGCTCAAGCATGATCCGCAGACCAGCCATGTGCCGATCCATGTCATTTCGGGCGCGGACGAGGCGGCCAAGGCAATGGACATCGGCGCGTTCGGCATCACCACCAAGCCCGCCGCGCAGGAGGAATTGCTCGGCGTCTTCCGGACCCTGATGGTACAGATCGGCCGCACCGAACGGCGCATCCTGGTCTTGGGCGACGCCGCACCCCGCCGCGCCGCCGCGCTCGCGCTGCGAGGAACGGGCGTCCAGGTCGAGGAAGCGGGCAGCCTTGCCAAGCACAAGAAGATGCTCGGCCAGTTCGACGTGCTGCTGCTCGCCTTCGCCGACAGCGCCAAGGCCGCGCTCGAGCTCACCAAGCTCGGTAATAGCGCGATGGTGCCGCCGATCCTCGTGCTGGGCCAGGACGGCGACACCGCCCATCTCGCCGCGCATGCGGCGGAGCTGGGCGGCGGGCGCGACATCTCGATCGTGGGCGGACTCGACGAGCTGGCGCCGAAGCTGGCCTATGCCACGCGGCGCGCGCGCCGGCCGATCAACGACAATGCCGGCACGTCGGTCACGCGTACCCCCGTCGTGGACGAACTGCGCGGATCGAAGGTGCTGATCGTCGACGACGATATCCGCAACATCTACTCGCTCACCAGCGTCCTCGAAACCTATGGGGTCGAGGTGCTGCACGCCGAGCGCGGCCGCGACGGCATCATGATCCTGGAGAATACGCCCGACATAAACGTTGCCCTGATCGACATCATGATGCCCGAAATGGACGGATATGAGACGATGCAGCAGATAAGATCGCACCGGGCGCTTGATGGCGTGCCGCTGGTCGCGGTCACCGCCAAGGCGATGAAGGGCGATAGGCAGAAATGCCTCGACGCGGGCGCGTCCGATTATATCGCCAAGCCGGTCGACATCGAACTGATGCTGGCTTTGCTCCGCGTCTGGATCGGCCGTTCGCGGGAAGGCGGATCGGTTGCGGCCTTGGTCGAGGCGGCCGCGGAGTAACACAAAGTGGCACGGGCTCTTCCCTCAGGCGGCGTCGATCGGGCGCGAATCCTGCTGGTCGACGATGACGAGCGCAACCTGCTCGCGATCAAGACCGTGCTGGACGACGTCGCCGACGTGGTTGTCGCCAGATCGGGCGAGGAAGCCCTGCGCCACCTGCTCAAGGGCGAGTTCGCGGTCATCCTGCTCGATGTCTACATGCCGGGCATGGACGGCTACGAAACCGCCCAGATGATCCGCAGCCGCGAGCAGACCAAGCGCATCCCGATCGTCTTCCTCTCCGCGGTGAACAAGGAGAGCGAGCATCTGCTGCGCGGCTATGCGATGGGCGCGGTCGACTATGTGTTCAAGCCGGTCGACCCGCTTGTGCTCAAGTCCAAGGTCGCGGTGTTCGTCGACCTGTTCCAGATGCGGCGCGAAATCCAGCGTAACGCCGCGCACGAGCAGAGACTGCTCGATTCCACCATCCGCGCCAATGCCGAGAAGCTCCGCATCGAGCAGGAATTGCGCCTTGCCGAGCAACGCCAGGCGGCGATCCTGGAATCGCTGCCGATGGTCATTTATCTGGAGGACCGGGATGCCGCGACGCCGCGCATCCCCCGGTTTGTCGCGGGCAATTTCCACGCGCTGACCGGCTTCGATTTCGATGCGGTCCGCGCCAACCCGAACCTGTGGGAGGAACGGCTGCACCCCGAGGACCGGGATCGCACGCTCGCGGGCCTGTCCAGCCGCCGGGGCGCCCAGGCGGGTGCGTTCGAATATCGCTGGCAAACCGCCGACGGCACGTGGAAGCATTTCCTCGACCAGGCCGTGCTGTTGCGCGACGACATGGGCAACATGACCGAATTCGCGGGCACGATCCTCGACGTGACCGAGCGCAAGGCGCTGGAGGCGCAGCTCACGCACAGCCTGAAGATGGATGCGATCGGGAAATTGACCGGCGGCATCGCGCACGATTTCAACAATCTGCTCGCCGCGGTCTTGGGCGGGATCGGCATGATCGAACGGCGCATCAAGATGAGCGACGACCAGAAACGGATCGTCGACATGACCAGGCACGCCGCCGAACAGGGCACCGAGCTGGTCAGCCGTCTCCTCTCCTTCGCACGGCGCCAGACGCTCGAACCCGCGCATCTGCCGATCCAGCGGCTGGGCGAATCCGTGGGCGACCTGCTGAGCCATACGCTCGGCGGACTGGTGCGGCTCAACTGGCGGCTGCCCGACGGCCTGTGGCCGGCTTATGCCGACGCGTCCCAGCTCGAGCTCGCGCTGATCAACCTGATCATCAATGCGCGCGACGCGATGCCGGAGGGCGGCAGCATCACCGTCACGGGCGAGAATCGCGCGTTGGACATCGCCAACGAAACCGGGCTGGCGCCGGGCGACTATGTCCTGCTGACCGTCGCGGACGACGGCGCAGGCATCCCGCCCGAATTGATCGACCAGGTGCTGGAGCCCTTCTTCACCACCAAGGAGATGGGCAAGGGCACCGGGCTCGGCCTGTCGATGGTCTACGGCTTCGCCCAGCAATCGGGCGGCACGCTCCGCATCGAGAGCGAGATCGGGGCCGGCACCCGGGTCGAAATCTGGCTGCCGCGCGCAACCTCCGACGGGGAGGCGCAGCTGAAAGAGGATGGAAAGGCCACCGAGATCGTACCGGCGCCATCCGCCCTGCGCGTGCTGCTGGTCGACGACCATGCCGGCGCGCGCATCACCACCGCCGCCTTGTTGCAGGATTTGGGACATGAGGTGGTCGAGGCCGCCGACGGCCCGCGAATGCTCGATCTGCTGCGCGCGGCGCCCGATCATTTCGACCTGATCGTGAGCGACTATGCGATGCCGCTCATCTCGGGCGCCGAGGGCATCCGCCAGGCGCGCGAGATCTGCCCCGACATTCCGGCCGTGCTGATCACGGGCTATGCCGAGGCGGCCTCGATTTCCGGCCGCCCCTCCGACGTGCACATCCTGCTCAAACCGTTCGGCGCGGAACAGTTCGCCAGCGCGATCGCCAGCGCGATCAACCGCCGCACGGTCGCGATCGCCGCGGAGTAACTACCCACTGAATTACCATCAGGGCACCTCGTCGAGAAACGCCCCGATTGCCGCAAGTGCCTCCGGCTCGTCGAGCATCGGCGCATGGCCGACATTGGGCACCTCGCGCAGCCGCGCATTGTCATGCTCGGTCACCATCCGCGTCGCATCGCCTGCCGTCAGCAAGTCGGACAAGCCGCCGCGCAGCAACAGCAAGGGACGCCCGCGTGCAAGACCATGCCAGCGGTCCCACGGGTCGGCCGGCAAAGGGCCGGTGCCGAAGGCGGCGGCAATGGCGGGATCATAGTCCGCGACGATCCGCTTTTCCCGTTCGCGGAACATGCGCCTTGCCATCGCTTGCCAGTCCGCCGCTTCATAGTGCGGCAGCGCCTGCGCGTTCTGGCGTTCGAGATAAGCGGCGGCCTCGTCCCACCTGTCGAACACGGGGGCATTGCCCACATAGGATCCGATCCGCGCCAGCCCCTCGGCGGCAAGCACCGGCCCGACATCGTTGATCACCGCGCCCGCGATCAATCCGGGGGCGAGCGCGGCCAGTTCCATCGTGATCAACCCGCCCATCGAGGTGCCGATGAAGATCGCGCGATCGAGCCCGAGCGTTTCGGCCATGAGCCGCACATCTTCGGCATAAGTCGGCAGCCAATAAGAGCCCTGCGGATCGCGTGCCGAAAGCCCGCGCCCGCGTATGTCGACCGCAAGCACACGCCGCCCGCGCGCCGCGATCCAGGGTGCCAGCACCTCGAAATCGCGCGCGTTGCGGGTGAGACCATGCAGGCAGATCACCCGCAGCAGCCCGCGATCCTGCACCGGCGCATAATCGCGCGCATGGAGCGTCAGCCCGTCCGCCGACCTCCAGCGATAATGTTCGAAAGCCCGGTCGGCCTGGCTCACGATTTGCGCGGCCCCATTCCGTTCGCGATCAGGTCGCCGCCGACGCGCGCCACCTCCTCCGGCGTATAATCCTCACCCCACACGCCGAAGCGCAGGCCGAGGAACACATTCATCCCCATCAAGGCCCAGGCGCGGATCTCGGACGAGCCCTCGCTGATCTCGCCGCGCGCATAGGCTGCGTCGAGACGCGCCGCGATGCGGGTCGCGGTGCTGGTATAATGTTCGCGATAGATGGCCGGATCGACGAATTCCGCCTCGTCGACGATGCGGTAGATTTCCTTATGCTGGCGCGCGAACTCCAGGAACGCCTGCTGGCCTTCGCGCTCGGCTTCGAGCTGATTGACCTGGGCCGAGATGCGCGGCGCGACGAAATCGCGCACCTGCGCGGAAAAGTCGCGCACCAGGGCGGTGAACACCGCCTCCTTGCTATCGAAGTAGGTATAGAAGCTGCCGATCGCGACGCCCGCGCGTTGCGTGATCTGGCTGATCGACGCTTCGTGAAACCCCTTCTCGCCAAACTCTTCCGCCGCCGCGTCGAGCAGCAAGCGCAGCGTCTTTCGGCCCCGCGCGGTCTTGGGCGCCTTGTCGCCGGCTGCGGCGGCGATGCGCGTATCGTCCTGATTTTCAGCCATTTCGCGCCTCCGTCTCTCGCCTGGAATTTTCTAATTTGAAACCTGGTTCAGGTTTCATTATGACGGTTGCAACACGAAGCGCAAGCGGCAGGCTCAAGCGCTCTTTGGAGAAGAGGGGATGATGGGTTTTTCTTCGATCTCGATTCGCGCGTTTCTGATTGGCGGCGCGAGCCTTGGCGTGCTGGCGGCTGAGCCCGCGCTGGCGCAGGCGGCGCCCGCCGCAACCGATACCGCGGCAGCGGCAGCGGCCGATACCACCAGTCAGGAAGTCGTCGTCACCGCGCGGCGCCGTGAGGAGAGCCTGCTCAAGGTTCCGGTCGCGGTCACCGCTTTCTCCGGCCAGAAACTGGAGGTGAACGGCGCGATCGACCTGACCGATATCCAGACCACCACCCCCAACACCACGCTGAAGGACGCGCGCGGCACCAACTCCACGCTTGCCGCCTTCATCCGCGGCGTCGGCCAGCAGGATCCGGTTCCCGGCTTCGAGGCGGGCATCGGCATCTATCTCGACGACGTCTATCTCAACCGTCCGCAGGCCGCCGTGCTCGACGTCTACGACGTGGACCGGATCGAGGTGCTGCGCGGGCCGCAGGGCACGCTTTACGGCCGCAACACGATCGGCGGCGCGGTCAAATATGTGACCAAGCGGCTTGCCGATCATCCCGAGCTCAGCATCAAGGGCACCTACGGGTCGTATAACGAGCTGGACGGCATCGTCAGCGCTTCGACCCCGCTCGGCAATAGCGGGTTCAAGCTGGGCGTCTCCGGCGCGCGGCTGAGCCATGACGGCTTTGGCGAGAATACCAACCTCCACATCGACAATTACAACAAGGATCTGTGGGCCGCGCGCGGCACGCTCGAATTCCAATCCCCCGACAACCGCCTCTTCGTGCGCGTGACGGGCGACTATACCGACGACAAGTCCAATCCCCGCAATGGCCATCGCCTGATCCCCGGCCTGCTTTCGGGCGCGCCTGTGCTCGACAATGTCTATGACACGCAGGCCGGGCTCAACAATCCGAAGGAAAGCGTGAAGAGCGGCGGCATCTCGATGTCGGTTTCCGCCGAGCTGACCGACCATATCACCTTCCGCAGCATCAGCGCCTATCGCAAGGACGTGTCCTACACGCCGATCGATTTCGACGCGCTGCCGGCGGCCGATGTCGATGTGCCCGCCGTGTACCGCAACAACCAGACCAGCCAGGAATTCCAGCTGCTCTACAAGAGCGACAAGCTGAACGGCATTGTCGGCTTCTATCACCTGGCGGCCGATGCCTCGACCGGGTTCGACGTGCTGCTTTACACCACGCTGCCCGGGCTCGACGCCTATACGGCGGGCAACGTCCACACCAACACCAACAGCTTCTTCGGCGATTTCACCTATGATTTCACCGATCGGATCAGCCTGTCGGTGGGCGGCCGCTACACCTGGGATCAGCGTCAGAGCCATATCTTCAAGGCCAATTATCTGGGCGGCGTGACGCCGGAGTTCGGCGGCAACCCGACTCCGCTGGGCGCGCCTGCAACCAATTTCGACGGCAGCGCCAACTTCAAGAAATTCACCCCGCGCGCGTCCCTGAGCTACAAGATCACGCCCGACCAGATGGTCTATGTTTCCTATTCGGTCGGCTTCAAGGGCGGCGGGTTCGACCCGCGCGGCTCGGGCGCCTCGGCCCCCGATACCAATCATGACGGCGTCCGCTCCTACCAGGAGATCTACAATTATCTCCGCTTCAAGCCGGAGACGGTGAAGAGCTACGAGATCGGCTGGAAGGGCGCCGCGCTCGACCATCGCCTCACTTATGCGCTCGACGGCTTCTACGCCAATTACACCGACGTCCAGATCCCGGGCTCGGTCGGCGCGGTCGTCAACGGCGTGCCCACCTTCATCGGCATCACGACCAACGCCGCCAAGGCGCGCATCTGGGGCACCGAGTTCGAGGCCAATGCCATCCTGGCGCGCGGCTTCGCGGGCGCGGGCTCCAACCTCTATCTGAACGGCACGCTCGGCTATATCGACCCGAAATATAAGAGCTTCATCGGGCCGACCGGCGTCGATGTGTCCGATGTGCGCGTGTTCCAGAACACCCCGCACTGGACGACCAGCGGCACGCTCGGCGCCGGCCTTCCCGTCAGCGGCGGTACGCTGACAGCATCGACCACCTTGTCCTACCGCAGTCTGACCCATCAGTTCGAGACGGCGAGCCCGTTCCTCGACCAGAAGGGCTACACGCTTTGGGATGCGAACCTGGTCTACAGCTTCGATGCCGGCCGCTATTCGATCGGTCTGCACGGCAAGAATTTGACCAACGTCCACTACAAGACCGCCGGCTATCAATATATCAGCTCGACCATCGCCGGCGTGCCGATCCTGAGCGGGACGGGCAAATATGTGCCGACGCTCGGCAAGGAAGGCGTCGCGACCGCCTTCTACGGAAACCCCCGCCAGATCCTCGCGACTTTCACCGCGAAGTTCTAAGGTGCTAACGGCCGGGCGGAAACGTCCGGCCGTTCTTTTTCGGGGGAGTCAGATGAAGCGCTACGACACCGCCGCCAGCCGCGCCTTCGTGCTGGCGATGCTGCTGATCGTCTACACGTTCAACTTCCTCGACCGGCTGGTGATGTCGATCCTCGCGACGCCGATCAAGGCTGAGCTTCACCTGACCGATGCGCAATTGGGCATGCTCGGCGGGCTCGCTTTCGCGATCCTCTATTCGGTCCTCGCAATCCCCTTTGCCTGGCTCGCCGACCGCACGCGGCGAAGCTGGGTGATCAGCGCCTCGCTGCTGGTATGGAGCGGCTTCACCGCGCTTTGCGGCATGACCACGAGCTTCGGCGCGCTCTTCCTGTGTCGGTTGGGCGTCGGCGTGGGCGAGGCGGGCGGCGTCGCCCCATCCTATGCGCTGATCTCGGACATCTTCCCGCCGCAACAGCGCGCCCGCGCGCTCGGCGTCTATTCGCTCGGCATCCCGCTCGGCGCGGGCCTGGGCGTGCTGTTCGGCGGTGCCGTCGCCGCGGCGGTGGACTGGCGGACCGCCTTCCTCGCGGTCGGCCTCGCGGGTGTGATCTTCATGCCGATCTTCGCGCTCGCCGTGCGCGAACCGGTGCGGATAGGCATCGACCGCGACCGGATCGGAATCGCGAGCGTCTTCCTGATGCTCGCGACCAAGCCGAGCTTCTGGCTGCTCGCCTTCGGCGCAGCCTTCAGTTCGATGGTCGGCTACGGCCTCGCTTTCTGGCTGCCGTCCCTGCTCCAGCGCTCATTCGGCATGAGCCTGCTCGCGGCGTCGCACTTCTATGGTCTGCTTCTTTTGGCCGGCGGCATTCCCGGAATCCTGCTCGGCGGCTGGACCGCCGATCGCGCCGGGCTCAAGGACAAGAAGGGCTATGCGCGCATACCCGGTATCGCCTTCCTGCTCGCCGCCCCCTTGTTCGCGGCGGGCATGTTGAGCCATTCGTCGGCGCTCGCCCTGCTCCTGTTCCTGGCGCCCCAGGCCCTTTGCTACATGTGGCTTGCGCCGGTGCTGACCGCGGTCCAGCACCTCGTCCCCGCGCCCGTCCGCGCCACCGCTTCCGCCTGCTTCCTGCTGATCAACAATCTGATCGGCCTGGGTCTCGGCGCGCTCTCGATCGGCATGCTTTCCGATCTTTTGAAGCCCGGTTTCGGCACGGAAGCCCTACGCATCAGCATGATCGCAGCGCTTGCCTGCTACCTCATCGCGGGACTGCTGATGCTGATCGCGGCGCCGCGGCTCCAGCGCGACTGGGTGGACTGAGGCGGATCAGTTCGCCGCATCGCCATCCTTCTCGGAAGCCGCGCGGTCCTTCGCGATCTTCGCGCTTTCGACCTTGAGGGGCCGCGAAACCGGGCAGACCTCCTGCACATAGCCGTTGAGCGTGTTGGCCAGATTGTCGGGCACCAGCCGATAATAGACATATTGACCGCGTTTCTCGCTGGCGACGAGGCCGGCGTTTTCGAGCACCGCGAGGTGTTGCGACACCGCCGGCTTCGAGATGTTGAAACGCGACGCGATCTCGCCCGCGCTCAATTCGGCGTGCGCGAGATACGCAAGGATTTTCCGCCGGGGCGTGGAGGCGAGCGCTTCGAAGACCTTTTGCATGCTGCGTATTTAAGGAATGAGTTAATCACTTGACAAGAGGCATAAGGTATTTAAGCAATAAGTTAATTACCTAGGAGGTGACATATGGCGTCGTCAGAGGTGAATACGATCGTCGAAATCCCTGGATGCAGCCCGGTTGCGGGCGAAGTCCGGTGGGATCCGGTCCGGTCCCTCTGGAACGGCGGAATGATGTTGACGGCTTTGCTCTGCGCACCGGTCTTGGTGAGCTGGGGCGCTGTCCTGATGTTTCTCTTGCTGACGGGCGCGTCGCTTCTGCTCGGCCACAGCGTGGGCTTCCACCGGCGGCTGATTCATCGCAGTTTCGATTGCCCGCTTTCGCTGGAGCATCTCCTTGCCTGGGTCGGTACCATAGTCGGCATGGGCGGGCCGCTGTGGATGATCCGCACGCACGATCTACGCGACTGGGCGCAACGCCAGGCGGGTTGCCACGCTTATCTGTCGCATCGCAATCCGATGCTGATCGATGCGTGGTGGCAATTGCATTGCCGCCTCCGGCTGCGCCATCCGCCCCGGTTCGATCTGGGCAAGGCGGGCGCGGACCGTTTCTATCGCTTCCTCGATGCGACCTGGATGGCCCAGCAGCTTCCAGTCGCGCTCGTCCTGTTTGCGATCGGCGGCTGGAACTGGGTCGTGTGGGGCATATGCGTGCGGGTCAGCCTGTCCGTCACAGGCCATTGGTTCGTCGGCCATCTTGCGCACCGCCGCGGGCCGCAAAGCTGGCTGGTACATGGCGCCGGGGTGCAGGCCCATGATGTGCCCTGGGCGGCGATCCCAACCATGGGCGAGGCCTGGCACAACAACCACCATGCCTTTCCCGGCTCGGCACGGATCGGCCTGTATCCGGGCCAGAGCGATTGGGGCTATCGCTTCATCCAACTGCTCGAATGGGCAGGGCTTGCCCGGGATGTCGTGCTGCCCGAGGACCTGCCCCATCGCGCCGCGCTTCGGCGCGCGCCAGACGACGATCCCCGCCCCGCGCCGATCGCCAACGATTTGCGACGGGCCTGAGCCATGCGGTTGGTCCCAACTTTCCGCGGCCCGATCACGCCGGCCAATTACGCGCTGGCTGCTCCTGCCCTGGTTTTCTCCCAGCATCTGGCGGTCGCGGCCTTTTACGCCTGGTTCCATGCCTCACTCCGGCCCGATGCGGAGTTCTGGCTGCTGCCGCTTCGCAGGCTCGCGGAATTGCCGGGCCTACCGCCCTGGGCTGCGGCAGTCGGTTTCGTTTTCTGCCTCGCCGTTTCGTGGGTGCTGGCCGCGCTCTCCTTCCGACGTGCTGATCGCGCGGGCTATGCCTATCTGCTCGCTGCGCTGGCGATCGTGCCCGGACTTCAGACCGGCGCGATCCTGCTGCTGGCGATCCTGCCCAGGCGGAGGGATGAACTGGACGCGGCACGTCCCGTCGGCATCAACACCGCACACGTTCTGCAAGGTACGCTTGCGGGCATCAGCATCATCGTGCTGGCTGTTCTGATCTCCGCAGTAACCTTCGGGGCTTACGGCTGGGGATTGTTCGTGATGACGCCCTTCCTGGTCGGTTTCACCACCGCCTATCTCGCCAATCGCGACGTCGTGTTGCCGCGCGGGCAAACGACCCTGCTGGTGCTGGCCGCCGCCGCGCTCGGCACGCTCGCCTTGATAATGTGCGCGCTTGAGGGGCTGGTCTGCGTGTTGCTCGCCTCCCCGCTTGGCGCGCTCGCGGCCGGTATCGGCGCGGGATTCGGCAAGACGTTGGCCGAAGCCGGGCACAGCCGGGGCAAGCCGCTGCTCTGCCTCGCCCTGCTACCTGGCCTGTTCGCGCTCGAAGCTGCGGAGCCGCCCGCAATCCCGATCGACCTCAGCCAGTCGATCGACATCGACGCGTCACCTTCCGCGGTCTGGGATGCAGTGACCAGCGACGCGCCACTCGGTCCGCCACCCGGGCCGGTCGCGAGGGCCGGTTTCGCATATCCGATCAGTGCGCGACTGATCGGCAAAGGCGTCGGGGCCGCGCGTATTGGGGTCTTCTCGACCGGCATCGCCCGCGAAAGCGTGACCGAATGGATGCCAGGCAGTCGCCTATCCTTCGCGCTACTCAGCCAGCCCCCGATGATGGAAGAGATGAGCCCCTATCGCCGCGTCCATGCGCCACACGTTTCGGGCTATTTCATCACCACCCGCACCAGCTTCACGCTGACACAACTGCCCAGCGGGCGCACCCGACTTACGATCGCCGATTCCCACCTGCTCCGTCTCGAACCCGCACTCTATTGGGAACCGATGGCTCGCTGGGCGATCGCGCAGAATGTCGAGCGGGTCCTGCAGAGCATCAAAGAACGCTCCGAACACGCGACTACCCACGTTGCGCTTCTGAAGCATTCGTAGCGCCGCGCCTGCAGCGCGATGGGGTGGGCTGTATTAAGCGACAAAACCGCGCCGGAGGTCATCCGGCGCGAGGGAATCCGCTTTTCTTTCCGTGGACGGCACGCCTCTCAGCCGGCAGGCAAAGCCGGGCGTGCCGGTCGGCTGCGGATCATCATGCCGCTCATCGCGAATCCGCACAGCATTAGCGCCCAGCTGCCCGGCTCGGGAACGGGCGCGAGTGCCCCGAACAGGCCGTGCGCCTCGTCGGAAACGCCCGCGGTGAAATAGACCTTGTCGGCATCGCCACCCTTGCCGCCATTGCCGTTGAGCAGCCCCCAAAGGTCGCCCAGCACGATCGGATTGCCGTCGGTGCCGCGCAGCTTTCCTTCGAACATCCCGCTGGTCGGATCGAAGGCGCTGATCGTGCCGTCGCCGAAATTGCCGACCAGCAGGTCGCCCGCAAACTGGCCGAAGCTGGAAGGCGCGATGTCCAGGCCCCAGGGGGAATCGACCTGGCCGCCCTTGCTTACGAGCTGGCGCACCAACGTGCCGTCCAGATTGAATTCGTCGACATAGCCATTCCCGGCCCCCGCGACGTCATCATGCTTGTCCGCGTCCTGCAGCGCATAGGTGACGAAGAGATGGCCGTTCAGGACCTGGGCTCCGAACGGCGCATAACCGGCCGCGACGCTCGGATCGCTGAACGACCGGACAAGGTTGAAACCACTGTCGAACTGCTCGACCAGGCCGTTGCGGAAATCGCTGGCGTAAAGGAATTGCGCGCCGCCTGAATCGCCAATCGCCAGCGCCTTGTAGACCGCGCCCGCACCGAGCGTCGAATTGTCCACCGCCACCACCGAATGACCCAGCGCCACGGCGGGCGACCAGCCCGAGATCGTGCCTTCCTCCCCCGCGAAGATGAATGCCGCGGATCCGCTCTTGCCCCCCTCGCTCACATGGAAGTCGGCACTATTGCCGTTCCACACCAGGCCCGTCGGCGCGGCACCGGCGGGGTTGATCGTCACCACCAGCGATTGGGGCTGGCCGGCCGTGTTATAGAGCGTGCTGACGCCCGTGCCGTTGTCGGCAACCCAGAACGGGCTGGTGGGGGAACTGGCAAGGCCCCAGGGGTTGATGAGATTGGCATCCGAATGGGCCGCGCCGCCCGTATCGGAAACCAGCTTGATGACGTGGAACTCGGTCGCATGCGCGGCCGTCATGCTCAGGATGGATGCAGCGCTCAGGCCGACTCCGGCAAGCGAGGCACGCAGAGCAACTCCGACTAGTGACTTCATCGCTTCCTCCATTGCGGGCCGAGCCGATGCTGCGACCCAGCAGTGGGTACGGACAAAAGGAGGAGGGTTCAGTCCGCCGGCGCACATTGGGACAAGCCGCCCCCGACAAGCGACCAAATGCATTCGCCGGACGATCCCCCTCATTCCCTGCTTTCTCCACCGCGCGGAAAGGCGTAAAATCGCCGGCGCAACGAAGGGCTCCGGTGAAGCGGGAGTCGCGCCTCGCCGGCGGTCCGGTACCGCGGGAGAGAAGCTGTGGCGATCACACAGGCTATGCCGATCGGCGCCGAGGCGCCAATCACCGTACGGCACATCGATATGTCCGATATCCGTACCTCGCTTCGCGACGGATGGCGCGATTTCGATGAGAAGCGCGGCGACATATTGGTCGTGGGCTTCCTCTATCCGGTGATCGGCCTGGTCGTCGCCGCGCTCGCGCTCAACGACCGGTTCGTGCCGCTCGCTTTTCCATTGTGCGCGGGGCTTTCGCTGCTCGGGCCGGCGGTAGCGGTCGGCTTTTATGAACTTGCCCGGCGGCGCGAACGCGGCGAGGAATCCGACTGGAGCCATTTCCTCGACGGTTTCCGCCGCAACGGCGCCTCGATCGCGTTGGCGACGCTGGTACTCGCGGCGATCTTCGGGCTGTGGCTCGCAGCCGCCTGGCTGCTCTACAGCGCGGCCTTCGGCGGCGGCAGCTACATGATGTGGTCGTTCGACCAGGGTAATGTGACCCTGCCCGACTTCCTGTCGCACCTGTTCACCACACGCGAGGGCTGGACCCTGATCCTGCTCGGCAATCTCGTCGGGGCGGGTTTTGCGCTGCTCGTGCTCGCGCTGAGCGTTGTGACCTTCCCGATGCTGGTCGATCGCCATGTCGATGTAGCAACCGCCTTCGGCCTCTCGCTCCGCGCCTTTGCCGCCAACTGGAAGAGCCTGATCGGCTGGGGCGTGATCGTCGGCGCGCTGCTCGTACTGGGCGCGATCCCGGCCTTTATCGGGCTCGCGGTGGTGCTGCCCGTGCTGGGCTATGCGACCTGGCACCTCTACACGCGGATGATCCCGCGCTGAGACAGCTTGCCCTTATACTCGTCATCCCCGCGCAGGCGGGGATCCATACATGCTGCCGTCGAGATAAAGCCACGGTCGGCAGGGAATATGGATTCCCGCCTTCGCGGGAATGACGGTTGGAGAAGCCCTAAACCGCCATCGAATAAAGCGCGTGCTGGCAGAAGATGTAGAGCGTGCGCTTGTCCTTGCCGCCGAAGATCAGCTGGATCGGCCGTTCGGGCACGTCGATGCGGGTCACTTCCTTGCCATCGGGGGCGTAGACGAAGATCTGGCCGTTGGCGACGAACACCTTGCCGTCCGGCCCGACCGCGACGCTCTCGCCGCCGCGCGTGGCGAAGACCTTGAGATCGGTCACCGTCCCGTTCGGGCCGACCAGGCCATTATAGGTCCGGTCCTCGGATTCATTGGTCAGGAATACCCGCTCGCCCTGCTTGGCGGTGACGAAGCCCAAAGCGTCCATAGTGTCGGAGAAGCGCCAGTCGCCCTGCCGGAAGGCGCGGAAGGCGGGCAGGACGAGGCTGCCGTCGGGCGAGACATATTCGCGCGCCTTGGGTGTGGCCATGCCGGCCACGAACTGCTCGGTCAAAGTCGGGAAACGGTAGGTCCGGTAGTCGAGCTGATCCTTGAACTCGGCATCGTTCTTCCAGACATTGCCGGGCAGCGCGACCGTCACGCCCTCGCGCGGCTTGGCCGGGGTCGGCGGGATGAAATTGATCCTGTCGATCGGGTCCTCGGGCCTGAACGAATAGACCGTGACGTCCGGCCCCTGCGGCGACAGCACCATGATATCGCCCGATTTGTCGATCGCGAGATTGACCGGATCGAGCGGATTGTCGCGGATGATCTCCAGCCCCTTCTCGCGCGTGAAGCGGTAGATGCGCTGGAAGCGGCGCTCGACGAAATAGAGCGTGCCGTCGGGTGCGGTCGCAGCACCCGAGATCGAGGCGAAGCCGTCGGCGATCTTTTCGACCGCGCCCGCACCCGGCAGAGGTGCGGGCGGCGGCGCCACCGGCATCTTGTCGGTGATGTCCAGCACCGCGAATTCGCGCTCGCGATACGTGACGTTGCGCGTCACGTCGGTGATCGCATTCTCGTACGGATATTTGCTCGCGCGCAGATAAGGCGCGCAGCCATTCTCGTCGCAGATCGAATAGCCACTCTCGGCATTGGTGTGCAGGTTGCGGAAGCGGATATCGGTCGAATTCTGGATCCGCACCGCGGTCGGCGCGACCTTGGGCATGCGCGTCACGCGGTAGGCGTGATAATTTGCGAACAGCAGGTTGCGCGAATTGCGGATGTCGAGGCTGATCGTATCGCCGCTGTCGCGCACTTCCTCCTCGGTCTGCGGCGCCAGGAATTCCCAATTCTCGACGCCGTCGAGCACGATCTCATTGCGGAAATGATGCTCGTTCGAAAGCTCGTAAATGTGGCCCGGCGTCTTGGTGTTGGTGACGTAAAGCCCCGCCCAATTATAGGGATGCGGCATCCAGATATTGGCGAAGGTCCCGCCGCCATTGTCGGTCACCCAGATGCTCGGATTCTGCCCGTCCACCTTGGCGTTGGCGACGCGTTCGCTGAACTCGCGCGGGGTGCCGCCGCCGCCCTGGAACTTGACGTCGTTGATCATCGAATTCGCGCCGGCCCGCCATAGGATGCCAGTCACGCGCGGATTGGTGACGCCGGTATAGACGCCGAAGCCGCTCAACATCGCATCGCCGCCCTTGGCGCTTTCGATCATCGCCTTGGGGCCGCCCGGCGCAACGTAATTGGGCGCATTTTCGGGCAGGAAGACCAGGGTCTGCGCGGGATGCAGGCCGATCAGCACGCTATCAGGCCGAAGCTTGAGCGTGTCGCTGATCATATACTGCCCCTGCGGCAGATAAAGCACGCGGTGCGTGTCGATCGCTTTCTGCAGCGCCGCGGTATCGTCGGTCTGGCCGTCGCCCTTCACGCCCAAATCATGAACATTGGCCCAGGCGCCGGTCGGCGGCAGCGGCCGGATCGCGCGCGTCGCGGCGGGCTCCGCGCGCAGCGGCTCGGTCTGCCAGTTGGTGCGGAACGTCCCCATCCCGCCGAGCGTGTCGATTGTCAGGCCATAGTTGAACGCCTTGACGCGATAGCGCCCCCCCTGCCCGGTCAACGTCTTCCCGCTATCGCGGAAGCGCGCGAAGGTGGGTGTGTTGAGCCCGATCGCATTCTCGAAGCCGATCTGGGTGAAGGCGCTGTCTTCGGCGCTGACGATCACCGCCGCCTTGCTCACATTCTCGAAGCGGACATCCTTGCCCCAGAGCGAATCCGAATAGCCTTCGTCGATGTCGATCCCGACCGGCGTGTTGCGGATCGCGACGTTGACCAGGGTCAGGTCGACCTCATGCTCGCGGATCGCCGCGTCGCGCTGGCCGTCGAACGAGGAATCGACCAATGTGAACTGCCAGGCGGGCGAGGTCTTCTCGCTGA
>Ga0068856_100002781_pt1 | contig 17913 bp, 13 predicted proteins | sample KBSCornC62_FD_66595 | JGI IMG/M metagenome (GOLD analysis project Ga0068856, IMG submission 66595) | Corn rhizosphere microbial communities from Kellogg Biological Station, Michigan, USA - KBS Corn C6-2 | ecosystem: Host-associated > Plants > Roots > Rhizosphere > Soil ...
TTTGCGAGCCGCGACGAGTTCGCCGGGTTCTTCGACGCAGAGCACCACGATACCGTAGGTGCCTTCCACGTGCATCAGGCTGCGGCGGACGCTTTCGAGAAAACGATTCTTCTCAGGCGCGGCCGGTTCCTTTTGGTAGTGATACGCGATCAAGTTTACCAGCGCTTCCGTGTCGGTTTCGGAGACGAAGGTGAAGCCCTTGCCTAGGAGAAATTTTTTGATCGTCGCGTAGTTCTCGATCACTCCGTTGTGAATCAACGCGATCTTGCCATCGCTGCTCAGGTGCGGGTGCGCATTCGCGTCCGTCACGCCGCCATGTGTCGCCCAGCGAGTGTGAGCGATGCCGGTGGTGCCGACAAAACTGTGCTTTTTCGCTTCCTTCGTCAGGTTGTCGACGCGGCCGATTTTCTTCGCGACCTCGATATGACCATTTTGGATCACGGCCACGCCTGCGGAGTCGTACCCACGGTACTCCAGGCGCTTCAATCCTTCGAGGAGGATGGACGCTGCTTTCTGTTTACCGACGTATCCGACAATTCCGCACATAAGTTTAATTTTGACTGGCGAAATTACTGTTCGCCGCAAACTTAGCGCAAGGCTTTAGGGCCCCTTATTATGCTTACCCCCAAACAAGTTATTGCTGTGATTATGGGTGGCGGTCGTGGGACTCGCCTCTACCCGCTGACGATGGAGCGCTGCAAACCTGCAGTGCCGCTCGCGGGTAAATATCGTTTGGTCGATATTCCGATCAGCAATTGCATCAATTCCGATATTAACCGGATCTTTTTGCTGACGCAGTTTCACACCGCTTCGCTGCACCGTCACATTCAGAATACGTACCACTTCGATCCGTTTGGCGGCGGTTTCGTCGATATCCTCTCAGCCGAGCAAACCGAGAAAAGTGCGGATTGGTACCAAGGTACGGCCGACGCGGTTCGTCGCAACCTTCAGCATTTCCGCAGTTTCCCGCACGAAGTGGTGTTGATCCTTTCGGGCGATCAGCTCTACCGGATGGACTTGCAGGATATTTTGGACAAACACGTCCAAAGTGGCGCGGATGTCACCGTTTCTTGCGTGCCCTTTCCGGTCTCGAAGGTGGAAGGTCTCGGCCTCTGCCGGGTGAACGACGACCTTTCGATCACGGAATTCGTCGAGAAACCGAAGGATCCTGCGATCATCAACTCCTTGCGCATCAGCCAAGGTTTGGAAGAGCGTTTCAACTTAGGAACTGGCGGCCATTGTTTGGCCTCGATGGGTATTTACGTGTTCAACCGGGCCGCGCTCGCGGATTCGTTGGACAACACGATGACCGACTTCGGTAAGGAAGTCATTCCCAACCTCCTTGGGAAAAAGCGTCTCTTCGCTTACGTTTTTCAAGGCTACTGGGAAGACATCGGCACGGTGCGCGCCTTTTTCGAAGCCAACCTCGCCCTCGCTCAACCCTTGCCGCCATTTAACTTTTTCGATGCGCGGGCGCCGATCTACACTCAAGATCGCTACTTGCCGGCCTCGAAGATCAATAATTGCGCGATTGACTACGCGGTCATTGGTGACGGATCGATTATCGAAGATTCCTACATCAAGCACAGCGTGATCGGCATCCGATCATTTTTGCGTAAAGGCTCCCACCTCGAAGATGTCGTGATGATGGGCGCGGATATTTACGAGACGGAGGATCAGATGAATGCCAACGCAAAGGCGGGCATTCCGAACTTGGGGCTTGGCTACAACTGCCGAATCAAGGGCGCGATCATCGACAAAAACGCGCGCATTGGCAGCGACGTGACGCTCACGATCGAAGGCAAGGCTGACGGCAATTATCCGCACGGAATCATCGTGCGCGACGGCGTGCTGCTCGTTCCCAAAGACGGCGTCGTGCCGAACGGAACCGTATTTTAAGAGTACGGCTACAACGCTTGAACCATTTCAGCGGCTCCTCGCGGGGCCGCTTTTTTGTATCTCGCGGATTGCGCTCCCAGAGAGGAGCGTTCTCAGAGCGGCTGCGTAAGGAGCTAAGATCCTCTAGCTCCTCAATTATTAAATCGAAACACCGCCACATCGCCGTCCTGGAAAAGGTATTCTTTTCCTTCCAGACGGTACTTGCCGGCGTCGCGAGCCGCGGCCGTGCTGCCCAGGCGCGAGAGGTCTTCGTAGCCGACGACTTCAGCTTTGATGAAGCCTTTTTCGAAATCCGTGTGGATCACGCCGGCAGCCTGCGGCGCCTTCCAGCCCTTCTTGATCGTCCAAGCGCGCACTTCCTTTTCGCCGGCAGTAAAATAAGTCTGCAGTCCGAGGAGTTGATACGTCGCGCGAATCAGCGCCGACACGCCCGAGTCGTCGACTCCGAGATCTTTCAAAAATGCCTTCGCTTCATCAGGCGGCAGATCGATGAGTTCCGCTTCGATCCGTGCGCTGATCGGCACGTAGGCGGCATCATGGTGGGCTTTCACAAACTCCGCGACTTTCTGCACGAAGGGATTTTGCTCGGCCGTCGCGAGGTCGCTTTCGGCGACGTTGCAGGCGTAGAGCACCGGCTTCGCGCTGAGCAATTGAAACAGTTTCAATAATTTCGTTTCTTCTTCGGTCGCGGGCAAAATGTTCGCCGGCTTGTTCGCATCGAGATGCGGCACGAGGCGTTCGAGCAGAGCCATTTCGGCCTGGGCATCTTTATCACCGCTTTTCGCCTTTTTCTGCGTTTTATCCATGCGCTTGGCGACGGCGTCCATGTCTGCCAGAATGAGTTCGGTGGTGATGACTTCGATATCACGCACAGGATCAACGGCGCCCATCGTGTGGACGACATCGGGATCTTCGAAGCAACGAACGACATGAACGATCGCGTCGGTCTCGCGGATGTTGGCCAGAAATTGGTTGCCCAGACCTTCGCCCTTGCTCGCGCCGGCGACGAGCCCCGCGATATCCACGAATTCGATCGCTGCGGGAATGACGACGCTCGTCTTCGCGATCTTCTGCAGCACGGCCAGTCGATCGTCGGGAACGAGAACGACGCCCACATTCGGGTCGATCGTGCAGAAAGGGTAATTGGCCGCTTCCGCTTTGCGCGAGCGCGTGAGGGCGTTGAAGAGAGTGGATTTGCCCACGTTGGGCAGGCCGACGATGCCAGCTTTCAGCATAGTTGACCACGTTCGCGAGAGGGGAAGCGTCTTTCAACTCTTAAAAGTCAGGACGTCCCCCCTGGGAGTCCGGACATTCCTGTCCGCTTCTCAAAGCAGTGGAAGCGAAGCTTCCGCACAGACATTGATCTGCGCGACCTTTGCTCGCAAAGAGATAGAAGCGAACAAGAATGTCCGCGCTTCCAGGGGGTGATTTTTCCTCTGCCGAAGGGCTTGACAACAAAAACGCGGCCGAATCAACTCTTCGGCTTTTCTTCAAGCAATCCTTCGGAAGTTTTCTCTCATGGCTCTCAAAATCCGTCTTTCCCGCATCGGCGCTGTGCACAAGCCGATCTACCACGTGGTGGTCGCTGAAGCTCGTTCGCGTCGCGACGGCGCTCCGGTGGAAGTGCTCGGCACCTACACGCCGCAATCCAAGACCGAGCCGCTTCGTTTGGATGTTGCTCGCGCTGAATTCTGGTTGAGCAAGGGCGCGCTGCCCACTGACACGGCCAATGGTCTGATCAAGAAGGCGCGCAAGGCCGCTCCGGCCCCGACCGCCTAATCGCGTTCGCGCCTGACGCGGGCTTTGTACCCGCCGCTCTCAAACCTCGGCTCGACCGAGGTTTTTTTGTATGCCTTTGCAGATCGATCTTCTCACGCTTTTTCCCCGGATGCTGGATGGCTTTCTCAACGAGAGCATCCTCGGCAAGGGAATCGCCGCGAAGTTGTTGTCGGTGAATGTTCACGACCTGCGGCAATGGACCACCGATAAACACAAAACCGCTGACGATCGTCCCTTTGGCGGCGGAGCCGGCATGGTGATGAAACCGGATCCGGTCTTTGCCGCGATCGAGCAAATTCAAACTCCGGGCTGCCGGCGCATTTATCTCACGCCCGATGGGACTCCGCTTTCGCCCGAAATCGCGCAGGATCTCTCGAGACAAACGCACCTGATTTTTCTCAGCGGTCACTACGAAGGAATCGACCAACGCATTCGCGAACGGGTGATCGATCAGGAGATCAGTATTGGAGATTATGTTCTGACAAATGGCACGCTCGCCGCGGCTGTCGTCATCGATGCTTTAGCGCGCTTTATTCCCGGTGTTCTCGGGGAAGAAAAGTCATTGACGCACGAGTCCTTCACCGGCAAGTTGCTCGACTTTCCTCAATACACGCGTCCCGCCGAATTTCGTGGTATGTCCGTGCCTGATGTCCTTCTTTCGGGCGACCACGGCAAAATCGAAAAATGGCGGCAGGCGCAACGGATTGAGAAAACACGTCAAGTTCGTCCCGATTTATTCGCAAAATACAGTCATGAATCCCGTCATTAAAGAGCTCACCGCTCACCAGCTCAAAACCAATTTGCCACCGTTCAAAGTCGGCGATGGCGTGCGGGTGCACACCAAGGTCCGTGAAGGCGACAAAGAGCGCGTGCAGATTTTCTCTGGCATCGTCATCGCTCACAAGGGCCACGGCATTCATGAATCCTTCACCGTTCGTCGTATCAGCTACGGCGAGGGCGTAGAGCGCGTTTTCCCGACCCACTCGCCGAATATTGAAAAAATTGAAATCGAGCGCGAGTCCGAGCCGATGCGCGCCCGCCTTTACTACCTGCGCAATCGCCAGGGTAAGGCCGCTGTTGCTGTTCGTGAAAAGCGCGCTGACAGCGCCACGACCGCAACCCGTTAATCGTTTCGATCAAAAGTTTGCATAAAGGCGAGCTCCTCAGGGCTCGCCTTTTTTGTGTCCTAATTTGGCTTCACCCGACGAGCTCGACGTTATAACTCATCCCTTTTGCGCGATCTATCCGCGGTCGCGTTTGTTCTTCCACTCTCATGAAATTCACACCTGACATCCTCGCGAAAGCTTGTGCTCAAGCCCGTGGACTTGCCATGGACGCTGTCCACAAGTCCTCTTCTGGCCACTTGGGCCTGCCTCTCGGCGCCGCTGAAATTGGCGCCGTCCTCTATGGGCATTCGCTCGTCCACAATCCCGACGAGCCGCGCTGGATCAACCGCGACCGCTTCATCCTTTCGGCAGGTCACGGGTCGATGTTTCTCTACACCTGGCTCCATCTCAGTGGCTACGATCTATCGATCGAAGAGGTCAGCAATTTCCGCGCCCTCCACAGCAAGACCCCTGGCCATCCGGAATTTCATGAAACCCCTGGTGTTGAAGCGACGACCGGACCGCTTGGTCAGGGCGTAGGCAACGCAGTCGGCATGGCGCTCGCGGGCAAAATGGCAGAAGCACGTTTCAACACCGCAGAGCATCCGATCCTCGATTATCACGTCATCGCGCTCGCGGGAGATGGCTGTCTGCAAGAAGGCGTTGCACTCGAATCCATCGAGTTTGCCGCCCATCAGAAGCTGGATAACTTAATTCTGATTTACGATTCGAACAACGTCACGCTGGATGCGATGGCGATCAAAACGCAGAGCCTCAACGCGGCTGCGCGTTTCAAGGCGATCGGCTGGGATGTGCAAACGGTCGAGCAGGGCAACGACATGGTCTCGATTCTGAAAGCGGTCACTCGCGCGAAGAAGGCCAAAAGCGGAAAGCCTCAGCTCATCATCGCGAAAACCGAAATCGCTCGCGGCATTCCCGAAGTCGCTGGCACGAACAAGGGCCACGGCGAGGGCGGAGCGAAGTTTGTCGACGCCGCCAAAAAGAATCTCGGCATTCCCGAAGGTACCCACTTCTACGTCAGCGATGACGTCCGCGCATTTTTCGCGGAGCACAAGAAGCGGTTGATCCGCGGTTACAAAAAATGGAATAAGCTGTTCTCCGCTTGGAGCGCAGCGAATCCGGAGAAAGCCGCGTTGCTTGCCTCGCGCATCACGCCGCCGAGCGCCGCCGATTTATTTTCGAAAATCCCGGGCTTCCCGGCCGATGCCAAGTTGGCCACCCGCGCCGCCGGTCGCGACGTGCTGCAACCGATCGCGGCGGCGCTGCCGTTGTTCATTACGGGTGCGGCCGATCTGTTCGGTTCGACGCTCAACTATATCGCGACGGATAAGGAATTCGACGAAACCAACCGCGCGGGCCGCAACATCCGCTACGGCATTCGTGAACACGCGATGGCCGCGATCAATAACGGTATCGCTTACGACGGCATTTTCCGCACCTCGTGCGCGACGTTCCTCGTGTTTGCCGACTACTCGCGTCCGTCGATGCGTTTGGCCGCGCTTTCGAAATTGCCCGTCACTTATATCTACACGCACGACTCCGTGGGCGTGGGCGAAGACGGTCCGACTCACCAACCGATTGAAACCGTTTCCGCGCTGCGTTTGATCCCAAATTTCGACGTGATCCGCCCGGCTGATCCGGAAGAGACCGCCGGCGCTTTTGCCGCGGCGCTGGAGCGCGTGGACGGGCCGACGTTGCTGGCTCTGAGCCGCCAAAACGTTCCGTTGCTCAACGATATTCCGGTCGAAACTCGTCGCAATGGCGTGCTCAAGGGCGCTTACATTGCGGTCAAGGAAACCGCAGAGTTGACGCACATTTTGCTCGGTTCGGGCAGCGAACTGCAGCACGCGATCGCGGCGGCGAAGACCCTTGGCGCCGGAGTGCGCGTGGTCTCGGTTCCGTGCTTCGAACGGTTCAATCGCCAGTCGCAGGACTATAAAAACGAAATCCTTCCGCCAGCGGTGCGGAAGCGGGTCGCGATCGAAGCGGGTGTCACGCCCCTCTGGCGCGAATACGTTGGGCTCGACGGCAAAGTGATCGGCATCGATCGCTTCGGCATCAGCGCTCCCGGCAACACGGTGATGAAGGAGCTCGGCATCACCGCCGACTCGGTCGTCGCAGCCGCGAAGTCGCTGTAACCGGAAAAGCATTACCGATTTGAGCAAAGGCAGGCCAACGCGGCCTGCCTTTTTTTTAGAGACCGTCGTCGGCGCCTCATCTCTAAGTGAGTTATTTGGAGTACCGGTCGCGCGCAAGGAGCGCGGTGGCACGAGACCGCTTTTCAAGGCGAGGCACGACTCGGCTTCCAGAGGCGCCGCAAACCGTTTTGAATTTTCCTTCCGACCGCGATCGTTCTCATCACCGACTATTGGCGAACTCGCGCGCCGCGGGTGAGGTCAATCGGTTTCTTGCAATGGCGTTCCCTCCGCGGGCAAGCTGATTTCGACCAAGAAAGCCACCAAGGTCCGCCGTGTTCTGTTACGTGGTTAAGGCCTTCGGCAGACGTCCTGTCAGGTCCTCCTTCTCCGTTTTCTTGCACCTGAACGGCCGACTCATAAACACGTTTTTAAATCCCACGGTGCGATGACCGCCGCATAGCTTTCCGTGTACAAACCACGGAAACGTTTTCTCGAGCAAACCGGTTTCCAAGCGCATCCAATCCAGTTCTTCGGCTTCCCAATTCGGGTGTTCGACACGGAAGTAGCGCTGGATGCTCCGGTGCTCGGTGTAGGCTACGTACCGTTCCAGCAAAAATTCAGCGAGACTTCCGTGCGCTGGTTTGTACGCCGCGTTTCTTCTCGTTGGAACGAGTATTTCAAGAGCTTCGCCTGCGCCGCGAGCCTCCTTCACTTCGATCAGCATCGTGCCACCCGGCCGCGTGTCGCGCCGCATCGGAGTGCAATGATAAGGCAACCCATAGCTGCGTGGTCCGAGTAAACGGCTTAACGGATTATTGATCCACTCGCGGATAAAATAGATACCCGGCCCCTCCGGCCCGCGCACGTACGTTCGCACGTTCAGAAAGAGGTGGTCCGAAAGCATCTGGAAGAGGAACCGCCCTGCCGCTCCGGTTTTGTTGGGCCGCATCCGATTGAGTTCGAAGCTGACCAAACTCACGTAAGCCTGACCGTTGTGCAGATCGAGTGGAAAGGGGACGTAGGGCTGCAGTTCCGTCGGATCGAACGCGTAATGAATCAGGACCATGTTGTCCCAATCGGCCTGCAATCCGCACGCCGGCGGCGTCCTCCCGCAATCGGCGAGGTACCCCTGGATGGCAGCGATCATTTTCATAATATCAGGAATTTCTGAACAAACTGAAATTACGTGGTAAAAAAACTCAGCCGCCGAGGCCGAGGAGTTTAAGCGCGCGATCGCCGAGGCGAACGAAGCGTTGAAAGGAGGTGATCGGCCATTTCCGAAGTTGGTCGTACCAACTGGATGTTGTTTCGAAAAATTGGCTCAGCGCCTCGAGTTTGGATCGAGATTGCGCGTCGAGTTCCTTTGCCGGCGCCTCCAAACAAGCCTTCAGAAGCTCGCGCGTGGGGTCGATTTCGCGGCGTTTCCGTTCATCGGCCACGACTCGAAACATTTCCCACACATCGTGGTGAGCTTCGAAGTGGTCGCGTTTATCGCCCATCACGTGAACCAGTTTAGCGAGGCCCCAACTCTGCAGCTCTTTCAAGCTGGTGCTGACATTCGATCGCGCCACTTGCAGCGTTTCCGTGATCTCTTCTGCCTGCAGCGGCTTGGGCGAGAGGAAAAGCAAGGCGTGCACCTGGGCGACCGTGCGGTTGATGCCCCACTTGGTTCCCATCTCGCCCCAGTGAAGGATGAACTTTTGCTGCGTATCGGTTAGGTGTGCCATTGCAGTTATTTCTGTACGGTCAGAAATGGCCGAAGGCAAGCAAAAGATGACCGAGAAATCACCGCCTCCGTTGTGGATTTTGCCCTCGATTCCTCAGGTGCGTTCCGGAAGGACTGATCCTCTTCTTCCTGAATTTTCCTGCGCTTCTTGCCCCGTGGACTCTGTCTCCGCATCATGGGCTGGTCATGGCTCAACATAACTACCCGTTGGTGATCGTCGACGTGCAGGCCGCTTTCAAGATTCCCCCGCGGAAGCTCGCTGCGATCGAGCGATATAGCCGTCAGTTTGAACGGCGCATTTTCACCCGCTTCGTCATCCCGCCCAAGTCCGTGTTTCGACAAGTTCTCGGTCTCGATTCTTGTGCCCCTCATTCACCGGACCTGCGATTGCTGATCGAACCGTCCAAGAATGATATCGTTTTCGATAAACGCGGCTATGGGTTGTCGGATAGCCAGGTTCGACGACTGCGGGATCTGAAGATCCGGCGAGTCATGGTTTGCGGCATGGACACGGATGCCTGCGTGCTGGCCACGATGTTCAGCCTGATCGATGGAGGAGTCGCTCCACGAGTGGCTCCCGCGGCTTACTGCCACAGTAACCAAAATCTCGATACCGAGGCGCGGAAGATCATGAGGTCGCAGTTTCCCAAGCTTCACGCTGATATTTGATCGGTGTGACAGCGCCACGCGGGCGTTGACTCCCTTTCGGGATGAGCTGTCGTGACTCCCGTGTGCGTTGAACCCCACGAGCCATGAATCGGCGGACGCTACTCAAAGGTCTGGTCGCCGCGCCGTTGCTGAATGCTCTCCCCCGCGCGTTGCGCGCGGGCCCAGGAGCGAGCCTAGCCGGTCCCTGGCGACGGATTCGGCCCAGCGATGCTGCTTGGCCCAAAGCCGCGGAGTGGGCGAAGTTGAACGAACGCGTTGGTGGGAACTTGCTGAAGGTAGAAGCGCTGTTTGAGCGTGGCCCCATCTCGCCGGAAAATCTTCGCAATCCGTTTTTTCTCGGTGATCAACCCGGTGGCACTCAGATCTCCGGCTGGCTGGACGCGTGGACGCCCGCGCCGAGTGCTTATGCCGTGAAGGCGCAGCGGACCGAAGACGTTGTCGCCGCGGTAAATTTTGCGCGAGAACATCGACTTCGCTTGGTCGTGAAAGGCGCCGGGCACAGCTACCTCGGCACGTCGAATGCGCCTGACTCGCTCTTGCTTTGGACGCGTGCCATGACTGCCGTGACCGTTCACGACCGCTTCGTTCCAAAAGGCAGCCGCGCTACGCCCGTCCCCGCGGTCACTGCGGAAGCGGGTGCGGTTTGGATCGATTTATACCACCAGGTCACGACGCTGCACGGCCGCTACGTGCAAGGGGGCGGCTGCGCGGATGTGGGCGTGGCCGGTTTGGTGCAGAGTGGAGGTTTCGGAAGTTTTTCCAAAAATTACGGCATCGCAGCGGCGCATCTGCTCGAGGCAGAAATCGTCACTGCGGACGGCGTGGCTCGGACCGTGAACGCAGACAACGATCCCGATCTGTTCTGGGCGTTGAAAGGCGGCGGCGGAGGGAGCTGGGGCGTGGTCACGCGGGTGACCCTGCGCACCCATGAGTTACCGGAAAACTTCGGAGCGGCTTGGGGCGACATTCAAGCGACGTCGGATGCGGCCTTCCGGCGATTGCTGGTGCACTTTTTCGATTTTTACCACGACCGACTTTTCAATCCGCACTGGGGCGAACATGTCGTCATTTCGCCGATGAACACGCTCGAACTTTCCCTCGTGGCGCAGGGGCTGGATAACGAGGAGGTCAAACGGCTTTGGCAGCCGTTTTGGGATTGGCTCGCGGATCATGGATCAGACTACACGTTCAAAAACAGACCGGCCGCCGCAGCTTTCTCGGCAAGAGGGTGGTGGGATTTAAAAGACAATGGTTCGATGGTGCCGGATCCACGCGCCGGGGTGCCGAATTACCATGGATGGTGGAAGGGAGATCAGGGCCAGGTTGGCGCGTTTCTTTACGGCTATGATTCGGTTTGGCTTCCCGCCTCGCTATTGGAGAACGCGCAACGCTCGTCGCTCGTCGAAGCGCTTTTCGCCGCCAGCCGCTACCAAGAGGTGCAATTGCAGTTTAACAAAGGCTTGGCCGCCGCTCCGCTCTCCGCCGTGCTCGCCACGCAGAAGACCGCCATGAACCCGGAGGTCGTCAGTGCTTTTGCGTTAGCGATTGTCGCGACGGGGGAGGGACCAGCTTATCCGGGAGAATCGCGATCTCCGCTCGATTTGAAACATGCACACGAAGGCGCGAAAGCAGTCGATGGAGCCACTGCGGCCTTACGTCGCGTCGCGCCAGGCGCGGGGTCGTATGTGTCGGAAAGTAATTTTTTCAACCACTCGTGGGCGAGGGCGTATTGGGGAAAAAACTACGAGCGGTTGCGCGCCGTCAAAGCCGCCTACGACCCGGAAGGCCTTTTCTTCGTCCATCACGGTGTGGGTAGTGAAGGGTGGAGCGACGACGGGTTTACTCGGCTGGATCCTGCCCGGCCCACTTGAGGCCGGCCCCCCCTGGGAGCGCGGACATCCTGTCCGCATCCTACTCTAGAGCGCAGCTCGCTGGTTTTAGAACCGTGCGAACTTCACCACCCAGGAAGGCGCGCGGCTAGGATGGCAGCGCTCGCCGTAGGATCTCGCTATCGCCTGACACAAGGTCAGCTTCTTTCAGAACCCCGTTTGGCGGTGTAGGCCCATTCAGGCTTTACCGGTACAGTCAACGAAACCGTTGGCTTCGGAGTGTGCTTTCCGTGTTTTTACGCTTGCTTTATAGTTAGCTCCCTAACTATCAGTTTCCTCACGACTTTTTAGATCCGCCGAAATCATGCCGCATTTGATGCTCAAAGACCTGCCGAAATATGAGTGTTTACTGGAAGCTTCTCAGAAGTTTCCAGAGCTCGATCCTTCTGCTTGTGAGGTCTTTCTGAATTTGTTGCGCGCCGGTGACGAGGCTTTCCGCGTCTGCGATGCCACACTCTCGAAGCATCACGTTTCTCAGGGTCGTTTCACGGTGTTGATGCTTCTCTTTGATAAGGGCACCGGCCAGCCACGGAGTCACACCCCGGCCGAACTCGCGGAGTATGCCGGAGTCACCCGAGCCACCATGACGGGCTTGATCGACACGCTTGAGCGCGATGGGTTGGTCACTCGTACGCCTGATCCGACGGATCGACGCATGATGTCGGTGACTCTCACACCGCACGGAGTCAGCCGTCTGCAAGAAATTTTGCCTGCGCATTTCAAACGCATGGCCGCCCTCATTTCCGTTCTTTCCGAAACCGAGCGCCGCACGATGGTGACGCTGCTCGGCAAGATTCTCGACAAGGCCACCGAACTCTCGGCGACCTTTGAAGTTCCCCTCGCTTAAGTTTAACTTTGTCAATTTCTCTCCCGTTATGATCAAGAAATTCGTCATCGCCGTCTTCGCATTTGTCCTCATCGCCGCCGGACTTGGCGCGGTGAAAATGGCTCAAATCAAGGAGATGTCTGCCCATCCCCAACAGCAACCTATCCTCGGTGTGAGCTCTTTTGCCGCTCGCGCCGAAAATTGGCGCCCGACTCTCAGTGGTATCGGCAGCCTCGCCCCGGTCGAGGGCGTGGCTCTCAGCACCGAAGTCGAAGGCACAGTCGTGAAGATCAATTTTGAAAACGGCCAGAAGGTTCACGCCGGTGACTTGCTCATCGCCCTCGATACCTCGGTTGAAGAAGCGCAGTTGAAGTCAGCCGAAGCGCAACTGGTCTTGGCCCAACTCGGCTCGAAGCGCGCGAACGAGCTGATTGAGAAGAATACGATTTCCCAAGCCGAGGTCGACCAAGCCACGGCCCAGCTCAATCAAGCGCAAGCAGCGGTTGACGGGCTCAAAGCGACCATCGCGAAAAAGAATCTCGTCGCGCCGTTCGATGGCCGCGTCGGTATCCGTTTAGTGAATATCGGCCAATTTATCACTCGCGGCCAGGCGCTGGTCCCATTGCAAAAAGTGGATCAACTCTACGTTAACTTCACCTTACCCGAGCGTGAGGTCCCGAATCTGAGTGTCGGTGAAACCGTTGCAATCACGGTCGATGCTTACAACAACCGTCAATTTGAGGGCAAACTGAACGCAATCAGCCCGGAAGTCGACAACACGACGCGCAACATTTCCGTGCAGGCCCTGCTCGACAATCCCGGCGAAGTTCTACGTCCCGGCATGTTCGCTCGCATCCAAGTTGAAATGCCCGAATCCAAGCCCGTCACCGTCGTCCCAGCCACAGCGGTCGCCTACGCGGCGTACGGAAATTCTGTTTTCGTCATTGAACAAATGAAGGGACAAGACGGCAAAGAGTTCCTCGGTGTTCGCCAGCAGTTCGTTAAGATTGGTGTCCGTCGCGGTGATTTGATCTCGATCGTCGATGGCATAAAGCCCGGCGAAAAAGTGGTCTCCACCGGCACGTTCAAACTCCGCAATTCTATGCCCGTCGAGGTGCATAATGACGTCGTTCCTACGTCCGACGTTAATCCCAACCCCGCGAACACTTAATTGAAAGCGCGGGATCGTTCGATCCCTGGCTTTCGCTCGCCCATGAAATTTACCGATCTCTTCATTCGGAAACCGGTCGTCGCGATCGTCGTCAACCTTGCGATCCTGGTTATCGGCCTCGTTTCCTATTTCGGTCTCAATGTCCGACAATACCCGCGCAGTGATGCCGCGGTCGTGACGGTTAGCACCCTCTATTTCGGCGCTAGCGCCGACACGGTTCGAGGCTACATCACCACGCAGCTCGAACAGGTCATCGCCAGCGCGGACGGCATCGACTACATGGAGTCGTCCAGCATCTCCGGCATGAGCACGATCAGCGTGTATTTGCGTCTCAACTACGACACGAATGCCGCTCTCGCGCAGATCAGCTCGAAGATCGACTCGATCAAGAGCCAACTGCCGCCGGAAGCAGAAACACCGACCATCGATGTGGAGCCGGCTGACAGCAACATGGCCGGCATGTACATGAGTTTCTACTCGGACACGCTCGATCAAAATCAAATTACCGATTATCTCTACCGCGTCGTCCAACCCCAGCTCGCTTCCATTCGTGGTGTCCAGCGTGCCGACGTTTTGGGCGGCCGCACCTTCGCCATTCGTGTTTGGCTCGAGCCCGACCGTTTGGCGGCCCGGGGTCTGAGCCCCAGCCAAGTGCGCACAGCCTTGCAGGCAAACAACGCGCTTTCTGCGGTCGGTTCGACGAAGGGTTCGATGATTCAGGTCAACTTGACCGCGAACACCGATCTGAAAACCGTCCAGGACTTCGAGCAACTCGTCGTTTCTCAGAAAGATGGCTCACTGATCCGGTTAGGGGATGTGGCCAAGATCGACATGGGCGCCGAAGACTACGACACGGAAGTGCGCTTCGGCGGTAAGAAGGCGACGTTCATGGGCATCTGGGTATTGCCGAACGAAAGTACGGTCGAAGTTTTAAATCGCGTCACCAAAGCGTTCCCCAGCATCCAAGCGCGACTTCCCGCCGGTTTGACCGGAAACATCGCGTATGACACCAGCAAATACATCAATGACGCGCTGCACGAGATTCTGAAGACTCTCGGCGAAACGCTCTGCATCGTGATGGTGGTGATTTTCCTCTTCATGGGATCGCTGCGGACGGTGTTGATTCCGATTGTGGCCATGCCGCTGTCGCTGATCGGCGCGCTCTTCCTCATGAAGGTGATGGGCTTCACCATCAACTTGCTCACTTTGCTCGCGATCGTGCTCGCGGTCGGTCTCGTCGTTGACGACGCGATCGTGGTCGTCGAAAACGTCGAACGTCATATTCGCGAAGGTCGCCGACGGATAGACGCTGCGATCCTCGGTGCGCGCGAACTGCTCGGTCCTGTTATCTCGATGACCGTGACGCTCGCAGCCGTTTACGCCCCGATCGGGTTTCAAGGGGGTCTGACCGGTGCGCTCTTCCGTGAATTTGCGTTCACGCTCGCCGGCGCTGTCACCGTTTCCGGTTTGGTTGCTTTGACGCTCTCGCCAATGATGAGCGCGTATTTATTACAGGATGCTACCCATGAGGGCAAAGGCCTCAGCGGATTTTTGAATCATGGATTCGATCGTTTCCGCGCGGGTTATGAAAAAGTCATCGGCTCGATCTTGGCTCCAGCCAAAGAGCGCACGTCCTATATCAAATTGCTCATCGCCGCGGCGGTCGCGGCCGCCGTGCTCGCGTTGGTCGTTACCGTGCTCATCGGAGTGATGGGTGGTGGCGATGCGTTAGGTAAAGCGTTACCGAATGTGATCAAAGGCTGCTTGGGCCTGTTCTTGGTCTCCGCGGTCTTGACCATCCTCTTCGACCTCCTGCTGGGTCGCAAATACCAGATTCTGCCGGCGGTGCTGACCTTCGCGTCGCTCATGGCCTTTTTGAGCGTGCCGTTCTACAGCTTCGCGCAGCCGCACGAACTGGCTCCGAAAGAAGATCAAGGATTTGTCGTCTCCTTCGTTTTGTCCGGTCCCGACGAGACGATCGATCACAACGTGCTCTATACCACGCAAATTCAGGACATCTTTAAGAGCATGCCGGAGTATGATAACTCGTTCCAGTTAACGACGACGAGACAGGGTTTTTCCGGCATTATCCTGAAGCCTTGGTCGGAACGTCATCGCTCGGCCGAGCAGGTCGCTCTCGCCTTGCAAGCTCCGGTGGCGAAGGTGGCAGGTGTACAAGCCGTTGTTAACACTCCGGCGCCCTTGCCCTCGGGCGGTCAATATCCGATCGAATTCGTGATTCGCTCGACAGCCGATCACCGTGAAATGCTCGATGTGGCCAACCAGCTCGTGCTCTATGCGAACACCGCGGCGAACACGCCTGGCCAGATGCCGGTGTTCTTCTTTGCCGACGACGATCTCAAGTTCGACCTGCCGCAAACGGAAATTGACATCGACAAGGACAAAGTTGCGGCGATGGGCCTCAACTTAACCGATGTCTCTCGCGATCTCGGCTCGATGCTCGGTGGCGGTTACGTCAATCGCTTCGTCAACGAAGGTCGCAGCTACCGCGTCATCCCGCAGGTGGTCCGCAATCAGCGTCTCAATCCCGACCAGATCTTGAATTATCAAATCCAAGGTCCGAAGGGCACGCTTATCCCGCTGTCCACCGTGGCTACGCTGAAAGAAACCGTCGAGCCGCGTTCGCTCAATCGTTTCCAACAGCTCAACTCGGTAAAGATCATCGGTGTCGGCCCGAGCGTCGACAAAGCGCTTTCGCAACTCGAAGCGAAGGCCAAGGAAATCCTACCGCCGGACTACACCATCGACTACGGTGGTGAATCTCGGCAGCTCCGCCATGAAGGGAACGCTCTCGTAATGACCTTCGGTCTCGCGCTCGTCCTGATCTTCCTCGTGCTCGCGGCGCAGTTCGAAAGCTTCCGCGATCCGTTCATCGTCTTGCTCGGCTCGGTTCCGCTCGCCATCGCGGCGGCGCTCCTGCCGATCTTCCTTTGGAAAACGACGATCAACATTTATTCTCAGATCGGCATGATTACTCTGGTCGGTTTGATCGCGAAGAACGGCATCTTGATCGTCGAATTCGCGAACAAGCTTCAAATGGATGGTTTAAAGAGGGCGGAAGCGGCACGCCGCGCCGCCGCGATCCGTTTGCGGCCGGTCTTGATGACTTCGGCCGCGACGGTTTTCGGGCACATGATGCTGATTTTCGTGTCGGGCCCCGGCGCCGGTGCTCGTAACAGTATCGGTTGGGTGCTCGTCGTCGGCATGGCTATCGGCACGGTTTTCACACTCTTCGTCGTGCCGTCGTGCTACGTCCTTATCGCCAAAGACCATTCCAAGGCCAGCGCCGCGGAACGCATGGAACAAGAAGTGGTTCCAGTTGCGGTTGGAGTAAAATGAATTCGAATATCTGTTTTCGCATGAAACTACGGTCCAAATTCCTCCTGGCTTTGACGCTGCTCCCGCTCTTCGTGGCGGGAGCACTGGCGGCTCCAACGCCGCCCGAGTCATTGCCGCCGGATGTTCCGGACAAACTGGATCTGCCTACGGCGATTCGCTACGCTCTGGACAACAACTTTGCCATTCGCGAAGCGCGTGAACGCATTCGTGAACAGGAAGGTTTGATCATCACGGTCAAAGCTCAGGTTCTGCCGAACGCGAACATCAACGCGGGCTACACGGATAACGCCAAGGAACTGAGTTCCGATCTCGGCCAAGCTAATCCTGCCACGGATAACTGGCACATTCAGCTCGGCGTGACTCAACTGCTCTATTCCGGCGGTGGCGTGCGCGCCGCATTGAGTGCGCAGTCCGCCTTGCGCCAAGCGGCGCTGCTCGACTTGCAGTCGACGATCAACGATGCGCTCTACGAAGTTCGCACGCGTTTCTACACTGTCTTGCTCGATCGCGAGCAAATCAAGGTGCAGGAGTCCAACGTCGAACTGCTGCAGCAAGCGTATCAGATTGCAAAGAATCGTTTCGACGCAGGTGCCTCTTCGAAATTCGAAGTGCTCCAAGCTCAAGTTGCAGTGGCCAACGCTCAACCGCCTTTGATCAATGCTCGCAATGCTTTCCGCACCGCAGTCGATCAACTCCGGCATTCAATCGGTTATCGCAATCCTCGCGCGGACTCGTTGACCAAAGTTCCTGATTTCATCGGCGAACTGAATGTCAAAACCGTGAAGTACGATCTCCAATCTTCGATCGACGCCGCGCTCGCCAACCGTCCCGACTTGCAGCGTCTCGGTCGCATCGCGGAAGCGCGTCGCGCCGGCGTTCGCAATGCCCAGGCCGGCTATTTGCCGACGGTGTCGTTGACCGGTGGATACGAGATTCGGAAAAACAATTATCATGACAGCTTCCGCGATTACGTCGATGGCTGGCTTGTCGGGGTCCAATCGAGCTGGGATGTCTTTGATGGGCGAGCGACTCGTGGGCGTGTGATTCAAGCGCGCTCTCAGCTCCGCCAAGCCGAACTCGAAACCCAGGACAACACGCTTTCCGTCGAAGTCGATGTGCGCAGTTCTTTGTCCTCTCTCCAGGAGGCCGCTGAGCTGACCGATGCGACTCGGCAATCGGTGGGTGAAGCCGAAGAAGCGGTTCGCCTTGCTGATGCGCGTTTCTCGGCGGGAACGATTACCCAGCTTGACGTCTTGTCCGCGCGAAATGCGCTCACGCAAGCACGCTTGAACCAGCTTCAGGCGAACTATCAGTACAACGTTGCGGTTG
>Ga0068856_100002786_pt1 | contig 17899 bp, 14 predicted proteins | sample KBSCornC62_FD_66595 | JGI IMG/M metagenome (GOLD analysis project Ga0068856, IMG submission 66595) | Corn rhizosphere microbial communities from Kellogg Biological Station, Michigan, USA - KBS Corn C6-2 | ecosystem: Host-associated > Plants > Roots > Rhizosphere > Soil ...
GCCAGCTCGTGATCGCGTACAAGATCTACCGCTGCTGGGTGTCGGAATACCAGCCGGCTCCGGATTTCGACGCCAACGCGAACGCGATCGCGATCCAGCACATCAAGCTCGAAAACGAAGGCTGGGAGCGCGATTACGCCGTGACCGAGCCGAAAGAGCCGAGCTTCGTCGAGCCGGTGGCCTGATCCGGACGGCTGCCGCATCCATGCTCGCGCCGGGCGCACTGATCGAACTCTGGGAACGTGGCGCCGCGCGCGGCCCGCTCGAACGCGGCTTGCTGCTGCTCGGCGCGGCCGCGCCGGAGATCGCCGCGGACGCCCTCGCTGACGTCGACCTGCGCACACGCGACGCGCACGTGTTCGCCTTGCGCGCGGTGCTGTTCGGTATGCGTTTCACGGGCGTGGCGGATTGTCCGCGTTGTGCGGTGCGGCTGGAATTCAGCTGCGACGGCGCCGCCCTGCGGCCTGCGCAAATCACATCGACGCGCAACGCCGACATCGCCGTGCGCCTGCCGAACAGCCGTGACCTCGCGCTCGCGCTCGACGCCGGCGCCGGCGAAGACGACTGCGCGCGCCGCTTGGTCGAGCGCTGCTGCACGCTCACCGACGGCGACTGGGACGACGCCCGCTACGGCGCCGCCGAGGCGGCGCTCGATGCGGAAGTCGGCGCGGCGCACACGCAGCTCACCTTGTGCTGCGCCGATTGCGGCAGCACCTGGCAGAGCCCGTTCGACATCTGCGGCTGGTTGTGGAGCGAACTCGAGCGCCACGTGTGCGGGCTGCTCGACGACGTACACCGTCTCGCCAGCCGCTACGGCTGGGACGAAGCGCGCATTCTCGCCCTGCACCCGGCGCGCCGCGCCGCCTATCTCGCGCGGTGCGACGCGTGAGCGGCGTGCTGCGCGACTTGATGCGGCAAGCGCGCGGCGAGACGCAGGCCGGCCAGGCGCGGCCTCTGCTGTCAGCGCGGTTCGCACCAGCCGAGGCGACGCCGGCGATCGAAACCGCGGCGCCCTATATACGCGCCGAAGTGAATCAAGCTGCCGAGGCGCCACCGCTGTCGTCGACACGCGCCCGCATACCGCTCGCAGAGCCGCGCGAGCCGGACATGCGCGGTGCACCGGCGCGCGATTCCGCTGCGCGGCACAGCGTCGAAACGCCAGCGGCAGCGTCGCGACCCGAGGCGCCGCGACCGCAGGCGCCGCCTGCCCCGCCGCCGCTCAGGGCGCGCCTCGACGCAATCGTTGCGGAATTTCTTGCTGCGCCGAGCACAGCGCCAAGCGACCCGCAAAGGCCGAGCGCCGCGACGTCGCCGCCGCGCTCGACGCCGGACGACGCGGAGCCTGCGCCGCGCACCGCCACGGTACGCAGCGCCGCCTCGCCGGATTCGGCTATGCCGCTCAACGCACAACGCCACGCCACGGCGCCCAACACGCGTGCATCGACCGTCGAAAAGCCGCCGCCGGCGCCGGAAGTCCACATCCACATCGGGCGCGTCGAACTCACCGCGCTCGCGGGGCAGCCGAAGGCGCCGCCGCGCAGCGAGCAGAAACCGGCGTTGTCGCTCGACGAGTACCTGCGTCAGCGCAACGCGCCGCGCGGAGGACGGGCGTGAGCAGCGCGCTCGCCATCGCCGGCGTCACGGCAGTGCTCAAGGACCTGATCGACAATGCGCTGATCGACCAGATGATCCCGGTGCTCGGCGCGCAGTTCAAAACCACGGCCGTGCCACCCGACACGATCACACTCGGACCCGATCAGGCGCCGCAACTGAACCTGTTCATGTGGCAGGTCACGCCGAATGCGGCCTGGCGCAACACAGGCTATCCGTCGCGCGATTCGAGTGGACGGCGCACCGACAATCCGCCGCTCGCGCTCGATCTGCATTACCTGCTGACCGCTTACGGCAGCACCGACCTGCAGGCCGAAATCCTGCTCGGCTACGCGATGCAGCTGCTGCACGAAAACCCGGTGCTGGTGCGCGCCGCGATCCGCAAGGCGCTGAATCCGCCGGCCACGCCGGTCGACGCCGCCTTGCTGCCGCCGATCTACCAGGCCCTGCGCGCGTCCGATCTCGCCGACCAGTACGAGCAGATCAAGTTCGTGCAGTCGCCGATGAACACCGAAGACGTGTGGAAATTGTGGACCGCGCTGCAGGCGCACTACCGCCCGACCGCGTCGTACACGGCGACGGTCGTGTTGATCGAATCGCGAGCCGCCACGCGCAAAGCACTGCCGGTGCTAACGCGCGGTGGCGTCGAGCCGGGCACGACGCACGATCACGGCGTGTTTCTGCAATCGAATGTCGTGGCGCCCGTCGTGACGATCGAGAACATCGAGCTTCCGCCGGGCCACGACGCGGCGTGGCTCGGCGACGCGATCACGCTGCGCGGCCACGACCTCGACGGCACCAATCCAACGTTGCGCCTGGTCAACGCGCGGCTCGGTGTCGAGCGCACGATCACCGCCGCGAGCAACGCCAGCGCGAGCGCGATCACCTTCACGCTGCCGAACGACGCGGTGAACTATCCCGCCGGCACGTACCAATTGACGCTGCAGCTCACCAAGGGCATTCGCACGGTGTTGAGCAATTCGCTGCCGTTCGCGCTCGCGCCGCAAATCACGGCGCTGCCCGGCATTGTCGCGCTCGACCCGAGCGGCAACGCCACAATCGCGCTGAACTGCTCGCCGCAAGTGCGCGCCACGCAGGATGTGGAACTGATTCTCGGCGACCTCGCCACGCTCGCCGCGCCGTTCACGGGACAAATCGACGATCCCAGTTTCTTCGCCGTCGGCATAGCGCCCGGCACGTACGCCGTGCGCCTGCGCGTCGACGGCGTCGACAGCCAGATCATCGACCACAGCCAGTCGCCGCCGGTATATCTCGCCGCGGCGCAGCTCACGGTGACGCCATGAACGGCCCGGACATGAACGACTGGACCGAGGCGAATCAACAATTGCTCGCGGCGGAGCTGGCCTGCCTGAAATGCCGTCTGACAAACGCGGACGAGGCCGCGCAGCAGGCGGCGGAGACGGTCTGCGCCGCGCTCGCCGCACGCATGGCCTCGCCGCCGGCGATCGATGTCGTGACGCAGACGTTCGGCCTGAGCGTCTTCGAGCGCAGCGTGCTGCTGCTCGCCGCGGGGGTCGAACTCGATGCGGACCTGCTGCGCCTGTGCAACGCGCACGACGCGCGCGGGCCGACGTTCGGCCTCGCGCTCGCAAGCCTCGACCGCGCGCATTGGAGCGCGCTCACGCCGGTGCGGCCGCTGCGCCGCTGGCGCCTGGTCGACGTCGACGCCAGCCAATCGCTGACCGCGGCGCCGCTGCGCATCGACGAACGCGTGCTGCATTTCCTGGCCGGCATCAACGTGCTCGATGTGCGCTTGCAACCGCTGCTGCGCCAGCGCGCGCCGCCGCAGCTGATCGCGGCGTCGCACGCCGAATTGGCGCAACGCTTGCTCGGGGAATGGTCCGCCGCGGCGTCGCGCAAGCCGCTGCAACTGGTCGGCGACGATGCCGACGGCGCCGAAGACGTCGCGGCGACGCTAGCCGCGGAGCTCGGCGTATTGCTCGAGATCGTGCGCGCCGAAGACCTGCCGCACGGCGCCGCCGAACTCGAGACCTGCGCCACCCTGCTCGAACGCGAACTGGCGCTGCTGCCCGCCCTGCTGCTGCTGTGCGTCGGCAGCGACACGCCAGCGGTGGCGCGCGAGGCGGTGCAGTCGCTGTGCGAGCGCCTCGATGCTGCGCCGCTGATCGCCGTGCGCGAGGCGCTGCCGTTGCGCCGCGCGCATCTCGTGCGCGACGTGCACAAACCGGCGGCAGCCGAGCAGCGCCGCCTCTGGCAGCAGGCCCTCGCTGCCGACGACGATGCCGACGCGGCGCGGCGCGCACAATTCGATGGCGCGCTGGACACGGTCGCGACGCAATTTCGTCTCAGCGCGCAGGCGATCGTGATCGCTGCCGACGCGGTGCGCGATGGCCTTGCGCACGGCGCCGCGCCTGGCCGCGCGCTGTGGAGCGCATGCCGCGTGAGTGCGCGTAACCGGCTCGACGAATTGGCGCAGCACATCCGCGCCGAAATCGCCTGGGAAGACCTCGTACTGCCGCCGGTTGCGCTGCATACCCTGCGCGAGATCGCGGCGCACGTGCGCGCGCGCGGCCGCGTGTACGAGGAATGGGGCTTCGGCCAGCGCAGTGCGCGCGGCCTCGGCATCTCGGCCCTGTTCGCTGGCGAAAGCGGCACCGGAAAAACGCTCGCCGCAGAAGTGTTGGCGTGCGAATTGAACCTGGATTTGTACCGTATCGATCTCGCTGCCGTGGTCAGCAAATACATCGGCGAGACCGAGAAAAACCTGCGCCGCGTGTTTGACGCCGCGGACGACAGCGGCGCCATCCTGTTGTTCGACGAAGCCGATGCCCTGTTCGGCAAGCGCAGCGAAGTCAAGGACAGCCACGATCGTTACGCCAATATCGAGGTGAGCTATCTGCTGCAGCGTATCGAAGCGTACCGCGGCCTGGCGATCCTCACCACGAACCTGAAGTCCGCGCTCGACCAGGCGTTCCAGCGCCGCCTGCGTTTCGTCGTGCAGTTCCCGTTCCCCGACCGCGCGCAGCGCGAGGCGATCTGGCAGCGTGTGTTCCCGCGGGCGACGCCGACGCGCGGACTCGATCTGGGCAAGCTCGCGCGCCTGCACGTGTCCGGCGGCGGCATCCGCAACATCGCGGTCAACGCGGCGTTCTCCGCCGCGGACGGGCACGACGCCGTCACGATGGCGCACCTGCTCGAAGCGGCGCGCGCCGAGAGCGCAAAGCAGGACAAGCCGCTCAACGCGCACGACACGAGGGATTGGATATGAGCCGCGCAGCGAAAGTGCACCTGACCATCGACACGCTCGCGCTTGCGGGTTTCGCACCGCACGAGCGCGACGTGATCGCGGCGTCGTTGCAGGCCGAACTGGCGCGCCGCTTCACAGCGCCCGGCGCGCTCGATGCGCTGGTGGCGAATCGCGCACTGAGCGGCGTGCGCGCGCAACCGTTCGCGCTCGGCGCTTCGGCGCAGCGCACCGGCGCGGCGGCGGCGCAGGCGCTGGTGCAATCCGTCACGCGGGCGGCGCGCTGAGGCGATCGACATGATGCTGCCCGCACGCCATACCTCACCGACCGAAGTCTGCGCCGCCGCGCCGGCGCGCACCCGCACGGGAGCGCCCGGCGGACGCGCTCTCGACGCCGACGTGCAGGCGCGCATGCAGTCGCGCTTCGGCCAGAATTTTGCCGACGTGCGCGTGCACACCGACGCCGCCGCCGCGCGCGCCGCTGCGGCACTCGGCACGCGCGCCTACGCGCACGGCGAGGACATCGTGTTCGGCGCCGGCCATTACGCGCCGGCGACGCCGGCGGGACAACGCCTGCTCGCGCACGAACTGGCGCACGTCGCACAGCAGCGGCACGGCGCGGACTTCGGCGCCGGCAGCAGCGAGATGCGCGCCGAGCGCGCCGCGCAGCGTGTCGTGCGCGGCGATGCGGTCGCGCCGGCCGCGCTCGGCGGTGCCGCTGTCGGCGTGCACGGCGACGGCAAAGAAGGCAAGAAGGACGACACCACGCCGAAAAAAGACTTGCCCGCGCCGACGACGAAACCGGTGTTCGTGCCGCTCACGCTGTTCCCGTTGCCGGCGTTGCAGGCGCCGTCGCTGCTCGCGCCGCTGCAGCGCCAACCGTTAATTCCGATCCCGCAACTGAGTTTGCATGCGCCGCCACCGGCGTTCCCGATGCAGATGCCGAACCTGACGACGCCGCCCGGCATCGTGCCGGGTGCGGCGCCGCCGGGCCCGCTCGCACCCGGCACGCAGCCGCTGACCTTGCCGACGCCGCCTGCCAACGGCGCGGGTGCCGCGACGCCCGACCTGCCCTCGCGCATTGGCGTTGCGGAGGCCGGCAAGATCAGTTTCGGCCTGCGTCTCGGCTTGCCGGGGCCGGAATCTCCGGTGCCCGGCACGCCGCCCGAGCGCCGCCCGGAACCGCCGTTCGCGATTCTCGGCAGCGGTCCGTCGGGCCTCGCGGTGAGCGAATACCAAGCCGAACTGCTCGACATGCGCCTGACCGGCAAAGTGCCGACGGGTTTCGACGCGATCGACAAGGGCCAACTGGCGAAGATCGTTTTCAGCATCGCCTCTACCTACATCGCGCCCGATTTTTTCAAGAACCTCGCGACCAAGGTCGCCGGCAAACCGGGCGCCGACTATCACCTCGATCTCGCCCTCACCGGCGATTTCAAAGGCGCGGGCATCGTGTTCGAGATGCCGTTGGGCAAGCCGCCGAAGGTGGTGCCGCGGAGCGATGGGCCATGAGCGGGCCAGTGCGCGCCGCGAGTCTGCCAAAACCGGCGGCGCCGCAGCAGCAGTCGCAATCCGTCCCGAAGTTCACGCGGATCGCCGCGCGAAACGGCGAAGCGTTGCAACGGAAATGCGCCTGCGGCAACAGCACGAGTGGCGGCGCCAACTGCGAAGAATGCGAAAAGAAGAAGGCCCTGCAACGAAAGGCGGCGAATGCAGAAGCGGTACCCGAAAACAACGCTGCCGACGAGGCGCGTTATGAAGTGGAAGCCGATCGCGTCGCCAACGAGGTGCTGTCGCTGCCCTCGCCGCCTTCGGTGAATGTCTCGCCTGCCACATTGGCCAGGCCGACCATCCAGCGACGTCGCAGCAATGGCGACAGCTCGCTCGACGATGTACCGGGCGCCGTCGATTCGGTGCTGTCGAAGCCGGGTCAAGCCCTCGATGCAACGACGCGCCGATACTTCGAGCCACGCTTCGGACATGACTTCAGCCGCGTGCGGGTGCACGTCGACGATACCGCAGCGAACGCCGTCGATGCGCATGCGTTTACTGTCGGCCATCATGTCGTCTTCAACACAAACCAGTATCGCCCCGGCAGCGAGTCCGGCCGAAGACTGCTGGCTCATGAACTGACGCATGTCGTGCAGCAGGGCGCAGTCGACGGATCGACAAGTCCGAACGCCGCTTCGCTGTCGCGCAAGGCCGCGTCCGTGCTTCAGCGTAAGCCGAAGGCTCCGTATCCGGCCAAGGTGCGTTCTGTCGAGCAAATCAAGGACAAGGGCAAGAAGGACAAGGCATTCGCCGATCAGTACACCAACGTTGGCAAGCCCGACACTGCACGCGTATGTCCGTCTTCAAACACAACGCCCACGTCGACGAACTGCCCCGACACCGTGGCGGCCGGCGACGAAGTGACCGTCACCAAAGATCTGGGCGGCTGGGTGCAACTCGAGAACACCGGCTTTTCGCATTTGGGCACCAAGCCGCCTGGCTACATGCTCGACGTCTTCATCGAGCCCAAAGAAGAACCCAAGCCGCCGGCGGCAAGCAAGCCGCTGATCGCATCGATTCCATCGTGGATCAGCGTCCAGCAACCACCGGCGCAACCGTCGCTGCCCCTCATTGTCGACGCGGAAAAACCGAAGCTCGACTACGATGCGGTCGCGAAAAAAGCGCTTGAAAAGGGCTTCGAAACCCTCACCGGTCCTGAGGCCGACGTTCTACTCCAACACTTCGGCGGTAAAGCGGCGGGCGACAAGCTGATTCAGGGACTGCCGCCACCGGCGCAGTTTACCTTTCAGGTACCCGGGGATGCGTCCACGGTGCCGCTGCAACTCGACGCACGGCGCAAAGAGAATCCGTTCTTGATTTCGCCCTGGGCGGAGTTCCAGATAACTCCCGATATCGCCAGCTTCCTCAATCCCGGCCCCAAAACGACGACCGTCACTGTCGATTCGCAGCCGCAGCAAACGAAGAAGCGTCAAGAGATGCAGTCCGCGCCCACGACGGCCGCGATCTTGTCGCCGTATTTTTCCAAGGACACTCCCGACGAGACGCTGAATCCCACGACCGAGAACGCGCAGCGCATCACCGGCATCTACCAGCGCCTGATGGCTCTCAAGCCGGAGGACCGCAAGACCTTCGATGCCCAGTCCATGGGTCAGATGACCAGTTGGGATGAGTTCGATCAGAAGCTGACCGACTTCATCAAGCCGATCGAGATGGCCGACCGGAAGAAGCGCGACAAGGTACAGGCCGTCGGCAAGGCGAAGAAGCTGATCGACGATGCCACGACTGCGGACGTGCTGGATGACGCGCAATTGGGCAGAGACCTCTATCAGTTCGCGCATTCCGGCGAAACCGCAACCGTCCTCGCGGCATTCAACGGCGTCGGCTGGAGTTCCCGCGACAATGTCGCGGTGGAATTCGTCAAGGCCGCGGGAGAGTCCGGTCTCGATGTACTTGCGGGAAGCGCGGACGGCAAGAATGTGCTCGCCCGAGTGTATGACGAGCTGACTTCCGGAAACCTCGGCGCCGATGACAAGGAACAAGCCGAGAAGGTGCTGATGGCAAGGGCCCGCACCATCGATCCGAAACAGTTCGTCAATGCCGCCAGCAAAGCGATGGTGATCCCGTTCTCCGGCGTCGGTTTCACAAAGCTCAGTTCGGCGAGCATCGACGCCACACTCTTGCCGAACGGCAAGCTCCGCGTGAAGACCTACATGAAGGTGGATCACTGGAAGAAAGCGAAGCGGATGCCGTCACAAGGTTTCGCATTGGGACTCGACGCGATCGAAATCGATCCCGATCAGGTCGTCGGCCTGTATTTGTATGACGAGGGTGGCAAGACCATTTATGTTCCCGCGTTGTACCTGCTGCTGCTCAGCAACCAGGAAGACACCAAGCTGGGATCGATGGCGGCGGAAGCGGTAGTCACCGGCTTCACGCTTGGGCTTGGCGGTGAGGCGACCGCTGCCGGCGAGGGAGCGGAGGCGGTCGACAAATCCGCGAAAGCCATATGGCTCGCCCGTGGAGCTTCCGTGCTCAAGTGGGGCGATCGCATCGTCACCGTGCTGTCGGTTGCGAGCACACTGATCAACGAGCATCGCGGGCTCATTCTCGAGAAGTTCGGCGAGGACGGCGAAACCTTCCTCAGACACTGGCAGACAGTCGATACGGTCATTGCGATTTACGGCATAGGCCGCGGAGCGATCGCACTCGGGGAAACGGTTGTCGGCCTGCGCAAGAGCTTCAATAAGTGGAACGAACGGCGGGCCCAGTTGCAAAACCTCGAGAAGGAGGAAGCCGCGGCCCTGGATCAGGTGGCGGCGAAAACCGAGGAGTCGATCAAGGAACTGGAGGACGCTCAAGCAAGCAGTGCCGGACGCAAGGCACCGCCGACGCCGGCCGATGCGGCAGCGGCCGATGAACCGGTGTTGGCGGCGCGCGCCGCCGCCGACGGTCATGAGGTAGAGATCACGCCGACCGCCGTGAAGGTATGCAGTCCACCGCCGTGCCCGGTGCTCGATGTCGCTTATGCCGCCGAGCTGAAAGCTGCGCCAGAACTTGTCACCGAGTTGGATGAGGTGAAAAAGCTTCGCGAAACCGATCCGGAAAAGGCAGCCGAGCGGGCGGCGGCTTTGCAGGCCAAGCTGGAAGATGTACGCACCAAGTTCGCGCAGAAACCTTCGGGGGCTACAGCACCTTCCAATGCAACACCCGATCCGATCGACGAGAAGATCGCCGAAACGCAGAAGGACTTGAATGAATCCCGCCGGAAGCTGACCGACTACAAGGATCAGCGCGCCTCCGAAGGCCTCAGTCTCAAGGGCGGACCCTCCAAGGGCGTCTGGAATGCCAAGGAAAGATTGTGGCTGCTACGGCGGCAGAAGATTTATCCGAAGCGGCAAATGCTCGAGCAGGTCACGATCGTCGGCGTCAAGGATTCGACCGGAACGCTTAAGACGGCTAAATCCTTTGGCCAGCAAGGACGCATCCTGGATTTCGCCGAAGTGAACGGCGCTCAGGTCACGGCAGGAGACCTGAAGTCGGCCGACGAATTGATGGGTAGCGTCAAGGGCGGCGTCAAGAAAGGACCGATCGAAGGCACGATCAAACCCAAGAGCAAACTCGGCCAGCAGATCGTCAAGGAAGATGCGCTCGTCAATGACGCCACCGCGAACAAGGGCAAATTGGTCCTGCAGGGAACCGACGTTCGTACCGGGGAATCCGTAACCATCGAAGTCGAACCATCCAATTTCGACTCCACCGTCGTGACTTACGACGACCTGGGCGGCAACTAGGACAACCGATGAGCTCCTTCCCCGGTTCCCCCAAACTCGTGCGCGGCGGTCTCGTGCTGGTCGATCCGTCGAGCGGCGCGGTGCAGCGCGTGATCACGCTGCAGTACAACCCGGATTCGATGTCGCGCACGCTGCAGGTGCAAGGCGTCGGCGACAACGGTGCGCGCTCGGAAGTGACGCGGCTCAAGGGTCCGGCGATCGAGACGATCAAGATCGAGGCCGAGCTCGATGCGGCGGATCAACTCGAGTTCCCGCGCGACAATCCGAACACGGTGCAATACGGGTTGCATCCGCAGATCGCGGCGCTGGAATCGTTGATCAATCCGACCAGCGCGGAATTGATCGCGCAGAACAACATGGCCGGCAACGGCGTGCTCGAAGTCACGCCCACCGAGGCGCCGATGGCGGTGTTCGTGTGGAGCGCGCAGCGCGTGCTGCCGGTGCGGATCACGGATTTCAGCGTCACGGAAGAAGCGTTCGATCCGTTTCTCAATCCGATTCGCGCCAAGTTGAGCCTCGGCATGCGCGTGTTGAACGTCGACGACCTGCCCGCTTCGCACCGCGGCACGAACCTGTTCCTGGGTTATCTCAAGCGCCGCGAGCTGCTCGCTGGCAAGGCGCCGCGCAGCGGCCTCGACGCGCTCGGCATCGGAGGTCTGCCGTGACCGATCCGCTCAAGACACTCGACGCGCTGCTGCAAGGCGCGAGCGCGGCGCCGCAACAGTTCGCGCCGAACAGCCGCTATTACGGCGTGCCGACCGTGACCACGACGCTCGCCGACGGCCGCGTCGTGTGCCACCTGACGCGCCGTTTCGTGCCGCCGCCGGAGGCGTTTTCCGTGCTGCAGACCTACCGCGTGGTGCAGAACGACCGCGTCGATTCGATCGCGGCGAAATTCTTCGGCGATCCGCTGCTGTATTGGCGCATCTGCGACGCGAACCGCGCGCTCGCACCGCAGGAAACGACCGCGACCGTCGGCGACACCGTGGCGATCACCCTGCCGCAAGGCATCCCGGCAGCGAGCGGAGGCCGCTGATGTTCGACGGCATCCAGCTCAATCTGCTGATCGGGCCGGGCATGCCGATTCCGGTGTCGACCGAGGTTATCGAGGCGCTCGATGCGATCCAGGTCACCGGTTCGACGCAGACCAGCGGATTCCAGCTCACGTTCAAGGTCGCGCGCAATTCCTCGCTGCTGAATACCCTGCTGCCGGCGGGTTATTTCGATCCGATCGTGACGCGCGTGATCATCATCGTCATCGTCAATGGTTTGCCGAACGTGCTGATGGACGGTGTGGTCACGCGCCAGGAGTTCGCGCCGAGCAACGACGTCGGCAAGTCCACACTGACCGTGACCGGCGAAGACCTCAGCCGCATGATGGATCTGGTCGAAATGCCGTTCATGCGTTTCCCGGCGATGCCGATCATCGCGCGCGTGTACGCGATCCTGGCCAAGTACGCGGTGCTCGGCATCGCGCCGGTGGCGATTCCGCCGTTGATCCCGGACATCTCCAACCCGCTGGAAGAACTGCCGAGCCAGCGCGGCACCGACCTCGCTTACGTGCGCGAACTGGCGCAGAAAGTCGGCTACGTGTTCTACGTCGAGCCCGGCCCGGCGCCGGGTTCGAGCATTGCGTATTTCGGCCCGGATTATCGCCTGCCGGTGCCGCAGTCCGCGCTGAGCGTGAACCTCGATGCGGCGAGCAACGTCGAATCGCTCAGTTTCAGCCTCGACGGCACCATGAAAAAGATCATCGTGATCACGATCATGGATCCGGTCACGAAGAAAATCCCGATTCCGATCCCGCTGCCGAACTTGAGCCTGATGCGCCCGCCGATGGGCCTGCGCCTGCCGCCGCCGTCGAAGCTCGAATTCGCCGAAGGCATGGCGGCGCTCGGGCCGGCCGATGCGCTCAACACCGCGCTTGGCATTTTGCTGTCCGCGAACGATTCGATCACCGCTTCCGGTTCGATCGACGTGCTGCGCTACGGCACGGTGCTGCGCTCGCGCATGATGGTCGGTGTGCGCGGCGCCGGGCTCGCGTACGACGGCATGTACTACGTCAACAGCGTCACGCACAACATCAAGCGCGGCGAATACAAGCAGAGCTTCAACATCTCACGCGACGGCCTCGTCGCCAACGTCCCGGCGGTGCTCCCATGACCACGACTACGACAGCTTCCGCGTCGCGCCTGTTCTACGGCAAATACCGCGGCACGGTGATCAACAACATCGACCCGATGCTGCGCGGCCGACTCCTGCTCGAAGTGCCGGACGTCACCGGCTTCACGCCGTCGAGCTGGGCCGAGCCGTGCGTCCCGCTGGCCGGACCGAGCGGCCCACCGATGGGTGTCTACATGATTCCGCCGATCGGCGCCGGCGTCTGGGTCGAATTCGAACAAGGCGATCCGTCCAAACCGATCTGGGTCGGCTGCCGCTGGGGCCTGCCGACCGACATCCCGCCGCTCGCACTCGCCGGTCTGCCGGTGTCGCCGAACATCTGTTTCCAAACGCTCGGCCAGCAAATGCTGATGCTGAGCGATCTGCCACCGACGCCGGTGACCGGCGGGATCGTGCTCAAAAGCCTCACCGGCGCGACGCTCGTGGTCAACGACCTCGGCATCTTCATCCAGAACGGTAAGGGCGCGTCGCTGACGATGATCGGCCCGATGGTCGATATCAACATGGGCGCGCTGACGATCGTGTGATGCCAGGACCCATCCTCCATCTCGGTGCGATCGTGACCTGCGCGCACGGCGGACAAGCGATCCCGACCGCGCCCGTGCCTCGCGTGTTGGTCAGCGCCCAACCGGTCGCGACGATCGCCGCGCCGTACACCGTCGCCGGCTGCCCGTTCGTGCCACCCGCGAACGGACCGTGCGTCACCGGCCAGTGGATCGTCGGCGCCGTGCGCGTCCTGGCGATGGGCCAACCGGTCGCGATCCAGGCCGGCGTCTCGGTATGCGCACCGACCGGAACGCCGCTGCTGCCGAGCGTGGTGCAACCGCGCGTGATTGCCATGTGAGCCTGCGTATGAATCTCGCCTACCCTTACGCCATCGCCCCACTCGGCCGCACCGCGACGACCGACGACGACTCGCACGTTCGCGATCTGATCGAACAAGTCTTGTTCACCGCGCCCGGCGAGCGCGTGATGCTGCCGACGTTCGGCTGCGGCGTGGCGCAACTCGTGTTCGCGCCGAATGCGGTCGAACTCGCAAGCGCGACGCAGATGCTGGTGCAAGCTGCGCTGCAGACGTGGCTCGGCAATTTGATCGTGCTGCAAGGCGTAGAGGTCAGCGCGGACGACGACACGCTGATGGTCACGGTCAAATACCAGCGCGTCGGCGGCACGCTGCTGCAAGTCGAAACCTTCCAGCGGCCGCTCGGAGGCGCGCCATGAACGCCGTTTGTTGCGACAACCCGCGCCGCGACCTGGTCCTGGCCGCGCCGGGGCTGAACGCCATCGATTATCTTGAGGTCGTCGATCGCGAGTTGATCGGCACGCCCGACGCCGCACAACGCCAACGCGTGCTGCTGCTGCATTTCCTCAAGCCGCTCGGGCCGGGTCAATTTGCCGCGGTGAATGTCGCCATTTCCGGCGGCGAGCGCATTCGCGGCGTGCACGTTACCGACGCCAAGCCGGGTCCGACGTTGAACGATCCGTCCGATCCGATTGATACGCTGGTTGCGAAATTGGTCGATGTCGCGAACGTGCTCGTGGTGTATCTCGATCGCGAAGGCGATTATTCGACGTATACCTTGTCCTTGACCACGTCCGCGCTCGATCCAACCCCGCCGCCCGGCATCGACACCGAGCTCGCCGCGATCGATTTCTCGTTCAAGATCGATTGCCCGTCCGACTTCGACTGCAAACCGGTGCACGATTGCTGTCCGCCCACGCCACCGGCGCCGGACATCGACTACCTCGCCAAGGACTATCCCGGCTTCCGGCGCTTGATGCTCGATCGCATGTTGCAGCTCGCGCCGGCCTGGCGCGAAACCAGCGAAGCCGACACGGGCATCGCACTGGTCGAATTGCTGGCCTACGTCGGCGACCAACTGAGCTATCGCCAGGACGCGATCGCGACCGAGGCCTATCTCGAAACCGTGCGCCGGCGCATTTCGTTGCGGCGCTTGAGCGTGCTCGTCGACTACGCCATGCACGACGGCTGCAACGCGCGCGCGTGGCTGCATCTGCATGCCGTCCCCACGAGTTGCACCCTGCCCTTGCGCGCGGTGCAATTCCTGACGCGGCTCGCCGGCTTCCCGAGCGGCATCGAAACCGCATCGCAGGCGCTGCGCGATGCGATGCTTCTGGCGCCGACCGTATTCGAACCGGTGCTCGATCCGCGCTTTGCGCCGGATTTCGAGCAGCCGCTTTACGCGAAACACAACGTAATGTCGTTCTACACCTGGAGCGGGCGGCGCTGCTGCCTGCCGCGCGGTTCGACCTCGGCGACGCTGGCGGGACACTTTCCGGATCTGCATCCCGGAGACGTGCTGCTGATCGAGGAAGTGCTCGGGCCGCTGACCGGCGTCGCCGGCGATCTCGATCCGACCCACCGCCAGGTCGTGCGCCTGACGCAGGTATCGTTGCAACAGGACGACCTCACGCACGACGACATCACCGCCATCGCCTGGAACTCGGCCGATGCGCTCACGTTCGCAGCGTGTCTGTCCGGCACGACCGACGACGCGCACGGCGCGCAGTACTTGAGCGACATCTCCGTCGCGCGCGGCAACGTGATCCTGATCGATCACGGCCAAACGCTGCCGCCGGAGACGTTGCCGCTCGTGCGGGCGCCGTCGCTGTTCGCGCTGGCCGGCTGTGCCGGCGACCGCTGCGACCCCGCGGCACCGACGCCGATTCCTGTGCGCTATCGCCCGGTTTTGGCGCAAGCGCCGTTGACGCAAGTCGGCACGGTGCTCGCGTCTGCCGGCGCCGGACAGCTGCCAAACCGCATGCCGTTCGATCCGACTGCAGCGGCTGCCACGGCGCTCGTTTGGCAGCTCGACGATGTGCGGCCTGCAATCGCCCTCGACGACACGACGTCGGCCGTGCCGCAAGGGTGGACTGCACAGCGCAGCCTGCTCGAGAGCGGCGCCGAAGCGACCGACTTCGTGGTTGAGATCGATGACCGCGGCACCGGCGCGCTGCGCTTCGGCGACGACGAGCACGGCCAACGCCCCAACGCCGGGACGAAGTTCCAAGCGACGTATCGCATCGGCAACGGCGCGGCGGGCAACGTCGGTGCAGAGACCGTCGTGCACATCGTCGCGGCGCTGTCGGATCTGGCAAACATCGATAGCGTGCGCAACCCGTTCGCGGCGAGCGGCGGCATCGACGCCGAAAGCGCCGCCTCGGTGCGGCGCAACGCGCCCGAGGCGTTCCGCACACAAGAGCGCGCCGTCACGCCGGCCGACTACGCGGCGGTGACGGAGCGCCATGCTGGCGTGCAACGCGCCGCCGCGACGCTGCGCTGGACCGGCAGCTGGTACACGCCGTTCATCACTGTCGATGCGATTGCCGGCGTCGATGTCGATGCGTTGAAACAGGATCTGCTGCCGTTCGTCGACCGCTACCGCATGGCGGGTCATGATCTCGAGTTCAAGGATCCGGCGTTCGTCTCGCTCGCAATCGAGCTGCACGTGTGCGTAGCCGACGACTATTTCCGCAGCGACGTCAAATCCGCGCTGCTCGAAGCGCTGAGTAGCAACCTGCTGCCTGGCGGCCGCAAGGGATTTTTCCACGCGGACAATTTCAGCTTCGGCCAAACGGTGTATCTGAGCCCGCTCTACGCCGCCGTGCACGCGGTGCCGGGCGTGGCCTCGGCCAGCGTGGTCGCGTTCGCGCGGCAAAGCGACCCGAAGGATCCGGCGCCGCTACTGAACGGATTCCTCACACTCGGCGCGACCGAAATTGCGCGGCTCGACAACGATCCGAACTTTCCCGAGCACGGCGTGCTGACGCTCGACGTGCGCGGCGGCAAATAGCGGAGCGACCGTATGACCGACACCGACTGCAGCTGCTGCGCCGGCACCACCACCGAGACACCGGCGATAAAATTCAACCGCCCGGGCCTGCCGGCGATCGCCTATCGCATCGGCACGCAGCCGACTTTCAAGGCTTCGCTGCTCGCGCGCTTGTCGAGCAGCGATTTCCCGGCACTGACCGCGCTCACCGCGCGCAGCGACGACGATTGGACGATCGCATTCTGCGACGCCTGCGCCATGCTCGGCGACGTGCTCACGTTCTATCAGGAACGCATCGCGAACGAATCCTACTTGCGCACAGCAACCGAGCGCCGCAGCGTGCTGGAGCTTGCCGACTTGATCGGCTACCAGCTCGCGCCGGGCGTCGCCGCCGGGGTTGCGCTTGCGTTCACGCTCGAATCCGCGCCGGGCCAGCCAGCGCTCGCCGCGCAACCGGTGACGGTGCCGGTCGGCACGCGCGTGCAGAGCACGCCCGATCCCGGCCAGGACCCGCAAACGTTCGAGACCGTCGCGGCGATCGTGGCGCGCGTCGAGTGGAACGCAATCGCCGCGCGCGTGAGCGAACGCATCGAGATCGCGCAAGGCCTGACCGAGCTCTATCTTGCCGGCACGGCGACGCAACTCGCGCCGGGCGATGCGATCCTGATCGTCGCGCGCGAACGCGTACTCGATGCGAGCAGCATGCGCTGGGACGTGCGCTGGCTCGACAGCGTCGAGACCATCGCGACCGACCCGACCAGCGGCGTCACGCACGTGACCTGGAGCGACGGTCTCGGCAGCGGTTGGTTTCCGTCGCCGCCGCCGCCAGGCCAGGGCATCCACGTCTACGCGCTGCGCCAGCGCGCGGCGCTGTTCGGCAACGGCGCGCCCGATCCCGGCACGCTGTACAACGTGCCGGCCGGCCAACGCCAAGGCGGCACCGGCGACTGGATCAACGACAGCGTGGACACGTCGAGCAAACGCATCGATCTCGACGCGGTCTACGCCAAGGCCGCGCGTGGCGGCTGGGTCGCGCTGACCGGCGGCGGCAGCGGCGGCGGCGACGTGTCGCTGTACCGCATCGCGCATGTGCAGCAGCGTTCGCAGGCGCGCTACGGCATCAGCGGCAAATACAGCAGCATCACGGCCGATACCGATCTCAATCTCAGCAGCGACGAATTCACCCTGCGCGGCACGGCCGCGTTCACGCAGAGCGAAGCGCTGACGCGCACGCGTCGCCCACTGCTCTATCCGGTGTTCGGCACGCAGCTCGATCTCGGCACGCGCCAGCCGCTGCTGGTGCCGAAACAGCAGGTCGCGGTCAGCGGCAAGCGTGCGCGGATCGGATTCGCTACCGACGTGGACACTAGCGGCGTGATTTTCTCCAGCGATCCGCTGCGCAAGCCACAGACCGACGAAACCTTCGTCGTGACGGCGCCGCCGCTGCACCTTGTCGGTGCCGGCAGCGAAGCGCTGCAGCCGACCGATCTCGATCCGTCGCCGCCGCCGGGCACCACGCCGTTGAGCGGCAGCGTGATCTGGACCGTGGCCGACCACGACGGCAGCACACTCACGCTCACCGCGGCGGTCGGCTGCATCGAGCTCGAAGCCACGCTCAAGGACGACCCGGTCGTGAGCGAAATCGCAACCATCCTCGAAGCGGTCGACAGCACGGAGCACGACTACACCCTGCTCACGTTCAACGCGCCGCTGGTCAATTGCTACGACCGCGCCGGCGTCAGCGTGAATGCGAACGTCGCGCCGGCGACCCACGGCACCACGGT
>Ga0068856_100002787_pt1 | contig 17886 bp, 13 predicted proteins | sample KBSCornC62_FD_66595 | JGI IMG/M metagenome (GOLD analysis project Ga0068856, IMG submission 66595) | Corn rhizosphere microbial communities from Kellogg Biological Station, Michigan, USA - KBS Corn C6-2 | ecosystem: Host-associated > Plants > Roots > Rhizosphere > Soil ...
GTCAAGCGGCAGATCGATTCCATTGCCGTTCCGATTGGCCAATCTTACGAAAAGATGATCCAACGGCTTCGGTCCGAAAAAGCCCTCGGCGCGGTGGTGGTCATCAATGGAGAACCGATCTGGGCGGACGTATTTGCCAGTTCCTCGCTGCTCGAGAAATATTGGCCGAAGCTGATTCGCTCTTACGCGGCGGAAGCCCTTCGGCCGGCAGTCGTGCCAACCACAAACCTGCCATCCCAAAATATGGCACAGAAATTTATCGACAATTTTGATTCCCGGCGCAACAACATCGAGACGGAACCCGGAGTGTATAGCAACACTGAAATCACAGGAGACGATTTCGACGCATTTGTGCTTACGTCGCTTCTGCCGAATACCAGCTTTCAAGTGCACATCGCGAAAATGCGGCGTTAGGCAAACAGGAGCAATTGAGGGTCGGACGGCGGCGCAACAAACGGGCGAAAAAATTCACGCGGAGGAATGCCGGCTTGCTCGCGAATCTCGTGTATCATTTCGCGAATGCGCTCGGAATACGCTCCCTTGAGATACGCGCCTGCCTGATAATTTTTCTTGTAGCGCGCCAGGTGTTCGGGAAATTTCTCAGCGAGAAACGGAAAGAAGACGCGCTGGGCGGAGGGTTGCAAGAAGAGTATACCGGCGCAGAAATAACTGGCTCCGGCAGCTTTGGCGGCCTTCGCGACCTTCTCAAGATTTTCCCGCGAATCAGTGATCATCGGAAGAACGGGGCTTGCGATGACGCCGACCGTAACTCCGGCGGCGGCAAGTTTGGAGACGGCTTTCAACCGGAGGTCCGGGCGTGGTGCCATGGGTTCGGTGAGTCGCGCCAGCTCACGGTCGAGAGTGGTGACCGTGACGGTGATCCGAAGGTCATTCTCTTTGGACAGCGCCGCAAACAGTGAGGCATCGCGGCCCACAAGGTCTGACTTAGTGGTGACGAATATTGAAATACCGCGGATGCCGGCCATAGTTTCGAGAACCCGGCGGGTACGCTCGAAGCGACGTTCGGCTGGTTGATATGGATCCGTCGCCGTGCCGATGGCAATCGTTTGGGCTGATTTCACCGATTGGAGTTCGCGGCGAAATCCGGCTGTATCCCAATCTTTGGCATAGATTTCCGTTTCGAAATCAGTCGGCTCCCTCCGTTCCATAAATTCGTGCGTGTAGCGGGCATAGCAATATTTGCAGCCAAACTCGCAGCCACGATACGGATTGATTGTCCAATCGAAGGGCACATTTGCAGAATGACAGCGATTCAGCCATTTGCGAGTAGGAAGCGTCCGATATTCGACGCGGCTTTTTTCGGCGAGGCTCTCGCCCTCGGCGGCCAGCCGGGCGATGCCGGTGAGTTGGACTAACTGTGACACAAGTTAGGGCCTCCACGCCCAATATTCGCCCTTTATTCGCCAAAAGTCAACCGGGCGAAATTAATTGAACGTGCCACTAGTTACCGGCGCCCCTACTTGTTCTTGTGCCCGATCGACATCGTGGATCGACGGGAGGTAAGGAGGTGAGAATGTTACGACGCCAAGAGCGAAATAACGCCCTTCTGGCGCAGGCCGTTCAGGGCCAAACCGTGGCGGCCGCGGACGCCGGTTTTCTCGAAAATATGCTTCAAATGAATCTTCACGGTTCCGGGCCGAATGCCGAGTTCCTGTGCGATTTCTCGATTTTTGAAGCCCTGCTCAACGAGTTCCATTACCTGGTGTTCGCGCGGCGTCAGATCAGTGCGAACTTGCGTTTCCATCGCGCTCGACTCGCGAAAGACAGAATCCTGCATCCAGCTACGACCTTGAGAGACAGCGCGCAGGCAAGCCAAAACGGTCGCCGTGTCAGCGGATTTCCGAATAATGCCCTTCGCTCCCGACTGGAGGAAGCGGAGCGCTTCGGCTTCGGTCACCGACATGCCCCAGACCACCACCGAGGGGACGGTGGAGCGGTTTTGTCCATGTTCGGCAGGAAGCTGGTTCAGCGCGTCCAGAACGGTTTTGGCGCCTAAGCCCTTGTCAATAATGAGCACATCGGTTCTATCTGCACCGGCGCTAAGCATCCACTCGGCGGGAGAAGCGTGCGCGGAACCAAAGGCAAGGTCCTCGGTGGACTCCAGCAAGTGTTGCAGGCCGTGCACCGTGAGCGGTTGCGTTTCACAAATCGAAACGATTTTCTTAGTCGGACTTATATCCTGATCCATACTCTGCCTAAGCTCCTTATCGGCAGGCTTGTCTCACCACTTGAGTGCTGGCAGTAAGACATTACTCTCCGATTGGTATTCCCGTAGGGGGTACAGGACGCTTATCGGCAGATAGAACCGAAACGCGAGGCGAGCCAAACAGTCGAACCGTGTAGAAGAGTATGCCGCGAAAGTTAGCAATCGTACTGTCAGGAGCGCTTTGGCTCACTTTGGGAGGGTGCGATCGTTCCACCCAGGGGAGAGCGCGTGAACGGGAGGCTGAGGCGCGGCAAAAGATAAAGAAATTGGGCAACGACGCGAAAGAACAGGCCAGAAAACTGGACCACGATATCGCGCAGACTGTGCAACCGGATAGTGGTCAGGCATCTGCAAAATTGGATAATGCGGCTTTGTTGGCGAAAGTCAAAGCCAAGCTGGCGAGCGATGTCGGGCTGTCCACCGTGAAAAACGTGAATATCGATACACGAGACTCAGTGGTCACGCTGCGTGGAACGGTCGGGAGCGAAATGCAGCGGCAGGACGCGGAGCGCGCCGCCTCACAAGTGAGCGGCGTGACCAAGGTTGTGAATGAACTGAAGATTACTCCCTAATTCTTCAGGTTGATGGTGCCGCGACAATTCTTAGCCCCACACAAACAATCGACGCGTTCGACTTTCTTGTCGAACCGATAGTCGACCGTGAGCTCTTCGCCCGGAGCGATGATTCGGGCGCTTACATAAAGGATGTGCCCCTTTAGGATGCGGGAAACAAGATTGGGTTCACAGCAGTGGTTAATGTATTCCGCTCCTGAGCCGCCGACCGATCCATCGATGGTCCAATAATCGTCGAGCGTGAAAAGATAGATGAGGTCGGTGCCGTCAGCGCGGCGCTTGGTTTCATGCCGGCTGATTCTTTCACCGGTGTATTCGATCACTTTGCGGTTCGCTGGAATTCGCTCAGTGGCATAAACCCCCCAGCGGTGAATTTTCGAGCGCGCAAGCTTCATCCCGAAGCAGGTATAGCTGGTATCGATACGGCGTGTCACGCGTGCAAGTCTATTGAGCTTTCTGCTCGAGGACGGACACCAATTCCTGCACCGCGGCAGCACTTTTCTGGAGAGCCGCTTGCTCGGAGGCATCGAGCCTCACTTCGTAAATCTTTTCGACGCCCTGCTTGCCAAGCTTCACGGGCACGCCCACAAAGAGGCCCCGAATGCCGTATTCGCCATCCAGGCGCACAGCACAAGGAAGGACTTTCTTCTTGTCCTTGAGGATGGATTCGACCATCTCCACTGTAGATGCGGCAGGCGCGTAATAGGCGCTGCCTGTCTTCAGGTACTTCACAATTTCCGCGCCGCCATCGCGAGTACGTTGGACCAGCCGATCGATTGTGGCCGAGTCCGTCAGCTCAGAAAGGGGAATACCACTGACGTTGGTGAAGCGAACCAGCGGCACCATGGTGTCGCCGTGTCCGCCGAGCACCATCGCGGTCACATTCTCAAATGAGACGTTTAACTCTTCGGCGATGAAGGTCCGAAAACGCGCGGTGTCGAGTACACCTGCCATACCAATGACCCGCTCGCGCGAAAAACCCGAGACTTTCAGCGCAGTCCAGCACATCGCGTCGAGCGGGTTCGTGACCAGAATCAGAATCGCGTTGGGAGAATGCCTGGCGGCCTGTTGAGTGGCGCTCTTGACCACTTCGTAGTTCGCGAGCAGCAGGTCGTCGCGGCTCATACCGGGTTTGCGTGGGAAACCGGCCGTGATCACAACGATATCCGACCCGGCAGTTTCCTCGTAGCCGTTCGAACCGACAATCGAGACATCGTAGCCTTCGACCGGCGCCGATTCCAACATATCGAGCCCTTTACCCTGTGGAACACCCTCGACAACGTCCACCAGCACCACGTCCGCGAGCTCTTTTGCTGCAATCTTCTGAGCCGTATTGGCACCTACGTTACCCGCGCCTACGACTGTTACCTTCCTTCGCATCTCTCTCCTTAAAAATCTCTGCTGCTCAAATCTATTCAGTGCCAGCGGGAAACCGAAATTCGGTCGTTTCCCGGTATCGCTCGCCCGGTTTCAGGGCGGAGGACGGAAATTGCGGCTGATTCGGAGAATCCGGGAAGCGCTGCGTTTCACAGCAAAATCCGCCGCGAACACCGTACGCTGCCCCGCCCTTGCCGCGTATTTCTCCATGAATATGATTGCCCGTGTAAAACTGCATGCCCGGCTGAGTCGTCAACACTTCCATGATGCGGCCCGAATGCGGATCGTGAACACGAGCCGCGAGTGATAACCCGTTGCCCGACCGATTCAAAACGAAATTGTGGTCGTACCCGTTACCGAATCCGATCTGCTCGTCGTTGGCGTCGATGCGCGCGCCGATGGCGGCCGGCTGGCTGAAGTCAAATGGCGTCCCGGTCACGCTGCGCAGATCTCCGGTCGGAATAAGATCGGAACCCACCGGAGTGAATCGATCGGCGTTCAGGATTACTTGGTGGTCTAGAATGTTGCCTTGCGCATGCCCAGCCAAGTTGAAATAGGAATGGTTCGTGAGATTCAAGACTGTCTCACAATCCGTGGCGGCGGCATAGTCGATTCGGAGCGTGTTATCTTCGCCGAGAGAATAGGTCACCTCCACATCGAGGTTGCCCGGATAACCTTCTTCGCCATCTTTGCTCAGGTAGCGAAGTTCCAGGGCCGGATCTCCGTTCGCGCTGATCAGAGCGGCTTTCCAGGCGACCTTGTCGAAGCCCCTGGCGCCGCCGTGCAGCGCGTTCGAGCCATTGTTCTGAAGCAGTGTATACGTTTTGCCGGAGAGGTCGAATTTGCCGTTGGCAATGCGATTGGCAAAGCGTCCCACGAGCGCGCCGAAATAAGGGTTGTGGCCGAGATACCCGTCCAGGGTGTCAAAGCCAAGAACGATGTCTTCGCTGCGTCCGGCGCGGTCGGGAGTTTTGAGTGTTACCAGCCGGCCGCCATAATTGGTGATGGCCGCCTCGACACCCTTGGCGTTGCGAAGCGTAAACAGACTGATAGATTCGCCAGAAGGCAGGCTACCCCAGCGCTGCTCGCTAATCTCGCTCATTTTGACAGGCCACGAAGTACATGATAACTGTCTCCCGAAAGAGCGCCTTTGGCGTATGGATTGCCGTGGCGATCTCGCTCAGCGCTTTTTTGCTTTTCGTCGTAGAGCCACTCGTGGCCAAGCGAATCTTGCCGTGGTTCGGCGGGTCGGCCGCGGTGTGGTCGACGTGCCTGGTTTTCTATCAGACGGCGCTACTCGGCGGTTACTTCTATGCGAGGCTACTGACGCGATATTTGTCGCCGCGTGCGCAGTCTGGACTGCACATCGCCGTTTTGGTTGGGTCGCTCGCGTTGCTGCCGATCGGCCCGTCAGATCATTGGAAATCGGTTGCATCGAACGAGCCGACATGGCAAATCCTTTCTATGCTGACGGCCACGATCGGCCTGCCGTTTGTAGCACTCTCCGCCACGAGTCCACTGCTGCAAGGTTGGCTGGCGCGCCGCGGAGATGAAGCGCCTTATTGGCTTTTTGCGGTCTCAAATTTCTTTTCTCTAGTGGCGTTACTCGCCTATCCGCTGGCGATCGAGCCCACGCTCAGTCTTTCGAAGCAGAGCGTGGATTGGTCCATACTTTTCGTGCTATTCGCTTTCATATGCGTTGCGGTTTCCTGGCGGAGCGGCACTGTACCCGCAATGGCGGCGGCCAAGGCAGATCATGCCGCCGTGCTTGCGCCTCTTTATTGGTTTTTCCTGGCAGCTTGTGGATCGATGCTCCTGCTCTCGGTAACAAATCACATGACAGAGAACGTGGCTGCTGTGCCGCTGCTCTGGGTTCTGCCGCTCGCAGTCTACTTACTGAGCTTCGTGCTTAGTTTCGGGCTACCGGGTATCTATCAACGCTCCCTGTGGTTACGTTTGCTAGCCTTCGCGCTTGGCGTTCTTGGGTATTCCGTCTATAGCATCGATACGGTCGAAGCTATTCAAGTGAGCGTACCCATATTTCTGGCAGGTTTATTTATCAGTTGCGTGTTTTGCCATGCCGAGTTGCGCCGCCTACGACCGGCGGCTTCGCGACTTACCGGCTTTTATCTCGTGATTGCCTTCGGGGGAGCGGCGGGTGCAATTTTCGTCGGGCTGCTTGCCCCCCGACTCTTTTCTGGAATTTACGAATTGCCGCTCACGCTCTGTTTCACGGCTTTACTGGCATTGCTCCTGATCTGGCCAGGCGGCGCTTGGGCGATCCGTCTGTTGTGGGTCGGTGTCGCCGGGTGCATGGCCGCGGTTTTTGTAGCGAATGTTCAGGCGTACCGGAAGAACTCGCTTTCGCTACGTCGGAGTTTTTATGGTTCGCTGCGGGTGGTTCAGTCTCCACATGCCGGCCCGGAACAGGTGCGTACGCTCTACCATGGCACGATTCAGCACGGCGCCGAATACTTGTGGCCCCAACGCCGCATGAAGCCTATTACGTACTACGGACCTGATTCAGGAGTCGCCATCCTGCTGCGGGAATGCTTTCCTTCACCCAAGCGGGTCGGCATTATCGGTCTCGGCACCGGGACGCTCGCAGCCTTCGGCCAGACCGGCGACACATTTCGTTTTTATGAGATCAACTCGCAGGTCATCGAGATTGCGCAGTCGCTATTCTTCTTTACTCGGGAAACACCGGCGCACGTGGACATAGTAGAAGGCGACGCACGACTCTCGCTGCAACGAGAATCCATTCCACGTTTTGACGTCCTCGTGCTGGATGCATTTTCAGGTGATGCGATTCCGGTACATTTGCTTACACGTGAAGCGGTCGCTTTGTATTTGCAACGCCTGAAGCCGAACGGCGTGCTAGCGTTTCATGTTTCGAATAATTATCTCGATCTGGCTCCGGTAGTTGCTCAATTGGCGCAGGAAGTCCACTACCGCGCGCTAGAAGTGAGAAATCATGCGGTGCCGGAGGATCTGATTCTCCCCGCCGAGTGGGTGCTTGTCACGCGTAACCCAAGCGTGTTTGAAAATACGGCTATTCGGCTACATTCGCAACCCATCGCTCCTCGTCCCCGGCTGCGCCCGTGGACTGACGATTTCAACAATCTGCTCGAAATTCTGAAAACTCCGTCACTCCGTTGATCCGTTTCATGATTTCGGAGACAAGCTCGTAAGAGCGGAGGCGGTGGGCGTGATCGTACGTATCGGAGTTAATCATGATTTCGTCGGCTTTCGTTTCTTCGAGGAACGCGGTCAATCCGCGCGCGACTGTGTCGGGCGCACCTACGATACTGAGAGCCAGCTTTGCACTGACTAGAAATCGTTCATCGGCCGTCCAGATGCCGTCCATGCTTTCTACCGGCGGCGAAAGCAGAAAAGGTTCGCCGCGAATTAGTTGGAGGAACTTCAAGGCAGGAGTGGTCGCTAAGAATTGTGCTTCTTCATCAGTCGCGGCCGCAATAATGGGGAGGCCAATCATCACATAGGGCTTTTCCAGCCGCTCGGAGGACCGGAATTGTTCCCGGTATAGGGCGATGGCTTGCCGCATCTCCTGGGGTGCGAAGTGACCGGCGAAAGCAAATGGGAGACCTAAAAACGCCGCGAGCTGCGCGCTGAAGGTGCTCGAGCCGAGCAGCCAGACAGGTACGTTCGTCCCCGCTCCAGGAACGGCGCGCACGATTTGCCCTGCTCGCGCGGGCGCGAGGTAACTCAGAAGTTCGGCCACTTGATCCGGGAACTCGAGCCCGGTCGTATTCGGATCCCGCCGCAACGCGCGGATGGCCGCGCCGTCTGTACCAGGAGCGCGTCCTAGCCCGAGGTCGATACGGCCAGGATAGAGCGTTTCGAGTGTGCCAAACTGTTCGGCAATCACAAGCGGCGCGTGATTCGGCAGCATGACTCCGCCCGAACCAACGCGGATCGCGGAAGTGCCGCCGGCAACGTAACCGATGAGAACGGAAGTGGCTGCACTCGCGATCCCAGCCATGTTGTGGTGCTCAGCCAGCCAGAATCGTGTGTAGCCCCAGCGTTCGCAATGCCGCGCCAAGTCCAAAGTATTGCTGAACGATTCGGCGATCGTGCCGTTCTTTTTTACAGGCGCCAAATCCAGAACTGAAAATCGAGTACGCCCATCGGCCGTCATATCCGATTAGATGCGCCGTCCGTTGGCGGGGGCTCTTCACATTTCTTGCAGTTCAATTTCTGGCCGATGAACCCGCAGCGTCCTTCTTCGGTTAACACCCATCGCCGGATCATCCAAGGCGGCTCGTGTCGCACGTGGCGGCCGTGTCCGCAATCCAATTCAGCAACCCAGTCGCCGTGTTCATCCTGATGAAAACCGACGATGGCCCGTTCCACCTAGGCCTGTGCACTGGCGGGCGCGGCTTTTGTGATGGCGGACATTACGCGGCGCGGCTGGAGGTCTGTGATGGGCCGCACTCGCAGCGGCCTTTCCTGGAGAATGAGTTCGCTTGCCTGGACCAAACGATCCATATGGAACCAGCGTTGAAACGGGCTGTTGCGCAATAAGTTGCAAATAGCAGCTAAACTCATGCCCTGATGATGCGCCATCCAGCAGCGCACCAGCGTATATTTGCGCGGGATAAATCCGCGACTCGTCGAACCGGTATAGTCTGCAGATTCGTAGAAGCCGTAATCTTTCAGCCACTTCTTACCCGCCATCGACTGTAGGTTCTCCACTGACATCGCCGGATCGACCATCAATGCCAGGCAGCTCGAATACGGCGAGATAACAAGAGAGCCGGCGCGAGCGACGTTCAATGCGAGGCCAGGAACGCCAAAGGCGGCGTATTGATAATTTCCGTGCTCGTCAGTTTTGCTATAGGCTGCTTCAGAGATCCCCCACGGTACACCTCGGCTTGCACCATAGGCTTGTTGCGCGCGCACAGCCGACTGCGCGGCACGATCAAGCAGAGTATTAGGGTGAGACTTGAGCCAAATGGCCGGCATCAGATATTCGAACATCGTGCCGGTCCAGGAGATCAATACTTTCTCCTTCTCGCAAACAGTATGCTGGCGGCCCAAGCGGAACCAGGCTTCCTGCGGCGCTTCGCCTTTTGCCACGGCGATGAATGTGGCCGCACGGGCTTCCGACGCGAGCAGATCGTAGCAGGACTCATTGAGCTTCGCAGCGGGGACATCGTAGCCGATCGACAGCAGATTCCGGCCCTCATGCACCAGCATGCGAAAACTCATCTCGTTTGAGAGGCGCTCGCAACTGGAGGCGACAGATTCGAGACGCCGGGCAACTTCTTCGAGCCGGACGCGACAGCCAGCAAGCGTCGCGCGCAGACGCCCCGCCTGAAGAGCCACATCGCTGGCCGGCTCAGACGCGCTCTCGAGCGTCTCGAGGCGCGTTTCCAGTGCTGAGTAAAACTCGTTACCAGAGACGGGCGCCGGCATTCCGGGCCACTCAAAGATCGAGCGGTCTAGCTTGCGCAAGACCTCGTATTCGGGCAGGTGCCACGGCAGAAAATCTTGCGTTAAAGCGCGCAGCGCTTCGAGGCGCGCCGCCAGATTCTGGTCGGCCACGGCATCGCGCCCGAGCAGGCGGGGCAACCAAGCCTTAGGTGTTGGATTCGCAGTGAGCGACGACCAGAAGCCCGAATCCTTGGGAGGTTGCTTGGCGGCACGCCGGCAATCGACCAGCCCTTCCAGCGCTCCGTCTCCCAGCAGCGGACGACGCGATAGCTCGATGCATCCCTGCCGCAAACTCCAGAGCGACGCTACGAAATTTCCGCTGTCGACGCTCGAAATAAAAGGAGAACCTAAGGGCTCGAGGGTTGTGGTGTCGTACCAGTTGGCCAAGTGCCCGTGGAAACGAGGCAGTTTCCAGATCGTCTCGAGCGTTCGCTCCGTTAGCGTAAGGAACTCCGGCAACGTGAGGTAGCCGAATTCCAACGCGGCCTGGCGGGCATTGAACAACAACCCGAGATTGGTGGGTGAGATGCGCTCGGCCACTTTCAAGGGTTCTTCCTGCACATTGTCCGGGATGAGCCAGTGGTTCTTCTCGTTGCTGAACTCGGCAAAATAACGCCAGGTGCGCAGCGCCACGTCGCGCAGGAAGCGCCGTTCCTTCTTCGATAACTCAAAATCGTGGTGCGGCGAGCGGTTGATCCAGCTGGAGATCAACTTCGAAAAGCACCAGGCAGCGAGAAATGGCAAAGCGTACGGAGCCGCTTCGGGCCTGAAAAAAAGTCCCAGCGCGAGGCAGAGACTGAGAACCGGAATCCAATTGAGATAAATGTCAACCGGAGTTCGCTTCCGGATACCCAACTCGGCTTCAGTCGCGGTTTCCCATTCGAGCAGCCGGCTATGCGTTACTACACTACGAATCACCGTCCGCACGACGGCATCGATCGCGACCAGCGTCTGATGCGCCAGGAACGCGATGTTCAGCGCAATGCTGACATGAGAGGTAAAAAAGTCTGAAACAGCATCCCGCGCGGTCATCGAGCTTCGCTCCGATATGGCGCGGATCAGGGCAAAAATCAATCGGAAATAAATTGGGAGAAAGAGCAACGCCGTGGTGACGAGCGTCCAAAAGCGCGGCGTGCCGGGCAGAAAGAACCAGCCGGCCACGAGCAGAGCGAATATCGCCGGTTCCATCAGGCTGCGACGCAAATTATCGACAATCTTCCATCGCGAAACGAGAGAGATGGGATTGCGGACCAGGCGCCGCGATTCGTCCGGGACCTTATTAAGTATCCACCGCACGATTTGCCAGTCGCCGCGCAGCCAGCGATGCTTGCGGCGGTTATAGGCGCTGTAGTGCGACGGATAATCGTCGATTACTTCTATATCGGAAGCAAGCCCCGCCCTGGCGTAAGCGCCTTCAATCAGATCGTGGCTTAGAAGGGCGTTGCGCGGGAAGCGGTGCTCGAGCACTTGGCGCAGCGCGTCCACGTCGTAGATTCCCTTGCCGGTGAAAATTCCTTCGCCGTACAGGTCCTGATAGATATCCGACACCGCGCGGGAGTAAATATCGAAGCCGGTTTGACCGGAATAGATGCTGGCCAATCGCGAACGTGAAGCGGAATGTACGCTGATGCCCACGCGTGGCTGCAGAATTCCGTACCCTCGTGTCACGATGTTGAGTTCGGGGTCCACCAGCGGCTGGTTCAACGGATGCGCCATCGCGCCGATCATGCGCTGGGCAGCGCCGCGCGGCAACTGCGTATCGGAATCCAGCGTCAACACGTAGCGAATCCTGGGGAGCCGCGCCATGTCTCCGGCCTTCACCGGAAACGGGTCGAAGGCGTGGCGCAGCAGCTGGTTCAGATCCAGCAACTTCCCGCGTTTGCGCTCCCAACCCATCCAGGCGCCTTCCCGGGGATTGTAGACGCGATGCCGGTGAAACAGATAGAAGCCCCCATGCGGCTCAGCGGCATATCTTCGATTCAGACCATCGATAAGCTGAACCGCCAGATCCACGCGCCGGTCCTTGTCTCCGGCGGGCTCCTGCGAATCCGGTAAATCGGTCAGCAGCGCGTAAAAAATATTTGGGTCGCGGTTCACCAGGTACCGAATTTCGAGATCGTCTACCAGTTGGTGAATCTGTTTGTCGTTAATGAGCAGCGTGGGAATTGCGACCATGGTGGCGCAATCTGGCGGCACAGCTTTCTGGAATTCGAGCTTAGGTAAACCCCGCGGCGTAAGGACAGAGGTCACCAGATAGTTCATCAACTCGACGGCCGCTTGTGTAGCCGGCAAGATCAGCAACAGTGCACCGAGGATCACACCCTGGCCGCCATGCGTTCGCACAATACTCATGATCAGCACGACCACAGTGATCAGTGTCACGAACTCGATGCCGATAATGTAGATCTCGTCAGGAAATTTATGGAAGGCGTGCTGAATGCTGGCTCCCAGCCTGCGGCGGTATCCCACGCGGCGCAGAAGTTCTTCCGAGCCGGTCTCATCCACCAGGTAATAGCCGACGTGACGTAAGCGTTCACGCAATGCCTCATGCGCCGAACGCTCGATCTTCGCCTCCTCGGCGAGCTTCACGGCCAGACGCGCCAACTCGATTTCACTCACGTCGGAGTGCCCGGCGACGCGCGCCACGCGGCGCCGATACGCTTCCCGACTGTCGAACTCCATGCACGGATAGACGCCAGCCGGATCGAGCGATAAAGTTCGATGCACGATCGAAAGGCCTTCAATCGTATCGCGCCATTCCATCCCACCGATCAGGCGTAGGCTGTTGACCAGGCGGCCAATGCTCTGGCTGGCAGCCGCTGTCCCATCCGCCCGGAAGGCCGCAAGCGCTTGATAGCCGCGGTTCGCGAGCAGATCGAGGAGCACCAGCTTCAGCGCAGTCAATATTCCTGACAATTCGGCGAGCCGCAGCGGTTCGATCTCCTGCACCGCTTCTATGTAAAAAGCGAATTCGGCCTGGCTCAAACGGTAGGTTGTAGCCGCCAGCAATGCCCGTCCCAGTACGATGCATCTCGGAATAGCTTCTTCGCCGGTCGTGCGCACTTGCGGCAGCTTGGCCAGGATCCGGGTAGCGTCGCGTAGATCCTGCAACTCCGACCGCACCAGCCGCAGATTGTCGTAGAGCCATTGGAGGTCATCGGACGGCTCAGGTGTGCGCAGATCGTATAACTCACGCTCGAGCGCGTTGAGCCGCTTCAGGTTTTGGCGGTAAATCTCGCGCGGCCGCGAGGAATGGTGTTGCCCCGGCAACCAGCCACATGCGCGCGCAGTTTGATGCGCGTGCGCGCGCAGCCGCGTCTGCTCGTCTAGAGATATCTTGGCGAAGCGTTCGGACGAGTCGGCGCCTGTTTGCTGGACCATTTGTAGAGTAGGGTCGGCCATTCCAATCCTATCGATAGCTAGACGCCTGGAGCTCGAACATGCCGGCGTAAGTGCCGCCATGAGCCATCAACAGGTCGTGGCTTCCCTCCTCGGCAATCGATCCGTTTTCTAACACAATTATGCGCTCGGCCATACGCACGGTCGAGAAGCGGTGGGAAATAAACAACGCCATCTTATCTGTTGTGAGCTCGTTGAAGCGCTGGAATACCTCAAATTCGGCGCGCGCGTCGAGCGCGGCGGTGGGCTCGTCCAAAATCAGAACCTGCGCTTCCCGCAGGTAGGCGCGCGCCAGGGCCAGCTTCTGCCATTCTCCGCCCGATAAATCGACGCCCCCTTCGAAACGCCGGCCCAACATCTGTTCGTACCCACCCGCCAGTTTTCCAATTACGCCGTCCGCCAGACTTTTTTCTGCCGCGTCACGAATCTTATCCAGCTTCGGGAGGAACTCGATGCGTCCCACCGCAATGTTCTCACGCGCGGTCATCTCGTAACGCATGAAATCCTGGAAGATTACGCCCACTTCCCGGCAAAGGTCTTCGATGTCGAATTCGCGCAAGTCAACTCCGTCCAGAAGAACCTGGCCTTCAGTTGGATCGTAGAGACGCGTGATCAACTTGACAATAGTGGTCTTGCCTTGCCCGTTCTGACCGATTAGGGCGATGCGCTCGCCCGGGTTCAGACGAAAATTCAAGCCATCCAGAATCAGCCGCTCAGTGCCCGGATAGCGGAACGAGACATTGCGGAATTCGAAGCCCTTGCGGATAGGGCGCGGAGCCGGGAGCGCGTTCGGCTTCGATTGAACAGTTGGCTTCATGTCGAAGAACGCCAGTAAGTCAGTGAGGAAAAGGGCCTGGTCAGCGATGCTCGAAAGAGTCGAAAACAATTGCGAAATGTTGCTCTGCACGTTTAGAATCGTTTGCACCAAGAAGGAAAACGTGGCGATGTTGAATACGTGGTTCACCGTCTCCCAGATGACCCAGACGTAGGCGCCGTAGTAGCCGGTGGTGCTGAGCGTCGATAACAGCGTTACACCCACCAGGCGCCGCCGCAACAGCGCCAGGTTTTCGTCCAGTATTCGGTTGGAAATGTTGGTAAAACGATCCGTCAGAAACCGGCTCAGGCCAAACAGCTTCAGCTCCTTAGCCGCTTCCTTACTGCCGCCTACCTGACGCAGATAGTCGAGCTCGCGCTTGGCAGGGGTTTGCCGGAAATTTTTCGCATAGCTAAGGAAAGCGTAGTGGCTCTCACCCAGGAACGCGGGTAGCAGGCAGGCTATGAGAACCAGCAAGAGCCAGGGGGAGAATACGAGAATCGCGATGGAGAGCGAGATGGTGGTGATGGCCTGTTGAAACAGCCGCCCAATCGATTGGATCATCCCCAGCCGGTCAGTCGCCTGCACGCGCGCTCGCTCAAGACGGTCATAAAAGACCGGATTCTCATAGGCCTGCAAATCGAGCTGCGAGGCATGATCCATTACCTGAATGCTGACGTAGCGCATGTAACGGTCGGCCAGCACCGCGTCATAGTAATCCGAAACTCTACCTAAAGTGTTGCCGGCGATGGTAAGCGCGAACTCGATCCCGGCGAGCCACCAGAGGTGCGACTCCTGAGCGGTTCTCTTCGACCAGAAAATATCAGCTACTGCGCCGATGATGTACCCGGTAACCGCCGCCGTGCTGACGGGTACCAGGGCGACGCCTACCCGACAGATCAAACCGGCGACTACGACCCATGGGCCGGACTCCCACACAATGCGCAAAACCGGCGGGACGTTCTTCAATGCTCCCAGCCGATCGCGCCATGCGGAAAAAAATGCCTGATTATCTTCTTCCGTCACCGTAGCCTGGAGAAAACAACCATTATGGAGTGTCCCTTCGTAGACCAAAGGGTTGGGGTAAGTGTTACATAAAGTAGGGTTCTGCTTGTCCGGCGAAAACCTGAAAGTATTAGGCTTAGGGAGGTAACGGTACCCGCATGTCCTCAACCCATCCAGACCGGCGGCAATTTGCCAAGATTACCTTGGGCACGGCCGCGCTTTTTCAAACGCAATTGTCCTCCGCCATCGCCAAAGTGCATCCCAACGCACCGGGCATTAAATTATGTGCTCAATCGTCGGCCAAGCCGACCGACGATGAGCTTCTCTTTTTGAAACAAATCGGTGCGGAGTACGTAAGCGTCGGGTCAACGCCGGATTTGCGCACTGCCGAGGGGTTTCTCCAAATTAAGAAACGCTACGCGGATGCAGGCATTACCGTCTGGAACATCGGCAACACCAGCGTGCACAACATGCCGGAGGTTACGCTGAACCTACCTGGCCGCGACCAAAAAATTGAGGATTACAAGCAATACCTGCGCAACCTGGGCCAAGTCGGTATTTATTACACGACCTACGCGCACATGGGAAACGGCATTTGGAACAGCGGCCGCGCGACGATTCGCGGCGCGTCCGGACGCCAGTTTGACCTCGCCAGCCCGGACAAAGTCGGCATCTGGGACGGAAAGACGTTCCGGGAGCCGCTTTCGCACGGCCGCGAATTCTCGAATGACGAGATCTGGGAGAACTACACGCATTTCATCAAACAGGTCGCACCGGTCGCGGAAGAGGTGGGCGTGCGCATCGGCATTCATCCGGACGACCCGCCGGTACCGGTGCTCGCCGGCGTGCCACGGTGCATCTTTGGCAATTTTGAAGGGTACAAACGCGCTTTGGAGATCGCGAACAGTCCCAATATAGGCATTTGCCTGTGCTGCGGAACCTGGCTGGAAGGCGGTCGCGCACTCACACACAAAGATCCGGAAGAGATGATCCGCTACTTCGGCCGAGACAAGATCTGGAAGATCCATTTCCGCAATGTCAGCGCGCCATTGCCACACTTCGTGGAAACGTTTATGGATAACGGGTATTACGACATGTACAAGATCATGAAGGCGCTTCACGATGTGCGCTTCGATGGAATCGTAATCCTCGATCACACGCCCGGCCTCACCGGGGGACATTATGCGGAACAAGGCTACGGCTTTGCTTACATGAAGGCACTCAAGAATCGAGCCACTGCGGAAGGTTAATTCGCGCGCGATCCATCCAGGTTTGCGCTCTGCAGCAACATTTCGAGCGAAACCACATCGAGCGCCTTTTCGTGAGTAGCTTCGAGACGCGCCGGGCCTACTATTCCGGCTTCGTAGGATTTCTTCCAAAGCTCGATGCAGACGCACCATTGGTCGCCGGCTTTGAGTCCCGGGAAGCCGAATTCCGGCCGGGGAGTGATCAAGTCATTGCCGATGGAAGCCTGGTGCTGGAGAAACTCGTCGTTCAGCAGTACGCAGATCGTATGCTTTCCAATATCGTCCGGACCCGTGTTGCATTTTCCATCGCGATAAAATCCGGTCAGCGGATTGGTACAGCAAGTTTGCAGCGCGGTTCCCAGAACGTTCTTGACCATCTGTAACCAGACTACCGTTAAGATCATGATGATGAGAAGAAAATGCGTCTTGGCGCTCCTGGCGGCTGGCGCGATCTGTCTGTATGCACAGGAACCGGCGGCCACGCCGGCGAACCCGGCGGCAGCCGTTGCTGGATCAAAAGAAGATCCGGCTGCGGTGGCGCGTGGGGGTAAAGCGTTCGCCACCTACTGCGCCGGATGTCACGGCGCGACCGCCCGTGGTGGTCCAGGCGCCCCCGATCTGGTCCGCTCTCTGCTTGTCCTGGACGACGAAAAGGGCATACTGATAGCACCTGTGATCCGTGACGGCCGCCCGGATAAAGGCATGCCCAAACTCAATCTCACAGAACCGCAGATAGCGGATATTGTCGCCTGGCTCCACGTCCAGACTTATGCCGCGGGCCATCGGACGACCTACGAATTCAAAGATGTCTTAAGCGGCGATCCGGCGAAGGGAAAGGCCTATTTCAATGGCGCGGGAGGATGCAGTTCCTGTCACTCGCCTACCGGAGACTTGGCTGGCTTTGCCGGAAAGCATGATCCCATTTCACTGCAATCGCAATGGTTACTGCCACGCTCTCCTCGGCGCCGCGGTGGGGCCAAGGATTCGGCCAGTACAGGTCTTACCGCAACCGTAACTCTGCCCTCGGGCGAGACGGTCTCGGGCAAGATCGAACATATCGATGACTTTACCGTATCCTTGCGCGACTCCCACAATCAATATCATTCCTTCACGCGGAACGGAGACACGCCAAAAGTTGAAGTTCGCGACCCGATTCAGGCCCATACCGACCTGTTGCGTAAATATACTGACGCCGACATCCACAACGTCACAGCGTATCTAGCTACTCTCAAATGAAAATTTTCCGTTTACCGCTTCTGCTCGCGTTCGCGGCGTGCGCTTTTGTGCCGTCTGGTTTTGGACAGGGCCTCGACCCGTCTCTGCTGAAGAAATTGCCGACCACGTCATGGCCAACCTACAACGGCGATTACTCCGGCCGCCGCTTCAGCCCCCTGACGCAAATCGATTCTTCCAACGTGCATCAGCTTTCGCTCGCCTGGGCGAGCCGCTTCACAAGCAGCAACGCGGCGACCGGCGTGGTGATCAAGGCTATGCCGTTACTGGTGAACGGCATTTTATATTTCTCTTCACCTAATAATGTCTGGGCCGTGGACGTCCGTTCCGGCCGCGAGTTGTGGCAATATACCTACCCGCACAATACCGGCAGCACCATCGGCAATCGCGGCGTAGGCATGTATGAAAACTGGCTATTCGTGGAAATGCCCGACAGTCATCTGGTGTCGCTCGATGCCTCAACCGGCAAAGAGCGCTGGAAGGTTCAAATCGCCGATCCGAAGTTGGACTACACGTCTACGGCCGCCCCGATCGTCGTCGGTAATCACGTGCTGG
>Ga0068856_100002792_pt1 | contig 17868 bp, 19 predicted proteins | sample KBSCornC62_FD_66595 | JGI IMG/M metagenome (GOLD analysis project Ga0068856, IMG submission 66595) | Corn rhizosphere microbial communities from Kellogg Biological Station, Michigan, USA - KBS Corn C6-2 | ecosystem: Host-associated > Plants > Roots > Rhizosphere > Soil ...
AGCCAGGTGGTGACGATCCAGCCGCCCACACCGATCCCGGTGCAGATCACGATCAGCGGTGCGAGTTGCGCAACCAACGCAAATTGTTCCGACATGGCAAACCTCCCTCGCTACCCGCAGGTGCGGCATATCAGATGTTGAATTTCTCAGACAAAATGCCGATTTTTCGACAGACCCCCAAGCCCGTTCGATAAACGGCGTGGGCCACGCGATTCCGTCAGCGCAGGTTGTCGATCTCATCGGCGAGCCGGGTGTTGCGGCTGGTATAATAGGTTTCGATATCGGCCAGGCGACGGTCGATGTCGCGGAACTTGGACCGCACATCGCGGGTCGAGCGTGCCGGATTGGTGCGAACGCCCTGCCAGAATTTCTCGTCATCCCGGTCGGCATAGAGGCCCGCCGGCTTGTTCTCCGCAAAATAGGCCACGATGAAATAGGCGATCAGCGTCCAGGGAAAGGCCCCCATCAGCGTCACCAGCACGGCACCGACGCGAACCCACAGCACGTCGATCCCGCTATAGTCGGCTATGCCGGCGCATACGCCCATCCATTTGCCGTTCTGCTTGTCGAGATAGAATTTGGTGCGACGGGCAGCCATCTCAGTTCCTCCTGTGGGGATATTGGCGGTCGAAGTCATAATCCTCGTCCTGCGAAGGACCGGCGGGACGGAAATCGGGGTTGTCGGCGGCGACGATCCGTTCGACGGTCTGAAGCCGCTCCTCCAGCCGCCGGGCGAGCAGGTGAAGCTCGTCCAGCAGCTTCTCGTCCTCATCGGTGATCTTGGGGGCCTGCTTCCACTTGGTGACATAGTGGAAGATCAGCCAGGGCATGCCGATGAACAGCATGCCGCAGATCATGAGGGGCAGGAACACGTCCTCCATGCGTCATTCTCCCCTGTTTGTACCGGCGTTCATCGACGCCTTCAGCGCGGCCAGTTCGGCGTCGACCTTGTCGGACGTCTTGAGCTCCGCGATCTCCTCTTCCAGCGTCTTGGGCTGGTTGCCCAGGCTCATGGCGTCGGCGCGGCCCTCGGCCATGTCGACCCGGCGCTCCAGCATGTCGAAGCGGGCAAAGGCGTCGTTCACCTTCTCGCCGGCATAGGCTTCGCGCAGGCGCAGGCGGTTCTGGGCGCTTTCCATGCGCGTGACCAGGCTGTTCTGGCGCGCGCGGGCCTCGCGCAGCTTGGCCTGCAGCTTGGCGATGTCCTCTTCGGAGGCGCGCAGCGCTTCGTCCAGCACCTCGATCTCATGGGAAAGCTGCTCCGCCATGTCGACCGCCTTCTGCTTTTCCACCAGCGCGGCCTTGGCCAGATCCTCGCGGTCCTTGCTGAGCGCGAGCTGGGCCTTTTCCGTCCAGCTGTCCTGCAGGCCCTGGAGCTTGGCGATGTGACGCCGCATTTCCTTCTGGTCGGCGATGGTGCGGGCGGCGGAGGCGCGCACCTCGACCAGCGTTTCCTCCATTTCGAGGATGATCATGCGGATCATCTTCGCCGGGTCTTCCGCCCGGTCGAGCAGGTCGGTGACATTGGCGGCGATGATGTCGCGGGTGCGGGAGAAAATACCCATTTGAACTTCACTCCTGGTACGAACGTGTCGGGGCGAGCCTTACGCCAGATAGTGCAAGGCTGCGGGGCATTCCGGGTTCGCGATCATCGGGACTTCGCTGGCGCGGGCCGGGCCTACCGCCGAAAGGATCAGGGTCGATCCGAACAGGACGGAGGCGATGGCGACGGACAGGAACTGACCGATTTCGCGGACGCTGTTGCTTTGCTTTTGCATGATAAACTCCTGAACCTTGGCCTTCATATGCGTGCCGCTCGATAGGTCAGCGGCTTCGCTTTCCGACTTTGCAGAAGCCGTGCCAATTTTCGGAAATGGCAGAATTTCGCGGTTTTTTACGATCGCGCAAGAATAGGACTTGCCGAAAGATGGGAATTTTCACCATAAGTTGGGGCATGGAGAAAAACACCCAGTTCGTCGGCCAGTCGCTGGCCTTTCTCGATGCAGTCGAGCAGGCCGGACGGGCGGCGGAACTCAACCGACCGGTACTGGTCATCGGGGAGCGCGGCACCGGCAAGGAACTGATCGCGGAGCGCCTTCACCATCTTTCGCCCCGCTGGGACGAACCACTGATCGTCATGAACTGCGCGGCGCTGCCGGAAACGCTGATCGAGGCGGAATTGTTCGGTCATGAACAGGGCGCCTTCACCGGCGCGGCGCGGGCGCGGGCGGGACGGTTCGAGGAGGCCGATCGCGGCACGCTGTTCCTGGACGAGCTGGGCACGCTTTCCATGGCGGCGCAGGAGCGGCTGCTGCGCGTCATCGAATATGGCGAGGTGACACGGATCGGCGCGTCGAAGCCGCTGACGGTCGACGTGCGCATCGTCGCGGCGACCAATGAGAACCTGCCCGCCGCTGCCGATGCCGGGCGGTTCCGGCCCGACCTGCTGGACCGGCTGAGCTTCGAGGTGATCACCCTGCCCCCGTTGCGGGCGCGGGAGGGGGATGTCGCGGTGCTCGCCAATCATTTCGGGCGGCGCATGGCGGCGGAGATCGGCTGGCCGCAATGGCCGGGCTTTTCCGCCGCCTGCATGGCCGAGCTGGAGGCCCATGACTGGCCGGGCAATGTACGCGAACTGCGCAATGTGGTGGAGCGCGCGGTCTATCGCTGGAACGAGCCGGGGCGGCCGGTCGCGGCGATCGTGTTCGATCCCTTCGCCTCGCCCTGGAAACCCCAGCCGCTGATGCCGGTGCAGGTCGTGGCGGAGGGTCGGGCCATGGGTTCACCAGCTCCCGTCGCCAACGGCCATGACGCGATCACGGACCTCAAATCCGCCGTGGATGCGCATGAGGCGGCCATCGTCCGCGCGGCGCTGGAGCGCTTTCGCTACAACCAGCGGGCGACGGCGAAGGGGCTGGGGCTGACCTATGACCAGCTTCGCCATTGCATGAAGAAGCATGGGTTGAGCGCGGGGTAGCGTAGCCCCCACATCACCGCGTCGGCACCGGCTCCGCACCGGAATAGTCGTAGAAGCCCTTGCCCGTCTTCCGGCCCAGCCAGCCGGCCTCGACATATTTCACCAGCAACGGCGCAGGGCGATATTTGGGGTCGCCGGTCGTGTCCTGCAGCACCTTGCAGATTTCCAGGCAGGTATCGAGACCGACGAAATCCGCCAGCGTCAGCGGCCCCATGGGATGGTTGAGGCCCAGCATCACGCCCTTGTCGATGTCGGTCACGCTGCCGACGCCCTCACCCAGCGCGAACATCGCTTCGTTGAGCATCGGCAACAGGATGCGGTTCACCACGAAGCCGGGCGCGTCGAAGGCATGGACCACCTGCTTGCCCAGGCTGGCGGCGAAGGCCTCGACCGCGGTCACCGTTTCCGCGCTGGTGGCAAGGCCGCGAATGACCTCAACCAGCGCCATCACCGGCACCGGGTTGAAGAAATGCACGCCGACGAACCGGCTTGCGTCGGGCGCCGCCTGCGCCAGCCGGGTGATCGGGATGGAGGAGGTGTTGGACGCCAGGATCGCGTCGGGCGCCAGCAGCGCGCCGACATTGCCGAAGATGGCGCGCTTGATCTCCTCCCGCTCGGTCGCGGCTTCGATCACCAGCTGACAGGCGGCCAGTGGCGCGATTTCGCCCGCCGGCGTGATCCGGGCGATGGCGGCGTCGGCATCGGCCTGCGCCAGCTTGCCCTTTTCGACCGCACGGCCAAGCTGGCGGATGATGCTGTCGCGGCCCTTCTGCGCGCGGGGCAGGTCGATGTCGGACAGGATCACCTCATAGCCCGCCTGCGCCGCCACCTGCGCGATACCCGCGCCCATCTGGCCCGCGCCGATCACCCCCACGGTCCGAATATCCGTCATGGTCGAAAACCCTCCTGCACTGAATCCTCTTCGCCCGCCCCCGTAGCGCCATGACAGGCGGGCTGCCAGTGCTTCCGCGCAACGCCAAAGCGGACGGAAAGCCCCGTGCGGGAGGCGGAGCGCCGATCTTTCTGCGATTTCCCGCTTTGCGCAGCGCCTGCTTGATGGTTAAAAGCCCCGGCATGTCCGTTTCAGACCTGCTGCCCGCGCCGGCGACCGGAAGGTTCATCGCCGCCGTGCATCACTTTCCGCTGCGCGTCTATTTCGAGGACACCGATCTGTCCGGCCTTGTCTATCATGCCAATTATCTGCGCTATATGGAACGGGCCCGATCGGACATGCTGCGCATTGCCGGGATCGACCAGCGCGCCAATCTGGAGGGTGGAGAGGGCGTCTATGCCGTCACCGACCTTCAGCTCCACTATCGCCGCCCCGCCCGGCTGGACGATGAGCTGATGGTCGTGAGCCGCGTCACGAAAGTCGGCGCGGCTTCATGTTCCATTCATCAGACGGTCATGCGCGATGAGGAAATATTGACCCAGGGCGATGTTTCCGTCGCCTTCCTGACACCCCAGGGCCGCCCGCGCCGGCAACCAAAGCCCTGGACCGACATTTTCAGCCGTTTGATGAGAGGGGAAGACATCAACCTATGAGCCTTTCGATGCCCGACGTTGGCCTTGCGGTCGGCAATGCCGCGCAAGCTGCCACCATTTCGCCGCTGGCCCTGTTCCTTCAGGCCGACATCGTCGTGAAGGTGGTGATGCTGGGCCTGCTGCTGGCCAGCATCTGGACCTGGGCGATGATCATCGGCTTCAGCTTCACCCTGCGCAAGGCCAGCCGGCAAAGCCGCGCCTTCGAACAGGATTTCTGGAAGGCGGAGGATATCGACCGCTTCTATGAAGGCCGCGGCAAGGCGGAGTTCCCGGCCGCCAAGGTGATGGCCGCCGGCGTCACCGAATGGCGCCGGTCGACCGCGCAGAAGGTGATCGATCGCGAGGGAACGCGCGATCGGCTGTCCACCGCCATGTCGAGCACGATCGCTGCGGAAATGGACCGGCTGTCGGACCGGCTCAACATTCTCGCCACGATCGGTTCGGTTGCCCCCTTCGTCGGGTTGTTCGGCACGGTGTGGGGGATCATGCGGGCCTTCACCAGCATCGCGGCGGAGCAGAACAGCAGCCTGGCGGTCGTTGCGCCGGGCATTGCCGAGGCGCTGTTCGCCACCGCCATCGGCCTGTTCGCGGCGATCCCGGCGGTGATCGCGTACAACCGCTTCAGCCATGGCATCAACCGCATGGAATCGGGGCTGACCCGCTTTGCCGACGGCTTCTATTCGACGCTGAGCCGCGAGCTGGAGGCGCAGCGGTGACGAAGGCCGGGATAAAGCGGGGGGCGATGTAATGGCCATGTCCGGGCCTCCTTCCAGCCGTCGCGGACGCGGTCGCGCGCCGATGGCGGATATCAACGTGACGCCGCTGGTCGACGTCATGCTGGTGCTGCTGATCATCTTCATGGTCACAGCGCCCTTGCTGGTGACGGGCGTGCCGGTGAACCTGCCCGAAACCCGCGCCAAGGGGCTGGACCAGGACCAGAAGCCCACCGTGGTCTCGATCGACCGCGACGGCGGCGTCTTCATCGACGATGCGCAGATCAGCGACGCCGAACTGCCCGGCCGCCTGGCCGAGATCATGTCCGCCAATGCCGGCAAGGCTGAACCGCCGCAGATCTTTCTGCGCGCCGACAAGGGGCTGGACTATGGCCGGGTGATGCTCGTCATGGGCGAGCTGAACCGCGCGGGACTCAACAAGGTCGCGCTGGTCAGCACCGGCACCGAGGACAGGTCCGCTGTCAGCAGCGGTTCAGAATAGGGGCCATAGGTCTTGGCGATGGATCGTGCGGAGAAAATCGGCCTTGGCGTGGCAACGGCGGGACATGTCCTGCTGTTCGGCCTGCTTTCGTCCGGCTTTCTGGCTACCCCTAACCCCCTGAAGCTCAATTCGCCGCCGATGGACGTCAGCCTGGTGGATGAGGTCGCGCTGAAATCGACGGCACCGCAGGTGTCGACCGCGCCCCCGCCCGCCAGCGTTGCGCCGGAACAGGGCCCGACCGAGGACGCCGCGCCCGCGCCGGAACCCGAACCGGCGCCACGACCCGAACCAAGCCCGGCGCCGCCGGCTCCCCGTCCGGCTCCACCCAAGCAGGCGGCCAAGCCTGCACCGCCCAAACCCGCGCCCGCACCCCCGAAGAAGGATGTGCCGGCCGCCAAGCCGAAGCCCAAGCCGGCGGCGGAAAAGCCCGCACCGGCCAAGGCATCGCAGAAGCCCGCGGCCAAGCCCAAGTCCGATGCGTCCGCGCGCGCCTCCGGCCAGGGCAAGGCGGACAAGCCCAAGGGATCGCTGCTGGGCAAGGACTTCCTGAAGGGCATCGACACCGAGGACGACGCCCCGCGCAAGCCCGCGCCGCCACCGGCAGCCGCCATGGGGCCGGCGCAGAAGGCCGCGCTGGACGCGGAAATCCGTCGCCAGCTCAAGCCCTATTGGAAATCCCCCAGCGGCGCGGACATCGAGCAGCTTCGCACCTTCGTCGACGTGCAGCTTTCCCGCGACGGTTCGCTCCTGGGGCAGCCGCAGGTCGTCAACACCACCGGCATCACCGCCAGCAACCGCACCCAGGTGACGTTGCATCAGGAACTGGCGGTCAAGGCGATCCGCCTCGCCGCGCCTTTCAAGCTGCCGCCCGCTCTGTATGATGGCTGGAAATCCCTCCGCATCTCCTTCGACAAGAGGCTATCGCAATGACCCCATCCTTCAGGACAGGAAAGGCCCGCGCCACGTTCGGGGCCATGCTGGGGGCGCTGCTGCTGGCGCTCGCGCCCGCCGCTTCGGCGCAGCTCAGCGTCGATGTGACGGACGAATCCTCCTCCAACCTCAAGATCGTGGTCCCTGCCCTGCCGGCGCAGGCGGAGGTTTCCACGCCCGCAGGCGGCTCGACCGAGCTGGGCCGCAAGATCGCCGAGGTGATCGCGGCCGACCTCAAGGGGTCGGGCCTGTTCGATCCCTCCGGCCCTGCCGGCATTCCGGCGATCGCCTTTCCCGAAGTGACCAATCCCGTCTATGACAAATGGGGCGCCTATCAGGCGCTGGTGCAGGGTTTCGTGCGCACGACGGGAGGCGAGGCGGACATCACCGTCGGCTGCTATCTCTACGACGTGGCGCTGAAGCAGGAACTGACCCGGCAGGGCTATGTCGTGGCGCCGCGGGACTGGCGGCGGGCCGCGCATAAATGCGCCGACGCCATCTATGCGCGCCTTTCGGGCGAGAGCCCCTTCTTCGACAGCCGCATCGCCTATATCGCGGAGAGCGGCCCCAAGGGGAACCGCACCAAGCGCCTCGCCATCATGGATTCGGACGGCGCGAACCACCGCTTCATCACCAATGGCCAGTCGATCGCGCTGACGCCGCGCTTTTCGCCCGACTACAAGTCGATCGTCTATGTGAGCTACCTCAACAACCGCGTGCGCATCTATATCTATGACATCGGCACGGGGCGGCAGCGGCTGGTGACGGAAAGCAACAATCCCACCTTCGCGCCACGCTGGTCGCCCGATGGCCGCAACATCCTTTTCTCCATGGCGATCGCGGGTAACACCGACATCTATCGCATTTCCGCCAGCGGCGGCGCGCCGGTGCGCCTGACCACGGCACCGGGCATCGATGTAGGCGGCAGCTATTCCCCCGACGGCCGCCAGATCGTGTTCGAAAGCGACCGTTCCGGCAGCCAGCAGATCTATGTGATGAACGCCGACGGTTCGGGCCAGCACCGGATCAGCCATGGCGGTGGCCGCTATGCGACGCCGGAATGGAGCCCGCGTGGCGACCTGATCGCCTTCACCAAGATTTCCGGCGACTTCAAGATCGCGGTCATGACGCCAACGGGTGACAATGAGCGCATCCTGACCAACGGATGGCAGGACGAGCAGCCGAGCTGGTCGCCCAATGGCCGCGTGCTGCAATTCTTCCGCACCACGCCCGGCCGGGAAGGCAGCAGCCAGGTGTGGCAGGTCGACCTGACCGGCGTGAACGAACGGCGCATACCCACGCCGCTCAGCGGGTCGGACCCGGCCTGGGGGCCCTTGCTGCCCTAGGGCGCCGACATATGCTGATTCGCATCATGACGGAACCGAATCATCCCGACTGCGTAACGACCTTCAGACCCTGTTGAGGAGCATCCGATGAAAATTTCCCGTCCTTTGCTGATGGCGACCGCCATCGTGGCCCTTGCCGCCTGCTCCAAGAAGCCGCCGCAGGAATTGCCCCCCGCGCCCGGCGGCGACAGTTCGGCGCAAACCGGCGCTCCTGCCGCCCCGACTGGCCCGGTCAAGGGCAGCCAGGAGGATTTCGTCGCATCGGTCGCATCCGATCGCATCCTGTTCGGCACCGACCAATATGATGTCGACCCGCAGGACCAGCAGATCCTGCAAAGTCAGGCCGCCTGGCTGCAACAGAACCCCAATGTCCGCGTGACCATCGAGGGGCATTGCGACGAGCGCGGCACCCGTGACTATAATATCGCGCTGGGCGAGCGCCGCGCCAATGCGGCGAAGAATTATCTCGCTTCGCTGGGCATCGACGCCGGCCGCATCACCACCGTGAGCTATGGCAAGGAACGCCCCGCCGCGCTGGGTTCGGACGAGGCCGCCTGGGCGCAGAACCGTCGCGCGGTAACCGTCACGGTCCAATATTGATCATGTGAAGCTTTCGGGTCGCACCAGCTTCATGACCCCCGGAATGGCGATCTGATCAGATCGCTGTTCCGGGGGTTTCCTTTCAGGACCAGCCGCCGCCGAGCGCCAGGAAGACGGCAATCTGGTCCTGCACCAACTGCACCCGCGCCGCCGCCGCCGAAGCCTCCGCATTGGCGAGCGAGCGCTGCGCGTCCAGCAGGGACAGGAAATCGCCCCGCCCGAAGCGGAACAGCTTGCTTGCCTGCGCGGCCGAAACCCCCGCGCTGTCCCGCGCGCGGTCGAGAGCCGCCGCCTGATCGGCATGGCGACGATAGTTTTCCAGCGCCGTTTCCGTCTGGCGCAACGCCTCCAGCACCGTTCCGTCGAAGCGCGCCAGATCGGCCTGGACCTGCGCATCTGCCTGCGCGATCCGCGCCCTGACGACGGGACGGTTGGGAAAGCTCCAGCTTAACAGCGGTCCCAGGCTCATGCCGAAGCTGGTCCCTGAACCCGCGCTTCTGAGCGGTCCCGAAAGGTCCAGCGATCCACCAATGCTGATCTGCGGGTAGAGATCGGCGGTCGCCACTCCGACGCGGGCCGTATCGGCGGCGATGCTGCGTTCCGCCTGCCGGATGTCCGGCCGTCGCCGGATCAGCGCAGCGCCATCGCCCACCGGCAGGGCCGCATCCAGCACCGGCAGGGTCGCGCAGCTTTCCACATCCTTCGGATAATCGGCCGGCGGCCGGCCCAGCAAGGTTGCCAGCAGATACAATCCACCCTGCCGCTGCGCGTCGAAGGCGGGCAGGCTGGCCTCGCTTGCGTCGACCGCCGCCTGCGCCCGGCTGACGTCGAAGGCCGTGCCCCGCCCTCCCCTGAACAGCCGCTGCGTGGCGCCCAGCGTTTCCCGCTGCAGCGCCACGACGCGCCGGTTGACGGCCAGCGAATAATTGGCGGCGCACACCTGCGCATAAGCGCGCGCCGTTGCCGCCGCCACGCTGACCCGCACATAGTCGCGCGCCGCCGCGACCGTTTCCAGATCGGCGGCGCTCGCCTCTATCGCGCGCCTGATCCGGCCGTTGAGGTCGAGCGGATAGGAGGCGGCAAGGCCCAGATCATAGCCGACCACGCCCGGCAGGCTTTCTGCCGTGCCCGAAGGCCGCGAAAGCGTCGCGCCCCCGCTAACCGTCGTGCCGATGGTGCGTGCGGCCTCCGCCTCGCGCAGGACAGCCTGCGCAGCGGTCAGGTTGGCGTCGGCGACGCGCAGGTCGCGATTGGCGACAAGGGCCTGTTCCACCAGCGCGTCCAGCCGGGGGTCGGCATAGAGCCGCCACCAATGATCGGGCAGATCGGCGTTGCTGAAGCGGGCATCCTGCGCCGACAGGAAGGCGCCCTGCGCGGCGGGAGCGGTTGCCGCCGAATTTTCGGATGGACGATAGTCCGGACCCGCCGTGGCGCAGGCGACCAGTGCAAGGGCGAGGACAGGCACCCCCATCCTTGCTCCGCGCCTTCGGCCGGAGGAAGAAAAGGCGCCACTGGCCCGCACCTCACGCATGACGGCACCCCCCGGCCTTCGCATCCTTGCGCGCCGGTTCGATCGTCACGGTGGCTGTACGCCCGGCGATGAGCTTTACCTCCGGGGGCACCTGCGTCAGCTTCACTCGCACCGGGATGCGCTGGGCCAGCCGCACCCAGGAGAAGGTCGGCTCGACCGTCGGCAGCAGATTGCCCGAATCCGATCGGCTGCTGTCATTGATGCCATAGGCGATGCTGTCGACCCGGCCGTGCAGATCCTGCGCCTCCCCCATCAGGCGCACCGTCACGGGCGCACCGATGCAGACCAGCGGCAGCTTGGTTTCCTCGAAATAGCCCTCCACGCGCAGGCTGTCGCGGTCGACCAGCGCCATGGCCTGCTGCCCCGCCGCCACGAAATCACCCGGATGAAGGTCGAGGTTCGTGACCACCCCATTGACCGACGCGACCACCCGTGTCCGCCGGAGGTTGAGGGCGGCGGCATCCCGCGCGCTCATCGCTTCGGCCAGCGCCGCCTCCGCCGTCGCGACGCGGGCGACATTCTGCTCATGCGCTTCCTTCGCCACCAGATCGCCCAGCGCCACGTCGCGGGCCGCCTCCCGCCGGGCCTGGCCGAGCGTCGCCCTGGCGCTGGCGATCTGCGCTTCGGCCTGCTCCACCGCCAGCGCGTAGCGGGGCCGGTCGATCACGAACAGCAGGTCGCCCGCCTTCACCGCCTGATTGTCATGCACCGCGACGGCGGTGACGAGCCCGCCAATGTCGGGCGTCACCCGCACGACGTCGGCCCGCACCCGCCCGTCGCGCGTCCAGGGGCTGCGCTCATAATGATCCCACATCCACAGCGCGACGAGCACGGCTGCGATGACGAGGACGATGGTGGCGGCGCTGCGGGTCAGCGTGGCGGCAAAGCGGTTCATAGACGGATTCCAAGGGCGGGAACGAGGATGACGAGCGCGCCCAGCATCAGCACGAAGATGCTGAGGTCGACCGCCGCGCGATAAGCGAGGAAACGATAGAGGCCGAAGGCGCCGATCAACCGGGTTACGCCCCAGCTCAGGATCAGCGCCACCAGCGCCAGCAATAAAAGAGTCGGCACATAGACGCCGCCCAGGGCGATTTCTCCGGTCATGCCGGCTGTCCGATCGGCGAGAGTTTCCGATAGCCCTGACTGTCGGGGAAAAGATTGCGGCGCAGGCTGACCAGCGCAAGGATACCCTCCCGCCGGATCGCGGCGTCGGGATTATCGGACAGATGACTGATCGCGCCGTCGATATCGGTCAGCAGCGCCGGACGGGCCGGTTCCGGTGCATCCGGGTCCAGCCCGCGATAATGGGCGCTGACGCCCGTCAGCACATCGGCGAGCGGCGCGGCTTCATCGACGGGCAGGTCGAGCCGCAACTGCCGCAATTCGCCGATGGCGACGCCGGTCCGCAGGTCGCGCAGCGCGTCGTAGAGCGGCTGCCCGCTGTCGGACCGGACGGCGGCCAGCCGGGGCGCCAGCAGCGCGATGCGATCCAGCATCCGGTTGATCCAGCCGCGCAGGTCAGGCGGCGTCATCAGCGTGGCGCGATTGGCGATGTCGTTCCAGCCTGCGCGCACCGTGCGCCGGATCGCCCGCTCCACCCCCGCCGACTGCAGCAGCCCGGCCATGATGATCGCGTACCAAATGCCGACCAGCTGGGCCACGGTGCCATTGGCGTAGCTCGCGAAGGCGCCGACATACCGATCGGACAACAGCACCGGACTGCCCAGTCCCAGCAGCGTCGGCAAGGCGATGCCCATCCAGCGCGGCGAGGCCATCATGGTGCCCAGCAGCAGCAGCATCGGCGCATAGGCGGCGGCCAGCATGGCAAAGCCGTCAAGGCGCGGCATGATGGCATAGCCATAGACCGCGCCCAGCAGCGAAGCGGCGATGGTGCCGATCATGAAACCCTTTAGCGGCGCCAGCGGATTGTCCGACCCCGCGAAGAGCGAAAGGAACACGCCCGCCAGCATGACCGCGCTGCCGCCGTCCTTCCATCCGCTGCCGATCCAGAGCGCGCAGCCCAGAGCCACGGTGACGAAGGCCGCGAATGCGCCGCGCGCCGCGCCGCCATAGTCCCTGTGCAGTTCCCGGTTGCGCCGCCCCTCCAGCAATTCGCCGACGCGGGCGCTGACCGCCTCCCGCCTGTGGGTCACCATCTGGTCATAGAGGTCGCGGCAGTCGCGATGCGCGGCAATCAGTGCGGCGAGGCGGGCAAAAAGGCTGAGGCGCATCATGTCCGCCCAGCCCATCTCCGCCCGCGCCGCCGGTTCCAGCGCGGAACATCGGGCGATCAGCGCGTCCGCCGCTGCATTGCGGACGGCGAGATCTTCGCCGGGGTTGACGATCCAGGCCCGGACATCCGCTATCAATGTTTCGACCTGCCGCGGCACGACGCCGCCGCTGGCCGCCTTCAACATGGCCAGGCGATCCTCCACCGCCGCGCCCAGCGGCAGCAGCAGCGAGAGTTGGTCCTGCATGGCGCGCACCGTTCGCACACGCGGCGCGAGGCGGCTTATGTCGAAGGGCAGATGCACCGACATCTGGTGCAGTTCGGTGATGTCCTGCGCCAGGCGGCGGCGTTCCTGCGCCAGCCCCTCCACCGGCTCCAGCGCGATGGCGTCATGCGACCAACGTTCCGCATCGCGCAGCATGGCCGCCGCGCGCGCGAGCAGCAGATCGGTTATGGAGCCGGGGAAGACAACACCGTGGACCAAGGTGCCGCACAGGATGCCAAGGGTGATTTCCTGCACCCGCAGCGTCGCCACGGTGAAGATTGTCTGCGGCGTGTCGACGTCGGGAAAGACGATGAGGCAGGCGCTATAGCCCGCCAGCACGAACATATAGGATCGCGGCGTGCGGTCGAGCAGCGAGACGAAAACGCACAAGGCCAGCCACAGCGCCATGGCGAGCGACAGCAATTCTGGCGCATTGACCAAAGGCGGCACGACGGCAACGGAGAAGATCGCCCCGGTCAGCGTGCCGATGATGCGGAACACCGCCTTGGAAATCACCGCACCGGCCAGCGGTTGCGCGACGATATAGCTGGTCAGGAATGCCCAATAGGGACGTTCCAGCCCGATGCTGAGCGCGACGTAGAGCGCCAGCATCGCCGCCGCGAAGCATTTGAGGGAAAACAGAGCCGCGGGCCAGCCGACGCGCTCGCCAAAGGCGTTCATGTCAGCGCTCGCATGTCGGACCATTCATGGCGGGTCGTCCCCGTTACGACTGACCCCGCCGCTCGGCCATGCGCCGCTCCAGCAGGTTCAGCAGGTTGACGATGATCTCGATGGCGGCGTCCGGCACACCCTCCAGCAATTCGCGCCGCAAATCCTCCAGCCGCGCCTCTATCCGGCCAATCAGTTCCCGGCCTTCCGGCGTGAAGGCGATTCGGTTGGAACGGCGATCATCGGGATTCGGCACGCGCTCGACAAGTCCCGCCGCCTGCAACTGGTCCAGGGTCCGCACCAGCGAAGGCTGGGTGATCCCCAGTTCCTCGGCGAGATCGGCCTGCCGCGCATCGGCGCCGAGCCGGTCGAGATAGATGAGGCACCAGGCCGCGCTGTTGGAAACGCCGAATTCGGCCAGCGCCAGATCGGCCAATTGCCGCCATTGCCGGGCCACCTGCGGCATTTTATGCGCCAGCGCGCGCTTCAACTCCGATCGGGACATTTTATTTAGATAGCTAACTAATCTCTTGCGTCAAGGGTTTCCGTTCCGCCCCGGCGCAATCGGGAGTATTTTCGGGCCAAGAAAATGGGGCTGGGAAGTCGCGTGCCCAGCCCCTTTCCCAGCCTTCCAACCTCAGCCTGCCGATCCTTCAGGCCCGACGCGTGCCCGAAAAGCCCGCCGTGCCGAAGGCGCCAAGCTGCATGGTGCCGGTGATGCTGTCGCCGCTCACTTCCGCCTCGCATTCCAGCGTCATCGGCATGGGCAGCGTCATGTTCATCTTCCAGCTCAGCTTGTTGCCCTCGACCTTGCCTTCTGCCACGTCGAGCGAGCCCATCATGCCGGCGAAGGTACCGTGAAAGCCGTCGCCCGAGCTGATGACGGTCAGCACGCCGTTCTGGTCGCCCATCGGCGTCTTCGCCACGCAATCATAGGCGCCGTCCACTGCTGCCATAGCACTTCTCCTTTACGTAATCGTCAATCTGCCAATGTGCCCATTTCGACCGGAAGTCCGACCGCGTCAAGCTGTGGCTTCACCAGTTTCGCGTCGCCCACCACGACCCAGATCAGCCGGTCGGGATTGATCGCCTCCCGTGCTGCCTTGTCCATGTCCGCCGCCGTCATGGCGCGGTAGACGCCCGGAAGCGTCTCATAATAATCATCCGGCCGCCCGATCATCCGGTTCCGCATCATCGCCCCCAGCAGATCGGACGAGGTTTCGAAACTGCCCGGCAAGGACAGGATCTGGCTGTTGATCGTCTGGTTGCGTTCCGCCTCGGTCGTTCCCTTGGCGGTCAGGAAATCGCCGATGTCCTTCCGCGCGGCGACGATGGACTCGCCGGTCTTGTCGGTCTGCACCGGGGCATAGACCAGCAGCGGGATCGTCTCCTTGACGCCCGGCAGTGCGCTGCCCGCATAATAGGCCCAGCCCTTGGTCTCGCGCAGGTCCATGATCAGGCGGGATGTCGAGCTGCCGCCCAGCACTTCATTGGCGGTCAGCAACGTCACCGGATTGTCGGTGCCCGCCTTGTTGGTCAGCTGCCCGGCAAGGATCATCGACTGCGGGCTTTGCGGCTTGTCGACCAGGATGATCCGCGAAGGCCGCATCATGCGGTCCATGCGGAACAGCTTCGTCCCCTTTGCAACCCTGGGTGCCTTCCAGTCGCCGAAGCGCTTTTCCAGCAGCGGCATCACGTCGGCCAGCGTCGTGTCGCCCGTCACGAAGATCGTCGCATTGTCCGGCCGAAGCCATTTGTCATGGAAGGCGACCAGATCGGGCCGCGTCACCGCCTTCACCCCGCTTTCCGTGCCGGAGCCGGTGAAGGGAATGCCATAGGGGTGCGCCTGTCCATAGAGCAAGGGCGGCAGCAGGCGCTGCGCGATCGGCATGGGTTCGGTCTTTTCCGCCGCGATCCGGGTCAGCACCTGGCCGCGCAGGCGTTCGACCTCCGCCGGCGCGAAGGCCGGGTTGCGGATCACGTCCGCCAGCAGGCCGAGCGAGGCGTCCAGATTCGGCTTCAGCGCATAGAGGCCGACATTGGTCGCATCCATGCCGTTGCCGGCGCTGATCGACGCGCCCAGCCGTTCCTGCTCCTCGGCGATCTGGATCGAACTGCGTGTTGTCGTGCCCTCGTCCAACAGCGCCGTGGTGAGGCCCGCCGTGCCCAGTTTCGCCTTGTCGTCGGCGGCATTGCCCGCGTCGAAGGACACGGACACCCGCACCACCGGCACCGTCGCCCGGCGCGCGAACACCACCGGGATGCCGTTCTTCAAGGTCGCATGTTCGACCGCCGGAAACTCCAGGTCCTTGACCGGCTCGATCCCCGGCTCCGCGATCCTGGTCGGCGGGGGCGGGGTCGCCGCGACCGGCGCGGGCTTCTTGGGATCGCGGAAATAGGCCGGATGATGGGTGGCGTTGCCGGCCAGCGCATTGTCCTCCGCCGACCGCTCGCCCGGCGCCACGGTCAGCCGGAAGACCGGCCTTCCCAGCCATTTGCGCGCGGCGTCGCTGACCGACTGGGGCGTCGCCGCGGCATAGGCGGCCAGATCCTTCTTATATTTGCCCGGATCGTTCGAATAGACGGCGCCTTCGGCCAGGGTCACCGCCTTGCCGCTGAAGCCGCCGACCTTTTCCAGCCCGCCGATGGTGCCCGAAAGCTGCTGCGTCGCGGCGCGCTGCACCTCGTCCGCCGTCGGACCCTTGGCAAGATAGTCGGCCAGAAGCTGGTCGAGCCGCTTGCCGACCGCCACCGGGTCCTGTCCCGGCTTCACGTCCACGGTGATCTCCGCGATGGAGAGCTTCTCGAAGGGCTGGATGTTCGCCTTCACGCCCACCGCGACCTTCTCGTCACGCACCAGTATATTGTCGAGGCGGGAGGAATTGAGGCCGCCGAACACCGCCATTGCAAGGTTCAGCGGGACCAGGTCGTCCGAATTCACCCCAGGCACGATCCAGTTGCGGTAGAGCCGGGTGGCGGCGACATTGTCATGCATCACCTTCTCGACATCCTTGTCGAGCGTGGGCACGGTCGCATCTACATCCTTGGGCGCGGGGCCGGCGGGGATGTTGCCGAACCATTTTTCGACCTTCGCCCTGGCCGTGGGCACGTCTATGTCGCCCGCCAGCACCAGCACGGCGTTGTTCGGGCCATAATGGGTCTTGAACCATGTCTGCACGTCGCCCAGGCTGGCGGCGTTCAGGTCCGCCATCGAACCGATGGTCGAATGGCGATAGGGGTGCCCTTCAGGCAGCATGGCTGCGAGCTGCGCATATTCGACCAGCCCATAGGGCTCATTCTCGCCCATCCGCTTTTCATTCTGCACGACGCCCCGCTGGGTATCGAGCTTGGCCTGCGTCACGGCGCCGAGCAAATGGCCCATGCGGTCGGATTCGAGGAACAGCGCCCGGTCGAGCGCCCCGGTCGGCACCGTCTCGAAATAATTGGTGCGGTCGAACCAGGTCGTGCCGTTCCAGTCGGTCGCGCCGATATCCTCCAGCCGCCCGAAAAAGGGTCCGTCGGCATTTTCCGAGCCATAGAACATCAGATGTTCGAACAGATGGGCGAAGCCCGTCTTGCCTGCCGGTTCGAAGCGCGATCCCACATGATACCAGATCGATACGCCGACCACGGGCGCCTTGCGGTCGGTGTGGACGATGACGCGCAGCCCGTTCTTCAACGTGAACTGCTCATAGGGAATGTTCACCGCCGCCACCAGGCTGGAGAGCGGCGCAGGCGCGCTGGCCGACGGCGCGGCCGGAGCGGCCGCCGCCGGCATCGTGGGAACAAGCGCGAGCGAGGACAGGCCGATCATCAACATTATCCGGCGGGAAAAGGGGGAGAAGGTCATGAGCGCCTCATGATGGTCAGTGGATTGGCCGGCAGCATAGCGGGGCGCTTTAGCCGCGCAATACGCTTTCCGCTGGACAGGCGGGATGGGCGCGATAGGCTTTGCCTCCAACCATAAGAAGAGGTCTTCGCACCCGATGCGCCGTCATTCCCTCGCCTTCGTGTCCGCCCTCGGCCTTGTCCTCGCCACGCCCTACCCCTCCTCCGCTGAAACCGCGCCTGCCATCGGTGCGGACGCCATTCGCGCCGATATCGGTTTCCTGGCCGACGACCTGCTGGAGGGGCGCGACGCGGGCACGCGCGGTTATGACATCGCCGCCCGTTATGTCGCCGCCCGGTTCGAGGCATTGGGCCTGCGGCAGGTCATTCCCGATAGCTGGTATCAGCCCGTGACGCTCGCCGTGGCACGGCTCGACAAGGTGTCCGCGCCCTCGATCAGCATCGGCAACAGGCGCTTCGCCAATGGCGAGGATATCGCCATCGGCGCATTTGGACGCGAACCGCGGCAGAGCATGGAGGCGCAGGCCGTGTTCGTCGGCTATGGCCTGCAATCCGATCGCGAGAAGATCAACGATTATGCTGGCCTCGACCTCAAGGGCAAGTTCGCGGTTGCGCTGTCCGGCGCCCCGGCCGGCATGCCGAGCGAGATCGGCGCGCACCTCGCCGCCGAAAAGTCCCTGGCCGCGCAGCAGGCAGGCGCCGTCGGCC
>Ga0068856_100002793_pt1 | contig 17867 bp, 19 predicted proteins | sample KBSCornC62_FD_66595 | JGI IMG/M metagenome (GOLD analysis project Ga0068856, IMG submission 66595) | Corn rhizosphere microbial communities from Kellogg Biological Station, Michigan, USA - KBS Corn C6-2 | ecosystem: Host-associated > Plants > Roots > Rhizosphere > Soil ...
ATGGGCAGGCCGCGCGTCGCGAAACGTTCTCGCCACGCCGGATCGGAAGCGATGAAGACGGGAATGCAGTTCACGAATGCGCAGCCGCTTTCCAAAGCGCGCTCTGCATACCACTCCGTGGCGCGTTGTGAACCTACGGGTAGGTACGAGACGAGTACTTGTGTGCCCGTATCACGTAGGACTTTGCCGACGTCGACGACCGGCGCCTGCGATTCTTTCACCTCATCGCGTAGATACTCGCCAATGCCGTCCAATGTCGGCCCGCGTTGCACCGGTACATCGAGTCGCGCAACGTCGGCAAAAACACGCGTGTTGTTCGGCGGCGCATGAATTGCTTCGGCAACGTCGAAACCCACCTTACGGTCGTTGACATCGAACGCACTGGCCACTTCGATATTTTCAATGCCGTAGCGGCCGATGTGCGCATGCATGAGTCCGGGTGCTTCCGTTTCGCAGCCGCGATAATGAGATAGGCCCTGCACTAGAGACGAAGCGCAATTTCCTACGCCGACGATGCCGATGCGTACGTTCTGACTGTCCAAGGAGCACCTCTGAAGAGCGAATGGCTGTTAACAAGAAAGGCAGTGGCCCCCGATTCAATCTATGCACGATCCATGCAAACGCACGACCGCGAGCTTCGTTCGCACGAGACTCGTATTTACCTTTGAGTATTCATTTCTCGGCGCTACTCGACGTCGCTACACAGCGTGTAATCACTGCCGACCGTGTAAGCCCTTCAGTACGAAGGTTGGGAATGTGGAGAGGGCATTGGCCCTTGGGAAATTGGGCTGCTGGTAAGAGAGTGTGAGCGACGCTTATTTGGCAACGATGGTGTGCTTGCGGAAGCGTGCTTACTCGCGGCCTAAAACATCTCGGCACGGTTGTTGCTACATACCTGATCCGCCGTCGCGTGCTGCGTAGTTCGCAACCGATGGCTCATCCGGAGGATCCCGCGTGCGTTCGAGTCACAAGCTCAATGGCAACGACAGCTCTCATGGCGCCAGCATGAACACCGCCGTGGTCGCAGGCGGTGCCGGATTTTTGGGATCGCATTTATGCGAAAAGCTGCTCGAGCAAGGTCATGCGGTGATCTGCGTAGACAATTTCGCCACCAGCGATCGCGACAACATCGGCCATCTACAGCACAAAGCTTTTCAGCTCCTGGATCAAGACATCGTCAATCTCACGCACGAGCAGGTGTCCGAGGCCGGTAAGATTTTCAATCTCGCCTGCCCCGCTTCGCCCGTGCGTTATCAAATCAGTCCGCTCGAGACCTTGAATACGAGCGTGCGCGGCATGGACAGCCTGCTCAGCATCGCCCGAAAGATCAAAGCACGAGTATTTCAGGCGTCCACGAGCGAGGTGTACGGACATCCGACCGTTCATCCGCAAACCGAATCGTATTGGGGCTACGTCAATCCCATAGGGCCGCGCGCTTGTTATGACGAAGGCAAACGGTGTGCGGAGACGCTTTGCTTCATCTATCGCGAAGAGTTCGGCGTGCCGGTGCGCGTGGCGCGCATCTTCAACACGTACGGCCCGCGGATGGACCCTTCGGACGGAAGGGTCGTAGTGAATTTCATCGTGCAGGCATTGCGCAACGAACCGATCACGGTCTACGGCGATGGCACGCAGACACGCTCGTTCTGCTACGTCGACGATCTCATCGAAGGCATTCTCTTGATGATGTCCGACGACAACGATTGCACCGGGCCCATCAATCTAGGGAATCCCGTCGAAGTCACTGTCTGCGAGCTCGCGCAGCACATCGTCGATCTCACGAGTTCGCGTTCGCGCATCGTCCTGCGGCCGTTACCTACGGACGATCCGCCCCGGCGGCGTCCGGATATTTCCTTTGCGCGAGAGGCGCTCGGTTGGCAGCCGCATACGGACTTGGAGACGGGACTGACGCGCACCATCGCCTATTTCGAATCCAAACTGCGGCAAGGCAAATCCATCCTGGGACACGAACGCGGCAAGCAGCGCGGCTCGTCGCATCAGCCCTTGGCGGGAGCGGATGTGGCATGAAGAACGGCAAGGACAAGATTCTCATCATCGGCGGTGCGGGTTTCATCGGATCGCATCTTGCGAACGAGCTTGCGCAGCAAGGCCACGCCGTGCGCGTGTTGGATGTGCTCGACCCGCAAGTGCACGGGGAAGAGGGAATATTTCCGCGGCATCTCAGTCAGGATGTCGAATGCGTTCAGGGTGACGTGCGCAATCGCGACGACGTCGTTCGTGCGCTGCGTGGTGTCAGTTGTGTTTATCACCTCGCCGCCGCGGTGGGTGTCGGTCAGAGCATGTATCAAATTGCGCAGTACACGGAGATAAATAATCTCGGCACGGCTGTATTGCTCGAATGCCTCATCCAACATCCCGTCGAGCGCCTCGTGGTGGCTTCCAGCATGAGTGTCTATGGCGAAGGGCTGTATCGCGATGGCGATGCGCTGTGCGAGCCGTCGACTCGCGATGTCGCGCAGTTGAGTCGAGGGCGCTGGGAGCTCGAACGCGATGGACATCTGCTCTTGCCGGCGCCGACACCGGAAACGAAAACCGTCACGCCTATTTCGGTGTACGCGCTATCGAAATACGATCAAGAGCGTCTGTGTCTCATCTTCGGCGCTACGTACGACGTGCCCACCGTCGCGCTCAGATTCTTCAATGTGTACGGGACGCATCAATCGCTTTCGAATCCCTATACCGGCGTGCTCGCGATCTTTGCGTCGCGGTGCCTGAACGGCAATCCTCCTTTGATCTTCGAAGACGGTGCGCAACAACGCGACTTCGTGAGCGTGCACGATATCGTGCACGCCTGCGCACTCGCTCGAACCACGAACGCGACGGGCGAGGTGTTCAATATCGGCTCCGGCGAACCGCGCTCGATTGCCTCGGTGGCGAGCGATGTCATCGCGCTCACCGGCGCAGATGTCGAAGCTCAGATCACCGGAAAATATCGCAAGGGCGATATCCGTCACTGCTACGCCGATATCTCCAAGGCTCAGCGATTGCTGGGCTATCAGCCGAAGGTGCGATTCAGCGATGGTCTCGCAGAACTCGCGGAGTGGTTGAGCGAAGCGCGTGCGGAGGATCACTTCATGCGAGCCGATGCCGAACTCAGTGCGCGAGGACTCACGCTGTGACGTCCACGACTTGGGAGCATCGTGCTGCAGACGATCACATACTGATCACCGGCGGCGCCGGGTTCATCGGTGCGAACCTTGCGAATTATCTTTTGCGTCAAGGTGCGCGCGTGCGCATCTTGGATTCGCTTGCTCGCCACGGCGCTTATCTCAACGCTCAATGGCTGAGTGAGCAGTATCCGGGCACCGTCGAAATCATCGTTGGCGATGTGCGAGATCGCAATGTGGTGAAGGCGGCCGTGGCCGATGTGCAGCACGTCTTTCATCTTGCCGCTCAAGTAGCGGTGACCACCAGCTTGATCGATCCGCAGGAGGACTTCAGCGTCAACGCCCAAGGGACCCTCAACGTGCTCGAAGCCATACGCGCGTGCAAACGTCCCCCTTCATTGGTGTTTTCTTCGACCAATAAAGTCTACGGTGGGTTGAGCGATCTGGAGATGGTGGCACAGGGCGAGCGCTATGTGCCCGCGGACGGTCGGATTCGCGCACACGGCATTGCCGAGACGAGACCTTTGGAATTTCACAGTCCCTACGGCTGTTCCAAAGGTGCCGCTGATCAATACGTGCGCGATTTCGCGCGCAGCTACGGTCTCGATACCGTCGTGCTGCGCATGAGCTGCATTTACGGACCCCGCCAGTTCGGCAACGAGGATCAGGGATGGGTTGCCCATTTCGTTCGCTGTGCACTGCGCGATAGCGGCGTCACGATTTACGGCAACGGCATGCAAGTGCGCGACGTGCTGTTCATCGACGATTTCGTACAAGCGCTCGTGCTGGCCCGTCGCAACGTGCACAGCCTCAGCGGCTCTGCGTTCAATATCGGCGGCGGTGTCCATAACACCGTCAGCGTTCGCGAATTGCTCGAAGTTGTACAAGAACAAACGGGAGTCAGTCTCGATATCACATTCAGTGACTGGCGAGTGGGCGATCAAAAGTACTACGTCTCGGATGTCACACGATTCAACTCAGCGACCGGGTGGCGTCCTACGACAGACCTGTATGCAGGTCTCGCCGCGCTCGGGGCATGGCTTGCACATCTCGAAGAGTTGGAAAAAACAGCGCCAATGCACGCAAGAGTTGGCGATAGGCTTGCGGAGCAACGTTCACGCGAGGCGCGCCCATGAGTGCGGCGATGCGGCGCGCGGCTGTGTTCGCTGGCCCAACGACCGTGCAAGTCGAACAAACGGAATTGCCTATTCCACAAGCAACGCAAATTCGCGTGCGCATGGAAGGATGCGGTATCTGCGCCTCGAATCTTCCCGTGTGGGAAGGACGTCCGTGGTTTCAGTATCCGCTGCCGCCCGGCGCGCCGGGACACGAGGGGTGGGGCGTCATCGACGCGGTCGGCAATGATGTAACGGACTTCAAAGAGGGCGATCGTGTTGCAATGCTCTCGGAGCGCGCCTACGCAGAGTACGACGTAGCGGAAAGGAGCGCCTGCGTACGGTTGCCGGTAGAGCTCGACGGTCTGCCTTTTCCAGGTGAACCGCTTGCTTGCGCGATGAACATCTTCGAACGCAGCGATATTCGACGCGGTGACTCGGTGGCGATCGTCGGCACCGGCTTTTTAGGGATGCTGTTGATTCAGCTCGCAGCGCGCGCGGGCGCCGATGTGATTGCACTGTCGCGACGGGAATATGCGCTCAAGCAAGCGCGGCATCTCGGCGCTTCGGCGGCACATTCGACAGCGGACTACGGTGCGGCGCGCGACTATGCGCTCAGACTCACCGACGGAAAGGGATTTCCCCGCGTCATAGAAGTCGCGGGCGAACAATCCACGCTCGATCTTGCGAGCGACCTCACGGCGGAATATGGACGACTCGTCATCGCGGGCTATCACCAAGACGGGCCGCGGCAAGTGAACATGCAACAGTGGAATTGGCGCGCGCTCGACGTGATCAACGCGCATGAGCGCGACCCGAAGCGCTATATCACAGGCATGGAAAAAGCGGTGCGCGCCATGAGCGAAGGACGCTTAGAGCCCTTTTCGCTATTCACTCACAGCATCGAATTGAATGATCTATCAGCAACGTTCAAGTTATTGCGCCAGCGCCCCGATAGCTTCGTCAAAGCTTTACTCGCATTCGAGCCGTAACGCATGAGTGCTGTTCGCGAACCGGCGGTCGGGCGCCCCTTGCGATTGGGATTCGTCGGTTTGGGTTGGATCGGACGCAAACGCCTGGATGCCCTTGCAAAAGGCGCAGATATCACAGTCGAGGCGGTTTGCGATACGCAACCTCAAGCAGTGGCGAGTGCTGCGGACGCGTATCCGGGAGCCCTTGCGACTCATGATTTCGACAAGCTCTTGCAGGCCGACATCGATGCTGTGGTGATCGCGACACCCAACGCATTGCATGCTTCTCAAGCCATTCAAGCGTTCGAGCAGGGTCTATCGGTTTTTTGTCAGAAGCCTCTCGCGCTCTCCTCGTGTGATGTGCAGGCCGTAGTAGACGCTGCACGCAGCGCCAACCGGCGTCTAGGCGTGGACTTCTGCTATCGATATGTCGCCGGCATGCAAGTAGCACGAGAGCGCATTCGCAACGGCGAACTCGGCGAGCCGCTGTTCGTCGATATGAAATTTCACAACGCTTACGGCCCGGACAAGCGTTGGTGCTACGACAAGCGCGTATCCGGCGGCGGGTGCCTACTCGACCTCGGCGTACATCTCATCGATCTCGCTGTGTGGCTGTTGGACATCCGTGACCTCAACGTCGTCAGCGCCGATTTATTTGCAGCGAAAGAGAAACAGGGGCGCTGCGGTCGCGACGACATCGAAGATATCGCGCTTGCACACTTGCAGGACGAGCGCGGTGCGGCACTGAGACTTGCTTGCTCATGGAATCTGCACGCGGGCCGCGATTGCGAAATCGAACTCGCTGTGTACGGGAGCAAAGCGGGTGCCGTTTGGCGCAACGTCAACGGCTCGTTCTACGATTTCGTCTTGGAATGGGCGAATGGAACACGGCGCGAAATGCTCGCGCAACCGCCGGATGAGTGGGGCGATCGCGCTCTGCGCACGTGGGTCGACGCGCTGCGTCTAGATGGCTCTTTCGATGCCGACGCAGCATCGTTTGTGCCCACCGCGCGCGTGATCGACCAGATCTATGCCACGCACCAGTAGCGCGCTGCACGTACTCATTACTGCGGATGCAGTCGGCGGTGTCTGGTCCTATGTATATGAACTTTGCCGTGCACTCCCCGATGTGCGCTTTACGATCGCCAACATGGGGCCGCTGCCTTCGGCAACACAACAAAAAGCCGCATGTGATCTAAAAAATGTCGAACTCGTCTGCCGTGAATATCGGCTCGAGTGGATGGAAGCGCCTTGGGACGACGTCGATCGCGCAGGCGCATGGCTGTGCGATCTGGCGCGCGAATGCGCTGCCGATGTCGTGCACTTAAACGGTTATTCGCATGCCGTTCTAGATTTTGCCGCTCCCGTGGTCGTTACGGCACATTCCTGTGTACAAACATGGTGGCGAGCCGTGCACGGCACACAAGCGCCTCCGGGCTGGAACGAGTACAAGCGCCGCGTGCACGAGGGCTTGCGAGTAGCACGTCTCGTGATCGTGCCGACGCGGGCCTTTTTACTCCAACTGGAAGATGTCTACGGCGCATTGCCGCATGCACGAGTGGTTTATAACGGCCATGCGGCGGCTGCAAACGAAGCTCTGGGCAAGGAACCCTTGGTGCTGGCGGTAGGCCGTCTCTGGGACGAAGCCAAGAATATCCAAGTGCTTGCGGGAGCAGCTGCGCAGCTGCCGTGGCCAATAATGGTTGCAGGATCGGCGCTTGCGCCCGACGGCACACAGGCTGCGCCCAATTCGCTGCGATCATTGGGTGTCCTCGACCGCGAAGAACTCTTTGCGTGGCTGAGACGCACGAGCGTGTTCGTAAGCCCTGCGTTGTACGAACCGTTCGGTTATGGCGCTCTCGAAGCCGCATTGCAGGGTTGCGCTTTGGTGCTGAGCGACATCGAGACCTTCCACGAAGTGTGGGGCGATGCGGCACTTTACGTCCCGCCCAAGGATTCAGCTGCAATCCAGCGTGTATTGGCGGAACTGATCGCTGCTCCTGCGCGCTTAACCACTATGTCTCGTTCCGCGCGTGAACGTGCAGAACGTTATTCATCGACGCGGATGGCTCATGCGTATCTCGCCGCATATCGCGAACTCACGAATGCGCAGAGCCCGCACCTGGTGAACGCTTGAAATCAGCCGCATAGTCACAGGCATGAAGTTCGTACTCTTCTATCACTCTCTCATTTCCGACTGGAATCATGGCAACGCGCATTTTCTGCGCGGCGTAGTGAGCGAGCTCATCGCACGTGGGCATCGTGTCGATGTATACGAACCTGCCGAAGGCTGGAGTTTGAAAAATTTGCTCGAAGAGCAAGGGGCGCATGCCATCGCCACCTTTCGCAATGCCTATCCCGAGCTCATGAGTCGTTTTTACACGGCGGACTCGTTGAACCTGGATGCGGCGCTCGAGGGCGCCGACGTTTGCATCGTGCATGAGTGGAACGATCCACAGCTCATAAAAGAGATCGGCATCTCTGCTGCCGCTGCGGGCTGCCGAGCGCTGTTTCACGATACCCACCATCGTGCCGCGACCGATCGCGATTCACTGGCGGCGCTCGATTTGAGCGATTACGACGGTGTGCTCGCATTCGGCAAAGTCATCTGCGATCAGTATTTGTCGAACCGGTGGACGCATCGGGCGTGGATTTGGCACGAAGCGGCGGACGTGCGCCGCTTCCATCCCAAGCCCGACATTCCGCGTCAACACGATCTGGTGTGGGTGGGTAACTGGGGCGACGATGAACGCTCGCAGGAGCTACGGGAGTTTTTGATCGAGCCCGTCGCCGCATTGAAGTTGGATGCCGAAATCTATGGAGTGCGTTATCCGCCCGAGGCGCTGGCCGCGCTCACGGATGCAAGTATTCGATATCGCGGCTGGCTGCCCAATCACCGGGTGCCCGAAGTGTTTGCCGGCGCTAAATGCACGGTCCATGTGCCGCGACGGGCTTATACGCAAACGTTGTCCGGCATTCCCACCATACGAGTATTTGAAGCCCTGGCGTGCGGCATTCCGCTCGTGTGTGCGCCGTGGATAGATGACGAAAAGCTGTTCACCCCAGGAGCGGACTACCTGATAGCCCGCGACGGCAGCGAGATGCATGCGCATCTCAGGGCCATTTTGGAAGACCACGAGTTGGCCACCTCATTGGCAGCGCAGGGTTTGCAAACAATCACAGAGAAGCACACGTGTGCGCATCGTGTGGATGAACTCCTCGGTATCTTGGATCAGCTCGACCGCGAACAGCGCATTCGCAATCTTAAGCGAGGTATGCAACTTCATGCTTGAGCGCAGACCCACGATCGCGATGTTCGGTTCGAGCTTGGTCTCGGCGTATTGGAACGGCGCGGCGACTTACTATCGCGGCATCATTCGCGCCCTCCACGATCACGGCTATCGAGTCACTTTTTACGAGCCGGATGCCTATGAGCGCCAAGCTCATCGCGACATGCCCGATCCCTCGTGGGCGAACGTGCACGTGTATCCGGCCACGCAGACAGGTGTTGAAAGTGCGCTCGAAGCCGCACAAGACGCTGACATTCTCATCAAGGCGAGCGGTGTCGGCGTATTCGATGAATTCTTGGAAGCAGAGATCGCAAGTTGCACGGGCACAAAGCGCACAGTGTTTTGGGACGTAGACGCGCCGGCGACACTCGAGCGCATGCAACAGGATGCAAACGATCCGTTTCGCGCGCTCGTCCCTCGTTACGATCTCGTGTTGACCTATGGCGGCGGTGAGCCTGTCCTCAGCGAATATCGGCGCTACGGCGCGCGCGAATGCGCTGCGATTTACAACGCGCTCGATCCTCGCGAGCACTTTCCCGTTGCACCGCAAGCGCGCTTCGCCGGTGATTTGGGGTTCTTGGGTAACCGGCTCCCCGATCGTGAAGCGCGCGTGGACGAGTTCTTTCTCAAGCCGGCGCGCATGTTGCGTCAACGGGGTTTCGTTTTGGGTGGCAGCGGCTGGCAAGAACACATTGTATTGCCGACCAATATATACACCGTCGGCCATGTCTATACGCGCGATCACAATGCGTTCAATTGCTCGCCCACGGCTGTTATAAACATCAATCGAGACAGCATGGCGCGATTCGGCTATTCGCCACCGACGCGAGTATTCGAAGCCGCGGGTGCGGGCGCGTGTCTGCTGTGCGATGACTGGGAAGGGATCGACCGATTTCTAGAACCGGGCAGCGAAGTGTTGCCGGTCACATCAGCAGAAGATGTTGTTGCGGTCGTATCAGATCTCACGCCTCAGCGCGCCAAGGAAATTGGACAAGCTGCGCGCCGAAGAATTCTCGCGCAGCACACTTACGCGCATCGTGCCGAGGAGTTGCACGAAATCTTGGCTCGCGGCGCGGCGGCAGCAATGCGTGTGCAACCCGCCGATTCTTCCTTCGACACCTATTTTCACGGAGATCGTCATCCGCATGAGACGCGTGTCGACCAACCAGAGCTTCCGCAGGTGAATTAGGTGTCCAAAACCATCGACATCGTAGTGCTCGGACTGTCACTCACCTCCTCGTGGGGCAACGGGCATGCAACGACTTATCGGTCGTTGATCAAGGGCTTGGCCAAGGGCGGCCGCCGGGTATTGTTTCTAGAACGTGAACAGCCTTGGTACGCAGCGCACCGCGATTTGCGCGCCTCTCCTTATTGTGAAACGCGGCTGTACTCCAGCATCGAGGAGCTCGAAGGTATTTACACGCCGCGCATTCGGTTGGCCGATGCCGTGATCGTCGGCTCATTCGTGCCGGACGGAACGCACGTGTGCCGGTGGGTGCTCGATGAAGCGCGTGGTATTCGTGCCTTCTATGATATCGACACGCCGGTGACACTGTCGTACTTGAATAGCAACAACTGTCCCTATCTCGACGCGCGACAGATCTCCGAGTTCGATCTCTTCCTGAGTTTCACAGGCGGCGCGACACTCACGCGGCTCGAAACGGAATTCGGCGCGCAGCGCGCACTCCCTTTGTATTGCAGTGTGGACGTCGACGAGTATCGACCGATCGAGGTCGCAAAAAGCATCGATCTCGGATACATGGGCACATATAGCGACGATCGTCAGTCCAAGCTGGAGGATCTGTTATTGGAACCGGCGCGTCGCCTGCCATCGCAAAAGTTCATGGTTGCGGGCGCACTGTATCCGCCGTCGGTGCAGTGGCCTAAAAACGTGCTTCACAAAGAGCATCTAGGGCCGGGCGATCATCCCGACTTCTATGGGTCGCAGCGCTTCACTTTGAATTTGACGCGCGCCGATATGGTCGATGCGGGCTATTCGCCGAGTGTGCGTCTTTTCGAAGCCGCTGCGTGCGGCGTGCCCATCATCTCCGATCAATGGACCGGACTCGAAACATTCTTCACCCCCCACCAGGAAGTTTTCTTGGCGCACACACCCGAAGATGTCGTGCGGTGTTTGCAAGATCTCGACGAATCACAAGCACGCGCGGTCGGTGCAGCGGCGCGCGAACGCGTGCTCGCCGCGCATTCGGGAGTGCATCGTGCGGCAGAGTTGGAGACTTATTTCAGTCTAGTCACTTCGAGGCCCATGCCCACGCCGCAGCGTATCGGTGGCACTCATGCGCAACAGGCCACCCGAAGGGCCATGACGTGAACGCGTCCCGTTTCGACACACCGCTTCATGCGGAAATCGAAGCGATGCAGCCATGGTTTCACAATCTGCACTTACCTGATGGCGTGCAGACTGCACCCAATCATCACCTGGGTGATTTTCCCGCGTTCAAATGGGACAAGCTTGCGGATTCCTTGCCGGACGACCTGTCCGGATGGACCGCGCTGGATATCGGGTGCAACGCCGGCTTTTATAGTTTCGAACTTGCTCGCCGTGGCGCCGAAGTGCTCGGCATCGACATCGAAGAACACTATCTGAAGCAGGCGCAGTGGGCTGCACAGCGCTACGGCTTGGCCGATCGAGTGTGCTTTCAGCTAGGTCATGTGTACGAGCTCGCCAGAGTGAATCGCAAATTCGATCTCGTGTGGTTCACTGGCGTGTTCTATCACTTGAGATATCCCATGCTCGCGCTCGATATGGTGCGCTCGGTCACCGGCAAGCTGATGATGTTCCAAACCCTGACCATGCCGGGCGAGGATGTCGCCCAAGTTCCAAAAGATACGACGCTGAACGACCGTACCCTGATGCTCGAGCCCGGTTGGCCCAAGATGGCCTTCATCGAACACGAACTCGCAGGCGATTCGAGTAATTGGTGGGCTCCGAGCCATGCGTGCGTGGAGGCGATGTTGCGCAGCGCGGGCTATCGGGTGCTGTCGAGACCCGATCATGAGTTCTACCTGTGCCAGCCGACGCACCCGGAATTTCAAACCGAGTTGGAGATTTGTCGTGCTACGGTAGCGCAGCATTCGCCGGAGGTTGAGCGCTGGCGGATGTAGCAGCGATGATTCGCGGTTTGCGGCTGGCGGTCCGCGGCCAGAATGAAGAAGATTCGGCTTTTTGGGTGACTAAAACCACTATTATTCGATTAAAGGTCAAATAAGAAGAATCCTTTCCACATCTAATAGAATCCTTGCAGTTGGACACCTTAGAGCTGAGAGCGAGAACATAGTGGAGATAATCCACTTTAATCTCCATAAAAACGATTAAAAGTGGGTTACGTCTTGTGATATGAGCCATCAATGATCGCATTATTGCAACGTGTGACCCACGCCGAAGTCCAAGTGGACGGCCGATCGATCGGCCGCATCGCTCTGGGATTGTTGGTCTTGGTAGGCGTTGAGCGCGGCGATACGTCAATTCAAGCGGACCGGTTGCTCGAACGCTTACTGACGTATCGTGTCTTTCCGGACGAGCAGGGCCGCATGAACCTGAGTCTCACGGATGTAAACGGAGGTTTACTGCTGGTTCCTCAATTCACGCTCGCTGCCGACACCAGCAAAGGCACGCGGCCGGGATTCAGTACTGCTGCTGCTCCCGAAGTGGGCCGGGAATTATTTGAATACTTCGTGGGTCGAACGCGCGAGAAGTATGGCGCCGTTGCGACAGGTGAGTTCGGCGCGGATATGAAAGTGACGCTGACCAACGACGGGCCCGTCACCTTCTGGTTGCAAGTCTCACCCCCGGCAGAGTCATAGGGCTCTTGTCGGCCAGTCCTCGGTTTTGCCGGTACGCATGGCGTATGATACCGGCTCGATTTTCGTGAATTTTCACGCGGAGAAAGCACATGGGCGGTCTTAGTCCTACTCATCTGTTGATCGTGCTCGCGATCGCCTTGGTCGTATTCGGCACCAAGCGCCTGAAGACCATCGGCTCCGATCTAGGCTCGGCAGTGAAAGGCTTCAAGAAGGCGATGGAGGACGGCGAGCAGGAAGAGCACAAGCAGCTCAAAGCTCCCGAGCAAAAGGATGCGGAATTCGAATCCACTTCGGCGCCCTCCAAATCGAGCACCAAGTAGGCTCGTGAGCGCTCATGGTTGAAATCGGTTTTTCCAAAGTCCTGCTCATCCTCTGCATTGCACTGGTGGTGTTGGGACCGGAGAAGTTGCCCAAGCTTGCGGCTCAGATCGGCCGCTGGACCGGCCGCGCACGTGCCATGGCGCGTCAGCTGCGCACGCAGCTCGAGCAGGAAATCGAGCTCGCCGAACTGAACAAGGAAAACAAGAAACCGGCGACCGCGGCAGCGTCAGCGCCGACAATCGCCAAACCCGCCGAGCCCGAAGCACACACTCAAGCCCCTGCCGCCGAGCCGCACTCCGCAGCGTCTCATTCCGATAAATGACCGATCACGACGAGTCGGAGGAGACCTTGGCCGAAGGCTCCCTCATTTCGCACTTACTCGAACTGCGCGATCGCCTCATGCGCGCGTTCATCGGCATCTTCGTGGTGTTCATTCCGCTGGCGTTCTTCTCGAACAAACTGTTTACGTTCATCGCCACGCCGCTCATCAAGAAGCTGCCACCCGGCGCTTCCATCATTGCCACGAGCCTCACTGCGCCGTTCATGGAGCCCATCAAGCTCGCATTCTTCACGGCGGTCTTCATTGCTGCGCCGTGGGTGCTCTATCAAATATGGGCGTTCGTCTCACCGGGGTTATATCGTCGCGAAAAACGCTTTGCGGTGCCGTTGCTGATTTCGAGCGTCATTCTCTTTTATATCGGCGTGGCGTTCGCCTATTACTTGGTATTTCCACTCACATTCAAGTTCTTGACGAGCACTGCGCCGCAGGGAGTGCTCGTCATGACGGATATTTCAGCGTATCTGAGCTTCGTGCTGTTGCTCTTTCTTGCCTTCGGCTTGGCGTTCGAAATTCCGGTCGCGACCGTGCTGCTGATCTGGACGGGATTGGTCAAAGTGGAGACATTGACCAAGAATCGCGGCTACGCGCTGCTCATCATTTTCATCATCGCTGCCGTGCTCACGCCACCGGACGCGGTTTCGCAATGCATGATGGGCATTCCGATGTATCTGCTCTACGAAATGGGCATTGTTTTTTCGAGGGTGCTGCTAAAAGACAAGCTCGCCGAACGTGCGGCTGGGGAACAGGAGAACGCAGCGAGTTGACCTGCTGCTAACCGCCAACTCTCCTGGGCGCTAACACTCGATCGTAGGCGAACAACAGCAACATCGTCGCAATGCCATAGCTGCCGACGATGAACCACATCGAAGGCGCTGCCGGATTACCTCCTTCGACATAGTGCGCAACGAGATAGCCGCTCGACCAGCCGCTCAAAAAAGTCCCCACTGCAATGGGCAGAAAGGCGAAGCCCATATACGTTCCCACTTGTTCGGGCGGAGCGAGATTGGATACGTATTCATAAAAGCGGGGTGCTTGGATCGCTTCGCCGACGGCGAATAGCATCATGCCGGCGACTGTTCCGGGCACGCTTGGCACAAGCCCCAGAACAAACCAACCTGTCGCGGCGATGCCGATGCCGAGCGTCATCGCCATTAGCGGTTTGAGTTTCTTCGCAAGCGCTGCGCCGGGAATGGTCACCAAGATGATGGTCCATGCGTCGACAGTTTCGAGAATCTCGAATTTCTCGAAGTGGAGATAGTCTTTCACGTAGAAAGGCAGCGCATAGAAGATGTGCCAGAACATGACCCAGAAGCCCGAAAAGGCGATCAGGAACAGCATGAACCGAGCGTTGCGGAACACGAGCATCATGTCGGCGATGACTTCGCGCAGCGTTTTACTCGGCGGCGCATCGGCAGGAAGGTCGGGTTCACGATAAAAAACGATCGTGGCGATGCAGAGCGCGAATGTCGTTAGAGACGACACTACGAGCACATATGAAATTCCGGCGCTTTCGCGCACGGCCAATGCAATGAAGGGACCGATTGCACCGCCGATGTTCACCAACGTGTAGTAGATCGAGTAGCCGAGCGTTTTCGTTTGCGTGTTGGTGGTTCGGGCGACAGTTCCGACGACGGATGGCTTGATGAGCGAACCGCCGACGGCAGTGATGATCAACGCGATCAACAACCAACGCTTGGCGCCAAGGGCTTGGACCAGAGGCTGCCCCGCGGGGAGTCCGGCAAGACCGATCAAAAAGTAGCCGATGGAAAAGATGCCGAAACAAGCGATCAAACTTCGTTTGAATCCGTATCGGTCGACCACGGTGCCGGCGAGCGGAGGCAAGAAATAAAGTAGCGTGTTGAAGACCGATCCTGCTAGAAACGTGGCGGTCTCGGAACCGAGACCCACTTGTTCGGCAATGAATACCGCAAGAACTGCTTTACTGCCGTAGTACGCAAATCGCTCGAACAATTCGAGAATATTTGCAACCCAGAAAGACCGGCTGAACCCTGCGCGAAGCTGACGGAAAGCGTTCAAACCCTCACCGCTCGCGGCGCTTGACGATCACTTCGATCCGGCCCTTGGGTCCAATCAATCCCGATGCCAGCCACGAGGTCAGACTGACGACGATCGAAGACCCGAGCGCCGTCCAAAAACTTCCGATGTGAAATCCGGGCAGCAACAATGCGACCAATCCCAACATCGCGGCGTTGATGACGAGCAGAAAAAAACCGAGCGTCACCAACGTCAAAGGCAAGGTGAACAAAATTGCGAGGGGACGGACGACGGCATTCACGACGCCGAGCAGAAGCGCCGCTCCAACGAGCGTCCATGGGCCCGAGAAGCTCAAGCCGGGGAAAAAGATCGTTGCGATCCACAGACCGATGGCGACGATGGCCGCCCGCAGAAAAAAGCCCGTCATGCAGTCTCCTCGATGGCGCAGGCCGGTGGGGAAATGGCATAGTACAGAAGAAAGCGAACCAGCCAACCAGATAACCAGTCGACCAGCTAGAAACAATGGCTCTTACACTCCTCTGAATTCTGGCTGGTTAGCTGGTTGACTAGTTCGCTGGTTCGCTAAAAAAAGGGGGTCCTACAATGAATTGGGTTATCGCAGTCATGTTGCTCGCGGTATTGGAATTCTTGGTCTGTGGATTTCTAGTGGGCTCTGCACGTGCCAAATACAAAGTAGCTGCTCCCGCGATCACCGGTCATCCGGACTTCGAGCGCTGCTTTCGCGTCCAACAGAATACGCTCGAACAGCTCGTCATTTTCCTGCCTGCGTGTTGGTTCTTCGCGAGCACGGTCAGCGCGAAGTGGGCAGTGATCTTGGGACTAATATTTGTCGTGGGACGAGTTGTCTACGCTTTTGGCTACATCAAACAAGCGGAAAAGCGCGGTCCGGGCTTTGGCCTGAGCTTCTTGCCCAACGCGGTGTTGTTGATCGGTGCGCTCATCGGAGCGGTGAAAGCTGCGCTCGCTGCAGGTGGTTTATAACAACGGCTGTGCCCCGACCCTAACCCTCCCCCGCTTTGCGGAGGAGGGGATCGCAAGAAACGGTTTCGCTTCTGGCCGCAGACCGTTCTGCATCGTTACATCATTCCTCTGCGCGTCCACACCAGTCGGTTCAACCGCACGACGGACAGAAGCAACAGTGCGGCGACTGCATTGTGCGCAGTCGCAAGCGCGAGTGGAAATCCTTGGACGACCATGAGAGGCCCCAGGATCAATTGAATGATGAGAATCGATCCGATGGTGACGCCCGCGAGTTGTACGGCACGAGTCTGCGCTCGCTTCCAAGCATAGACACTAACGAATCCGAGCACGAGCGCCGTGAGGATTGCGCCCAATCGATGAACGAAATGAATGGCGACGCGTGCCGGATGCGTGAGAACGCCGCCTTCGTAATCGATGCCGAGTCCGCGCCACAACACGAACGCGTCTTTGGCATCCATGGCGGGCCAGAACGAATTCTGACAGCTCGGGAAATCCGGGCACGCGACAGCGGCATAGTTACTGCTCGTCCACCCGCCGAGTGCGATTTGCAACACGAGCACGACTAAACCGATGACCGCGAATTTTCGCAACCCCTTCTCACTGGATGGACGAGTGGTGCGATCGGTGCGCATCGCAAGCCACGCGAGCAGCGACATCGTGGCGAGACCGCCGAGCAAATGCAGGACCACGATCAAAGGCTTCAAGAGCAGCGTGACCGTCCACATGCCGAGCAATCCCTGCAAAATGACCAGCGGCACGAGTAACAACGGGACGAACACAGGTTGCGCCGAAGACTTGCGGTTTCTAATGGCGAGGATGGCCAGCACTACGGCCAGCAGCCCGACGGACGATGCGAGATAGCGATGCAACATCTCCTTCCAGGCTTTGTGATATTCGACAGGCCGCGAAGGAAAATGCTGAGCCGCCATATCGGCATGTTCCGCAGCTCCAGCCGCTGTGAGATGGCCATAGCATCCGGGCCAGTCCGGGCAACCGAGTCCTGCAGCGTTGAGCCGCACCCAAGCTCCCAGTACGACGACGCAAAATGCCAGCACTGCGCCGAAGAGCGCCAGTCGTCGAAACAAAGTTAGGCGGGCTGTTGGATGCATAGCGGATAGCAGTTAGTGGTTAGGAGTTAGGAGTTAGTCAGAAGGAGAGGAGGCGCTGCATCACGAGTTGCGTTTTTGTTCTAGCTGTCAACTCTAAACCGTCAATCCTCAACACACGTAGCACTCTCTACCCGATATGCGACAGCTTGAGCAACTTTTTCATGTCTTCGAGCATGCCCTTGGCCGGCGCATCGGGCGCATAGCTCATCATGAGATTGCCGAGCGGGTCCACGACATAGGTGCGATGCGCTACGTCCGGGGCGATCGCGGCGTAGCGCGGGAAGGTTGATAACAGGGCGGTGCCTGATTCGCCTTCCAGTCGTGCGGCAATCAATCCGGCATGCTCGGTGTCGAAATACGGTTGTTCGCAGCACGTCCCGGTATATAGAAATATTCGTTGCACGCGGTTCATGTCGTCGCCCAACGCGAGACGCACTTGCCGAGCATTGATGAGCGCCGTACGACAGTCTGCGTCGCACGCGCCATCGCCGATATACACCAGGCTCCATTTACCCGTGAGCCAATCCTTATCGGTGGTTTTGCCGTCGGCCGTTGCAAGTGAGACGTGCGGCAAGGGCCGCGCGGGCGTAATGAGATCGCCTCGGTTGGTCCCTCGTACCGGTCGCCACGACGTGCCGTAATAAACCACGAATGCAATGGCGAGCGGCACGAAAAACATTGCAAGCGCGAACCAAAACGGGCGCCGCGATGCTTTGATTTGTTCAGGCTCGGTCATCCCCACTCCTGCGCTTTAGATTCACAGCAACATAA
>Ga0068856_100002794_pt1 | contig 17864 bp, 16 predicted proteins | sample KBSCornC62_FD_66595 | JGI IMG/M metagenome (GOLD analysis project Ga0068856, IMG submission 66595) | Corn rhizosphere microbial communities from Kellogg Biological Station, Michigan, USA - KBS Corn C6-2 | ecosystem: Host-associated > Plants > Roots > Rhizosphere > Soil ...
AGAGATACGACTATCGCGTGTCAAGCGTGATGTGACGAAGGGGTGTTTCGAGGCAGGAGCTTCAGATGCTTTTCAGGTTGCAATGTCATGTTCAAGTGCATCGAGGTGAAGGGTGTGCTTGTAACGAGATGGATGCTGGCTGGGGTTTTGCTGGCGGCTAGCGGAGGAGTCTGGGCTCAAGGCAGGTTGACAGACGGAATGCACGCTGGCGCTGAGATGCCTGAGCAGGCGGGAAGTATGCGCCAATCGCAGGGCGGCTCGCACGGAACCGCGGTGCTGGCGTACTGGTACGGGGCAAACTACCACACGCCGTTTGTAGTGGATGAGACGACAGGGAAGACAGCGGACATTGCGCGGAATTCGGTGGAGTTCACGCATTCAGCTCAGTGGGGGTTGTTGAGCAACTTTACGGATGTGACGGTGAGCCAATCGAGCATGGCGGAGCCGGCGGCGAGCGGAGGGACGGGAGCGACGGAGATCTACGCGATTCTGCGGCCGGGGGTGAGTCTGAATGCGGCGACCAGGTCGAGTGCGTTCAGAGCAGGGCCGGTGCGGGATGTGGTGTTTGAGACCGGAGCGAATCTGGAGACAAAGAATTCGTTTTATGCGCCGGCGGAGCGGACGCTGTATATCGGGCCGAAGGTGGTGTTTGCGGTGCCGCGCGGATTCGTGAATGTCGGGCTGCACTACCGGAAGGAATGGAACCACGAGGGCGTACTGGGTAAGGCGGAAAACTACGATGCAAATCTCAATGTAGAGCCGGCGTGGCTGCTTCCGTTCGCGGTGGGAAAGGCGCATCTTGCGTACTCAGGATTTGCGGAATACAACACCGCCAAAGGGCGGGATTCATTCGGAACAGAGACTAAGCCAGAGTTCTTGTTGCGGAGTAGCATCAGTGTCGATGTAGGATCGCTGATGCTTGGCCGCTCGCATGATGGAAGTGAGCGGGGGATTCTGGTACTGGCATAACGAGTATGGGAAACCCGCGAGCGATCCGGGAGCTACGCAGATGACACCGATCGCAGGGCTCATGTTTCATCTGGATGGTGGGCAATCGAATCGCTGGTGAGGAACGAGGATGGGCGAGGCATTTCAATCCGCGTTGACCGTGCTGCTTGTCGAGGATGACAAGGAACTGGCGGGATTCGTGGGGCAGGGACTTGAGGAAGAGAACTGCATCGTGACTGCGGTGCATGATGGCGGGTCGGGGCTGCGGCAGGCGGAGATTCACGCTTTCGACATCATCGTCATGGACGTGATGATGCCCGTTCTGAATGGATTTGAGGTAACCAAGCGATTGCGCATGCAGAAGGTGCGAACTCCGATACTGCTGCTGACGGCGCGGGACGCTCCGGAAGATATTGTGAAGGGGCTGGACGCCGGGGCTGACGATTATCTTACGAAGCCGTTCGAGTTTGAGGTGCTGCTGGCTCGGATCAGGGCTCGGACGCGCGGAGCCACGGGAAAGAACGCAGGGCAGATGCGGTTTGCGGATTTGTTCCTGGATACGGAGAAGCGGGAGGCGGTGCGGGCAGGACAGAGGCTGGATCTAACACGCACGGAGTTTGGGATTATCGAGTGCCTGATGCGGGCGGCGGGCCGGGTGGTGACACGCGATCGGATTATCGAGACGGTCTGGGGCGATCGCGATGTGAGCGAAAACAATCTGGATGTGTTCATGCGCTATCTGCGGGCGAAGGTGGATTGCGAAGGGCTGCCGAAACTAGTGCATACGGAACGCGGGCTTGGATATTGCCTGAGAGAAGGCACGGATTGAAGAACCTGAGCATACAGGCACGACTCACGGCCTGGTACTTCCTGAGCCTTTCAGTGATCGTGGGATTGTTCGCAGGCGGAAGCTGGTATGCGATGCGGGCAAGCATGTATCGGGCGATCGATCGCGACCTGGGATACCGCTTGCGAACGATTGTGCCCTTTGTTGAGAGCCGCGGGCTGTCGACGCACCAGCAGTTCGAGAGGGAGTTTATAGCTTCAGAAGATTCGCCGGTGATTGGGGTATTTGTGCAGATCACCGATGGGCATGGGGAGATTCTGTTTCAGTCGGATGTCTTGCGTCGGCACCGCGTGCAGGCCTTGCCGACGGCAGCGGGTGGAGTGCCGACGATTGGGTCCATCACGGAACGGGGATGGCCGGTGCGATTTATCTCGCAACGCGTGACGGTGGCTGGAACGGATTTGACGGTACATGTGGTGGAGCCCTTGCGCGATCTGCTGGGGGCTTTGCGTGAATACCAGCTTTACCTAATGGGATTGATACCTATCGCTCTGCTGTTGACGACCACGGCTGGGTACTGGATGAGCCGCAGAGCGCTGGCTCCGGTGGAGCAGATCAGACAGGAGGCTGAAGCGGTAGATCCGGGGGATCTGGGAGCGAGGTTGCGGGTTCCGCAGACTGACGACGAGGTAATGCGGCTGGCGCAGACGCTGAATGCGATGCTGGGGAGGATCGAGAGCGGCTTCCGATCGATTGAGAGATTTACGGCCGATGCTTCGCACGAATTGCGCGCGCCTTTGGCGCTGATCACGACGGCTGCGGAAGTTTCACTGCGGCGGGAGAGGACTGCTGAGGAACAAAAGGAGGTGCTGCGCAAGGTGGTGAACGAGGCGCGGCACATGTCGAAGCTGGTGGAGAATCTGCTGGATCTGGCGCGAGGCGATGCGCGGCAAAGGCACACGGAGATGTTGCCTGTGGATGTGGCGGCGATGCTGCGGGATCTTGGCGAGGAGATGAAGCCCGCGGCTAAAGTAAAAGGTCTGGAATTGACGATGGAAATTCCCGAGGGCGCGGCAAACGTGATGGGGGAGGGAACGCAGCTTCGACGTTTGTTCCTGATTCTGCTGGACAATGCGATCAAGTACACGGAACGGGGCGCTGTTCGCATGGCTTTAGGATGCGAGGGCGAGGACGTTGTTGTGTGGGTGGCGGATACCGGGATCGGGATTGAGGAGGCTGCGGCGGCACACGTTTTCGAGCGGTTCTGGCGGGCGGATAAGGTGAGGTCGCGTTCGGAAGGCGGAACAGGGCTGGGGCTTGCGATGGCGCAGCAGATTGTGGAGAGGCACGCGGGCAGGATTGCAGTCCAGAGCGAACCGGGGAAGGGCAGCGTATTTACGGTTCGTCTGAGGCGTTCGGGAGCCTCGGAAGAGATCTGAATCATCTTTCAGATGGGTTTCAGGTTCAGCCGGCAGAGTGGATCGTGAGGGTGGAGGTCCACGAATGAAAGTTGTGCGCACAGTTGTGTTCTGGTTGCACCTCACGCTTGGATGCGTAGCGGGGCTGGTGATTCTGACGATGTCGGTGACGGGGATCTTGCTGGCGTTTGAGCGGCAGATTAACGACAAGGTTGACGCACCGGCGGTGTTGCAGAGGCAGACGAGCACGGCGGGGCAGGCACCTATTGATACGGTGCTGGACAGGTTGAATAGCGACGGGCAGGGAAAACCGACACAACTGGTTCTGCACAGCAGCCCGAAGATGCCGGTGGAGGCGCGCTATGGGCGAGAGAAGACGCTGTTCCTGAATCCATGGACAGCGGAGGTGATAGGGCAGCCGAATGGGAGCACCCGGCAGTTCTTCGGCGCTGTGGAGCGTGTTCACCGGTCGGTAGGTCTGGGAATGCAGAACGCGGTCGGTCGTGGCATAACCGGCGCGGCGAACCTCATGTTCCTGTTCATGGTGATTTCAGGAATTTACTTGTGGCTTCCCAGGGTATGGAGCGCTGCGAGTGTGAGGGCGAGGACGTTGTTCCGGGGCGGATTGACGGGGCGAGCGCGCGAGTGGAACTGGCATAACGTAACTGGCATCTGGGTGGCCTTTCCGCTGTTCTTCATTGTGGCGAGCGGAGTGGTGATGTCGTATCCATGGGCAAACAATCTGCTGTACACGATGACGGGATCGAAACCACCTTCGCAACCGCAAGGGGGTCCCGGACCCAGAGAAGAGGCGCAGGCACGCGGGGACGAGCGAGGAAGGAAAACGGACCGCGCTGTGGATGCCGGAGCCGCGATTGCCTTGCGCAGCATGGATCAGATAGTGCAGTTGGCGAAGCAGCAGGTTCCGGAGTGGAAGTCGATTGTCGTAGACGTGCCGCGCGGAGAGGCGCGGATGTTGAACCTCTCTGTGGATACCAGCATTGGGGGCCAGCCGGAGAAGACGCGACAACTGGTGATGAATAGGGAGACGGGGCGAATCGAGTCAGTGAAGCGGTTCAGCGATAACGTGGCGGGACGCAGGCTCAGGGCGTATGCGCGGTTTGTGCATACGGGTGAGGAGTTCGGAGTGGCCGGCGAGGCGATCGCGGCGCTCGCCAGTCTTGGCGCAGTGGTGCTGGTTTGGACGGGATTGTCGATGGCGCTGAGGCGGTTGCTAGGGGCCAATCGTGCGGAGAGGTCTTCGAAGATGACGAGTGTGGAAGATGAGGAACTGACCGGGGAGGCCGTCAATCTCTCATAAGAAACCTGCAGCTTGGGGTATTGTTGGCGGCCGGCCAGCGCATTATGTGCCGGCCGGATCTTTTTGGGAGGTCTTTCAGATGGGTTTCAGGCCAAGGCGTCATCCTCTGGACATGAAGATACGGAGACTGCATGTGGGTGGACGAATGCTGACTGCTTTGTTGCTGGTGGTCCTGGCAGGGATGGCAAGCGTGAAGGGAGGTGGACCCATACGGAAACCTGATTCGGCGCATATGGCGATGATGCAGCAGAAGCAAAGCGAGTGGCTGGAGAGACATCCCCTGCTGCTGATCATCAGCCGAAGCCAGATCGCCGGCATGCCCGGGGATTTGTTGACGAGCACGTGCTGGCACTTGATGGGGGCGGTGAAATCGCATCCGCACGCGCGGCCGGCTCATGGTAGGCCAAAACAAGGATGATCAGACGCTGAAGTTGCTGGCGGGCGATGTTCTGCGCGTGATGGTATGCGGTGCGCGATCGGGACTGATGTTGGCTATCACAGCGGGTTGAGGCGGGGCGGTGGTATGCTCCGGCGCGTCGTTCTGATGGGGACGAGGGGGATGAGATGCGCAAAGGATACGTGCTCTTGATAGCAGGGCTGGTTTGTCTGGGAGGATGTAACGTCGATCCGGGAAATAAGGCTGTCGATGTGCCTGAGAAGGCGAAGGTGAAGCCACCGTATCATCTTGATTTCGAAACGAAGGTTGCGAAACCTACACCGGCGGGAGTGGCGATTCCCGCGGTAAGCTATACGGGAAATCCGAAGTCACTCGAGAAGAGAGCGGCGCTGGTGATCAGGTTCGACGGTGCGGGCGTGAAGGGCGATCAGCCTGCTAAAGACATGCTGGTGCTGCCGTCAGTGGATCTTCCAGGAACTGGCGGCACACTTCCTCAGAACTACATGGATCAGGCGGATGTCGCACTTGGGAAGTTGTTAGGCGGATATTGCTATAAGGGAACTGCGAAGGTGAGTCTCGCGCTGGTGCGGTCATCAATCAAGCCGGGACCCACGGAGGCTGAGATCGATGCGAAGCGGCTGTCGGACTGGTTGCCTGTAGAGGTGGCGTTCAAGAACCCGAATGCGCATACGAAATGCTAGCTTGTCGTCTCCACTCGATAGGATCGCGAGTGGCTTGAAGTGTTGAGAAATTCGTGCTGAGGCGGTAAGATTCACCCGCCTATCATCACGCGATGATACTGCGCGATGAATGGGGCACAGGCTGTTCGGTTCGGAACGCATTGTCCCGAGGATCAGGAATTGCCGGCAGCTCAAAACACTGCCACGAGCGGGTTGTAGAGCTAGTCCTCAACCAGGGACGCTACGAAGCTGTCGATGAACTTGTCCGGCGGGTTCGGTTGAGTGCGCGGCTTCGTCATCTTCGATGATCTGGAGCAAACGAGCCTGGCAATCACGGTCATAATTGTTTGACCCGGTGTTGGGTAGAGCGGACAAGTGGTCGTTTCCTGCATTCCATGCTTCGCGAGCGAGGGTGATGCGACTTTCAGCCCAGTGAAATGCGCATTTAGCTTGCCAGTAATTGGTATCCGGGCTCTCTGCCTCTTTGGTTTGCATTGCAGCCCAATAGATGCGTGTTGCTTCTGCATCCCGGCGAGTCAGTGCTGCGTTGACGACCAAGCACGCATGGAGGCTGGGCCGGATGTCAGAGGCAGATGTTTTGAAGACCTCTTCAGCTTGTGCGAAGGCCACGCGTGCTTGAACAAGATTGTCACGGTCAAGGTAGTACTCGGTGGCCCAGAGTCGAAGCAGGAGCCCGATCTCCCCGCTCAGGAAATGGGTTGAAGCGCGGTCGATTGCAGCGATGTCGAAATCTTTCGGACGGATGGAAGAGACGTAACCCCCGCCTGCAATCCGGGCAGATCGCTGATAGTCGTACAGCGGCCCTCCACGAAGGATCTGGAGAATCCGGGCTCCATCGGAGTAGAGGCCTTCTGGGCGCAATGGAATGAGGTTCACGACTCCGGCGACAAGACTGATGGTGGCGAAGAGCGCGAAGTATTCCCAGAGATAGTCCCATGGCGCACCGACGGCAGTGTATGCCAGCGCGGCCGTGACTGCTCCCGTGAGGAGATTCACGAAGGGCCCTGCAGCGATAACCGCGACTTCGTTCCAGCGGCTTTCGTTGGGATCAACGGGGACAAGTCCGGCGGCGCCGGAGAAGGCGAGAAGTTGGGTGGGGTGAAATGCAAATCTCCAGCGTCCTTCGATCGAGCGAAATTGGAACGGGCCAACGATGAAGGCGCGAAGCTTCATGCCGAGGGCGATGCCAGTCAAAGCATGGCCCGCTTCGTGGAGCAAGGTGGCGAGGCCGATGACCAGAAACCACTGCACCCATGCCTCAAGTCCATGGGTGAACGGTAGCCCCTGCTCGTGGCCCCAGCGGGAGTAGAGTTCCATGAGCCAGAGGGTGGCGCCGACCTGGAGAATAATGCCGATCGTGTCGAGATATTTGTGGGTGCCGTCTCCGGCGATGCGCGGTGCGTGAGTTTCGGCAGCCATGGAGCTTCGAGGCGCGAATGCAATAACTCCGGCGATTCCGACGAGTACGTGACTGCCGATGATCCATGCAAAGAGCGGCGGGTGCCCCGTCGGGAATCGCCTATTCAAATAGAAATCGAGCGACCACAGTCCGATTCCAGTCAGCAGAAGACTAAGGCTGGCAGCAAGAGCCCACAGCCTTGCTGATTTCTTCCCGGTCCTGAGAGCCCACCAGGCCATGCCATTCAATGCGGTCAGGATCACGGGGAGGACAAAGATGAATTGAGCGAGTAACCGCAGGAGGTTCTCGACTACGGTGGGAGTTCTGGGAGCATCTTCGAGAAACTGCTGGTTCGATGCGCGCATTCGGAAGAGGACCGGAAGAACGGAACAGCTGGCGATGAGATAGATCAGCGCAGCGTTCGCGAAGCAGGCACGCAGGAGCTTGCGGAGTGTGAGCATCGGCAGCAATCTCCGAGTTAAGAAGGGAAGCCGGTGCTGCCACTATAGCGCAGGAGTGAAGAAAACGACTGCCTCTGAAGTACCCAGGAACCCGAACCGGGAGGAGTTACCTGCCGCCTGAGGAGCATTAGTTGTGGCTGATAGCATTCTGGATATGTTTGGGAGACTCTCTCGTAGATGTCGGTGCGCCGTGATTACATCCGGCGCGGTTTTTATTTTGGGTGCTGTATGCGCCGTAGCTCAGGCGCAGAATGAGCCGGCGAAAAGCGGTTCGGATCGCGCGCACATCGAAGAGGCGCTGCGCGGGTTGAATCGCGGGCGTGGTGTGGGGCAGGTGGCGATTTCTCCCGATGGGAAGCGGCTGGCCTGGATTGATGGAGGACGGCGTGGCGGGGAGATTCGCGTGGCATCGCCGGAGGATCTGTCGAAGAGCCAGCGGGTGACGGCGGCAGTGAATCCGGAGCAGCATTGCGCGGAAGAAGAGCTGGCGTGGGAGCCGGATTCTAAGGCGCTGGCTTTCTTTTCGAGTTGCGGGGATCCTGCGGGGCGGCAGGAAGAGCTGTACTTGTCGCGGCTGGATGGGAATCCCGCGAAGCGGCTGACGGCAGCCAAGGGGTACGTGCATGAGCCGGCGTTTTCTCCGGATGGAAGAAAGATTGCATTCTTATATGTAGAGGGCGCGACGAGACCGGCGGGGGCGCTGGCAGCGATGAAACCTCCGGCTGGCGTAATTGGCGAGGACAACGTAGAGGTGCAGCGGGTGGCAATGGTGGCAGCGGATGCTTCGGCTTCTGCGCCGACCGAGGTGAGCCCCGCGAATCTGCATGCGTATGAGTTCGACTGGGCTCCGGATTCAAAGGGCATGGCGTACGTTGCGGCGGAGCCGCCGGGCGAGAACAACTGGTGGACGGCGAAGCTGTACACGCAGGAGCTGGATTCCCAGGTCCCCAAAGACGGGGGACCTGGGGCACCCAAGGCGGTGCTGGCTCCGGCGGAGGTGAGTGGGCCGCTGCATGGATTGCAGATTGCGGTGCCGCGGTGGTCGCCGGATGGGCAGTACATTGCGTTCATTGGTGGGCTGATGAGCGACCAGGGGTCGACGGGCGGCGATGTGTGGATGGTGCCTGCCAAGGGCGGGGAGCCGAGGGATCTGACGGCAGGCAGGCCGACTTCGCCAGCGTGGGTGGAGTGGGGGACCAACGAATATCTATTTGTGAGCGAACTTGCGGGCGGGAACAGCCAGCTGATCCGGATGAAGGTGGATGGTGACGTGAAGGGCGGGTCGAAGCCGCCGTCCTTTGGTTCAGCTATTTTCTCGATTCCGGGAAGCGTGGGAGACGGGCGGTGGTCGCACAGTCTATCGAGTACGGCGGACCATTCGCTGTTCGTGTTTACTGCGAGCAACTTCGAGCATCCGGCGGAGATTTACGGAGCGAAGCCGGGGACGGTTATGACGGCTGGGCTGGAAGGCGTGATGCAGCTGTCGCATTGGAACGATGGAGTGAAGCCTGGATGGGGGAAAGCGGAGTCCCTGAGCTGGAAGAGTGATGGGTTCCGGGTGCAGGGGTGGCTGCTCTTCCCGAAGGATTATGACGAGCACAAGAAGTATCCGCTGATTGTGGAGGTACACGGCGGTCCTGCAGCTGCGGTGATGGCGCGATGGGGCGGAGGCGGCGGGATCAGTGCGACCGCCTTTTCAGCTCTGGGTTATTTCGTACTGATGCCGAATCCTCGGGGGAGCTATGGACAGGGCGAGGCGTTCACACAGGCGAACCGGAAGGATTTCGGGTATGGGGATCTACGGGACATCCTGGCCGGGGTGGACACGGTGGAAGGGAAGTATCCAGTCGATCCGCAACGGGTGGGAATTACGGGCTGGAGCTATGGCGGGTTCATGACTATGTTTGCCGTTACGCAGACGCAGCGGTTCAAGGCGGCGGTGGCGGGGGCGGGATTGTCGAACTGGCAGAGCTACTACGGCGAGAACTCGATCGACCAGTGGATGATTCCGTATTTCGGGGCCTCTGTTTATGACGATCCGGCAGTGTATGCGAAGAGTTCGGCAATCAATTTTATTAAGCAAGCGAAAACGCCGACGCTGGTGGTAGTGGGGGACCGGGATGGGGAGTGCCCGGCGCCGCAGTCGTATGAGTTCTGGCATGCACTGAGAGATCAGCATGTTGCGACGGAGCTGGTGGTGTATCCGAACGAGGGGCACGGGTTTGTGAATCCGGAGCATCGGCGCGATGTGATGGACCGGGCAGTGGAGTGGTTTGAGAAGTACATGCCGGAGAGGCAGGGACCGAGGGAACAAGGGAACTAAGGGGACGAGTAGACGAGGAAGGCGAGCAGTGAGAGTAAGGAGTTGGAACGATGAAGGTCAGAAGCTTGGTGATGAACTTGCTCGCCAATGAGGGTAGGGCTGAGTCTATGTAAATACAGACTTTTGGGGGTGGGAGAACCTTGCCCTGATACACTTTGCTTTGGAGCAAAACGAGCGTGGTCACCAGACCGGCTGCATGGAATTCTGGAATGCCGAAGGCCGGGGACCTGTGCGCGACCGTGGTTGGCGCGGGGAAGACTCGCTTTTAACCCTTATCTTCTAACGGATTTTTGGAGAGACCGTTCCGCGGTGAGATGGGCGGGGCGGGGAGGATTCATGCGGCGGTATCTGACGCTTGTTTTCATACTGTTTCTGGTCATACCGGCTGGGATTTCGTTTTCCGGCTGTACCCGCAACCCGGCTGGCAACTACTGCAATGGTCTGGGTTACGGATTAAAGGATACGGACGTATATAGGATCGATCTGGAGCCGAAGACGACGGGGCTGTCGCTGGCGTTCGGGCAGGAACAGCAGATCAGTGCACCGCAAGCTTTCACGTGCAAAGGCAGCAACGCGACCGCTTCAAGCTTCAATTTTTCGACAACGGATAACAAGCTTGTGGACGTCTCTCCGACGGGGAGAATCTGCGCCGGAACCTGGAACCGGAATTCAGGCGGCGGCATTCCTGACTTTACGATTTGCAACAATCCCAATCCGGCGCCCAATACGAACGGATTGCCGTACACCTCGGCGTATATATCCGCATCGGCCAATGGGGTTACTTCGAACCCGGTACAGGTGTTTGTGCATGCGGCGGTGAGTTCGGTATCGCTGGCAACGGCGGGCAATCAGCAGTGTTATTCGCAGGGAACGAGCACGCAACTTGATTCAGAGGCGTGCTACTCGAAGAACGGCAAGCAATATGAGCTATGCGCTCCGGCATCGGTTTCGCCGGCGAACTACGCATGTGCACCGCCGGACGACGGGTCGTCAGTGCCCGTCTGCTCGAGCTCGATTGGGACGCTGGCGTACTCAGTCAGCACCGGAGCGGTGGCGACACTGAATGCAGCCACGAACGTGATTACAGCAGCGCAGCCGGGCACGACGGCGATTCAGGCATCGATTGCCGGATCGGGATCGTCGGCGGGTTACTTCACAACCTGCCCGCCGAAGTCGATCTCGGTTACGCTCAATGGCAATACAACCGCGACAGTCACTAAGGGCGTGACACAAAACCTGGTGACGACGGTGACCGATACGAAGGGCCAAGTGATCACTGGACTGACGCTGGATTATCAGTCGACTAACCCGCTGGATATTTCGGCGGGCGCGGCAGGATCAGTATTGGCATCGTTTCCGGGCGCGGCATCGGTTTACGCGATCTGCCAGCCGTCGGTCTGCAATCCAGCACCGATCAACCAGATCGGATTGTTCGGGACGGGGGTGCCGATTTCGAGCAACGCCGTGAATATTACGACACCGGGAACGGCGAGCACGTATGTGTGGTTCGGCGCGCCGGGGCAGTCGCAGTATTTTGTTCCTTATGATCTGGTGGGGAACACGCTGGGCTCGACGGTGCGGTTGCCGTATGTGCCGAATTCGATGGTGATGGACCGGGACGCAACGACCATCTATTTCGGATCGTCGCACGCGCTGATGTCTTACTCGACGAGCAACAACGTAGCGGCCAATCCGCCGGACACAACGGTCCCCGGCGTGGTGCTTGCGGTTTCGCCGGACAACAAGCAGGCGCTAATTAACGATCAGTCCCGAAAAGTGTTCTACCTCTACAACACGGCGGGTTCGATTGCAGCTTCATTCAGCGGATCGACGGATCTCTGCCCGGCCGGAACGCCTGCGGGCACGGTGTGCGGCGGTATGGGAAGCGCGGCCGAATGGACACCGGACGCAAAGACGCTGTACATCACGGACACTGCTTCAGCGGGTACAGGGCATACCGACACGCTTTATGTGTACAACGCAAACACTGGCTGGACGACATATGACCTGAGCTCGTCGGGTGGCGGGAAAAACCTGACGCTGGCGATTCCGAGCGTGGGAGCTTATCTGAGCGGCAACCCAACAGTTGCGCATACGTGGTGTCCTTCAGGAACGGCCAGCAATTACAAGAGCATGATCTTCTATCCGCAGGGCGACTCAGTAGCGGCACAAACGGATGTGCTGGCAACAACCGTGGACGGGCAGCATGTGCTTGGCGCCGCGCTGGTGGGCGGTGGAGTACAGCTTTCGGATATCGGGGTGACCGTTCCCACTACTACGCCTCCTCTGCCGGATCCGTGCCCGCAGTCGGGTTCGCAGTTGAATCCGCTGCTGCTGCAACACACGCTGAACCAGATCGGTGTGAACGGAATCAATGCAACGGCGTTGAACGCAATTGTGACTTCGCCGGCGCAGAACCTGGCCTTCGTTACGTACGATGGAACCACGCCGGGCGGGACGCTGCCGTATTATGTGCCGGGCGCGAAGGGCACGACAGGAACGCTGAACTACCTCACGCTGACTGGAGGCAACGCTGTCGTGGCGCCGATCGCGGGGGCATTCAGTTTGGACAATCAGTACTTTTTCGTGTCGACGTCGGGGGATGGGCAGATTCACTTTGTGAAGACGTCGACGCTGACTGATACGCAGCAGATCAATCCGGGTCTGCCAGCATGCGCACCGGGAAGCGATGCAAGTTGCGTCTACAACAACGCGACGCCGCCTGCTTCGGGAACGGTGCCGGCTACGGTGATCCTGGTGAAGCCGAGAAATACGGTGTAGCCGAACATTGAATGGTTAAGGAGAGGCCGGCGAAAAGCCGGACTTTTCCATCTACAGCCTGATTAGTTAGCCGGCTTCTCTGCGCCTTCCCTGGCTCCGTGCACCGCGCCTTTTGTGGTGCTCTTCGTCTTCTTCCATACCTTTTTGGTGCCGTGGGCGGTTGCGTGCGCTGCTTTGACAGTACCTGTCTTGACGGCGTGTCCGGTGTCCTTGGCCGCGTCCTTGGTGTCGTGGCCCGCCGCCTTTACATCCTGCTTCACACTGTTGTCCTGGGTTGGGGAATATGGTTGACTCCATCCGAGAGCTGACGCCATAACCAGGGCCGCTCCCAACAACTTTGCAGTGAGAGTTCGCTGTGTTTGCATGGTTTCGGGAGCATATAGTGCGACCGCGTAGCCGGACAAGTCCGGATACACACGCAATTTGGAGTCCTGTTAAGCAAGAAGTCAGGAGCGAGTGGGTATAATCCCAACTGCAATGGCCATCTTTAGTCCCCATGAAGCCGACGACCAGCGCCGTGACTGGATCATTTTGCGTGATGGTGGTGTGGCTTTATATTGGCGGCCGGAAGTACTGAAGAAGGATGTGGACTGGCTAGAGGAGCAAGGCTACAACATTGTTGAATTCGACGCTTCCAAATGGAACAGCGAAGAGCAGATGCACGATTCCGTCCGGTCGGCTCTCTCCTTTCCCTATTACTACGGGAAAAACCTGGACGCCCTGGATGAGTGCATGCGGGATGATTTCACCGTGCCGGATAGTGGTGGCGCGGTTCTTGTATTCCACCACTATGATCAGTTCGCAAAGATCGACCAGCGCCGTGGGCCGGACCAAAGGAAGCTCGCTCAGGTTGTGCTAGACATTCTGGCAGGCACGATTCGGTATCACATGTTGTTCGGCAGAAGACTCCTGATCCTGGTTCAATCGGATGATCCGGGGATTCGCTTCGACGATCTGGCCGGATTCTCTGCAGGTTGGAACTCGCAAGAGTGGCTCAACAGCAGCCGCGGGCTTTGAACGAATTGGCACTGCTGCCGGCGAGTCGCTCGCCAGGGGCTGCACGATAGAATCAGAGGATGATCAAAGGGATTTCCATCCTTCGCCGGGCTGAGGACAAGGCTGTTTATGACGGGCTGAGCAGCTTCTTCGCGGCGATGGGATTCGCTCGCGGGGCAGGCTGGAATGACTCGGTGAGCACGGGTGCATCGTTTCTGGCGCCGCTGGGAAATCTGGAATTCGTCAACGGTCAATTTCCTTCGGTTGCGGATGTGATGGTCGAGGTGACGTCGCTGGATGAGGCTTACCAGGCCGCTGCGCGGTGGCTGCGCGCAAACGGCGGCGATGCGGCCGTCAAGCGATTGAGTGAACCGGCCAATACGGATTGGAAGTCGCGCGCTTTTACCGTTGAGCCGGAGCCGGGAATTGCGTTTACGTTCTGGGCATGGCTAGATCCGCTCAAGGGCAAGCTGGTTGCGCTGGAAGGGGATCTTTCGGCCGAGGGAATGAAGTTTGCAATTGTGGTGGCGCGTTGGAATGCGGTAATCACGGATCGGCTTCTTGAAGGCGCGCTGGATGCGATGTTGCGCAGCGGGGCTAAGCGGCAGGATATTCAGGTGGTGCGCGTGCCGGGAGCGTGGGAAGTTCCGGCCGCAGCGCGAACAATCGCGGAACAGAAGAAGGTGGATGCGATCGTGGCGCTGGGATGTCTGATCCGCGGAGAGACGGCGCACTATGAGGCGATTTACAACGAGGTGTCGCGCGGGATCGGGCAATCGCAGCAGGAGACAGGCATCCCGCATGGGTTTGGCGTATTGACGTGCGAGACGCTGGAGCAGGCGTTGAACAGGGCTGGCATCAAGGCGGGCAATAAGGGATTTGAAGCGGCGGCTGCGGCGATCGAGATGGTGAGTGTGAAGCGAAAGATCGCGGAAAGCGGGAAGGCGTGACCGCTGGTTCGCGGAGGAAATCGCGTGAACTGGCGATGCAGATGCTTTTCCAGGCAGAGATGGGAAAGCAGACGCCAGACCAGGTGCGGGCGACATTCTGGAAGTCGGTGGACACGGCGGAGGGCGAGGTCCGCGGATTTGCGGAGGATCTATTCCGGTCGGCCATCGCAAACCAGGAAAAGATCGATGAGCTGATTTCAACGAACTCGCGGCACTGGCGGTTGGAGCGTATGCCGGCCGTGGACCGCAACCTGCTGCGGATGGCGGTGGGAGAGATGATCGGATTCAAAGGGACGCCGTTTCCGATCGTGATCAACGAGGCGCTGGAGATTGCGCGGCGGTATTCGGCGCCGGAGTCAATCAATTTCCTGAATGGGATTTTGGACGCGATCGCTCACGGGCTGCTACCCAAGTAAGGTTCGCAGGGCATTCCGGGAGAGTAGAATTGCGAAACGCCAATATTGGGCGTTTACAACTGAATCTGGGCTTGTGGCGTCCAATGCCAGAGAGCCGGGGAGAGGTATTCCGAAGGCTGGCGTTTGGCTTGGGACGGCGCAAATACTGCGCGTGAGCGATTTTGCGGCGTAACATATTTTTGGCTGGCTCAGGCCTTTCGGTGGACCGGCGCTAGAACTGTTGACGGGAATCCGGCGTACTGAGCAAAAGGAGATGAGTTATGAGCGATGAGAGAAGTGGTGTTCAAGGAGTAGCGTGGTTCCTGGCCGGGCTTGGCGTAGGCGCGTTGATTGGCATTCTTTACGCCCCGAAGAGCGGGCGCGAAACCAGGGAAGATCTTGCGCAGGGAGCGCGGGAAGGCAGTGAGTATCTGCGGACGCGCGGAAGGCAGGCTGCAGAGCAGATGGGTCAGTATGTTGATAAAGGCCGCGAACAGGTGAATCAGTATGTTGGACGCGGACGTGAGATCGTGGACCGCGGACGCGCACAGTGGGAAGATTTCGTTGAGCGCGGAAAGAACATCGTCAACGACCAGTCGAGCCGGGTTGGCGCAGCGGTGGAAGCAGGCCGTGAGGCATACCAGGCGAATGCGCAGAAGCCGGCAGAGCCGACTGCGTAGGACGCTCAGCTAGAGCGCCGGGGCTGACGCGGTCGGCCCCGGCGATTCTTGTATGCAGGATGCCGGCGTTCTCTTGTGTGCGCGGAGGCGCTGAACGGGTTTGAGAAAGAGTAAGATCGCGTCGGTGCCGAGATGAACTATAACAACGAGACATTCTGGTTGATGATTTTCGTGGGCCTCACGGCGGTGGCACTGCTTGGGCAGTTCATCGTGATGCTGGTTGCATATGTGATGGTTCGCAAGAGCATCAAGACCGTGCAGGATGAAGTGAGCGAAGTTCGTTCGACGGTGATGCCAATGCTGAACCGATCGAAGGAATTGCTGGAGAAGGTTGCGCCCAAGGTGGAATCCGTGGCCGCCGATGTCGCGGACATGGCGCAATCGGCGCGTGAGCAGACGGCGCATATCCGGTTTACAGCGGATGAGGTTCTTGCGCGCGTTTACCGCCAGACAAGCCGCGTGGACAACATGCTGACCAACGTTGCAGACGGCGTGGAGCATGCCGGAAACATTGTGGCTGACTCTGTGACGAAGCCAGTCAGGCAGGTATCGGCGCTACTGGCAGGGGCGAAAGCGTTCCTCAGTGTGCTTGCGACGGGACGGCGGCAGGATCGGCAGAACGTGATTACCGATCAAGATATGTTTGTGTAGGACATGTTTGTATAGGTTGCTGCTAAGGCGAGCTGGTTTCGCCCAGGTTTGTTTTGGTGTAGTCTCCTCTTCACCAATGAGAAGCTTTTCGCGAGCTGGAATTCTGGCGTTCTGCGTTGTGAGTTTCGCGGCAGCAGCCCTTGCTCAATCAACAACCCCTAAAACCTCACTGCTGGTGCTATCGAAGCACGATCACACGCTGGCGATTGTCGATCCGGCAAGCTTGCGTGCTGTGGCGCGAGTGCCGGTAGGAGACGATCCGCACGAGGTGATTGCATCGGCAGATGGGCATACGGCGTACGTGTCCAATTACGGGTTCGGTGCGTTTCATACGCTCGCAGTGGTGGATCTGGAGGCGCAGCATGAGGAGCCGTTGATCGATCTGGGCGCGTTGCGCGGGCCGCATGGGTTGGCATTTCAGCAAGGCAAGGTGTGGTTTACGGCGGAAGCTGCGAAGGCGATCGGGAGTTACGATCCTGGCACAGGGAAAGTGAACTGGATCATGGGCACGGGGCAGAATCGCACGCACATGCTGTACGTGTTTCCTGATGCGCAGAAGATTGTGACCACGAATGTGAATGCTGCGACGGTGACGGTGCTGGAGCATACGGAGGGACCGGCGGGTGGACCGCCTCCTCCTCAGCCCGGTGCACCTCTGGCGGCGGGAGCACAAAGCGGGCCGAGGCGGATGCCGGGACCTCCGGGTGGGGACTGGAACGAGACGGTAATTCCTGTTGGAGGCGGAGCAGAGGGGTTCGACGTTTCACCGGATGGAAAGCAGGCGTGGGTTGCAAACGCGTGGGATGGAACGATTTCAGTGATTGACCTGGTGCAGAAGAAGGTGGCGACGACGGTGCAGGCGAATGCGCGCGGAGCGAATCGGCTGAAGTTTACGCCGGATGGAACGCGCGCGCTGATTTCGGCCGGGCCGGAGTTGATTGTGTTTGATGTAGCGAGCCAGAAGGAAGTGAAAAGGCTGCGCATTGGACACGGTGGCGGTGGCGGAATTCTGGTGCAGCCGGATGGACAGCGCGCTTATGCCGCGTATGCCGAAGATGGTTTCGTGGCGGTGGTGGATATGAAGACGCTGGAGGTAGTAGGGAAGGTGGACGCGGGGGCGAACCCGGACGGGCTGGCTTGGGCGGTGAGGCAGTGAGATGTTGACTGTCCCGCTCATGCGCGGAAAGCAGCCGCATGAATGGGGCACTGCTTGACGATGAGCACGAAAGTTAAAGGCCGGACTCGGGGAGTTCGGCCTTTGATTATTGGTGCGATTGTTGTAGATCAGTGCAGGTCGAATTGGATGACCTGGATGGAGTAAGGCGGCAGCTTGAGGGAGAAGTCGCTGCTCACGTTGTGCAATGCGGACTCGACGGGGACGATGCGTTTGGGGTCGTCGATGGAGTTTGTGGTCTGGGTATCGGGCGCGCTGACGCGCACGAGCTTGGCGTCAGCGGCGGGGTGCGATCCGGGGAGTGAGAGATGAAGCGGCTTGGGATCAGAAGAAGCGTTAACGAGCTTGAGATAGAGCTGCTTCTTCGACGAGTTGAGGGTTGCGGAGTAGAAGAGCTTTTCTCCGGCGTTTTCGATCTTGGAAGCGACGGTGTGATCGCCGAGATAGGAGCCGAAGAGGACCTGGGCGTAGTACGCCGGGGA
>Ga0068856_100002795_pt1 | contig 17862 bp, 12 predicted proteins | sample KBSCornC62_FD_66595 | JGI IMG/M metagenome (GOLD analysis project Ga0068856, IMG submission 66595) | Corn rhizosphere microbial communities from Kellogg Biological Station, Michigan, USA - KBS Corn C6-2 | ecosystem: Host-associated > Plants > Roots > Rhizosphere > Soil ...
CCAGGAGCAGCGGGCCGACGCCGAGCTCGCGAAGGCCTGGCGGCTGCTCGGGTTCGTGCACGGCTCGGTCTGCCGGTACGGCGACGCGGCGGCGGCGGTGAAGGAGGCCGCCGAGCACGCCCGGCGGGCCAACGATCGGCGGCTCGAGGCGCGCAACGTGTCCAGCTACACCCTGGCCGCGCTCTACGGTCCGACGCCCGCCCGGGAAGCCATCGAGCACTGCGAGCACCTGATCACCGAAGGCCTCAGCGATCGGCAGGCCGAGGCCCTGGTGCTGTGCTCGCTCGCGCAGCTGCGGGCGATGCAGGGCGAGTTCGACCGCGCTCGCGAGCTGGTGGGCGCCGCTCGTACCGTCCTGAACGATCTCGGCGTCATCGTGCTCGCCGCCGCCACGGCGATCGACAGCGCCCGCGTGGAGATGCTCGCCGGCGACCTGGTCACGGCCGAGCGCGAGCTGCGGCAGGCAGACGAGACCCTGACCGCGCTGGGGGAGAAATACCTCCTCCCGCCGCTCGCGGCCGTGCTCGCCCAGGTCGTCTACGCGCAGGGCCGGGCGGACGAGGCCGAGCAGATCACCCGCCGGGCGGAGGAGCTCTCCGACCCCGACGACGTGGAGCCGCAGGCCCTCTGGCGGTCCGTACGGGCCAAGGTCCTGGCCGGCCGCGACCTCGCCCAGGAGGCCGAGCCGCTGGCCCGGGAGGCCGTCCGGCTGATGCGGACCACCGACGCCCCCGGCATGCAGGCCGACGCCCTGCTCGACCTGGCCGAGGTGCTGCGTCGCTCGGCCAGCCCGGACGAGGCCCGCGCGGTCGCCACCGAGGCGAAGGCCCTCTACGAGAGCAAGGGCAACACGACCGCCGCCGCCCGGGCGATGGGCGTGCTCGACGCTCTCGCGCCGTAGCTAGCCCCGCCAGGTCGGATCGACGCCGGCCTGCCAGAGCACGTCCAGCTGGACGCTCTTCGAGCTCGGCTTCGACCGGCCGGTGATGCAGGCGCTGACACCGGGCGGCAGGCTCGTCGCGCCTGCACAGTCGACGACCGGGACGCCGTTCTTGTACCAGGTCATGTTCTTGCTCGTCGCCACGACCGTGAAGGTCAGCTCGAGCGGCGAGCGCGGCAGCTGGGACGCGATCGAGACGAAGTCGGTGATCGCGATGTCGGTCGTGCAAGTCGCACCCGCGCCGCAGGCCTCGGTCGGGCTGGCGGCCGCCCGCTCCTGCACCGTCACCGGGACACACACCAGGCCACTGGTGCCGGCCAGGGTGGCCGTCGTGATCAGCGGGTTGGTCGCGGCCAGGCCGGGCCGCGTGGCCAGCGGCGTGTCGCCGTCGCGCAGGCAGCCCCCGGCCGCGTCCACGTTGCCCGGCACGATCGTGACGGTCCGGTCGGGCGCCGGGAAGGTGTCCGTGTGCGACTTGTTCCTGTCATTCCCGCCCTCGTCGGCGATCATCTGCGCGGTGACCGTGGTGCCGGTGGAGACGCTCACCGCGGGCACCCGGACGAGCAGTTGCTGGGTAAGGCTGGCTCCGGACGCGAGGTTGTCCCGCGGGCAGCTGACGACCACCGGACCCGACGGGCCGGACGAGCTGGACACGGTGCACACCGGCGGATCGGCCGACAGCACCGTCGACCCGGCCGGCAGCGTGATGAAGACGTCCGGGTGAGTGAGCGTCGACGAGCTCTGGTTGACCCAGCTGGCGGAGTAGAACGCGGTCCGGTTCGTGCTCACCAGACCCGGGGCGAGCACGGAGCTGCTGGTCACCACGCTGTCCGCGGCGCCGCTCGCGGTGGCCAGCGGCCCGATCACGGCCCCGAGAGCCAGAACGACGGCGCCGACCCAGCGGCCCCGTCTGGTCGTAGTGGTCGAGGGCATATGACCTCCCGGCTGGGCCTGCCGGGCGCCCTCCGGCGCGTCCGCGCGCGGGGCGCCGCCGATCGTCGCGATGGTGTCGCCCGTCGGTGGAGATCCGGAAGGTACCTGGGGACGGGCACGAAACCTAACATCGGTGGCCTCGCCCCGCAGGCAAACGGCGGATCGCGCAGCGCGGCGCCGGTGCACACCGTCTTGCTACCGGTCGGCGGCGCCCGGCGGCGGCGGTGGACCCGGCCACGAGCCGGCCGCGAGCCGGCCGCGGGCGAGCGCATCGGCCGCGGTGGCACTGTCCACGTTGGTCGAGAGGGCGGTGAGGAACTCCGTACGCTCCAGGGTCGCGGTCCGCAGGGCGCCTCGGGCGACGACGGTGGCGGTGCGCGGCACGTCCCGGAGCAGCGCGATCTCCCCGAAGCCCTCACCCGTGCCCATGGTCCGCAGCGGCCGACCCGCCACCGAGGCGACCGCTTCGCCCTCGACGACGATGTAGAACAGCGCGCCGGGTTGGCCTTCCCGGATGACCACGGCGCCGTCCTCGAAGCGGGCCTCCCCGAGGCGGGTGGCCAGGTATTCGACCGTGACGAGCGGAAGCGGTGTGAAGATCGGCAGGCGACGCAGCAGCGCGAGCTCGGGACCGGGGGCGGGCAGCCTGCGGTCGACGAGGGCGGCGGCACGCCAGCCCGCCACCGCGGCGGCGACGAGGAACAGGCCGGCCCCCAGGACCACCTTTTGCGCGTCGGCCACGGTGAGGGCCGCGGGGGCGAGCGCGGCGCCCAGTCCGATGCCCACCAGGCACACGGTCTCCAGCACGCCAAGACCCCGACCGATGGCGGCGGACGGGAGCGCCCGCTGCAGCGCCGTGAACTGCCCGACGTCCAGCACCGCGTTGGCCACGCCGACGAGGGCGAACAGCGCCAGCGCGGCAGGAGCGGAGTTGACGGCGGCGAAGGGAACCAGCGGCAGCCCCCACCCGGCCACGCCCAGTGCCGCCCATCTGGCCAGCCAGCGCCCGCGGACCACACGGACCGCGAGAAAGCCGCCGGCGAGGCCCCCGAGTCCGAGGGCGGCGTTGAGCCAGCCGACTCCGGGCTGACCGATCCCGAGGATGTCCACGGCCAGGATCACGACCAGCACGGTGAGCGCGCCGCGGACCAGGGTCTGTGCGAAGGCGAGCCCGAGCAGGGTGCTCGTGCCAGGGGTCGCCGGGTAGATGCGGATCCCGCCGACCAGGTCGTCGACCACCTGGCGACCCGGGCTTTGTGCCGACCTGGCCGGAGCCTCCTGCCCGGGGACCCGCAGCCGGGCGAGGGCGACCGTCCCACCCAGCATCAGGGCCGTCGCAACCGCGAGGCCGAGGGCCGGCCCGCTGACGGCCAGGGCGATCCCGACGAGCAACGGCCCGACGAAGACGGCTGTGCCCTCGAGGAGGCTCGACAGTACGTTGGCGGCCGTCAGCTCCTCGGGGGTACGCGCCAGCCACGGCAGCAGCGCGTTCTGCGCGGGCCGGTGCACCCCGAGGAACCCGCTCTCCAGAGCGGCCAGCAGCAGGACGACCAGCAACGGCAGACCCGCGAGGATGGCGGCGCAGGTGAGGGCGAGGGCGGCGGCCCGAATGCTCACCGCCCACAGCAGCAGGCGCTCGCGCGGGACCCGGTCGGCGACACTCGTCACTGTGGGCGTCAGCACCAGCGCCGGCACGATGCGTAGCACCCCGTACAGCGCGACGGCACGAGCGCCGCCTACGGCGAACGCGTAGACGGAAACCGCAACCAGCGTGCCGTACTCGGCGCTGATGCCACCGAACCAGGCCACCAGCAGACGGCGGATCCCGGCGATGCCCAGCACATCCCGCAAGGCCCCCATGTGCGCTCCTCGTCCGCCGTCGGCGAGTCGAAGCGTCCATAGCCTGCCAGTGGCGTCGAGCTCCGTACAGACCGCGTCCAGCGGACGACCGTCCGTAGGCGCCGGCGGGGCGGCCGCGGTAGCAGCAGCACGGCCGTGGAGACCGCGATCGCCAAGATCCGCCAGGCCCGCTCGGACAGCGAGCGGCTGCTGTCCCGAGCTGATCGGCAGGCCGCGGGGCGGGCAGCGACCGAGCCGGTGCCCGCCCGCGGGCGGTGGAGTCAGCGCCAGCCGGTGATGTCGAGGATCGTGGCCGTGCCGCTGATGTTGTGCTGGATGCTGACGAAGAAGTGCTTGCCGGTGGCGTCGAAGATGCCGCCGGTCCACTCCGCGGTCAGGTCGTTGAGCGTGGCGATGCGGACGCAGCCGTCGGAAAGCAGATCCTGGTCCGAACCGTCGGGCAGGCAGTCCCACAGGTCGTTGTTGTGGGGACCCTCGAACGTCGTCTCGGCGTCCTCGTGCAGGACGGCGTTCCCGGAGCCCGGCTGGAAGGCGATGTTGTCGGGCATGTTGATGCCCTGACTGGTGCCGCCGATCTGGAACGGCTGGACCTCCGGCTGGGCCGTGTTGGCCTCGGCCTGCGCGACCGTCCCGTCGGTGAGGCAGATCGTCTCGCCGTACAGGTGGTTCGTCTCGTCCCCGGTGCTCGGGATGCAGACCCGGACGTTGCCCCGCTGCAGGGCGACGGGGTCGAGGTCGGCGTCCTCGGTGCGGTAGTAGCCGGTCACGCCGGCGGCCAGCGCCTCGGCCTCGAGGTTCGGGTTGTCGACCTGCGGCAGCGGGAGCCATTGGGCGAAGCCGGACTCGCGGCCCTGGCCGAAGTTGTTGCTCAGCCCGACCCGGAGTGCGAACGTCCGCCCGGACGCCCAGGGCGACTGCGAGAGGCTCGTGATCGGCGCGGTTCCTACGAACGGGTGGTCCGGGATGAACTTGAACAAGGGGTTGCCCGGGCCGCCGTTCTTCGGTCCGATGTTCGAGTCGTCGCCGTCGAGGTACGACGTCCCGTCGTCGAGGATGCCGAGGCCCTCGAAGGCGGCCGTCCCCAGGGCGGTGCGCGTGACCAGGTTGTCGGCACCCCCACCGCCGCTGAACGTGCCTGTGGTGCGGTCGAGCGTGACACCGGTGGTGTGCAGGGGGTCGACGAGCTCGTACAGGCGGCCGCCCTGGCCGGCCTCCTCGCCGAAGACGATCGTGCCCCACGGCGTGCGGCGGGTCGGGTCACAGCTGGTCGTCCCGGTCACGATGGTGTCGACCCTGCCCGTGGCCAGCTCGATCCGGACCAGGCCCGGGCTGGTCGTGCCTTCCTCGTTGCAGGCGATCAGGTGCGTCGGGTGCGAGCTGTTCGGCCACAGCGAGATCTGGTCGTCGACGGCGGGCCCCTGCGTGGTGACGACCCGCGCCCGCAGCCCGTGGGCCAGCGTCGCCAGCCTGGTCGGGTCGGCCGCCGCCTCGGCCTGGGTGAGCTGACGGGTGGACGAGGCGGCGATCGGCTTGCCGACGCCGAACAGGTCCTGCGAATGGTTCGCGAGCTGCTGGTCGCGGAACTGGCCGAAGTTGAACGGGCCGCCGGCGGCGGCGACTCCGGCGCCCACCACGCCTATTGCGGCGACCGCGGTCAGGACGGTGAAGGATTTCCTCACGGAGGCTCCTCGGGAAGGTCTGTGCGTCGTCGTCAACGCACCGACCGATTCCTAGCGTCGTCCCGTGGCCTCGGAATGAACGAGAAGCGGCCGGTGGGCCGCGAGTCCGCGTCGGTCGAGTCCGTCCTGGATCGACAGGCGTTCGCCCGGCCCGTCCTGTGGCCGCCGCGGCCCTGCTGCGAGTCCGCCGGCGAAGACGGCCCGGGAATACCGGTGTCCACAGTGGACCGACAGTCGACGGTCGCGGACGGGCCGACCGGCGCCGGTCGGCGAACGGCGCCGTGACCGGCCAGGCCGCCGCCATGCGGTCGGGGTCGTTGAAGATCAGCGGGATCGGCAGGTACGTCAGCGGCAGCGCGACCGCGGAGAACACCGGTGAGTGCTCGGTGACCGTGCGCACCCCGTCCGGATGGCATGGCCGATCGCAAATCGGGTAGCCCGGCAGCATGGCAAAAGTCGGCTACTTCCTGTCCTCCGAGGAGTTCGACGGTCCGGAGCTGGTGCGGCAGGCAAAGCTCGCCGAGGACCACGGCTTCGACGGACTGTGGATCTCCGACCACTTCCACCCATGGCTGGCCGAGCAGGGCAACAGCCCGTTCGTCTGGTCCGTGATCGGCGCGGTCTCGCAGGCGACGAGCCTGCCGATCAGCACGGCGGTCACCTGCCCGACCATCCGGATCCACCCGGCGATCATCGCCCAGGCCGCGGCGACCAGCGCGGTGCTGACCGGGGGCCGCTTCACCCTCGGGGTGGGCAGCGGCGAGGCGCTCAACGAGCACGTCCTGGGCGACCACTGGCCGTCGGCCGACATCCGGCTGGAGATGCTCGAGGAGGCCGTCGAGGTGATCCGCGACCTGTGGACCGGCGAGGTCGTCGAGCATCACGGGACCCACTACGACGTCGAGCACGCCCGGCTCTACAGCCTGCCGGAGACCCCGCCGCCGCTGTTCGTCTCCGGCTTCGGCCCGAAGTCGGCGCAGCTGGCCGGCCGCATCGGCGACGGATTCAGCTGCACCAAGCCGGACCCGGACCTCATCAAGGAGTTCCGCGACGCCGGCGGCGCCGGCAAGCCGATGCAGGTCGGCACCAAGGTGTGCTTCGGTCCGGACGAGGACAGCGCCCGGCGGACGGCGCACAGGATCTGGCGCAACGAGGCGCTGCCCGGTGAGCTGGCTCAGGTGTTGCCGACGCCGGAACATTTCCAGCAGGCCGCCTCGCTGGTCGAGCCGGACGCGATGATCACCCCGGTCGGCCCGGACGTGGGTACGCACGTACAGGCCCTGCGGAAGTTCCTCGACGCCGGGTACGACGAGCTCTACGTGCAGCAGATCGGGCCGGACCAGGAGCCCTTCTTCGACTTCTACGCCGAGAAGATCCTGCCGGAGCTCCGATGAGCCGGCCCGACTTCGAACGCGAGCCGGCCGCGACCGTGCGGCGGCGGATGCCGGTCGAGCCCGAGGACGTCTGGTCCGTCCTGGCCGACGGCTGGTCGTTCGGGACCTGGGTCGTCGGCGCGTGCCGGATCCGCAGCGTGGACTCGGACTGGCCGGCCGCCGGCACCGGCATCGAGCACTCGGTCGGCGCCTGGCCCGCGTTGCTCGACGACCACACGGTCGTCGAGCGGTCCGACCCGCCCCGCGGCCTCGTGCTGCATGCCCGGGCCCGCCCGCTGGGCGAGGCGAAGGTCCACCTGCTGCTGGTAGCGGACGGTCCGGACGCGACCGTCGTCACCATGCGGGAGGACGTCGTCGCCGGTCCCGGCCGGCTCATGCCGCGGGCCCTCCGGCGGCTGCTGCTGGTTCCGCGCAATGTCGAGTCACTGCGGCGGCTCGAGCTGCTCGCCCGGGGCCGCCGGGCGCGCCCCGGACAGGGCGCCGGGATTTGATCGGGACCGTCACGGGCCACACGGCCGGTGTCGAGCGAGCTGTAGCGCCCTGTGCTTCGCAGCGAGTGGAGTGACCGGGCCGCGAGCGGGCACTGGGGAGGCATGAGGCGCGAGCTCACGGACGCCGTCGTGATCGGGTCCGGCCCCAACGGGCTGGTCGCCGCCAACCTCCTCGCCGACGCCGGCTGGAGCGTGCTGGTGCTGGAGGCCCAGCCCACACCTGGCGGAGCCGTACGCAGCGCGGAGGTGACCGCGCCCGGCTACCTCAGCGACCTGTACAGCTCCTTCTATCCCCTCGGCGTCGGGTCGCCGGTCCTCGACCGCCTGAGGCTGGGGGAGTACGGGCTGCGGTGGCGGCACGCACCGGCCGTGCTGGCCCACCCGCTGCTCGACGGTCGAGCCGCCGTGCTGAGCCGTGACCTGGAATCGACGTCGGCAAGCGTTGCGGCGTTCGGGCCGGGGGACGGCGCCGCCTGGCAGCGCATGGCCGCCGACTGGGATCGGCTGTCCCCGGCGCTGCTGTCGGCGCTGTTCACGCCGTTCCCGCCGGTGGGCGCCGCCGCCCGGCTGATGCGCGTGCTCGGTCCCGCCGGAGCGCTGCGGTTCGCCCGGTTCGCGCTGCTGTCCGTACGCCGCTTCGGAGTCGAGGAGTTCCGCGGCGAGGGCGCGCCCCTGCTGCTGGCCGGCAACGCGCTGCACACCGACCTGGCGCCGGAGTCGACGGGCAGCGCGGTCTTCGGCTGGCTGCTGGCGATGCTGGGTCAGGACGTCGGCTTCCCCGTGCCCGAAGGGGGTGCCGGCCGGCTCACCGACGCCCTCGTGGCGCGGTTGCGGGCCCGCGGCGGCCGCCTGCGGTGCGACGCCAGGGTGGACCGCGTCGTGGTCCGGGACGGACGGGCGGTCGCGGTCCGGGTGGGCGGCGACACGATCGGCGCCGGCCGGGCGGTGGTCGCCGACGTGACCGCGCCGCAGCTCTACCTCGATCTCGTCGGGGCCGAGCAGCTGCCGCCGCGCCTGGTCCACGACCTCCACCGCTTCGAGTGGGACACGGCGACCGTCAAGGTGGACTGGGCGGTGTCCGGGCGGATCCCCTGGCAGCAGGAGGGCGTCGGGGACGCCGGCACGGTGCACGTGGCCGGCGACCTGGACCGGTTGACCGTCTACTCCCACCAGCTGACGCTCGGCCAGGTGCCGGCCGAGCCGTTCGTCATCCTCGGCCAGAACAGCACCGCCGACCCCAGCCGATCGCCGGCCGGTACGGAGTCGGCCTGGGGCTATACCCACGTTCCCCTGCATCCCCGCGGTGACGCCGGCGGGGAGCTGCGCGGCGACTGGTCGGACCCGGACGACCGCGCTCGCTTCCTGGAGCGGGTCGAGCGGCGGGTGGACCAGTTCGCGCCGGGTTTCCGGGACCTCGTCGTCGGCCGACACGTCCAGTTTCCCGGGGACCTGCAGCATTCCGACGCGAACCTCGCCGGCGGTGCGGTCAACGGCGGCGGCGCGGGACTGCACCAGCAGCTCGTGTTCCGGCCGACGCCCGGGACGGGCCGCTCCGAGACCCCGATCGAGCGGCTCTACCTGGCCTCCGCCTCCGCCCACCCGGGCGGTGGCGTGCACGGCGGTCCGGGTGCGAACGCCGCCCGGGCGGCGCTGCGAGCCGGCACCACCGGTCGGCTCGCGCTGGCCGCGACCCGCGCCCTCGTCGGCCGGCCGCCGGACGGTCCACGGACCACCGCCGGCGATGACCCCGGGCCCACAGCGGACCACGCGTCAAAGGTGGCGAGGTCCTGACCGGCGCGCCCGGTAGCCCGTGGGGTCCACAGTGGACCCGTCTCCGGTCACGAGCTTACCGGCGCGCTGGGTCACTGCCGGTCGGCCTCCACCAGCCCGCGGGCGCCGGCCCAGTCGAGGTAGCGGCCGAACCGCCGGTCGAGCTGCTCCCGGTCGAGCGCGAAGTCGGCCAGGGCGTAGCGGTGCGCGCTGACGCGTCCGTGGTGGTGCCGGCGCAGCCAGGACGTCATGCGGCGTCGGGCCAGGCCTCGCAGCTGCAGCCCGACCCGCCCGTACAGGCGCTCCACCTCCGCCAGCGGGTCCGCGACCAGCGACTCGTAGCGCACGTCGTGGATGCGATCGGTCGCGTCGCGGGCGGTGACGGCCCGGTCCGCTTCGACGGCCCAGAAGTCCAGCCAGCGCCGTCCGAGGGCGGCGAGGTCGACCCGGTCGCTCGACGCCCCGCTCAGCACCGCCGCGAGGCTGCACCAGCTCGCCACCGCCACCCCAGGGTCGCGGTGGGTGTGGACGACCGTCACCCCAGGAACGGCAGCCAGTAGCGCATCGATCCGGCCGAGGTGGAACGGCGACTTCAGCACCACCCGCCGGTCCGGCCGATCGTGCAGCACAGCCTGCAGGTGGCGGTGGTAGCACCGGTAGTCAGGGGTCGGGTCGGTCTCCTGCAGCCAGCGCAGATAGTTCGGTGCCGCCACCGGCGTGCCGAGCATCCCGCTGTCCCGCAGCAGGAAGACGTCCTCCTCCGGGCGGAGCGCGGCCACCGGGTGGATGTCGTGCAGTGTCGGAGCCATCGACCGGGCCGCCGCGGCCAGCAGTGCTGCCTGGGCGATCCGTACGGGGCGGTGCAGGCCGGCCGCCGGCAACGGGTACGGCTGCCGCAGCCGCCAGAACGGGAGGACGAAGGCCTCCGGGTCGCACCCGAGCAAGGCGTGCAGCAGGGTCGTGCCGGTCCGCGGCAGACCGAGCACGACGATCGGCGTACGGAGCGGCGTGCGCGGGATCTCCGGGCGGCGGCGGACCTCGTCCGCGATCAGCTCGGCGGTCACCCCGCGGCGCACCAGCTGGTCCCGCAGCCAGCCCCGGCCCACCGGAGTCAGGCCGGCCCGAGCCGCGTCGGCGAGCAGAACCCGCAGCCCCGGGTCGTCGCCGTCGACCGCCCGACCGACCCGACGAGCCACCCGCGCCCGCACGTCCGACTCGTCGAGGCGCACCAGCGGGCGGCCGGCCCGCTTCTCGACCAACCGGCCGAGCTCGGCCGTACGGCTGACCCATCGCGCGGGGCGGAAGTCGCCATCCCGCGCAGCCTCACCGACCCTGGACTCCATCAGCCCTCGCCGCCCTCCGCCGCCGCCGAGCGCTCCGGCCGCCCGGGCGTTCGCCGGTGTCTACCCACATGGTCGCGGTCGGGACCCGCGTCGGCGAGCACCTGCACGCGACTGGCCGCCGGTTGCCCGGCGGCCAGTCATGCGATCCCAGCGCCTTGCCGTCGCATCCTCGCGGCGACACGGGTGATCTAGCCGCTGTAGGTCACCGTGTAGTTCCAGTTGTAGTTGCCGTCACCGAAACCGATCCCGTTGCAGTTCGCTGGCCTTACTCGGTGGACGTGGACTGTGTACCTGGCGGGCAGAACGCCGGTCCACGTCGCGGTCTGGCCATTGCCGATCGTCCTCGTCGGCAGGCTGTGGCCGCTGCCGCTGACCGCCCAGACCACGGACGTCGAGTTCGGCGATGTGAAGTTCTGCTTGATCTTGAAGGTGCCGGTGTGCCGCTGAGTGACGGTCACGCCTGTCTTGGGGATGGTGTTGTTGCAGCTCACCGTCAGGCCGTGCGGTCCGCTGATGGTGGCCAGAGCTGGAAGCGCGGTCGCCGCGACGATGCCACCGGTCATCGCGAGCACCACCAGGGGTCGGGCAATTCGTCTGCGCACCGAATCGCTGCGGAACATGGAACCTCCTCGCGCGAGAAACGGGTCCGGCTGTGCGGCGCCGGGTCACTTCACCGGCGTCCGCATCAGGTATGTCCGTGGTTCGGGGCGGGCGTCTCCGGCGAAGTGTGGTGCGCCGATCTGGACGCTGACCTTGACGGCGATCTGGACGTTCGGGGGACTTTCGTGGGTGGTGATCACCCGTGGGTGGGGCCAGACTGGTCACCTCGTCCCAATGTGGAGGAAAGCGGGCGGTGGCCGTGGGCACGACGCGCATCCTCGTGTTGGGCGCCTTCGAGCTGGTGCACGGCGGTCAGGTCGTGCCGGTGGGTGGCCGGGTGGGGCAGGCCATCCTGACCGCCCTGGCGTCCCGCCCGGACACCAAGGTGTTGCCCGCCGAGCTGATCACGACGGTCTGGGGCGGTCCGGGGGTGGTCAGCGTCGACACGCTCTACAGCCAGGTGACCCGGCTGCGCCAGGCGGTCGCCCCGGTCGGGCTCGACATCGTCGGGCACCGCCCCGGCTACCGGCTGCCGGTCGCGGCCGACCAGGTCGACCTGGTCCAGTTCGACCAGCTGCTGCGCACCGCCCGCGCGCTGTCGGACAGCGACCCGGACGAGGCGGCGCAGCGGTTGCGGGCGGCGGTGGCGCTGTGGCGCGGGCCGTACGCCGTGGACAACCTCTCGTTGCCGGGGATCCGGCGGCTGGCCGCCGGGTGGGAGGCGCGGCGGCTGGACGCGGAGGAAGATCTGGCCGAGATCGACCTGCGCCGGGGCCGGCCGGATCAGGTGCTCGACCGGTTGCACACGCTGGCCGCCGCCCATCCGCGGCGGCCGAGGCTGGCCGCGGCGCTGGCCCGGGCGCTGGCGGCCACCGGCCGGATCGACCAGGCCCGCACCGTGTTGACGCAGGCCGAGCGCATCGCCGGCCGGGCCGGTGACCGGGTGCATCCGGCGCTGGCGCGGGCGCGCGAGGCGCTGTCCCGGCCGGGCCCCGACGGCGGTCCACCGGGGGCCCGGCCCGGCCCGGTTGCCTCCGCGACGGTCGTGCCCTTCCAGCTGCCGGCCGACACGATCCGGTTCACCGGCCGCACCGACCACCTGGCCCGCCTGCTGGATCTGTGCGCCGGCGAAGACCGCGGTGCGCCGGCGAACGTGGTGGTCACCGCGGTGGAAGGCATGGCCGGCATCGGCAAGACCGCACTGGCCGTACACGCCGCGCACCGGCTGGCCGATCGGTTCCCGGACGGGGTGCTGTTCACCGACCTGTGCGGGTTCACCCCCGAGGCCGATCCGACCCGCCCGGAGCAGGTGCTGGATCAGTTGCTGCGCGGGCTCGGCGTCCCCGGGTCGCGGATACCGCCGGATCCGGAAGCCAGGGTCGGGCTGTACCGCAGCGTGCTCGCCCACCGTCGGGTGCTGATCGTGCTGGACAACGCGGCCCACGAGACCCAGCTCGCCCCGCTGCTGCCGACCACTCCGGGTTGCCGGACGATCGTGACCTCCCGCCGGCACCTGGCCGGCCTGGACGACGCGACCCATCTCGTCCTGCCCGTGCTGGATCCGGGCGAGGCGGCGGACCTGTTCCGCGCCTTGGCCGGTGACCGCGCGACCCCCGCCGACTGGCCGACGATCGAGCGGATCGCGACCCTGTGCGGCGGGCTGCCGTTGGCAATCCGCATCGCCGCCGCGCGGCTGCGGCAGGCACCGGCCGCCACGCCCACCACCCTGTACGCCGAGCTTGCCGACGCACTCGGCACCGAGTCAGGGTTGGACTGGTTGTCGGACGGGCACCGCGCCGTCGGCGCCGCGCTGGCCGTGTCCTACCGACACCTCACCGCCGACCAGCGACGCGCCTTCCGGCTGGGCGGCCTGCACCCCGGCCGCAGCATCGAGCCGTACGCCGTCGCCGCCCTCGCCGACACCGGCCTCGACCGGGCCGGGCAGCTGTTGGAGGAACTGCACGCCGCAAGCCTGCTCGACCAACCCGCGCACCGGCGCTACGCCCTGCACGACCTGGTCGCCGCGTACAGCGGCACGCTGACCGCCGACCTGCCCGAACCGGATCGGCACGCTGCTCTGGGCCGGTTGTTCGACCACTACGCGGCCTCCGCCACCCGGGCGATGGATCTCGCCTACCCGTGGGAGGCCGACCAGCGACCCCGCCCACCGGTGGTGCACACCCCCGCACCGTCCTTTTCGGACGGTGAGCAGGCGCAGGCCTGGCTGGACAGCGAGACCGACAACCTGCTGGCGGCCGCCCACCACGCCGCCACGAGCAGCCGGGCCGACCACACCGTGCACCAGTCCGCCACGCTCCGGCGACACGTGCGTGCCCGCGGGGACTACGGCCGAGCGGCGCTGCTGCACCAGCAGGCGCTGGACAGCGCCCGCCAGACCGGCAACCACCAGGCCGAACAGGACGCACTGGTCGGCCTCGGCTACATCCGCCGTCTCCAGGGCGGGCACGAGCGGGCCGTCGAGTGTTTCGAGCAGGCTCTGGACAGTGCTCGCCGGACCGGCAACCACGCCGCGGTGCAGGACGCCTTGCGCGGTCTCGGCGACGTCCACTACGTACAGGGCCGGCACGGGAGAGCCATCGAGTGCTTCGAGCAGGCCCTGGCCAGCGCGCGCCTGACCGGCAACCACACCGCCACGCAGAACGCGTTGCGCGGTCTGGGCGAGGTCCACTACATACAGGGCCGGTACGGGCCGGCTGCCGAGTGTTTCGAGCAGGCCCTGGCCAGCGCCCGCCGGACCGGTTCCCGCAGCGCCGAACAGGATGCGCTGCAGGGTCTCGGCGTCATCCACTACTTGCAGGGCCGGTATCCGCACGCCATCGAGTGTTTCGAGCAGGCATTGGCCAGCGCCCGCCAGGCGGGTGACCGCACCGGCGAACAGTATTCACTGCGTGGTCTCGGCTACGTCCACTCCTTGCAGGGCCGCTACGGGCCGGCCACCGACTGTTTCGAGCAGGTGCTGGTCGTCGCCGATCAGATGGGTGACCGCAACGGACAGTTCGAGGCTCACCACGGCCTTGGCCGGGTCCAGCGGGCTACCGACAACCACCGGGACGCCGTCCGCCACCAGCAGGCCGCCCTGCAGCTGGCGCTGGACCTCGGCCAACCTGCCGATCAAGCCCGCGCACACGACGGACTCGCCCACACCCACCGCGCCCTCGGCAATCCCGAGCAGGCCCGCCACCACTGGCAGGCCGCCCTCGACCTGCTCGCCGCCATCGGCACCGACCGCACCGAAGAACCCGACGTCAACACGACGGCTATCCGCGACCACCTGCGGAGCCTCGACCACCCGCTCGCGACCGGATAGCACAGGAGCCTCCCGATCGAGTGGAGGTCGGCCTGAGCCGGCTGCCGGACCCGTCGAAGCTCAGGCGGCGGCGTCGGGGTCCGCGCGAGCCAGCACCAGCATCCGCTCCTCGATCGTCGCCGGCACCGGCTCCAGCCGCGCGGCGATGCCCTGGGTCGCGAGGATCCGCTCCAGCCGGCCCGGGTCGCCATCGGCGACGCGCACCGCGCGACCGTCCAGGACGACCGGCGCTCCCGCCGCGTTGAGGGCGGCGAAGGTGCGGGCCCAGTCGTCGGTGTGCACGGCGATCGCAGTGGTGTCGGCGATGATGTCGCGCTCGCTGCCCTCGGCGACGAGGGCGCCGTTGGACATCAGGAGAAGCCGGTCGCACTGCTCGGCCTCCTGCATGTAGTGCGTGGTCACCAGGACCCCGACGCCCGCCTCGGACCGGTCGCGGATCGTGTCCCACAACCGGGTCCGCGAGAGGGCGTCTACGCCCGACGTCGGCTCGTCGAGCAGCAGCACCTCGGGTGCGTGGCACAGGGCCGCGACGAACGCCACCCGCCGCGCGGCCCCCAGCGGGAGGTCACCGACCAGCACTTCGGTGTAGGGCCGCAGCTCCGCCGGGACGGACGGCTTGGCGGCGCCGTAGGCGCCGGCGACGAAGGTCAGGTTCTCGTCCAGGGTGAGGTCGCGGTAGAGGCCGAGGTTCTGCGGCACGTAGCCGAGCCGGCGCCGCCGCGTGCGATCGGGCGGGCCGCCGAGCACCTCGACCGTGCCCGCACTCGTGCCCAGCAGTCCGAGCAGCATGCGGATGAGCGTCGTCTTGCCCGCACCGTTCGCGCCCAGGAGACCGACGACCTCACCGGCCTGCACGTGCATCGACACGTCGTCCACCGCGACGACGTCGCCGAAACGGCGGGACACCGACGACGCACGCAGCAGGGTCGTGGTCACGCCGCCGCCCCGTCCCGGTTCGTCGCGGCGAGCGACAGGGCCACCACGAGGTCTTCGAGGTCGGGGTCCACCACGGTGCGGTCGGCGGGCTGGTCGGAGGCCGGCCAGTACTCCCGGCGCTCCCGCCCACGCCGCCACGACCACTCCGGGCGTACGGCGGAGGGGTCGCGCGTGATCGTCCCCACGAAGCCGGCCCGCACCTCGTCGTACGTGCCCTGCAGGAGGGCGCGCCCCCCGTCGAGCACGAGCAGGTGCCCGGCCCGCTCGGCTTCGTCGAGGTACGTGGTCGACATGACGACGGCGGCGCCACCGGCGGCGGCCTCGGAGATCAACCGCCAGAGGTCGATCCGGCTCACCGGGTCGACGCCGGTGCTCGGCTCGTCGAGGACGAGCAGCGACGGCCGGTGGACCATCGCCATGCAGAAGCCGAGCTTGCGCCGCATCCCGCCGGAAAGCTGCGAGGCGAGCCGGCCCGCGGCCGCCGTCAGCCCCGCGGCGGCGAGGAGCTCGTCGCGGCGCGCCGCGAGCGGCTCCCCGGCGAGGCCGAAGATGCCCGCGGCGAAGTCGACGTTCTGGGTCACGGTCAGCGCCGCCCAGCTCCCTGACGACGCGGGGAGATAGCCGAGTCCGGCCTTGTCAGGCGTGTCCACCGTGCCGGCGTCCAGCGCCACCTCGCGTACGAGGGCGCGCATCAGCGTCGTCTTGCCGGCGCCGTCGCCACCGACGACCGCGGTCACCGACCCGGGCGCCAGCCGGACGGTGACGTCGTCCAGAGCGGTCCGGTCGCCGAACCGGACCCGCGCCGACGTGGCGCCGTACGTCACGGCGCGCCGCCCGGGCCGGCGGTGGTCATGGCCTCCGGTGCCTCCTGTCGCTGGGCGCCGCGGCGGCCCCGTGCATGCCCGGCGCCCGGGGCGAGGTCGCGGCGGAACCGGAGCGTGGCGCCGGTGAAGACCACCGCCGCCATCACCGCGAGGATCACGTAGGCGAGCCAGAGGGACCCGATCGACGCGCCGCGCAGCATGATCCCCTGCGAGATCATCGTGAAGTACGTCAGCGGCAGCAGGTAGCCGATCCACCGCACGCCGGCCGCCATCGCGTCGAGCGGGAAGATCATTCCGGACAGCAGGATCTGCGGCAGCAGGAAGAAGAACGCCGTCTGGATCGCCTGCCCTGCCGTCTTCGACAGCGTCGAGATCAGCACGCCGAGCCCGAGCACGACGAACAGGAACAACGCGGCGCCGAGGCCGAACGCCAGCACGTTGCCGTTGAACGGCACGCCGAACAGCAGGATGCCGAGCACGGTCACGACGGTCAGGTCGAGCGCCGCGACGAGGAAGTACGGCGTGATCTTCCCGATGATCACCGTGCTCGGCTTGATGGGCATCACTGCGAGCTGCTCGAGGGTTCCCGCCTCGCGCTCACGGACGAGCCCGATGCTGGTGATGATGGTGCCGATGAACGTGAGGATCAGGCCGATGATGGCGGGCACCATGACCCATGAGGTCTTGAGGTCAGGGTTGTAGAGCACCTCGGTCCGCACCGAGTCGCCGGCCTTGTTCAGCGTGGCGACGATCGACTGGGCCGCGAACAGGTTCGAACCGTCCACGAGTGCCGGAACCGGCTGCTGTCCGCTGACGAAGGCGACGTCGACCTCGTTGTCCCGCAGCATCGACTCGGCGTCGGCCCGGGTGCCGTCCGGCTTCGTCGACGTGACGTGGAAGTACGGCGGCAGCTGCGAGGCGAACTGCGTCGCCTGCGGACCGACCACGGCGGCCTTCACGGTCGAGACGTAGAAGTTGGCCGCGTAGCCGAAGATGATCAGCAGGAGGAGCGGCATCACGATCAGCATCGCGAGCGTGCGCCGATCGCGGACCAGCTCGCGGAACTCCTTGACGATCATGGCCCTCATAGGGGAACGCTAGGGCGGCCCCGACCGAGCGGTCAACGCGTGCTGAATTGTCGATCTCGACCGGTGATCATCCACCTGCCGTCGACCTTGTTCGCCAGGGGCATCTGCCTCGCATGAGAGTCAACCACCCCGTCCCTGGACCGTGGCCGCCCCGTGATGGGCGAAGCACCTCGGGATCGGAGTCGAGCCGGATCTCCAGCTCGAGGTGCCGGTCCGTCAGCGGGACCAGCAAAAGTCGTGCGGTGCGGAGAGTCGGCTTGGGCATCGGACAACGACCGGCCGAGAGCCTCGGTTACGGCCGCGGTACGGCTGCCGTGAGGATGTCCAGCTGGTGCAGCGCTCCATCGGGGTTGGTGCCGGTGCTGTTCGAGTTGTCGGACCAGGCCGGGTGCGCGATCCCGCCCAGGAACGAGAGCCCGCTGTAGTCGCCGTAGTCGATCCCGTTGCCGGAGTCGTGGCTGTTGGAGGTACCGGCGCTGATCCGGATGTTCGGGCCGAAGCTGGCGCCGCCGTCGGTGCTGAACGCTCCCCAGAACTGGGCGTCGTCGTTGGGCACGCCGTCGGTGTCGCCCGGTCCGCCGGTGCCGAGGTCGTTGCGGCTGTCGTACCAGACCGCGGCCAGGTCGCCGGTGGTCGGGTCCAGCGAGATCTTCGGCAGGAACTGGCTGTTCGTGGT